>Ga0075023_100000025_pt1 | contig 31605 bp, 32 predicted proteins | sample Str014_FD_71388 | JGI IMG/M metagenome (GOLD analysis project Ga0075023, IMG submission 71388) | Freshwater sediment microbial communities in response to fracking from Pennsylvania, USA - Straight Creek_MetaG_SC_2014 | ecosystem: Environmental > Aquatic > Freshwater > Creek > Sediment | place... | reverse complement strand
CGTACGTTGTGATCCGTAATAAGCACCCCGAGGCCCCGAGCGGTGAGCTGACGCACCAGCTTGCGAATATCACCGATCGCAATGGGATCAATCCCTGCAAAGGGCTCGTCGAGGAGGATATAGTCGGGATCGGCGGCAAGGGCGCGGGCGATTTCCACGCGCCGACGCTCTCCGCCAGAGAGCGCCACAGACGGCGAATGCCGGATATGGGCGATTGAGAACTCATCATACAACTCACGCAACTTACTGGTTCGCTTGGCCTTATCGGGCTCATGAAGCTCGAGAACCGCGCGTAGATTTTCTTCCACTGTCATCCCCCGGAAAACACTGCTTTCCTGAGGCAAATAACCGATCCCCAAACGCGCCCGCTGATACATCGGCAGGCTGGTAATATCGGCGCCGTCCAGACTGATCGTTCCCCGGTCTGCGGCAATGAGCCCCGTAATCATGTAAAACAGGGTGGTCTTGCCCGCACCATTGGGCCCAAGCAGGCCAACAGCTTCTCCACGCTGAACATTGAGGGAAACCCCCCGCACCACCGGCCTTTGCTTGTAGCTTTTCTCAAGCGACGAAGCCACGAGCCCTTGGGAAACCGGCCTTTGCGTCTCTTTGCCCTGGCTGCGGCCAAGGCCGCGAGGCGCCATCGGCGCGGGACGCAAAATTCGGTTTTCATTCAGCATGTCTACTTAGAACTCTTTTGATTAAAATTCGGTGAAACTACCCATAGGGCAAGCGCGCCATGGCTTTTAAGTTGAAATCAATTTGAAAGCGAGAGGCTCAAGCCCCTTCTCCCAATCCATCATTCAGTTGGGAGGTACCGATTCAACGACAATCAGCCCCCCACTTGCGGTGAAGGGCTGAAAATTTGCTAAATTAAAAGCAATTGTTGGGCGCAGTTGGGAACACAGCCCAATCGACACCAGAGCCAGCCGCTGAAAAATGTGACAAGGCAAAAGCTGGATCAGTGGCTGGTGCGCCCTTATAAGTCCAGAAATTATGGCTGGTCACTTGGGCCTGCGGCATTGGCGTTGGCAAATTGTTTGGGCAAACAATATTGAAAATAGTTGAACGATGACCTCTGAATCCAGAATACACATGCCAGTCAATGGATGAAGATCCACCAATTGCCACATGGCAGGTGCGGCAAGCCTTGGCCACAACGTCCTTGTACAAACCCTTGGCAACTGCGGGCGCGCCACCAGCCACAAGCCAACCCGGTGGTGTGAAATTTGCGTTGAAGGTGGAACCAGTGCCCTTCCAGCCAGCAATAAGTTCAGCAATTGCCGGTGATGGGTTGGTGAGATTGGTAAAAGTGTTCAGCAACCTGAACTTCTTCAAAACCGCAACCGAAGTTGGCACATGTGTGGCAGTGTTTGTAAGCACGCTAGTTGGGTATCGGAACGAGGCCAAGTCAAACTCGCGGAAATGCGAACCACTGACCGGAATGGCAGGGTCAAAACGCAAGCTTGCTTCTTCTTTGGTGATCACGCCCGTATTATTGATCGTCTGACCGCCATGGCAAGTAATGCAAAGATTGGGAACTTGCTTGGGGCCATTGACGTCAAGCGCAACCGCAGGAAGAAGCAGCGCGTTGCTCAAATTCAATTTGTTGGCAGAGCTGGTGTCATAGACATAAAATTTTGTCATTTTCCCAGGAGGATCGCCGGCCTGGGCGGGGGTGTTGAGAGGCTCAAATGACATCGCGACAGTTTGTCCAATGACCTTGTTGGCCACCGCCGCGTCTGCTGCGTCCCTGCCATCTTTGCAGGGGTCCAGCGCCTTGAAATTCGTAACAAATGAATAGACATTGCCATTGGCGGCTTTGCGCATGGTCATGCGCCTACCAAAGCCCAAGTCATTGTGATTGAAATATTGCGTCTGAACCGATGTCACATTGTTGATGCCAACACCTGAAGGCGCCTTGGGATTGAAACCAGCTTGCGCCAGCCAAGCGGCAAAATTCGGCGGCGCATTGATTGCATTGTAATAGCCCTGCGCAAACGTGCCTGACGTGTCATAGTAAGTCAGGAACCCGGCGGAATTGATAATCGTGCTGGTGGCAGGCGTTGGATTTGGCCCGCAAAGTTTGATTTTCTTTAATGCCTTAAGGGCGCTCCAGTTGGCTGTATTTGTCGCTCCACTGTGCTCCAGCGAATAAATCTCAGAATTGTAAAGTCCCTGGCGGTTCTTGACGAGAAGCTTCACATCCTTGCCGCCGAATGCCGGGTCCACATTGAGTTTCAATTGATCGCCCGTCGCAGCGATTGCCTTGCCATCCAAGGTCGCCCACGCAAGTGTGCGACCCGCTGCAAGCGCGCTGTTTGCCGGGTTCAATTGCAACGCAAGTTGATGCGCGCCATTTGCAGGCGGCGGATTGAGGGTTGCCACTGAAGCTTCGTCAGTTTCTGGCCGTGCCGCATCAAATTTCAGATTGACCAATGCGCCCAAGGCAGCATTTTGCGGAATGGTTTGTTTGGCTTCCAGTGCTTCCAGCTTTGCTGAAACAAACGCCGCACCTGCTGTGGAAGTCGCCAGAATGTATTGCCCGTCGCTCGAAGGATGCGTCTTGGCAAGCACATTACCCGCAGCGTCCTGCAGAGAAATTTCAGGCACTTGTGAAATCGCAAAAGTCTGATCAATGAAAACCGCCGAGCTGTCGTCCTTCAATGAGACGCGGCCGAATATCGCAGCGCCCGAGGTCGAGCCAGCGTCCACACGAACTTCGATGGCAGGGACCACAACGAGGCCGGTTTCCACTTTGGCTGGATTGGGTGAACAGTCGGCCACGAAGGACGGCATGTTCCAACAGAGTTTATATGAACCATCTTGCACATTTCTGAATTCAAGTCGCCCCGTCATGTCGGAGCGCGAGGTGGCAATATGGCTGCCAGTTCCATCTTGCAGAAAAACCTCGAAATCCGGAATGTAAATCCAGTTCGAATCCGGCTTTCCCGGAGCCAATTTTTGGCCGTCAGTGCTCACGTAAACCCTAGAATGCACGGCACCCGCCGCCGCTGCAAACTGGGGTGCGGCCAAGAGCGCACCAGAGAGGATTCCAAGTTTCCAGAAAATTGATTTACTACTACGAAGCCAACCCTTAGAAAGTGCGGTGATCATTTCAATCTCCTCAGTTTCAAGTTTTCTCCCGAAAATAGAACCATAAGCTGCAACCGGAAATATAGATTTGCAAGCAGAAAAAATTTATGATTTCAAATCAACCACATCACATTGGTCATGTCCGAACACGGTAGTCACAAACTTCGCAAAGTACACAAATCACCGCGCCTTGAGTCACAACAACTTTTGAATATTTGGGAATGAAAAGCGCGCTGTCCTATCAAGGAGCGAAACTGCCGCTCACCCGGCCGCCCGACATTTGCAAATGGAAAGTTTTCAAATCGACATCCAGTTTTTGGCCGCGTACGATGGATTGGCCCTGAACGATTTTGACATTGCCGCCCACCAGCAGCTTGTCGTGCAAGACATCAAACTTGCACCAATCTCCGGTGATCACCGCATCGCGGGTGTTGATTGAAACGCTGCCTTTGGCATCGACAAAATCAGTGACCGACTTGCTTGTGCCGTCGCTTTGTTTTTGATCAGTCGAACTCACCACCATTTCATCGGCTTTGATTGTATCGGTGGGCCGCTTGGCCACCACATTGCCCCGAAAGATTGTTTTATGGTCAGTATCAATGATCTCCATCGAGTCCGCTTCCACATCCACATTGCCCGCCGCATGGGCAGGCATTCTGAGCAGCGGCAAGCTCATCACCGCTATCACGGCAGCTGCAACAAGCGATTTGGCAAAACCCATCTTCACGTCTCCCACTATTGAACACCATCCGTCGCAAAATGGGCTTTCACATGCCCGCGCAAAATGACAACTTTGCCGTCTTCAGATGTTTCCATACTGTCGGCTGAAACCGTGGCACCAGCCGTTTCCACCTGCACGGGATCATGTGTCGAGATGCGCTGGCGGTCAAGGTTCACTTCGGCTGAGGACAGCTTGGCTATATAACGCCCGGGCTCCTCAAAGCGGACATTGCCCGAAACGATGAGATCCTTGTTTTTGATTTCATAGTCTGCCGTGTCAGCCGTCACCACCACTTCGCCGCCCAACTTGCGCACAAAACGTCCCGTGACAGTTTTGAGATGCATCAACGTTTCGCTCTGTGTGTCCTGAACGCCGTCCATGGCTTTAACAGAAAAAGGCTTCGCATTCTGGTCAATGCCCGCAAAGCTTGAAAGCCCGCCCGATATATGCGCGGCCAATTCAGGCTTCGGGTCTGGGACGCGTTCCACTGCCGGTTTGAAAAACAAGCTCTGCCCGATAAATCCAAAGATCACGGCAAATGCGGCAAAAATTGCCGCCCGCATCAAAAAGCGTGAACGCAGCGCACGTTTGCGCGCTTGTTCAGCTTTTGCAACAAACACATCAGGCGTGGGCGAAGACATCTTCTTCCGGCCAGCCCATGAGGTCAAGTTCCGCACGCGTCGGCAGGAAATCAAAACACGCCTGCGCCAATGCCGTTCGCCCTTCGCGCGCCAGCATCTGGTCCAAACGCGATTTCAACTCATGCAGATAAAGCACATCCTGTGCTGCATATTTCTTCTGTGCATCGGTGAGCACGTGGGCCCCCCAGTCAGAACTCTGTTGTTGCTTGTCAAGCTCAATGCCGAGCAGTTCTTTCACCAGATCTTTAAGCCCATGCCGATCTGTGTAGGTGCGCACCAGGCGTGAAGCAATTTTGGTGCAATAAATCGATTTCGTTTCTACGCCGAGATAATGCTTAAGCACGGCCACATCAAAGCGCGCGAAATGGAAAATCTTAGTCACAGCCGGGTTGATCAAAACCGCCTTCAAATGCGGGGCCAGATAACTGGCGCGGTCCACCTGCACCAGATGGGCATCGCCATCGCCCGCCGAAATTTGAACAAGACAAAGTTTATCCCGCGCCGGTTTCAAGCCGAGCGTTTCCGTATCAATGGCAATGGCTTTGCCGGGGTTGAAATCCGCAGGCAAATCGCCGCGATGAAGTTTTATGGTCATGGTGTAAGAAGCCTCTTGCAAAGGGCTTACAAGAGGCAGGCAGAAGACTCAAGGCTATGGATCAATATAACTCTGCCAAACCGAGATTTGTGGCAACTGCGTGCAGCCGCTTGTCGTGTGTCCAAAGTTTGGCGTGGCTAAGCCGTGCCGAGGCTAAAAGATGCGCATCGACATAGCCGATGCCTGTTCCATAGAGTTTGTTGAATTCAATCATTTTGAAGACTTCTGCGTCTTGGGCGAGTTTCGCATGTGGCAGGTTGTTCCACGATGCAAAATAAACTTCGCGATTATGGAGATTTCCCAAAGCCAGTTCGCCGATGACAAAAGGATGGATCAGCACCTTGTTTCCCCCCATTTGAAGCACCATCATTTCATTGCGTTTACGGATGTGGTCGGCCCACACGGACGTATCAACAAGGATCATTTCACTTTCGAACGCCGTCTTGGGGCCGCCACAAAATCAGGTTGGCTGCCGCCAAGCAAAGCCAACCTGCGCTCAGCTTCGCGGGCGACAAGTGACTTCAGGGCTTCATGAAGCAGCACAGATTTTTCCTTAATGCCCGTATATTCTTGTGCCTTAGCTACAAGCTTATCGTCCAATGCCACTGTGGTACGCATTCCGGCTGCTCCAATGAGGCACGAAATATAGCATCAAATGATACCAAATTCAATGCGGGTTTGCTACTTCATCGCTTGATACCAATTGCCGTCATAGTTGCGATCAATGGTCTCCTGAGATTCTATGACAACTGTCGGCTTTTGGAGGTTAGCCAATTCTGGATTTCGAATTTCCTCATCCCAGATAGCCGCTATTATCTGAAGATACCCGCATTCTTCAAAAACGACATTCAAGTTACCAAGCAGGTTTCGGTCAGAAATCAAACGATTTCGATCTGAATCTGTTTGAACTACAATCCAAAATGCAGAGTCAAATTTGTAGCCAAAAGCAGAAATATGATTGACAGCAGTACCCTGTAACTCAACCAATGATTTGAGTTTCTCTTGTACTTCTTTTGATTTGTTTGCCGCCAGCGATTCCACGGTTCCATTTCCAAACTTTGGAAAGCATCTCTACCAACCAGTCCGTCTCCGCTCTGCGAGCTACGCCGGACACGCTTCGCCCTTTGGTCTCCCCGTGGCCTTAGCCACGCGTAGCCCAAAGGGCGAAGCGTGGTGCCCTGAAGAGGACTCGAACCTCCACGCCTTTCGGCACACGGACCTGAACCGTGCGCGTCTACCAATTCCGCCATCAGGGCAACGGCGTCTGCTTAGTCGGCCATGTGCCGGATTGTCAACCGGAGCCTTGCCCTTGAGCTGCAAAGACCAATTGCTTTAGGAAAGTTGCTTTCGCACCTCTGAAACCAGCCACCTGACCGAAGCGTTTAAAAGCGGTTGGGCTTGCTCAACCTCAAATTTCCTAGGGTCAGGCCCGACAACGCCCCAGATCGGATGATCCGGTTCGTGCCGTCCGGCTTCCCACACATCGCCTTCTTGCAGAGGCGCGATTTTCAATGATGGCAAGCGATCAAGCTGCACGAGTTGAGGCCACAGGGCAGCCAGCAATGTCGTCTCAAAAAGCCCTGCATGGTCTGGCTTCAAGGCCAAGCCTTCAATGCGATTTACCGCTGTGGCCATGACTTTCATCGACGCATCGCTTTTTGCTTTTGCCAAGTGATCAATCATATTCAGCTGCTGATCTGGAAAATGCCCAGAGAACAAAACCACAAGTTTGAAACCGAACAATTTCAATTTCGAAATTGTAAACTCCAGCTGCGCTTCAATCTCGCTCGCGCGTGGCATCATGATCGTCCATGGATAATCCCCATGCCCGCCGCCGGTTCCGTAGTGCAAAGCGGGCAATACCACGCCACCGTCAAGCGCAGCCGCCCGCAGGCCCAAACCATGCGCGGTCAGCGCATCAAGCCCCACAGGCAAATGTTCGCTGTGCCATTCATAAGTGCCCAGCGGCACATAAGCCACAGGCCGCCGGGCCACAGCTTCGCGCAATTGCCACGGCAGCATCAACTCAAATTGCAAAGATGAAAAATCAGGGCTCAATGGTAGTAATTCCGCGTCCAACAATGATCCGGCAACAGCGCCTTTAATGCATCTGGAAATCCCGAACCGTCTGAATAAGCGATATTCATATCAACTTCAGCGCGGTTTTTCATACCGGGAATTAATGTCGATACAGATTTCTCACTGAGAACATAGCGCATGGCGGCTTCAGCGAGCGTGGCATAATAGGGCGCGCAGATTTTCTTCAGCTGTTCGACGCGGGTCAGAGTTACTGCAAATCTTTCACCGCGGAACATTTGATGGGGCTGCGAACCCACTTCAAACTTGGCATAAGACTCCTTCGTCCATGCGCCAACCAACGCGCCTGAATCAAGCGGAACGCGTGCAATCAAACCCGTGTTTGTTGTCGCCGCTGCCGGAAACAACTGCTGCGCAGGGCTTTGCTCAAACATATTGAAAACCACTTGAATGGAATCAACCAAACCAAATCGCGCCAGATCAACGCCTTCATTGGGCCGATAGTCGCGCAGTGACACACCCACATGATCAATCTTGCCCGCGCGCCGCAGCCCATTCAATGTTTCAAGCCAATCTAAATTTTCGACGGCATCAGGCGTGAAGCTATGCAATTGAAAAAGATCGATGCGGTCAACGCCCAGGCGCAGCAACGCCTTGTCAACGGCGTCGCGGATATAAGTGGCTGGAAAGCGTCCCCGCATTTGCGGGTTGTCATCATCAGGCTCTGGCCATGGCTGGGGCCGAACCTTGGTGGCCACATAAATCTTGTTGCCGCGCCATGTGCGCAGCGCTTTGCCAACAACTTCTTCGCTATGGCCATTGCCATAAAGTTCTGCCGTATCAACAAAGTTCACGCCGCTGTCGAAGGCGTAATGCAATGTGTCGATAGAGGCGGTATCATCCACCTTGCCCCAATCACCGCCCAACTGCCAGGCGCCAAAGCTGATCTCGCTGATCTCCCAACCCGTGCGGCCAAACTTACGGTATTTCAAGGGTCGACTCCGGTTGCGTTATCACGAAAAAACCTAGCCGTCCTATCATCTGCTGTCAGCACAAATCTGGAAGTCGCAATCCCTGCAATTTTAAAATCACAGGTGAGGTGGCAAATTTGGCGCTCCAAATTTCAAACCCAAGGAGCAAAAAAAGGGCGGAAGACTTTAAGTCTTCCACCCCTCACTAAACTTTGCGAATGCTTACTTGCAAACCTTCAGCATGGACATCGCCTGATCAGCGCGGCCCTTGGTTTCGTAAACCTTGGTGCCAACATCGGTCATCATCTTGCCATCTGGCTTCTTGCTGTCGACCATGCACTTATGGCTCTTGGCATCCATTTCTACATAAAAGCCGGTGGCAGCAGGAGCAACGGCAGCTGGCGCGGCAGGAGCAGCGGCTTTAACGGCGGGAGCAGCAGCCGGGGCAGCAGGTGCTGCAACAGCAGCGCAGGCCTTCAAATTGGCCATGGCCTGATCAGCATTGTTCTTGCTGTCATAAACCTTGGTGCCAACATCCATCATGGTCTTGCCATCTGGCTTTGCGTCAGAAACCATGCACTTATGGCTCTTGGCATCCTGAGCGACATAAAAACCAGCAGCAGCTGTGGCAGCAAACGTCGGCACGCTGAGCGCAGCGAGAATAACGCCTGAAACGAGAATCTTATTGATCATAGGAAAAGTCCTTTGTTTGGGAGGAAATCGGATTACAACGCAAAGTTAACAGATAACGCGCCCACCGTCATATAAATCGCGGGAAGGTTGTCGCGGCGCTTAAGAGCGCGTCACTATGACAATATTGTGGCGACGCAGAAATATCAGTATCTAAGGCAAGAGCCAGCATTTGCATTTTAGCCCCAGCGCATTAAAAGCCTGCCTAAATCATTTTCGAGGGTCAGAGCCGTGGACGCGCAGAATTCCGACAAACTCATCACAATCATCGGTGGTTCAGGCTTTGTGGGCCGCCATGTTGTGCGAAGCTTGGCCAAGCGGGGCTACCGCATCCGTGTCGCTTGCCGGAGGCCCGATCTTGCGGGCCATGTTGTGCCTCTGGGCGTTCCGGGCCAAATCGTTCCCGTGCAAGCCAATGTGCGTTATCCAGCCTCCATCGCAGCTGCCTGTGATGGGGCCTATGCGGTGATCAATCTTTCCGCCGTGTTCCATAATTCTGGGGCGCAGAGCTTTGAGGCGGTGCATATTTTTGGCGCGGAAGCCGTGGCCAAGGCCGCCAAAGCCGCCAGGGCAAAAGTGTTCGTTCACCTCTCAGGAATCGGTGCAGACCCCCAAAGCAAAAGCGCCTATGTCAGCTCGCGCGGGGTTGGCGAAGCGAAAGCCAAAGCCGCTTATCCGGGTGTGACAATCTTGCAGCCCTCCATCGTCTTCGGGCCGGAAGATAACTTCTTCAACAAATTTGCTGCCATGGCGCGGTTTTCGCCAGCCTTGCCGCTGATCGGTGCGGATACCAAATTCCAACCTGTCTTTGTGGGTGATGTAGCCGAAGCCGTGGCCCGGGTAATCGACAAAGGCGTGGCCGATGGCAAAACCTATGAGCTCGGTGGGCCAGAAAAGAAGACCTTCCGCGAGTTGCTGAAATATGTGTTGAGTGTCACCATGCGAAAGCGCTTGCTGCTGCCTATTCCCTTCCCCGTCGCCTCAATGATGGGTGCTGTCATGGGCTGGCTGCCCAACGCGTCGCTCACCATGGATCAGGTCGAGTTGCTGAAAACCGACAATGATGTCTCAGCCAAAGCCGAAGCCGAAGGCCGAACACTGAAGGGCTTGGGGATCAACGCCCGCCCGATAGATGCCATTGTGCCCAGCTATCTCTATCGCTACCGCAAGGCCGGCCAGTTCACCGCACCGACACCAGTTTCGGAATAGTTTTGACGATTGCCTAAGGCCGGATTCTGGCTTGCTTGATTGCTATACATCCGTCATCCCCGCGCAGGCGGGGATCCAGCTTTCTTGAATTTCGCTGTGTGTCCCAGCTGGATTCCCGCCTGCGCGGGAATGACGTTGGAAGAGGAACTTTCAAATAGGAAACTGAAAGCCCTTAATGCACCGCGCCGAACTGCATGCCTGAATAAATCAGGCCTAAGAGCGAGGCACCGAGGATCACCCGGTAAACCGCAAACGGCAAGAACGAGTGATTGCGGATAAAGCGCATCAGATAATGGATGGTGGCCAGACCGATAAAAAAGGTCAACACACCGCAAATGATCATGTCGAGTGAAATATGCTGGTGGGTTTTCAAGGCGTCGCCAATTTTCACCACCGAACCCGCCGCATTGGCCGGGATCGACATCAAAAATGCAAATCGTGCGGCTTCCGAACGCGCGTACCCCATAAAGCGCCCCGCCGTCATCGTCACGCCAGAACGGCTGGTGCCGGGGTTGAGCGAGAGCATTTGTGCCAGGCCATAAAACAAGGCCGTCTTGGGCGTAATGTCAGAAACCTTGTTGCGGCTCAGGCCAAAGGCATCACCCGTATAAAGCAGAATGCCAAACAGCACCGCGTTGAAGGCCACAACAGTGGCCGAGCGCAGCTGTTCATCAAGTTTGGTGAAATGGAAAAACAGGCCGAGGATCAAAACCGGGATCGTCGCCACAATCACATTGATCACCAAGCGCGAAGCCGCAGTCGATTGGCGTTTCACCACATCGACCAAGCCTTGCAGCATGGTGAGCACATCGCGCCAGAAATAAATCGTTGTCGCCGCCAAAGTGCCAAGATTGGTGATCGCGTCCACCAGAATGCCTTGGTCGGGCCATCCTGTCAGCGCCGGCACCAAAATAGAATGTCCAGACGATGAGATCGGCAGATATTCCGTAATGCCCTGGATCAATGCCAAAACGATGATTTGAAGAAATGACATATCGCTCCCGTCCTTCGTTTGCCCAGTGAGAATCGCTTGCCGGGCTTGGGCCGCCGCCTTATAGGCGAAAACCTGCCCCATGAATGGTGCGCAACAATTAAAATTTCGTGATACAACCGCTCACAACATGCCCAAACTTCATCATTTTACACTTGACCCCTATAGCCGCCGCATCCGCCTCAGCCTCGCCGAGAAGGGCGAGACGGTGACATTGGTGGATGAGCGGCCCTGGTCCCCCAGCCAAGTTTTGCGCGCTCATAACCCGTCCGGCCTCCTGCCAGTCTTGGTCGAAGAGCAGGGCACGGCCATTTGCGGTGTAGAAGCCTTGGGCGAATATCTCGAAGAGCGTGACGACGCGAAGTCCCTGCTGCCGGGCAATGCCGTGGCCCGCGCCGAAATCCGCAGGCTTGTGGCGTGGTTTGATGTGAAATTTTATACTGAAGTGTCAGAGCCTTTGCTTACTGAAAAAGTGGTGAAGCGCTTCATGCAAGGGTCAACAGCACCTGACATGGCCCGCGTGCGCGCGGCGCTGCAAAATCTGAAACCCCATCTCGATTATCTCGCCTGGCTGGTGGAAGAGCGCTCTTGGCTGGCGGGAGAGGAACTCACATTGGCGGACCTCGCCGCCGCAGCGCATCTCTCGGCCATTGACTATATCGGCGATATTAAGTGGGCCGAAGTGCCGGTGGCCAAGAGCTGGTATCAAAGGATTAAGTCCCGCCCATCGTTCCGTGGGTTGCTGGGTGACACTGTGGCTGGAAAACCACCCTCGGCCTCCTATGCCGATCTTGATTTCTGATTTCGTCCGTACACTGAAGACGCAGGCCATGGCCGAAGGCTTCAATGCCATCGGCATCACAGCGGCGAAGTTGCCGACAGAAATTGCAGATCACCTCGCCGCTTTTGTCGATGCAGGCCACCATGGCGATATGGGCTGGATGGTGGACACGCAAACCCGCCGTGCGTCGCCCGATGTGATGTGGCCGCAAGCCAAATCCGCCATCGTGCTGGCGATGAATTACGGGCAGGGCCTTGATGTTTTCGCGCGGCTCGAAGATAAATCCATCGGCGTCATTTCGACCTATGCTTTGCACCGTGATTACCACGATGTGATTAAGCCCAAATTAAAACGCCTCGCGGGTTGGTTTGCCAAGGAAGCTTCAGCACAAGTAAAAGTGTTTGTAGACACAGCGCCCTTGATGGAAAAGCCACTGGCTGCCTTGGCGGGCCTCGGCTGGCAGGGCAAACACACTAATCTTGTCTCGCGCGAATTGGGCTCGTGGTTCTTCCTCGGCGTGATCCTCACCGACGTGGAGCTGCCTCATGACACCCCGGAAGTTGATCACTGCGGCACCTGCCGCGCCTGTCTCGATATTTGCCCAACGAAGGCTTTCACTGGCCCCCGCCAGATTGATGCACGCCGCTGCATTTCTTATCTCACCATTGAGCACAAGGGCGAAATCCCCCACGAATTTCGCAATGCCATAGGCAACCGGATATATGGCTGCGATGATTGCTTGGGGATATGCCCGTGGAACAAGTTTGCGCAACAAGCCAGCGAGGCAAAATTACAAGCGCGGGCCGATCTCGTCGCGCCCTCATTGAAAGAACTTCTGGCATTAGACGATGCAGCTTTCAGAAAATATTTTTCAGGCTCACCCGTCAAACGCATTGGCCGTGAACGTTTCATTCGCAATTGTTTGATTGCTGCGGGCAACAGCGGAGACCAGACTTTGGTGCCAGCACTTCAACAACTCGCACAAGAGCCATCAGCCCTGATCAGCGAAGCTGCCTCTTGGGCAATCAAGGAATTGCAGGTATGAACCATTTGCTCTGTTTTGGTTTTGGTTACACGGCTGAAGTTCTAGCCGGCGAACTCATGCCTCTCGGCTGGCGGGTGAGTGGAACGACACGCAATCCAACGCGGTTAAATGAAATGCGCCTGCTGGGGGTGAATGCCTTGCCTTTTGGGATGCTTAAATCTATTCCCAGTGATGTAACCCATATCTTGTCGTCCGTGCCACCAGACACAAACGGAGATCCTGTAATTCCGAGATTCATGGGAGAGCTTATCCGCCATTTCAGTTGGATCGCCTATCTCTCCACCACCGGCGTCTACGGCGATCGTGCCGGTGGCTGGGTTGGTGAAGATTCTGCGCTTTCTCCCGTGTCCGAGCGTGGAACGCGGCGCATGCTGGCAGAGCAAGGCTGGTTGCAGCGCGGCGCACATATCTTCCGCTTGCCCGGCATTTATGGCCCGGGCCGCAATGCGCTTGAAACCTTGCGTGAAGGCAAAGCCAAACGCGTGATCAAACCCAGCCAGATTTTTAGTCGCATTCATGTTGAAGATATTGCGGGCCTGCTGGGCGCGTCCATCGCCAAGCCCAATCCGGGCCGCATCTATAACGTAGCCGATGATGAGCCTTGCCCGCCGCAAGATGTGATCACCTATGCCGCCAAACTGCTGGGCATTTCACCGCCGCCCGAAATACCGATCGCGGAGGCTAATCTTTCGCCCATGGCGCTGAGCTTTTATGATGAGTCCAAACGCGTCTCAAACCAGCGCATGAAGCAAGAGCTGGGTTATCAACTGCGCTATCCCAGTTACCGCGAAGGCCTCGAAGCCATTCTTAAAAATTCACCCCATCTGCACGCTCCGCCAGATTAAGCGCCACCTCGCAGAGCAGCTTCAATTGCCCCGGTGTGGACAAACGATGATCGCCACCCTTGATCAATGTTAGCGTCACATCTGGCCCGCCCAGAGCCTCTAAAGTTTTCAGCGCGTGGGTGGGCGGCACCTCGGCATCATTCGTGCCTTGCAGGATGCGCACTGGGATCGAAAGCGCCAGGCCGTCGCGTAAAAGCAAATGCTTCTCGCCATCCGCCAAGAGGCTGGCGGTGATCTCATAAGGCGCGCCATAGGCAGAGGGGTCCAGATAAAGCCCATGCTCGCGCAATTGGCGGCGCGCCGTCTCATCAAACCTGTCCCACATTAAATCTTGCGTCATGTCTGCGGCAGGCGCCAGCAACACCAGCCCCGCCAGCCGCCGAAACGCCTGCGGGCTTTCAAGCTTCAGCCGCCGCGCCAAAAGCAGCGCCAGCCAACCGCCCATGGAGGAGCCGACGACCACAACCTTTGAACGCGTATGCGCCAAAAACATATGCGTGGCCTGTTCCAGCCACGCGCTGATCGTGCCATCGGTGAATTGGCCGCCAGATTGGCCATGGCCGGAATAATCAAAGCGCAAGGCCTGACGCCGCGTGCTGCGCGCCAGCTCGGCCAGCGCCTCGGCTTTTTTGCCGGACATGTCCGATTTGAATCCGCCCAGAAACAGAAAGCCACAGGTGCCAAAGGCATCATCGCTACCGTCAATCTGATAGGCCAGCTTCAGCCCGCCCAAGGCCTCATCAACCATCACCTGTGCCATGGATTCATCCAATCTCCCATATTTCTCTCAGCGCCTTGACGAAGGCCCCGGTTTGGCTGTCTAACCCCCTCGCTAACAAGGGGTGGCCGGATTCGCAAGGCCGCCTCAGACCAACAATGGAGATCAGAACGACTTGAGCATTCCGCCCAGAAAACCCGCCCCCCTGCGCCAAGCCACAGCGCCCGCCCCGAAGGACGAGGCTCACAAAATCAACCACAGGATTGACTCGCGCGAAGTGCGCTTGATTGATGCCGAAGGCAACAATGTTGGTGTTGTACCCACCAGACAGGCCATGATCATGGCTGATGAAGCAGGCCTCGATCTCGTTGAAATCTCACCCGATGCCAAGCCGCCCGTCGCCAAGATCCTCGACTATGGCAAATTCAAATTCCAGGAACAAAAGCGCCTCTCTGAAGCCCGCAAGAAACAGCGCGTCATCGAAATCAAAGAAATCAAATTGCGCCCCATGATCGATGATCATGATTACGACGTGAAAATGAAAGCCGCCAGACGCTTCTTCGACGAAGGCGACAAAGTGAAGGTGACTTTGCGTTTCCGGGGCCGCGAAATGGACCATCAGGAACTGGGCCATAAGCTTTTGAACAAAGTGAAGGCTGACACAGCCGAGATCGCCAAGGTGGAAATGGAGCCGCGTTTCGAAGGCCGCCAGATCATCATGATTCTCTCGCCCAAAGCGAAATGAGCCGGGGCTGCCGAGCTGCCGTCTGATTTTGAACATCTTTGTTTGGAATGAAGTCTACCCATCAAGTCCGTCATTCCCGCGAAGGCGGGAATCCAGCTTTGAGCTGTTCAAGAAGCGGGATGCCAGCCTTCGCTGGCATGACGGAACTGCGGTTTGCTGACGCCGCTGCATTTTGAATCTGGCAATATGGTGTAAGTAACGATGCAGCGATTTTTTTTAGTAGTCTTATGCCTCATCCTCGCCTGGCTTGCACCTGCCGAAGCAGACGTGCTCACCACCAGCAATGTGCAAATCGTCTGGAAAGTGGCCAATCGCTTTCGCTTCTTCAAGGATGAGGCGGCCTTTGCAGCTCAGGAACAGGCTTGGCGGCAATATGGCCAGCATATCGCCGCGCGCGATGGCTCCACCGAAGACAATGCCATGTTCTATTATAACAGTTCAGTGCTGGGTATCGAGCATGTGCTCAACGACAGGCGCATTCCCTTCACCAATATTCTGCGCAGCAAATTCAACTGGCAAGGCTGGGCCGCCAAAGCGGTGGACCAAACCTGCTATGATGAAAAAACCCGCACTCACGCGGCCTGCGGCGGCGTTGACGCCTATGTCAATCCTGCGGCCCATGAAATTGAACTCAGTTTGAAGCCCTTGGAAGGCGGCAAACTGGTTTCTGAATATCTCTGCCATTGGCATGTGGGCGACGCGCCGGAACAGCAGGCACCTTGCGATGAAGCCGTGCGCGCCAAAATTCCATATCCTGATGGCGCAACCGTTTCGGTGAATGTCGATGGCGAAAACCCGATCAGCATTGATGTGAAAGTGAAGGACCTGTTGGTTCTAGGCCTGGGTGACAGTTTTGCCTCAGGCGAAGGCAACCCGGACATTCCCGTGCAGCTTGATGAAGCCAAACGGGTGCAGAATCTTTATCCCGCCCGCAAACTGGCCGACAGCTCAGGCTCGGCCCAATGGCTTGATAAGCTCTGCCACCGTTCGCTCTATTCATATCAATTGCGCGCTGCCTTGCAGATGGCAATTGAAAACCCGCATGGGTCTGTCACCTATCTGGGCTATGCTTGTTCTGGTGCCACCGTAGAAAAGGGCCTGATCGGCCCACAAGCCTATGTCGAATATAAAAGCAGCGACGCCACAGCAGCCGATGCAACGGTGCAAGCGGTCAGCGGCGGCCGCAATGATTCTGAAATATCATGGTTCCTGCGCGAGCTCTGCAAAGCAGCACCCGAAAAACAACAAGGCCTGTGGACCTGCCCGGGCCAGCAGTTCAAACGCCATGTTGACTTTGTATTTCTCTCCATCGGCGGTAATGACATTGGCTTTGCCAATCTCGTCAGCTGGGCCACTTTACGCGGTGGGCCGATTACGCATCTTGCCAGCTGGCTCGGCGTCACCGTTTCGCCCGAGCAATTTGGTGCCAACATGAACAATTCATTGCCGCAGGCCTATCAACTTCTGGCGCGTCAGTTGGAAAAATCTGTGCCTCTGCATAATGCAGGCCTGGCCTATGACCCAGCGCGTGTCGTGCTCACCGCCTATCCCGATATTCTCGCCGATGAGAAGGGTGAAACCTGCCGTGGCGTTGCCGGTGGCGGTGAAACGGAAGACAGTTTTGCCGCCAACCAATCGCTCGACAGGTTTTCAAACTGGCTCGTGGTGCGCCAAGACAAGCTCGATGCCGCCCACGCGCAACTTTCGGCTTTACACAAGCGCATGAAGGAATTGGCCGATGCCAATGGCTGGAGTTTTGCGGGCCGCGCCTATGCCGACAAACCGTTTCGCGGCCATGGGTTTTGTGCGCAGCGTCAGGACCGGCTGGACGATCCAGCCGAAGCTTTAATGGTGCCCTGCTGGGGCAAAGCGGCACGCGCCACCGAGAGCTGTCAATCTGGAATTTTTGTCAAAGGCACGGGCTGGCGGCCCTATGATCCTGCCACCCAGAATTATCCCTATGCGCTGCGCCAGCGCTGGGTGCGCAGCATCAATGATGCCTATATGGTGATGAACCAGAAGGTGGTCGATCGTTATTCTGCCATTGACGAAGCGGCCTCGGAACGCGATTTCACCGAGACCACGGGTGCCATGCACCCATCGGCTGAGGGGCACGCGTCACTTGCTGATGCCATGATGATGGATTTGCGTGCCGAAGTGGCCAGGGCTTTTGCCAGCGAATAAGCCACCGAAACCCCGGGGGATGGGTTGACGAATGGGCATCCGTCAACCCGCCACGCAACCAGCCCCCGGATGATGGCGCGGCTTCATGCAAACACACGAAAAAGCCTCAGGCTTGTGGCCCTTGACCCTGCTGGGGGAGCATCGCTGTTTGCATCAGTCAACTTGCGTTGACGGTCGCTAGGTAGGAAAATTGGGTATTATTGTCAATCGCAATTGACGATATATGGCGCATTGGGGCTTGCATTTGCTGCATAGGGAGGTAATTGTAAGCTATGATTGACGATCAAGACATCGGACCTCCGGAGACCAATTTACGGACTTTAATCCATTTTCTCGGTGAGATGATTGACGCAAAGCTTGTCAATTGGCGCAAGGACACCCCCTATGCGGGCGTGCGTGCGTCGGATGTGAGGATCTTTGTCACAGCAACGCGTGGCCCAAAATCAATATCGGAAATTGCCCGCAAGCTCGGGATCAGCCGCCAAAGTGCGCAAGCCTCAGTCAAACGTCTGATCAAGCTGGGCGTGGTGGAATTGGAGCGTCTGCCCGACAATAAACGCGAAAAGTTGGTGTTGATAACGCCGCGTGGCGTACTTGCTGGAAAAACGGCAAAACAGCAGATTGAAACGATCGAGTCTGATGTCGCAGCCATCATCGGTCGCGAAAATCTTGAAAATATGCGAAAAAACCTCACTGAATTGGTATCGAATAAATTCTAATTTGATTTTTTCTCGGCAAAAATACGATTTTGCGTGTTTACGCCACGGGCGTAAAACTTTCGTCTTCGCCCGATTGCATCAGTGATCGTATCGCCTCGAAACTAGCAAGCGGCCGCCACTGCGTTTGCGGGCTGCCAAAACAGATGCGCACATGCTGCGCACCTTTTTGTGTCGCGGAAAGATCAAATTCCGTTCCCGGTGTGACAAGGATGCGCTTGGCGCGCAATGCAGCGGCAAGGCGGTTGCCCGTCCATTCGGGCGGCAACTCCAGCCAGGCAAAGGGGGCAGCAGGTGCGCAATGAACCCGGTGATCTTTGAAGACTTCCATAAATGCCGCCCGGCGCCGCGCCAACTCGGCACGGATGCGCAGGAGAATTTCATCGGCCTTGCCTGAAGCCACCCAATGCCGCGCCATCTCGCCCATTACGCCAACGCTGCGCGGGCTCATCGAGCGGAGGTGATTGCGCAGCAACCGCTCTTGGCCCTTGGGCGTCAACACAAAGCCCAGCCGCAAGCCGGGCGCCAAGGTTTTCGAAAGCCCGGTAATATGCAGCGTCCGCTCTGGCGCAAGGCTATAAAATGTCGGCGGTTGAACCCGCTCGTCGAGCAGGCGGAAAATATCGTCTTCAATGATGGTGACGTCATATTTGCGCGCAATTGAAACAATTTCGTCGCGCCGCTGCCGACTCATCGTATGTGTCGTCGGGTTTTGCAGAGTCGGCACAAGATAAAGAACGCGTGACTGCCCAGCCGCCGCAGCTTTCTCGAAAGCATCCGGCAACAAACCATCCTCGTCCTGCGCCAGGCATAAGGGCTGAACATGCGCCGCTTTAAAAGTTGAGCGCAAAACAGCATAATTGATGGTTTCAGCCATGACCTTTTCACCCGGCTCCACCAAAGCCTGCAAAGCCGTGACCAAACCCAGCTGTGCGCCAGCCGTCACAAAAACATCGCGCTCTTCTGCTTCAATGCCACTGCGTTTCAGCCATTGCGCCGCCATCGCCCGGTGCTGAGCAAAACCCTCCGGCGGCGCATAATCGAGCAGCCCCAGTTTCTTCGGGTCACGCATAATGGCAGCCAAAGCTTGGTCAAACTCCTGCGATGTCACCACTGGCGGCGGAATGGCATGGCTGAGATCGACCAGATCATTCTCGTCAGACGGAAGGCCACTCAGCGGTGCCACTTCCGTGCTTGAGCGGATGTAACTGCCGCGCCCCACTTCGCCTGTCAGCAACCCACGCGATTCCGCCTCAGCATAGGCCCTCGTCACCGTGCCCAACGTCACTCCCAGCGTCCACGCCAGCGCCCGCTGTGGCGGCAACCGGTCACCCCGCGCCAACAGGCCAGATGCCACATCGCCGGCCACAGCATCGGCAATGGCCAGATAGAGCGGTTTTGAACGGTCGAGCGTTGGAGTCCATATTGTCATGGGAACAATGTTTCGATTGTTTGAATTGAACGAACATTGTATCAATAAAATATCGAAATCAAGCACTGAATTGATAAAACAATAGATACAATCGAGGAAATCATGCGGGACTACATCATCCACGAGGCCCAAGCGCGCCACGCCTATGGCCGCTTCAGCGCGCTGGCCCTGATGTTCCGCAATCGGTCCTTACGCCAGCAGATAAAGCAACTGCTGAACTGCAGCGACCATGCCCTGCGGGAGATCGGCGTGACCCGCCTCCAGCTCCTCCAATGGCGTGACTTGCCCTGGAGCGCCGACATTGCCTGGGAGATGGAGAAATGTGGCCTCGGCCAGCCACTAGAAAAGCCCGCAGCGCAATTGCACAACGGGCCTATTCAAATATCGATATTGCTGCTGATTTCAGCAATGCGCGAGGTAAGTTCGCTCAGGGGCAGTGGCGATAGGCGCCCGAAGAGCTGACATAAAAGCCCGTGCTGGGATTGTAGGAGCGATAGCGCGCGGCGCAATAGGCGACGGCTCTGCCGGAATAGGCGCGACGCCGTGGCTGATCGCCTTGGTATGAGGCGCGATGCATACAGCGCCAAAAAGCGCGATTGTAAGCATCCCGGTCATAACCGCCGTTTCCAGAAGCTGCACCAAGCACACCGCCGGTCACACCACCAACCGCGAGACCTGTACCAATATTGCTGCCCTGACCATGACCGGTGATGGCACCGAAAGCACCGCCCAAAACAGCGCCGGCGATGGCACCACCAACGACATTGTTGGGATCAACTTGGCGGTAAGCGACGCGGCGTGCATAGTCGTCACAATAAGCCCGGTCGCCATAGGCTTGCGCCTTGGCACCAACGGTCGCCGAAACCAGGGTTGCGGCTGCGGCCAGAGCGATTAACGTTGATTTAATCATAAGATTTCTCCACTTCACTAAGATAATTTCCACGTGACTAACGCGCAATTGTGGCGGTTGTTCCGCTGGCCGTAAAATATCTGGTAAAAATTGCCTGCCCCGCCCACCCTCCTAATCCCTTCCGCCCTTGCCAGCCAAGTCTTTTTCTGCTTTATCCGCCCAACTTCACCACATCTGTGGAGCTGAAGATCGCCTGGCCTGTGTAAGGGCATGCCATGGCGGTTGTTATCAATGCGACTTAAGGAAAAGCAAAATGCCCAAAATGAAAACCAAGTCATCCGCCAAAAAGCGGTTTAAAATGACGGCTTCCGGCAAGGTTCGCGCCGGCGCTGCTGGCAAACGCCACGGTATGATCAAGCGCACCAAGAAGCAAATCCGCAACCAGCGTGGCACAATGATTTTGGCTAAAGGTGATGAACGCCTGGTCAAGATCCACATGCCATATGCACGCTAAGGGAGGGTACTGAATGTCTCGCGCAAAAGGCGGTGTTGTTGCCCGCAAATCCCACAAAAAAGTTATCAAGGCCGCGAAGGGCTATTTCAGCCGACGCAAAAACATTTTCCGCGTTGCCGTTCAGGCCGTGGAAAAGGCTGGCCAATATGCCTACCGTGACCGCCGCCGCAAGAAGCGCAATTTCCGCAGCTTGTGGATTCAGCGCATCAACGCCGCAACCCGTGAATTGGGCCTGACCTACGGTCGATTTATTTACGGCCTGGACAAGGCCGGAATTGTGGTTGACCGCAAGGTTCTTGCTGATCTTGCGGTGCATGATGCAGCAGCATTTGCTGTTCTCGTGAATAAAGCAAAGGCTGCGCAAGCGGCATAAGCCTCACAATTTCTAACGACCTTGACCGGGCATCGATAGCGTTTACACGCTAGGTGTCCGGTCTTTCCATTTTGAGGATTCGCAGAGTGCTGCAGAATACAGGCCACTTCACTCTTCCCCCCAAGGGGTGGAAGGGCGAAAGATATGGAGAACTTTTTTGAACGACCTCAACGCACTCGAATCTGAAATCCTTGCCCAAGTTTCTGCCGCCTCTGACGAAGCCACGGTCGAGGCCATTCGTGTTTCGGCCTTAGGCAAAAAAGGTTCCATCTCTGAACAGATGGCGGGTCTTGGCAAAATGGCGCCAGACGAGCGCAAAGCTGCGGGCGCTGCTTTGAATGTTTTGAAAGACAAAGTGTCGGAGGCTCTTGCTGCGCGCAAAGCGATATTGGGTGAAGCCGCATTGGAAGCGCGGTTGCTCACCGAAAAAATTGATGTGACCTTGCCCGTGCGCCCACAATCAGCTGGCACGATCCATCCGGTGTCCCAAGTCTGGGAAGAAGTTGTGCAGATTTTTGGCGATCTCGGATTCGCAGTGGCCGAAGGCCCGCATATTGAAGATGATTTCCATAATTTTGATGCGCTGAACATGCCGCCTGATCACCCCGCGCGGCAAGAGCATGATACGTTCTATTTCAATGAGAAGCCCGATGGCTCGCGCAATGTTCTGCGCACACACACAAGCCCCGTTCAAATTCGCACCATGCTCAGCCAGAAGCCGCCGATCCGCATCATCGCGCCCGGACGCACCTTCCGCTCTGACTCAGACATGACGCACACGCCCATGTTCAACCAAGTGGAAGCGCTGGTGATTGACGAGGTGACACACCTCGGCAATCTCAAATGGATTTTGCAAGAATTCTGCAAAGCCTTCTTTGAGGTGGATGATGTGAAGATGCGCTTCCGTGCTTCGCACTTTCCCTTCACCGAGCCTTCGATGGAAGTGGATATTCAATATGCGCGCGAAGGCGGTCAGTTGAAGATCGGCACCGGCGACAAGTGGCTGGAGATTCTGGGCTCGGGCATGGTGCATCCCAATGTGATCAAGGCTGGCGGGCTAGACCCCGACAAATACCAAGGCTTTGCCTTTGGTATGGGTCTGGATCGTCTCGCCATGCTGAAATACGGCATCCCCGATCTGCGTGCGTTTTTCGAAAGCGACCTGCGCTGGCTGCGCCATTACGGCTTCCGCGCTTTGCAAGTTCCGACGCTGGCGGGGGGCCTGTCGTGAACGCCGTCCCTCAATCAATAATCGCCCTTCCCCCTATGGGGGAAGGTGCCCGAAGGGCGGATGAGGGCCTTACAGAGAGTCCGTTGCCAAACATTTGCCCAACGACAAGGCCCTCATCCGGCCTATCGACCACCTTCTCCCGATGGGAGAAGGGCGAAGTAACCACAAGCATTTCCCCAAGCCAAAACATGGATCCCGACTTTCGTCGGGATGACGAGGTGAGGTGATGGCTGATGAAATTACAACGACTGCAAGTTTTCTGAAAGACTACGGAACGCTGATTGCGATTCCGGCGGCGGCACTTGTTGGGTCAATCACCTACAGGATGCAAAAATTTGCAGATCGGAAATCGACGCTTATTGAATTGCGGCGCAAAGTCTATGCGGATTATTTGGGAGCACTGTTTAAGCAAGTGGCTGCCAATACGCCTGAAAACAATTCGAACCATAATTTGCGTTTAATGGAACTCTCGGTAGTTTCTTCTGATGAAGTTGTACGAAGAGTTGGAGAGTTGAAACAATATTTGATGGACCCAGAAACAAGGGTAGGCAACATCGAAAACGGAAAAGCCAACGAACTAGTGGCCAATACAATCCTGTCTATGAGAAGAGATTGCTTTGAAAAAAGTGACCTCAGTAGCAAAGACGTAATCAAAATAGTCCCATTCAAGTGATACAAAAATGAAATTCACCCTCTCCTGGCTCAAAGAACATCTCGACACCACCGCCACCTTCGATGAAATTCTCGATGGCCTGATTGGCGTTGGGCTTGAAGTTGAAGAAGTCTCCGATCGTGGCAAAGACTTGGGCGCTTTCAAAGTGGCCTATGTTCTGGAAGCCGAGAAGCACCCCAATGCCGATAAGCTCAAGCTCTGCAAAGTAGAAACCGATACAGGCATCAAGCAAGTTGTCTGCGGTGCGCCCAATGCGCGCGCGGGCATCAAGGCCATCATCGCTTTGCCGGGTGCCGTCATTCCAGCCACTGGCGAAACGCTGCAGCTCGGCTCCATTCGTGGCCAAGAATCGCAAGGCATGATGTGTTCAGAGCGTGAGCTTTTGCTCTCGGAAGAACATGACGGCATCATTGAAGTGCAGGGCGATTGGCCGGTGGGCACACCTGCCGCCATCGCACTCGGTCTTGATGATCCGATGATTTACATCAAGGTGACGGCCAATCGGCCCGATGCTTTGGGCATTCACGGTCTCGCGCGTGATCTTGCGGCCAAGGGCTTGGGCACTTTAAAGTCGATCAATGCTGCGCCTGTAAAGGGCACATTCAAGTCGCCGATTTCTGTTTCGCTGCACACTGATGCTTGCCCTTTATTCGTGGGCCGCTATTTCAAGAATGTAAAAAACGGGCCATCGCCCAAATGGCTTCAAGATCGTTTGCGCGCCATTGGCCTGCGCCCGATTTCGACGCTCGTTGACATCACCAATTACATCACCTTCACCTATGCAAGGCCTTTGCATGTGTTTGACGCCGATAAAACTCACGGCAATATTTCGGCGCGATCTGCGAAAAACGGCGAAACTCTTCTCGCACTCGATGGCAAGACGTACACGCTCACCGATCAGATGACGGTGATCGCCGATGAACGCGGTGCCGAAGGCATTGCTGGCGTGATGGGCGGCGAGGCTTCGGGCTGTTCAGAATCTACAACCAATGTGTTTCTTGAATCCGCATGGTTCGATCCTCAAGCTACGGCAACCACAGGCCGCAAACTCACGATCAATTCCGATGCACGCTATCGCTTCGAGCGCGGCGTTGATCCCGCTTTCACGCAAACGGGTGCAGAACTCGCTACACGCATGATTTTGGAACTCTGCGGCGGTGAGGCTTCGGAGCTGGTGATCGCTGGCGCCGTTACCAACACAACGCGCTCTTACACCTTGCGCCAGACGCGTGTAAAAACCTTGGGCGGCGTCGATATTCCGTGGACGGAGCAATTGCGAATTTTACGCGCTCTTGGTTTCAGCGTCACTGATGTTGGCATCTGCAATCCTCCCAGCTGGCGGCCTGATGTGAAGGGTGAGGCGGATCTGGTTGAAGATATCTGCCGCATCTATGGCCTCGATAAAATTCCAACCGCGCCGATGGATCGTCCCAACGCGATTGCGCGGCCCGTTCTCAACCCGCTGCAAAAGCGCATGCTAGCTTCGCGGCGCACGCTGGCTGCACGCGGTTTCAACGAGGCGGTCACTTGGGCGTTTATCCCGGAAGCCCACGCCAAGCTCTTTGGCGGCGGCCAACCGGAACTGAAACTCAGCAATGCGATTTCATCGGAACTCACCGACATGCGGCCATCGCTGTTACCGAATTTGATTGCAGCAGCAGGCCGCAATATCGCCCGTGGTTTTGCGGATTTAGCTTTAGCCGAAGTGGGCCATGCTTATGCCGGCGACAAGCCCGAAAATGAAACCTTGCGTGCCGCTGGCATCAGGCGTGGGTCTTACACGCCGCGCAATGTGCAAGGCGCGGCCCGCGCTGTCGATCTGTTTGATGTGAAGGCCGATCTATTGACCGTCATCGAAGCTTGCGGCATTGCTGCGCCGCAGATTGTCGCTGGCGCAGCCGCGTGGTTCCATCCGGGAAGATCAGGCACAGTGCAAATGGGCCCGCAAAATAAGCTGGCGTTCTTCGGCGAAATCCATCCGCGTGTTTTGAGCGCCATGGATGTGAAAGGGCCGCTGGTTGCGTTTGAAATTATTTTGAACGCGCTGCCTTCATCCAAGTCCAAGGGGGCTGCCCGCGCCGCCCTGATGAACTTCGATCTTATGCCCGTGTCACGTGACTTTGCCTTTGTCGTGGATGATCAAGTGCAAGCCGCAGAATTGTTGAAAGCTGTGAAAGGCGTCGATAAGCTTTTGATCAGCGAGGCATCTGTGTTTGACATCTACAAACTCGCAGGCGGCAAAACCTCGCTCGCCGTTGAAGTTACTTTACAACCGCGCGATAAGACGCTGACGGATGTGGAGATCGAAGCCTTGTCGGCGAAGATTGTAGCGACGGCGAACAAAGCTGTGGGGGCAAGTTTGCGGACATAGCGTCCTCTCCCGTTGCTTGAGTTTTGTGTCTACGTCCAGTACCGTCATGCCCGCGCAGGCGGGCATCTGTGTTTAAGATCACGAAAACGGAGACTCCCGCCTTCGCGGGAATGACGGAGGGGAGGGCGTATGAGAGAAGAAAAAGTACCGGCCGTTGATATCCTCTCGATCTGTAAATATGGTGTTCTCTACATTGGTGTAACTTCAACACTTTGGAACCGCGTTGCTGTTCACAAAGAACGGGATCTGGAAGGGTTCACCAAACAATATAGCGTACGACTTCTTGTCTGGTATGAGCATCACCGCTCAATGGAAGCGGCCATTAAATGTGAAAAACAACTCAAAAATTGGAACCGTGTTTGGAAGATCAGATTGATTGAAGAGTTCAATCCGAATTGGAATGACCTCTACGAACATATCGATTATAATCAGTCGATGGTGACAGAAAACGCTGATGCCCGCCTGCGTGGGCACGACGGTTTATAGGTGTAAAATATGACCACAAATCTCGCCCTCAAAAACCTCAAAGCCCATCGCAAGACTTCTGCTTTGGATTTGCGCAAGGCATTTGCCAAGGATGCCAAGCGTTTTGCGTCGTTCTCAGTCAAGGCGGATGATCTGCTTTTGGATTATTCCAAATGCACCGTGACCTCGAAAACCATGTCGCTGCTCTTTGCCCTTGCCAAAGCCGCCAAGGTTGAAGCCGCCCGCGATCATATGATGCGCGGCGATATGATCAACACCACGGAACATCGCGCAGTGTTGCATACGGCTTTGCGCAGACCAAAATCCGAAATGGTTTTTGTGAACGGCCATAACGTTGTCCACGATGTCCATGACGTTCTGGAGGCGATGTCGCGCTTTGCCACTGATATTCGCCGAAGCCATATCAAAGACATTGTGAACATTGGCATTGGCGGGTCAGACCTTGGCCCCGCCATGGTGACACTGGCGCTCGCTCCGTACCACGATGGCCCGCGCACGCACTATGTATCGAATGTTGACGGCGCGCATATTGCCGACACGCTCAAGACTTTGAACCCCGCAACAACACTCTTCATCATCGCCTCAAAAACCTTCACCACCATTGAGACGATGACCAATGCCAACACCGCGCGCAAATGGATTGCGCAAGCCTTGGGCGAAGACAAAGTGGGCGAACATTTCGCCGCGATCTCGACAGCCATCGATAAGGTGAAAGCCTTTGGCATTTCTGAAAAACGCATCTTTGGATTCTGGGATTGGGTGGGCGGGCGCTATTCGATCTGGTCAGCCATTGGCCTTCCTGTGATGATCGCCATTGGTCCTAAACACTTCATGGATTTCCTCCATGGTGGCCACGCGATGGACACGCATTTTGCCAAAGCCAAACCGCATGAAAACCTGCCGCTGATCATGGGCCTGCTCGGTGTCTGGCACCGCAACGCCTGTGGTCATGCCAGCCGCGCGGTCATTCCCTATGATCAGCGCCTGTCGCGTTTTGCCGCTTATCTGCAACAGCTCGATATGGAATCCAATGGCAAGCATGTGGGCAAAGATGGCAAACCGGTAAAAACCACCGGCCCCATCGTCTGGGGCGAACCCGGCACCAATGGCCAGCATGCGTTCTTTCAATTGCTGCACCAGGGCACCGATGTGATCCCCGTCGAATTTCTCATTGCTGCCGAGCCGCATGAAAAGGATATGGCAATCCACCACACCTTGCTGGTTTCCAACTGCCTCGCCCAATCCCAAGCTCTGATGAAAGGCCGCACGCTGAAAGAAGCCACCGCGCAATTACTAGCCGCCGGAAAATCCAAAGCCGAAGCCGCAAAATTAGCGCCCCACAAAGTGTTCGAAGGCAACCGCCCCTCGCTTACACTCGCCTACAAAAAGCTAGATCCCTTCACACTGGGCCGCCTTATCGCCCTTTATGAACACCGCGTGTTTGTGGAAGGCGTGATCTGGGGCATCAACAGCTTTGACCAATGGGGTGTGGAACTGGGCAAAGAACTGGCCACAGGCTTGCAGCCCGCAGTGGAAGGTAAGATTGTTGAGGGGTTGGATAGTTCAACAGCAGGCCTGCTGGCGCATTTGAAGGCGCTGAACTAACGTCCTCTCCCGTTTCTTCAACGGGAGAGGAAGGGCCCCGTCGTTCTTCACGACGGGGAGGTGAGGGACGATGCGTGAGGGATCCAAAACATTCTACGCCCGCGATCTGCGCAAAAGTGACACAAAGGCGGAAGCCCAACTATGGCAGCAGTTGCGTAACCGCACCCTCGAAAATCACAAATTCATACGCCAATTTCCAATAGGCCCTTACATCGCGGATTTTGCTTGCCGCGACAAAAAGCTGATCGTCGAAATTGATGGAGCAACGCATTCTACAGAGCAAGAGATTGCCAGCGATTGGGTGCGAACGGCTTATTTGAATGACACAGGTTACCGCGTGCTCAGGTTTCAGAACATTGAAATACACGAGGGTATGGATCAAGTTTTAGTGCTGATATCGGAAGCTTTGAAAGCTTGAACCAGCGGCCCCTCACCTCCCCATCGCACGCGATGGGCCCCCTCCTCTCCCGTTAAAGGAACGGGAGAGGACGTTAGCCTTGACCTCCGCCCACTGCCCTGCCAAACACCGCCGCAAATGACTGACATTTCCCTGATCCGCAATTTCTCCATCATCGCCCATATTGACCACGGCAAATCCACTTTGGCTGATCGCTTGATCCAGCTGTGTGGTGCTGTCACAGACCGTGAGATGGTCGACCAGATCTTGGACTCGATGGATCTTGAGCGCGAACGCGGCATCACCATCAAGGCCAACACGGTGCGGTTGGATTACAAAGCCAAAGACGGCAAGGATTATGTGTTGAATCTGATCGACACGCCCGGCCATGTGGATTTTGCCTATGAAGTCTCGCGCTCCCTTGCCGCCTGCGAAGGCTCGCTACTGGTGGTGGATGCGTCGCAAGGCGTTGAAGCGCAAACGCTGGCCAATGTCTATCAGGCCATCAACAACAACCACGAGATCATTCCGGTTCTCAATAAAGTGGATTTGCCTGCCGCTGAGCCCGAACGCATTCAACAGCAGATTGAAGATGTGATCGGCATTGATGCTTCGCAAGCTGTGATGATCTCGGCCAAGACGGGTCTCGGCGTGCCTGATGTTTTAGAGGCCATTGTCACGCGCTTGCCCGCACCCAAAGGTGACCGGGACAAACCGCTGAAAGCGCTGCTGGTCGATAGTTGGTATGACTCCTATCTCGGCGTTGTGGTTTTGTTGCGTGTCATTGACGGCGAAATCAAAAAAGGTATGCGTGTGAAAATGATGGGAACCGGTGGCTCCTATCAGATTGAACGCGTCGGTGTGTCGCGCCCGAAAAAAGAAGTTGTGGCCAGCTTGGGCCCCGGCGAAATTGGCTTCTTCACCGGCGCCATCAAGGAAGTGGCCGATACGCGCATCGGCGATACGATCACCGATGAACGCAACCCCACTGCCCAAGCTTTGCCAGACTTTAAAGAAGCGCAATCTGTCGTCTTCGCCGGCTTCTTCCCCGTCGATGCCGCAAAGTTTGAAGATTTGCGTGAGGCCATGGGCCGCCTGCGCCTGAATGATGCCAGTTTCTCGTTCGAAATGGAAACTTCAGCCGCCTTGGGTTTTGGTTTCCGTTGTGGCTTCCTGGGCCTACTCCATCTTGAAATCACCCGCGAACGTATTGAGCGCGAATTCAATGTGGATATTATCACCACAGCGCCTAGCGTGATTTACAAAATCAATATGCGTGATGGCACACACATCAATATGCACAACCCAGCAGATATGCCGGATGTGTCACTAATTTTGTCGATGGAAGAACCATGGATCGAAGCGACGATTTTAGTGCCTGATGAATATCTGGGTTCGATTTTGAAACTCTGTGAGGATCGCCGTGGCCGCCAGAAGCAACTCACCTATGCCGGCGCCCGCGCCATGGTGGTCTATGAATTGCCATTGAACGAGGTGGTGTTTGATTTTTATGATCGCTTGAAGTCCGTGTCCAAAGGCTATGCATCTTTCGACTATAAGATGACGGATTATGTGGCAGCTGATCTGGTGAAGCTCTCTATTTTGGTCAATGAAGAACCCGTTGACGCGCTCTCGATGGTGGTTCACCGCACACGGGCCGAACAGCGCGGCCGGGTGATGTGTGAAAAGTTGAAAGACTTGATCCCGCGCCATATGTTCAAGATTCCAATTCAAGCGTCAATTGGCGGCAAAGTGGTGGCGCGCGAAACTTTATCCGCGATGCGCAAGGATGTGACCGCAAAGTGTTACGGCGGCGATATTTCCCGCAAGCGCAAACTTCTCGACAAGCAGAAGGAAGGCAAAAAGAAAATGCGCCAATTCGGCAAAGTCGAAATTCCGCAGGAAGCCTTCATCGCCGCCTTGAAGATGGATGAGAACTGATAAATAACTTGGCACAAGATTAGAATTATTCTAATCTGGCGCAATGAAATCTTTTGCTGATCTCACCGAACAACAAATTCTCGCCCTTGCCATTTCATCTGAGGATGATTGCGCCAAAACCTATGCGGGGTATGCGCAGGTTTTGATGGATGATTATCCGGCTTCGGCGCGGGTATTCATCGAAATGGCAGAGGAAGAACATGACCATCGCCGCAGCTTGGCAGAGCTTTATCGCGACAAGTTTGGTGATCAACTGCCATTGATCCGGCGCAGTGATGTTTCAGGCTTTGTGAAACTGAAACAGGCTTCACCACGCGAAAAACTCAGCATAGATACGATGCGCAAACATGCCGAAGTGGTAGAGCTTGAAAACTATCGCTTTTATGTGAAAGCGTCAGAGCACGCCACTGATCCGCAAATCAAAAAACTTTTGAGCGATTTGGCTGAGGCTGAAAAAGGCCATGAATCTTTGGCAAGCAAATTGGGCGCGGCCCATCTCACTGCGGACGCCAAGATCAGCGAAACAGAAACGCAAGCCCGCAAATTCTTATTGCAAGTGGTCCAGCCCGGCCTTTTGGGCCTGATGGATGGTTCGGTCTCAACCTTGGCACCCATTTTCGCTGCAGCTTTCGCAACAGGCAATACCTGGCAAACCTTTTTGGTAGGCGTGGCCGCTTCCGTGGGTGCGGGCATTTCCATGGGCCTCGCTGAAGGTCTGGCAGATGATGGCAAGCTCACAGGCCGCGGAAGTCCTTTGGTGCGTGGGTTTGCAACCGGAATCATGACAGTTGTTGGCGGCCTTGGTCACACGCTGCCATTTTTGATCAAAGATTTTCACACAGCCTTTGTCTTAGCCGTCGTCGTTGTGCTCATTGAGCTGGCGGCCATCACGTGGGTTCGCAACAAATATATGGACACGCCGATTTTCAAAGCTGCCTTGCAAATAGCCGTGGGGGGCGCATTGGTTTTCGCAACGGGCATCTTGATCGGCAGCGCCTAAACGCCCAGCTTTGCACCGCCATTCGTATATCCTGCGGGCAAGTCGCCCTTCAGGTTCACAACCCGTTTTTGCAGAACCGCGTCAAAAATCTGATCCACGGCTTGCTTGGCCCCAGCAACGCGCGACGGGTGATCAGTGTCGGCAGCGGCATGCGGCAGGAGCAAAATCCGCGCGCCATATTTTGCAGCAAGCGGCAAGTAAGGCACCATCGGCCCCGACATCTTGCCATCAGCGCTCTTAAAAATATCAGAGTCTATGGCAGCATGGGCAATGTGGCCTGAGGCCATCGCCACATCCAATGCTGCAGCATCAACGCATTCGCCGCGGTCGAAGTTTAGCACCGTTGCGCGATGATTGAGCGCCGCCAGAATGTCTGTAGTGATGAGCCCGGCATTGGCATAGCGTTCTGTGGCCGCATCAAGCGCTCCAAGCCCTGTGTGAACTGAAATCACATCGGCTCCACGCGCTGCATCAAGTGTAAAAGAGTAGGGTACAAATCCATCAGCTACAATTCGCGCCTGATGATGCGCCCGCGCGAACACTTTCACCTTCATACCAAATGCCGCCGCCAACTTCGCAACTTCGCGACCAATATTGCCATAGCCCAGCACAGCAAATGTCTGTCCCTCAAGCTTCGCGGTTGGGAATTCTCGCAAGTTCTTGCCCGTGTCGAATTGCCCTTTTATCACGCGTGTATGCAGCGCTGCAAACGGCAGGTCAGGCCTAAAATGCAGCAGGGCCTTGATC
>Ga0075023_100000024_pt1 | contig 33422 bp, 30 predicted proteins | sample Str014_FD_71388 | JGI IMG/M metagenome (GOLD analysis project Ga0075023, IMG submission 71388) | Freshwater sediment microbial communities in response to fracking from Pennsylvania, USA - Straight Creek_MetaG_SC_2014 | ecosystem: Environmental > Aquatic > Freshwater > Creek > Sediment | place... | reverse complement strand
GATCAGTGTCGGGGTTCTCGGGATCGCCAAACTTGATCTTCTTGGCCTTGGCCAGAACCTTTTCGACAAAAGCATCGGCCACACGTGGTTGCACCAAAATGCGCTTCACCGCCGTGCAGCGCTGGCCGGAATTCTTGGTGGCCCCGGCAACGGCGAGTTCAGCTGCCTTGTCGAGATCAGAGTCTGAAAGATCATCCAGCACGATCAAGGGGTCATTGCCGCCCAGCTCCAGCGCAGCGCGGGTGTAACTCGCCTTGGCCGCGATGATCTTGCCCACGCGAACACCGCCCGTGAAAGTGATGACGTTGATATTCGGGTTCGTCACCATTTCATCGCCAATATCTGCGGGAAGGCCGGTGACAACCTGGAACATTTCCGGCGGCAGGCCTGCTTCATACAGAATATCGGCCAGCTTGATAGCGGTCAGCGGTGTCAAATCCGTGGGCTTGCACACCACGCAATTGTTGGTGGCGATGGCGGGCGCAATCTTGTGGGACACCATGTTGAGCGGGTGGTTGAAGGGCGTAATGGCGCTGATCACACCCACCGGCTCGCGCTTGGTAAAAATCTTGCGCGCCTTGCCTTGTGGCGTGAGATCGCAGGAGAAAATCTGCCCATCATCATTGATGGCCAACTGTCCTGCCAACGAGAACACGTCATAAGCACGGCCACATTCATAGGCCGAGTCCTTGAGGCTGAGGCCCAACTCAAGCGTGATCAGTTGCGAGAGTTCCGTGGCATATTTCTTGATCAACTCCGCAGTGCGGAACAGAATCTGCTGGCGCTCATAGCGCGTCAATTTTGGCTTGAAGGCAGCGGCTATCTTGAAAGCCTTGGCTGCATGCGACGCGTTGCCCGCAGGCACCGTGCCGATCACTTCGCCCGTATAGGGATAACAGACATTGAACGTCTTCTCGGCGAAGACCTTTTTGCCACCAATGCGCATGGCTTCATGGATGATCGCATGTGCCATTCAGGCCTCCACACAGTTGCAACCCACAAAGAACGCATCCCAATTATGGAGCGGGCTTGGCAGGTCTTTGAGTTTCACATTGCTGACAAATGGAATTTGCTGTTCCGAAAGCCCGCCATGCGAACGCAGCGGCGCATCTAGGCCAGAAAGATCATGCTTTGATGCGGAAGTGCCGATCACCTTCGTGTTCTTTGGCCCACCGGAAATGACGATGAGATCACCACAGCGTTCAGCATAAAGCCCAAAGGTTTTCACCGCTTCAGCGCGCGGCATCACCACATCAATGCCATCTTGGGCCTTGATGAAAGCAGCGGCCTCATCGGGCGGGGGCCCATAAAGATAGACCTGCGCGAAGGAACCTAACGCACCGTGATGCACCACATAGGGATCGGTAATCGGCAAAATCACCTTGGACATTCCTGCGCCGAATTTTGCCTCCATCGCATCTTGCAGATAGAGCACATCGGGTGAACCATCTGCTCTGTGCTTGCCCTTCATGCCATGATCGGCCACGATGATCAGCGTGCAGCCCGCTTCATCCAGCGTGCCCACATAGCCGTCCATCATCGTGTAAAAGCTGTTAGCTCCTTCCGAGCCCGGTGCAAATTTGTGCTGCACATAATCCGTCGTCGAAAGATACATGAGATCAGGGCGATCGCGCTTCAAAAGCTTCACGCCAGCCGCGAACACAAACGCGGAAAGATCTGCCGAATAAACCTCGGGCAGGGACTTGCCCACAAAGCCAAGCACATCAACAATGCCATTGTCGTTCAGTGTCGCGTGGTCAGCTTTCTCGGAGGAAAAGCAAATGGCTGATCCATCAAATTTCAAACCGTGGCCGAGCAGCAAACGCAATTTATCCTTGGCCGTCACCACGCAAATCTTCGCTCCCGCTTTTTGGAATTCCGCAAAAATCGTCGGTGCCAATAGCCACTTCGGATCATTCATCATCGTTTCCTGACCCGTGGCCGGGTCGATGAGATAGTTGCCGCCAATGCCATGCACATCGGGCGTGCGGCCCGTGGCGATCGACATGTTGTTGGGATTGGTGAAAGAAGGCATGGCAGACAAGCCCCGCAGATTTTCACCCTTGGCGGTAATGCGCTTCAATTGGGGCATCAGACCATCCTGCATCGCGCGTTCCATATACTCAGGCTCGCTGCCATCACAGCAGATGACCACGACAGGTCGCTTAGGCCAGCCATAGTCTCGGCCATTGATCGCAAGTGTTTTCACAAATCCCTCGGCATCATATCTTTAACATTCATCTCCGCCAGCACAGTTTTGATCGCCTGAACCGCCCGCAACATCACGCGCTCATCCAAATGCCCAATCGTGCCGATGCGGAAACTGTCGCGCTTGGTCAGCTTGCCGGGGTAAATTGCAAAGCCCTGTGCGCGTAGTTTTTCATAGAACTGTTCAAACTTGAAATTAGTATCGCGCGGTGTGAGAAAGGTTTGAATGATTGGCCCTGACTCATTGCCAGACAGCAAAGGCGTGATGCCAATCTCCGCCATGCCTTTCAGCAACACATCGGCGTTACGCTGATAGCGCTTGAGTCTCGTAGGGGCACCGCCTTCATCGTGAAGCTCGCGCAAGGCCTGATGAAAAGCCACCAAAGCATGGGTGGGCGGGGTAAACCGAAACTGCCCGCTCGCTTCCAATCCTTTCCACTGTTCAAAAAGATCAAGCACCACAGAATGCGATTGCCCTTCCGATGCCACAAGCAAATCCTTCTTCACTAAAACATAGGAAAAGCCGGGAATGCCTTCGATACATTTGTTGGAAGATGACACCATCACGTCAATCCCGTCGCGCACCATGTTCACGTCCAGCGCACCAAAGCTTGACATGGCATCGACCATAAACACCTGGCCACGCGCCTTTGCAGTGCGGGCCAAATCTGAAAGCGGGTTCACCATGCCAGACGTTGTCTCACAATGAACGAGCCAGACATGGCTGATAGCCTTGTCTTCATCCAAAGCATGGGTGAGATGTTCCGTGGTCAATTGCGTCGTATCGGTTTTGCTGACGCGCAGCTGCGGCCGACCAATGCATTGCAAAATTTGCGCAGCACGTTCGCCATAGGCACCATTAGCCAGAACCAAAGTTTTTTTGCGCTTGGTGGGCGCAAAAGCCCCCAGCGCCGCTTCAATGGCAAAAGTGCCAGCCCCCTGCATCAAAACACATTCATATGTGTCATCACAGCCCGCGATCTTTTTCAGTTCTTCACGAATCTCTTTAACCAGCTTGCGAAATTCCACATCGCGGCTGCCCCAATCCGCAAGCAAAGCCAGTTTTACGCTGCGCGATGTAGTGAGCGGCCCCGGTGTCAACAAATAGGGCATGTCCTCCTGGCCCTCTGGCCCATGGAAACTCATCGCTCGGCTCATCAAGTTCGCTCCAAATCGCCCGGCGAAAAGAGCCTCGCGCCCTTGAACCGTCGAATCCGATACTAGCAGAACAGCTGCGCAATATGCAGCCAGCTTTTGAAATTTTATCGAGCAGCCGGCCCGCGATATTTGACGATGGCTGGATCAGCACTGGCAAAAAACGCCTGCACCGACATCGGCGCGCGGGCTTGGCCTTGATCTATGAACACAATGGCATCAACCGCGTGATGAACCTCTTCGGGCTGATGTGTCACCATTAACACAGTGAGATTGCGCTCGTGCGCAATGGCGCTGACTTCGCTCAACATATCATGGCGCAAGCCAGGGTCCAGCGCCGCGAATGGCTCATCCAAAAGCAGAATTTTTGAGTTGCGCACCAAAACCCGCGCTAAAGCCACGCGCTGTCTTTCGCCGCCTGAAACTTCAAAAGGCTTGCGCCGCGCCAAGTCTGAAAGCCCCACGCGCGCAAGGGCCGCGTCAACGCGGGCGCGGTCTTCACCATTGAGTTTGAGATTGGGCTTGGCCCCCAGAGCCACATTGCTCCACAAGTCCAAATGCGAAAAAACATTGTGATCTTGAAACACCATGCTGATGGGCCTCTGCGCCGGGCTGGCGGCGGCCACATTCTGCCCATCAATGATGATCTCACCACGTATCAGGGGCTCAAATCCCGCAATCATGTTGAGCAGTGTCGTCTTGCCTGCACCGCTGGGGCCAAGCACAGCGCACACTTGTCCGGCAGCCAGCGCAAAGTCCGCCCACAGAAAAAAATCCGGGCGCACAAGTTCCACGCTTTTAAGTTCGATCATTGCGTTCGCCCCAATGCTGCGCCAGTGCTGTTAACACGCCGCAGAGCAGCAGCAGCAGCGCTGCCGTGCCCGCCGCGTCTTGGCCGCGATAATGCCCCATCTCGGCCTGCTGCAGGCTGGGCAGCGTGACCAGGCCTTGGTTGCCAAACAGTGTAATGGCCGTAAGGTCGCCCAAACTCGTCACCATAGCCATCAGAAAGCCTTGCGCCAGATGCGGGCTAAGCAATGGCCATTCCACCAGCCGGAAACGCGCCAAACCATTGAGGCCCAATTGCTGGGCCAAACGATCATGCATCGGCGTCACCTTGTGGAAACCACCCGCCATAGCAGCACAAGCAAAGGGCAGCGCCATAAGGGCATTGAGCACAAGGATGAACCCAAAGGTCATGGCAGGGGGCTGCGGCAAACCGCGAACCAAAAGAAACCAACCTGTGGCCATGACTGCAGGCGGCAAAATCATCGCCGCCAGAGACACAAGATGCGAAAGCCCATCATCGGCCCGCGCCAAGGGCCAAGCCAAAAGCATCGCCAACAGGGCTGAGGCAAAGCCAAGAGCCAAGCTGGTCATAAGGGCCTGCAACGTGATCAAAGTGAAATGCAAAGCGCCGAGACCCGAAACCAGAACAGCCACGACGACGGGGCAAACCAGCACGCCTGCAAGGATGATGAGCGCCGCGTTAAGTCGCCGTGCCCATGCTGTCTGCATGGGCCGAAACATCGCCTTGGGCCGTAGCGTGACAGTGAATGAATCCGTATCGAACGCCTTTGCCACAAGCCCGATCAGCATAAGCGACAGGGCCACTTGCACCAATGAGAGTTGCAAAGCGCGCGGGACATCAAAATCCATCCGCAGTGATTGATAGATGGCGACTTCCAATGTCGTGGCCGCAGCGCCACCAAAGCTGAGCGCAATCACAAAACTGGCAGCACAGAGCAAAAACACCAAGGCTGCTGCGCGAGGGATGACCGGACGAAGGGCTGGCCACTCGACATGTTGAAAGGTTCCAAGAGAACCCAGATTAAGCTGCGCGGCCAGCTTGAAGCCTTCATCGGGCGCATTCGCCAGAGCTTGGTAAAACAGCCGCGTGCACATCGGCAGATTGAAAAACACATGGGCCAGGACAATGCCCCAAAAACCGTAAAGCGGGATGAGGCCGGGAAACAGCCCTGCATTGCCAAACAGGCTGACCAACCCCAACACGGCAACAATCGCAGGCATGGCCATGGGCAGGGCCAGCAGCCGCAAGAACAAGGCCTTGCCCGCAAAGTTCTGCCAAACCAAAGCCCGCGCCACACCAATGCTAAGCCCGATAGAAAGCAAAGTGGAAAGCACTGCTTGCTTCAGCGTGAAAGCAACAACAGGCCAGATGCCATGATCAGAAAATCGCAGCGGCCCTTGCACCAGCAAGAATTGCAGCAAAGGCACCACACCAAGCGCAACGGCGCAGAGGACCAGCCCCTGCGCCACCCTTGTGCTGGCTGTGATCGGCTTAGCCATTCACCGCTTTGAACCATTCATCAATCCACTCGCGTCGATTTTTGGCCACGTCCTCCGGCGTCATCAGCAAAGTCTTGGTGGGCTTCACCAGCTTGCCAAAAGCATCGGGCAGGGGGGCTGTCGTTGCAGACGCGGGCATCATCCAATTGGTCGTGGGAATTTCATTTTGGAATTCCGGCGTCAAAATGAAGCCCATAAACTTCTGCGCCAAAGCTCTATGCGCCGATGCCTCAATCAGGCCTGCTACTTCAATCTGTAAATAATGCCCTTCGGCAAATTCAGCAGCTTGATACTTTTCGGTCTTCTCTTCGATCATATGATAGGCAGGCGACGTCACATAGGAAAACACCATCGGTGCTTCGCCCTTGGTGAACAAGGCATAGGCATCATCCCAACTGGGCGATGTGGTGAGAATGCGTGGGCGCAACTTCTTCCAGGCATCAGCAGCCTTGTCGCCATAAACCTGCTTCATCCACAATAGAAAGCCAAGGCCGGGTGTTGAGGCGCGGGGGTCTTCCAGTAAAATCTTTTGCGATGGATCGCCGTTGACCAATTCATCGAGGCTCTTGGGCGGTACCTTCAGCATTTCGCTGTTATAGACCACGGCGAAATAGCCATAATCATAAGGAAGAAACGTATCATCGCCCCACCCGCCCGGAACCATTGCGCGCATTGTGTCAACGCCATGCTTGCCAAAAAGGCCAGTCGCCTTGGCTTCGGCGGTGAGATTGGTATCCAGACCCAAAACCACATCGGCCTTGGTGTTGCTGCCTTCGAGTTTCAGGCGGTTGAGCATGGCCACGCCATCGCCCAGCGCCACAAAGGTAAGGTCGCAATCGCAGGTCTTCTCGAAGGCGGCCTTGATTTTTGTGCCGGGACCGTAATCGCCCACAAAGCTGTTATAGGCATAGACCGTCAGCGCATCCTTGGCCGCAGCAGGCAAGGTGAGGGCAGTTGCGGCAACGAGTGTGAGTATAAAATTTTTCATCGGTTCTCCAAATGTTGAAAGACCGGCGAAAGAAAACGATGTGGATTTCGAAAATCCGCCCGCAATCCCTCCGCTGGTATAAGCCAGATCAGGTTCAGCGGGTTGGCTTGCGGCCTCTCAGCCAGCACTTTCGTGTGGCACCCCGTTGAGAGCAAGCGGAGAAATAGTCTTACCCGTTTGGATTAGCAAGCGTCATCTGCTACAGGGGTGCCATGTCGAAATTTGCCATATTGCTCGGCGGAAAGGTCACCCCCACCGTGCGGTTGAAACACCAGCTGGACGGAGCCCATGTGATTGCCGCTGATGGCGGCATGGTCCACGCCAAACCGCTCAAACTTTCGCCAGAATTATGGGTGGGCGACTTTGATTCAACCCCCCCCGCCTTGGCCCAAACCTGGCGCAACGTGCCGCGCCAAACGCACCCTGTCGAAAAAGATGCCAGCGATGGCGAACTGGCCATTTCCGAAGCGCTGCGCAGAGGCGCGACGTCACTCATTCTCGTAGGTGGTTTTGGCGGGCAGTTGGATCATGCCTTGGCCCATGCGGGCTTTCTCGTGGCGCTGGCCAAGCGTAACATTCCTGCTTTCATGACGTCAGGAACCGAAGAGGCGCGCGGCCTTGTGGGCGAGCTACATCTCGCCTTGGCCACCGATACGCGGCTCTCGATCATGCCGCTGTCAGATTTGATCGGTCTAACAATCACGGGTGTGAAATGGCCTTTGAACAACACTAAAGTGCCACTGGGCACCGCCATCACATTGGCCAACATTGCACTGGGAAAAGTGCTCATCACATTGAAAGGCGGCCATGCCGTTGCCATCACCTACCACCCAGAATCCCATGCTTGAATTTGTGATTGAACGCGTCGGCGAACGCGGCGATGGCTTGGCCCAAGGCAAAGCCTTTGCCCGCACCTTGCCGGGCGAGCATGTGCAGCAAGCCACCAGCGGCGCGCGCAGCATCACGCAACCATCCCCAGATCGCGTGCCCGCCTTCTGCCCTGTCTTCGAAACCTGCGGCGGCTGTAAGTTGCAACATTGGCAGGCAGCGCCTTACCAGGCGTGGAAGACGTCACTCCTCGTGGAAGCTTTGAAGGCGAGAGGCCTTGCGCCCAAAATGGAAAAGCTTGTTGATGCCCATGGCGAAGGCCGCCGCCGCGCCAGTTTTCATGTGAGAGAGATTGAAGGCCAATGGCAAGCGGGCTTCATGGCAGCGGGAACCCATTCTTTGGTGCCCATTCAGCGCTGCCCCATCCTTGTGCCTAAGCTGCAGGATGCCCCGGTTTTGGCCGCACGCTTCGGCCCGCTGTTTGGCGAGTGTGATGTATTGATCACCGCCGCCGAAAACGGCCTCGACATCGCCATCAAAGCCAAGCGCCAGATGCCCGACAAAGCCTTGCAGAGCTTGGATGCGCTGATGCAACAACAGATGATCGCCCGCATCGCGCTCAATGGCCAAACATTGGTGCAACGCGGAGCGCCGCTGATCCAAATGGGCAAAGCCCAAATTGCTTTGCCAATCGGTGCCTTTTTGCAGGCGACCCAGCGCGGCGAAGAGGTTTTGTCGTCACTTGTCGAAAGCCATATGGGAAAGGCCAAAAAAGTGGCGGACTTGTTTTGTGGCCTCGGCCCTTTCACGCTGCGGCTGGCCGAAAGCCGCAATGTTGAAGCTTTTGATTCAGATAAAGCGGCCATCGCTGCCATGGGCCAAGCGCTCCGCCACGTGCAGGGCCTGCGCCCGGTAAAGCCCCAAGTGCTCGATCTTTTTAACCATCCGCTCACCCCAGCAGATTTGAACGCCTATGACGCCGTGGTGCTCGATCCGCCCAGAGCCGGGGCGCAGGTGCAATGCGAGGCAATTGCTAAATCAAACCTCACCCGCGTGGTGATGGTCGCCTGCGATGTGCAAAGCTTTGCGCGTGATGCGGCAATTCTTGTTGCAGCCGGATTCTCGCTCAAGACGCTGACGCCTGTCGATCAATTCAAATATTCAGCGCATTTGGAATGCGTTGGTCTGTTCACGCGGCGTCAGCGTCCTCAGGCCTCTCCATGGGCAGCCAAAGCGTGAAGCTTGCACCCTCGCCTTCAACCGATTTGAAAGTGAGTCCGCCGCCGTGCAATGCAGCCACTTGTTTGGTCGCGGCAACGCCCAGCCCACTGCCAAAGCTTTTGCGCGTGAAGAAAGGCTCACCCACTTTGGCCATCTCGCTTTGCGGAATGCCGGGGCCATTATCGCGCACTTCAATTTCAATGCCGCGCGGGTTTTGCCGAAGTTCGATTTCAATTTCTGGCGCGCGACCTGCCACCATGTTCTTCGACAACAAAGCCTCACGCGCATTGCCAACCAGATTGATGACGGCGCGCCGCAAGCGCTCGGTGTCAAACGGCACATCAAGTTCATCAGCGCAGAGATAAAGTTTAAAAGTGATCGGCTGTTGCGTGGCCTCGGCAAACTCCGCAATTGTGTTTTTAAGCCACAGGACGATATCTTGTTTGTCAGCGTTGATCGCTTGCGAGCGCGAAAAATCTAACAGCTGTGAAATAATAGCATCGCAGCGGTTGACACCCGTTTCAATCCGCGTGAATTGGTTTTCTGCATCAAGCCCAACTTCTGCGCATCGGCGGCGCAACGTAAACAATGTGGTGCGAATGCCGCCCAGGGGGTTGCGAATTTCATGGGCGACAGTTGCCACCAATTGACCCAATTGTGCCATTTTGCCGGATTGTATGATTTGGTCCTGCGCCAGCGAAAGCTGTTTGAACTTTTCAGCAAGCTCAGTGTTGAGCTTTGAAACATCACTATTCAGGGCTTCGAACTTGGCAGCAGATTCCTTCGCTACAGCCTCAGATTTATTGGCCATCGCCCGCGCCCGCATATGGCTGCGCGCCAAGCCTCTCGTCTGTAGAATATTACGCCGCACCAATTTGAGAAATCCAATGACAGCGAACAAACCGGATGAGAGCAACGCGAATGAATTGCGCCGTTCATCCGCAGCATTGACCACATCGCGTGTGCCCAGAAATTCCTGTTGCGAGGCCCCCGCCCACAGATGCCACGGGCTGCGGTTATCCTTTTGCGCAATCGGCAACATTTCTGAGTAGGCCAGCGTTGCATCTTCCTTGCCATTCCGCAGTTTTTCAAAAGCGTTCGCCAGGGCGTCTGAACCAAGCGAGAGATTGGCATAGTGATAGCCATCATTCACCAAGGCCAAGTTGGGCGATGGCAGAAGGGATTTGAGCGCACTGGACAAAATCATGCCAGCAACCAGCCCCGCCAGCTTGCCCTTCCTGTCATAAAAAGGAACAGAGAAAACCAGTCCTGAACGATCAATGTCCTTGCCCGTCAAAATGAATTGGGTGTTGTCGCACAAGATCAATTCGGGGCTGCTGACAAAAGGTACGTCCAGCCCCTTTATTGTATCGACAGTGGGGTAATGGGCCTTGTACCAATTGGCTTGTTCCACATGTTGGGCATATTCAAAATCTTCGATTTCAGGCACTTTGCTGGCACCTTTGGGAACAAGCGCCGTGTCAACAACAGAGCTATCACCGGGCTTCACCCGGCTGGCGGGGTCCACGATCAAATTATCAAAACTGGCAATCGGCGCTTCGCGCAATTGCGTCACGGGGTCGGTGTGCACCGGATCAAAGTCAATCGGCACCACATAGACCTCAGAAATATCCACATTGGTGGCAAGGTTATTATAAATCTGTTGGATGGTGGTCCGGGCTTCACCCGTCAAGTTATCGCCATGGCGGTCCACTTCCTGCACACCGGGAAGTGCTGCCAGCAGGCGTAAATTTTGGTAGATTGCTTTCAGGGCATCATTGGTTTTGCCGGCATCTGCCAACGCCTTATCGTGGTGCACTTCGACAAAATGTTTGTGCGCCGTTTCGATCGCATGCATATAGCGCGATTGAATCAACCACCCCACCACAATTGTCACCGTCGCAAGCCCGACCCAAACGAGCTTAAATTTGCCAATCATGTAGCCCTCGGATGATCATGTGGCCCCTGGAAAGCTCGATCTAGCCTGCCGGCGATTAATGCCGCCTTAATCTTGGCGTGAGTCCAGTTGCAGGACTTGACTTCAACCCTCCAAACATGGTGCTTGAGCAAAAAAGGGAGTCGCATGGCAACAGCATTTGTATTTCCGGGCCAAGGCAGCCAAGTGGTGGGAATGGGCAAGGCGCTGGCAGAGCAGTTTGTCGCCGCCAGAGCCATTTTTGATGAAGTGGACGCGGCCCTCTCGCAAAAACTGTCGAGAGTGATGTGGCAAGGGCCAGAAGCTGACTTGACGTTGACAGAAAATGCCCAGCCCGCCTTGATGGCGGTGTCATTGGCGGTCATGAAGATTCTTGAAACCGAACACGGTATCACGCTGGCCAACACAGCGAAATTTGTTGCGGGCCACAGCTTGGGCGAATATTCCGCTCTGGCCGCAGCGGGAACGTTCGCGCTGGCCGACACGGCGCGTTTGCTGAAGATCAGAGGCAAAGCCATGCAAGCCGCCGTGCCCGTGGGCCAGGGAGCGATGGCCGCACTTCTGGGACTAGACTTTGCCACCGCAGCGGCGGTGGCCGCCGAAGCCGCCCAAGGCCAGGTTTGCCAAGCGGCCAATGACAATTCTGATGGCCAAGTGGTGATCTCGGGCAGCAAGGCGGCAATGGATAGAGCCTGTGAAATTGCCAAAACCAAAGGCGCCAAGCGCGCCATTATTTTGCCGGTCTCTGCGCCGTTTCATTGTGCTTTGATGCGGCCCGCTGCTGACGCCATGGCCGAAGCTTTGGCCAACGTTCAAATGCATGAGCCGATTGTGCCCCTCATCGCCAACGTCGTCGCAGGCCCGATCACTGATCCTGTGGTCATCCGCGCCAAGCTGGTGGCGCAAGTCACTGGCACGGTAAGATGGCGCGAATGCGTGGCCTATATGGCGGCTCATGGTGTTAAGGTGTTTGTTGAAGTAGGGGCCGGTAAAGTCTTGACCGGACTCGCAAAAAAGAACGCGCCTGAAGCACTCGCTTTGGCCTGTGGAACCCCTGAAGACATTGCTGCCTTGGCAGCACAATTGAAAGCATAGATCATGTTCTCACTCACCGGAAAAACCGCACTCGTCACCGGCGCGTCTGGCGGCATTGGTGCGGCCATTGCCAAGGTTCTGCATGATGCAGGCGCAACGGTCGCAATCTCAGGAACCCGTGTTGCTGTGTTGGAGGAGCTGAAAGCCCAAATCGGTGAACGCGTTCACATCCTCCCCTGCAACCTGTCTAGCGCTGAGGAGGTGGAAAAGCTCATCCCCGCCGCCGAAGCTGCCATGGGTGGCTTGGATATACTCGTCAATAATGCGGGCATCACCAAAGATGGCCTGGCGATGCGCATGAAGGATCAGGATTGGCAGGCAGTGATTGATGTGAACCTCACGTCAAACTTCCGCCTCTGCCGCGCCGCCATGCGCGGCATGATGAAAAAGCGTGCCGGGCGCATCATCAACATAACCTCGATTGTGGGTGTCACGGGCAATCCCGGCCAAGCCAATTATGTGGCCTCCAAAGCGGGCGTCATCGGTCTCACCAAATCCCTGGCGCAAGAACTGGCCACGCGCGGCGTGACCGTGAACTGTATTGCACCCGGTTTCATCGCCACACCGATGACCGACATTCTCAACGAAGCCCAAAAGACAGCGATCCTGAGCCGCATCCCCGCGGGCCGCATGGGCAGCCCAGCCGACATCGCCGCCGCAGTAGTCTATCTCGCTTCGGACGAAGCGGGCTATGTGACAGGACAGACAATTCACGTGAATGGCGGGATGGCGATGATTTGATTTTCGGTCCGTTCCGCAATATTTTATGATTTCTGATTGATCGGGAAACGGCAGAACATGAGAGCCATCGTCCTTTCCCAGAATTTCCGAATTACAAATAGACCCATGAACCCAACAAAAAAAGCCGCACCCCAAAGGGCGCGGCCAGTCTATTCTGTTCTAATACGACGGTTACTTATAAACCGCTTCTTTCTTAAAATGCTTGGTCAGCATGTAATAGACCACAGCGCGGTGCTTGTTGCGGTTGGATTTGCCGTAAGTGTCCATCACCGAAGCCAAGGCGCTGTCCAATGCCGGGCCGTCGGCCAAGCCAAGCTTCTTCATCAAGAAGCTCTTCTTCACGGTTTCCAATTCCGAGGCTTGGGTGCCCGAAACGGTTGAAGCATCGGCATTGTAAATTGATGGGCCGCAGCCAATGGTCACCTTGGTCAGCAGATCCATGTCAGCTGTCATGCCGCATTTTTCTTTCAAATCCTTGGCATATTTCTCGATCAGTTTGTCTCTTGCGCTCATATCAAAGCCCCTCTGTTTGTTGGGAAAATACGCGAATCGAATTCTATTTACGAAGACATAGTGGGCGCGTTGCTAGACCATTTTTCGGACCGACACCAGATGGCGCCCCTATCTCTTATTCTTATAATAGACATCAAGGAACACGGCCAACATCAAAACAAAGCCTTTGATGACGAATTGCCAGTCAATGCCGATGCCCATGATCGACATGCCATTGTTCATGACACCAATGATAAAAGCCCCGATCACCGCGCCCACAATTTTGCCGACACCGCCAGTGACAGCAGCACCCCCGATAAAACAGGCGGCGATGACTTCCAACTCAAAGCCAGCGCCGGCTTTGGGCGTGGCCACATTCAAACGAGCTGCGAAAATCAAACCGCCCAAAGCGGCCAGTGCCCCCATGATCGTGAAAATCCAGAAGGTCAGCCGCTCGGTGTTGACACCAGAAAGCTTGGCCGCCTTCTCATTGCCACCCATGGCATAAATCCGACGGCCGAAGGTGGTGCGCGTGGTGATGAAAACGAACAGTGCGATCAATGCAAACATCACAATCAAAACATTGGGCAGGCCCTTGTATTGGCCCATGATGAAACTGAAACCGATCAAAGCAGCCGCGATAAGTAAATTCCGGCCATAGAAAATGGCCTCCGGCTCTTCCGCCAAACCATGCGCCAACTGGCTGCGGCGCTCTTTGAAATTGAAAAAGATAAGAAGTGATGTGATCAACACACCAATCAGAAGCGCCAGCAGATTGAAAGGTGCGCCGAACATCTGAATATTGAATATGTCCGTCAAGAATCCGGTGCTGAGCAGTTGGAACGTGGGGGGCAGGGGCCCAACGGATGCGCCGCCCAAAACAGCCAAGGCCAGACCTTTGAAAATCAACATGCCCGCCAAAGTGACGATGAAGGCGGGGATTTTGTAGTAAGCAACGAAATAGCCCTGCACAGCACCAATTGCTCCGCCCAATGCCAGGCAGAGTATGGACGCAGTTACAAAATCAAATTTCGGGATAGTGAACAAATCAGGATTGGGCGATGTGCCCGTCATCAAAACAGCGGCCACAGCACCGATGAATCCGGAGACAGACCCCACCGACAAATCAATATGACCCGCCACGATGACAAGCAGCATGCCCAAAGCCATCACCACGATGTAGCTGTTCTGCAAAAGCAGATTGGTCATATTCACAGGCTTGAACAAAGTGCCATGGGTATTGAACTGGAAGAAAATCATGATCGCGAGAAGAGAAATCAACAGCGCATAGTCGCGAATATTATTGCGCACAAAGCGCATGAAATCGGGTTTTACTTGGGTAATATCGGTCATCTTACTTGTCCCATGATTTCATAATGGCGCGCATGATCTTCTCTTGGCTGGCGTCTTTGGCGGGCATTTCAGCTACGAATTTCCCTTCGTTCATCACATAGATGCGATCCGAGATCCCCAGCAATTCCTGCATTTCGGACGAGATCACAATCACCGCTTTGCCCGCTTCGGCAAGGCTGTTGATGATTCCATAAATTTCATATTTAGCACCCACATCAATGCCGCGTGTGGGTTCATCCAAGATCAAAACATCAGGGCCCGAGAAAAGCCATTTCGACAGAACAACTTTTTGCTGATTGCCACCCGAAAGATTGACCGTCGTTTGGAAAACCGATGAGCAGCGAATTCCTAAGTCACGCCTGTATTTATTGGCAATGGCCAGTTCAACCAGATCATCGACCACTGAATATTTCGCCACACCATCAAGATTGGCCAATGAAATATTGTGTTTGATATGATCAATCAAAACGAGACCATAAGTCTTGCGATCTTCCGTGACATAGGCCAGCCCCGCATCCATGGCTTTGGGAATGGTCGAAACATCCGCAGGTTTGCTATGGATTAAAACGTCGCCCGAAATCTTCTGGCCATAGGCCCTGCCGAAAAGTGACATGGCCAGTTCTGTGCGGCCAGATCCCATCAGCCCCGCAATCCCCACCACTTCGCCGGCACGCACCGTGAGATCAATATTCTTGATCATCTGCCGTTCAGCATGTTGCGGGTGAAAGCAGTTCCAGTTTATCACTTCAAAAATAGGCGCGCCAATTTTGGCTTCCCTTGGTGGAAAACGATCGGTGATCTCGCGGCCCACCATGGCCTTGATAATCCGGTCTTCACTAATTTTTTCAGCGTGGCAATCCAGTGTGTCCACCGTCTTGCCATCACGCAGCACGGTAATGCGATCTGCCACTTTGGAAATTTCATTCAACTTGTGCGAAATCAAAATCGACGAAATACCCTGCGCACGAAAGCCTTTGAGCAATTCAAGCAGCGCGTTGGAATCCGTTTCGTTCAAGCTCGACGTTGGCTCATCCAGTATGAGCAGCTTCACTTTCTTGTTGAGTGCCTTGGCAATCTCCACAAGCTGTTGTTTGCCCGTGCCCAGATTTGTGATCAGCGTGTTGGGGTGTTCGTTCAGCCCAACTTTTTTCAACAAGTCCTTGGTGCGGGTGATGGCTTCAAACCAGTTGATCACGCCATGCTTGGCCGTCTCATGGCCAAGGAAAATATTTTCGGCAATGGAGAGAAGCGGCACAAGGGCCAGCTCTTGATGGATGATGATGATGCCCGTTTTTTCGCTATCGGCGATCTTACCAAACTTGCGTTCGCCGCCTTCGAAATAAATATCGCCCGTATAGGTGCCAAAGGGATAAACCCCCGAAAGCACTTTCATCAAAGTGGATTTGCCTGCACCATTCTCGCCCACCACAGCGTGGATTTCGGCCGGGCGCACGTCAAGGTTAACATCCGAAAGCGCGTTCACCCCCGGAAATGTCTTGGTTATGCCGCGCATTTCAAGAATGGGCTGCATCGCGCTCCCCTTGCCTCAGATAGCCATAAAAAACACGGGCCCCGCAAATTTGCAAGGCCCGTGATCAAATCGATCTTAGTTGTCGATCTTGGCTTGGGTATAATAGCCTGAATCCACCAAGGCGGCCTTGATGTCGCCCTTGCCGACGCTATGTGGCGTCAAGAGGTAGGAAGGAACAACTTTCACACCATTGTTATAGGTCTTGGTGTCGTTGATTTCGGGTGCCTTGCCGCCGAGAACAACGTCAACCATTTTCGCCGTCACTTTCGCGAGCTCGCGTGTGTCTTTAAACACGGTTGAATATTGTTCGCCGGCATTCATACCTTTGACCGATGCGATTTCAGCATCTTGGCCTGTAACGATGGGCATTTCAGCGCCTGGCTTATAACCCACGCCTTTGAGCGACGAGATAATGCCGCGTGACAGACCATCGTAAGGCGAGAGAACGCCGTGGACTTTCTTGTCAGTGTAATTGGCCGAGAGCAAGTTATCCATGCGGGCTTGGGCCACAGCACCATCCCAACGCAGTGTACCGACCTTTTCCATGCCCACTTGGCCAGAAACAATGATGATCCCCTTCGAGTCGATCAATGGCTGAAGGATAGACATCGCGCCATTGTAGAAATAGCCAGCGTTGGTGTCATCCGGCGAACCGCCAAACAATTCAACGTTCCATGGCTTCACAGCACCGAATCGTTCATTCAAACCAGCAACCAATGAATTGGCTTGCAATACACCCACGCCGAAATTGTCGAAGGTGGTATAATAATCAACATTTGCTGTCTTGGTGATTAAGCGGTCGTAAGAGAACACTTTTGCACCGGCCTCATGGGCCTTCTTCAAAATGTCGCCCATCGTGGAGCCATCGATTGCAGCGATGATCAAAACCTTGGCACCCTTGGTGACCATGTTTTCAATCTGTGCGAGTTGGTTGGGAATATCATCTTCTGCATATTGCAGATCTGTGGTGTAACCCATTCCGGTGAATTCCTTCACCATGGATTCGCCGTCCGAAATCCAACGGGTTGAAGACTTGGTGGGCATCGAAATGCCGATCAGGCCTTTGTCAGCGGCAAAGGACTTGCCAGCTGCAACAGCAGCGGCAACGCCAGCCACTGAAGCGATGAAATGTCTACGATTGAGCATTGAAGTTTCTCCCTTGAAATGCCGCGCCATTTTGAACCCTGAAGCGGGCTTGCATGCGCGTGGAATGAGACCATAATATAGGGCCGAAGTTGAGGCAAGCCATTTGTATGATAAATAAGAGAATACGGTCGCCTTTGGTGGCAAGTCGGGGTGTGCGTGCCAAAACCAAATTGCACAGCGACATCGCTCGCAGTATCGGGGAGCGTATTTTGGCTGGCGAATTCTTGCCCGGCACAGTTTTGCCAAATGAGGCACAATGGGGCCAGAGCTACACTGCCTCGCGAACCGCCGTGCGCGAGGCCATCAAACTGCTCACCGCCAAGGGCTTCATCACATCGCGCGCCAAAATCGGCTCTCGCATAGAGCCTCGCACCCGCTGGAACTTGCTGGATAGGGAAGTGTTGGAATGGCACCGCGCCGCAACCGACCGCAAGGCCTTCCTGCTCACCACGCAAGAAGCCCGCAAATTGATTGAGCCAGGCATCGCCGCACTGGCCGCTGCCAAACGCAAGCAACATCATATTGATCGGCTGGTGGCCGCCATCGAAGCCATGCGGACCGCCAAACCCGCTAAGCATTTGGTCTCGGCAGACTTAGAGTTTCACGACGCGCTTTTAGCTGCTGCGGGCAATGAACTTTTGACCCCCTTTGGCGCGGTCATCGCCTCTGCGCTGTTCCAGCTTTTCGATTATACCACAAACCGCAACCCCAAGCTCGGCATGGCCCTCAAAATGCATGAAGACATCGTACGTGCGGTCATTGCCGGCGATGCCACCGAAGCCCGCCGTCGGATGAACAAGCTCTTGGAAAACACCGATCAAATCATCCTGAAATCAATACCACGCTCTGGTTGAAGTTGAATGGTCACTCTCCAATGAAAATTAATTCAAAAATCCTGCTTTTGACCTGTCATAGAATTATGCTAGTAACGAGCCGCAGCAGGCCATGAAGGGTCACGCCAAAGCGTGCTCGGCAGGCAATAGTTGAGATTAAGCAAGGAAAGAAACATGAGCGATATCGCTGACCGCGTGAAGACCATTGTAGTAAAGCACCTCGGCGTTGAAGCCGACAAGGTGAAGCTGGAGGCCAGCTTCATTGATGATCTGGGCGCCGACAGCTTGGACACGGTCGAATTGGTCATGGCTTTCGAAGAAGAGTTTGGCATTGAAATCCCCGATGATGCGGCTGAAACGATTCAAACCGTGGGCGATGCTGTGAAGTTCATCGAAAAGGCCAAGAAGGCTTAAAGCCCCTTGGGATTGATTTTAGCGCGGGGTCAGGGCAGCCTGTTACCCCGCGTTTTCATGTGCGGATAAAGAAAGAGGAATTCACAATGCGGCGCGTCGTCATCACAGGATTGGGCATGGTTTCGCCGCTGGGCGCCAATGTCGAGACCACTTGGAAGAACATTCTCGCAGGCGAATCGGGGGCTGGCCCCATCACCAAATTTGATGCTTCCGATCTTTCCACCCGTATCGCATTTGAAGTGAAGCGCGGCGACGGCAGCAACGGAACGTTGAATATGGACCAATGGGTCGATGCCAAAGACCAGCGTCGATTTGATGATTTTATCCAATACGCTTTGATCGCCGCCAAACAGGCGATTGCCGATTCCAAATACCAAGCCAAAACGCCCGACCAGCAATATCGTTCAGGCGTGATGGTGGGCTCTGGCATTGGCGGCCTGCCTTCGATCTATGACACATCGATCTTGCTCAAGGAAAAAGGCCCACGCCGTATCAGTCCCTTCTTCATTCCCGGCTCGTTGATCAATCTTGCCTCTGGCCTGATCTCAATTAATACAGGCTTCAAAGGACCAAACAGTGCCGTGGTGACAGCCTGTTCCACCGGATCTCATGCCATCGGCGATGCCGCCCGCATTATTATGATGGATGATGCCGATGTGATGATTGCCGGCGGTGCGGAAGCCTGTATCAGTCGTTTGGGGATCGCCGGGTTCATCGCCTGCAAAGCCCTTTCGCACAATTTCAACGACACGCCGCAAAAAGCCTCGCGCCCCTATGATAAAGACCGCGATGGCTTCGTGATGGGCGAGGGTGCCGGCATTGTGGTTCTGGAATCACTCGAACATGCCAAGGCCCGTGGTGCCCATATTTATGCCGAAGTTATAGGCTATGGCATGTCGGGCGATGCCTATCATGTAACCGCTCCCTCGGAAGATGGCGACGGCGCTTTCCGCTGTATGCAGATGGCCTTGCGCCGCGCAAAAATAGGCCCAGATGAGATTGACTATGTAAACGCCCATGGCACATCAACACCGTTGGGTGATGAGATTGAATTAAAGGCGGTGGAACGTTTGCTCGGCAACAATGCGCCAAATCTATCGATGTCGTCGACGAAATCCGCCATCGGCCATCTTCTTGGCGCTGCTGGTGCGGTCGAAGCCATCTTCTCTGTGCTGGCCATTCGCGATAATATTTGCCCGCCGACTTTGAACCTCGACAATCCGTCGGTTGAAACAACCATTGACTTGGTGCCAAAACTGGCAAAGAAAAAGCCGATCAACACAGTTCTGTCGAATTCTTTTGGTTTTGGTGGTACGAATGCATCTCTCATCATGCGCCGTTTGGAGGCATGATCATTCCGGCAATGGCTGCCAAACGGATTTGATGAAAGGGTGAACCAGGCGTGAGCGATAACGAGCCGATAACCCGCGTATCAGAACCGGAGAGTCCGCGCTATCGCCGCCCGATCCTCTTGCGCCTGCTCGGCAAATGGTTGTTGTGGCTCATCGTCTTGGGCCTCGTCTTTGGCGGCGGGCTGGGTTGGTCATGGTTGAATTTCACTGCACCTGGCCCACTTACAACCACCAAGATCGTTCAACTTCCAAAAACACTCGATCGCGGCCAGATCGCGGTGGCGTTGCAGGAACAGGGTGTCATCAGTGACGCCAGAATTTTCTCTGGCGCAGCGGCCCTTAATGAATTGCGCCACGCAAGGCTGAAACCCGGCGAATATGAATTTCCTGCGGGCGCCTCAATGGCCGATGTTTTATCGATGCTCACGGCGGGGCGCTATATGACGTATAAAGTCACGGTTCCCGAAGGCTGGACATCGCAGATGGTCGTCAATCGTTTGATGGAACACGAAGAGATGGACGGCGCCATTGCCAAAGTTCCTGATGAAGGCACTTTGCTGCCGGAAACCTATGTCGTCACGCGCGGTTATCCGCGCGACAAGCTTCTAATTGAGATGGCCGCTGCGCAAACGAAAATGTTGGATCAGGAATGGACACGCCTGCAACCTGATAGCCCGGTCAAATCCAAGCAGGATTTAGTCACACTGGCCTCCATCGTTGAAAAAGAAACGGGCGTTGCCGAGGAGCGGCCCAAAGTTGCCGCCGTCTTCATTAACCGCCTCAACGCCAAGATGCGCCTGCAATCAGACCCCACGATCATCTATGGTCTCGTTGGCGGCAAGGGCAAGCTTGACCATCCATTGACACGTGATGAGTTGGACCAGCCCAACCCCTACAACACCTACCAGATTGATGGCTTGCCACCGGGCCCCATCGCCAACCCAGGCAAAGCGGCAATTGAAGCCGTGCTCAGCCCCGCCAAGAATAACTTTCTCTATTTTGTCGCCAATGGTACGGGCGGCCATGCTTTTGCCACCACACTGGAAGAGCACAATGCCAATGTCAAAAAGTGGCGTGCGATCAATGGCGAGACCGATCCAACGGCGGCTGTCGCACCAAAACCCGCCGCACCGCAAGTGGCAGCACCGCTGACGGCAAAGCCAACAGTCACCCCCGCAGCGGATCCGCCAGCGACCGCGGCGACAACCGCTGATCCGAAACCCGGAACAACGGTGATTATCAATGGCAAAAAAGTTCCCATTCCCGTCTTGAAGAAGCCAAAACCATAATGACACTTTCTTCGATGACGGGCTTTGCCCGCGCCAGTGCCGGCCATGCACCTTTGACCTGGGCATGGGAATTGAAAAGTGTGAATGGCAAAGCGCTGGATGTACGTTTGCGTCTGCCAGCAGGCTTTGATGCACTTGATATTCCGGCACGTCAGCTGATCAGTCAGAACTTCAAACGCGGCAATGTGCAGATCAACTTCGCGGTGCAAGGCGGCGATGAGGCCGAACGCATCACCATCAATCACGAAGTGTTGGAACAATATTTGGCTTTGGCCGAAACCTTGCGTAAGCGTGTCGGCGGGCCTGCACCGCAGGTGGAAAATCTCATCGCCTTACGCGGCGTTGTGGAAATGAAAAGCTACACATTGGACGAAGCCGAACGCGCGAGCTTGGAAAAGCAAATGCTGGCGACGTTGGAAGAAGCCGTCGTCGCTTTGGCCCACAACCGCAAACAAGAAGGCACGGAATTAAGCGCCCTCATTAAAGCGCAAATCGATCAGATCGAAGCTTTACACAAAGCCGCCTCCGAAAACCCGGCCCGCCAGCCCGAAGCCATCAAACAGCGCCTGAAAGACCAAGTTGCCCAACTGATGGGGGTTCATGCATTCGACGAAGCCCGCCTGCATCAGGAAGCCATCGTTATGGCCACCAAGGCTGATGTGCGTGAAGAGTTGGACAGGCTGGCCATGCACATCAAAGCGGCGCGGGCATTGTTGAAATCGCCAGAACCCGTGGGCCGTAAATTTGATTTTCTGGCGCAGGAATTCAACCGCGAGGCCAACACGCTCTGTTCCAAAGCCAATGACGCAAGTCTAACAGCCATCGGCCTTGATCTCAAAACCGTGATCGATCAAATGCGCGAGCAGGTGCAAAACATTGAGTAAGAAGTCGCCCATCAAAGTAGCCCGTCGGGGCTTGATGTTTGTCATGTCTTCACCCTCGGGTGCAGGCAAAACCACGCTCTCGCGCAGACTGCTCGATGCTGAAAAGAACATCACCATGTCGATCTCCGTCACCACGCGAAAGCCACGGCCTGGCGAAGTGGATGGAGAGGATTATCATTTCCTCAGCAAAGAGCGCTTTGACCACATGGTGGCGCGCAAGGACCTGCTGGAATGGGCGACCGTCTTCGGCAATTCCTATGGCACGCCCAAGGCCCCGGTCGAGGCCGCACTGGCCGCAGGCCGCGATGTATTGTTTGATATTGATTGGCAAGGCACCCAACAATTGGCGCAAGCCATGGAAGATGATTTGGTGCGGGTTTTTATTTTACCACCCGATGCCGATACGCTGCGCACCAGATTGATCAGCCGCAATCAGGATACATCCGCCGTCGTCGCCAAACGCATGGCCGAAGCCCCACGCGAAATCAGTCACTGGGCCGAATATGATTATGTCATTATCAACGAAGATTTTGACGTCGCCCACGAAGAAGTGCTGGCCATCCTCAAAGCCGAAAGACTGAAGCGCAAGAGACAGGTGGGCTTGACGGATTTTGTAAGGAAGATGACGGCCAAGCTTTAGCTGTTGAGTTTCAAAGCCAGCCGCCCAAACTCCGCCACGCTCAATTCCTCCGCCCGCGCCGTGGGCGCAATGCCCAGGGGCTCCAACACGTCTTCCGGCTTCTCGAATACGGTCTTCAAACTCTGGCGCAACATCTTGCGGCGTTGTCCAAATCCTGCTGCGGTGACGCGTTCAAGCGCTTTTAAATCACATGCTGGTTCGCACAGCAGACGCGGCACGAGCTGCACGATGCTGGAGGTGATCTTGGGTGGTGGCGTGAAGGCGCTGCGGTTGACATCAAACAGCCGCTTGGCCTCGCAGCGCCACTGGCTGATGACCGATAGCCGCCCATAGTGCTCGCTGCCCGGGGGGGCCACGATGCGCAAAGCAACTTCCTTTTGAAACATCAATGTCAGCGATGAGAACCACGGCGGCCATGGCTCAACTGAAAGCCAGCCGATCAGCAACGGCGTGGCCACATTATAGGGCAGGTTAGCCACGATCTTGGCCGGGCCCTTAACAACTTTGAGCCAATCTACTTCCAACGCGTCGCCATGAATGACGTGCAGCCGCCCCGGATAATGTGCAGCGATTTCCGCCAGTGCCGGAAGTGCCCGAGCGTCGCGCTCCACCGCCACAACTTTCGCCGCACCTTCAGCCAACAATGCCCGCGTTAAACCACCAGGGCCCGGGCCGATCTCAACAATGGTGCCTGCCAGTGGTGCAGCCGCGCGCGCAATGCGCCGCGTGAGATTAAGATCATAGAGAAAGTTCTGTCCGAGCGCTTTTTTGGCGGCGAGGCCATGCGCCTCGATCACTTCACGCAGCGGCGGCAACCCGTCGTCGCTCATCGCGCCACAGCCATCTCAGCCGCAAGACTCAAAGCCGCAATCAAACTGTCAGGCCGCGCCGTGCCCTTGCCCGCCAAATCCAAAGCCGTGCCATGGTCTGGCGAGGTTCGAATAAAAGGCAGACCCAAAGTCACGTTCACCCCACCGTGAAAATCCAGCGTCTTGGCGGGGATCAGAGCTTGGTCGTGATACATGCAGAGAATAGCATCATACTGTGCCCGCGCTTCGGTATGAAACGCTGTATCCGCAGGCATCGGCCCCATCACTTTGAGACCCTGCGCTTGCAGCGCCTTGATCGCCGGCGCAATGATCAACCGGTCTTCATCACCCATGGCCCCATTCTCACCCGCATGGGGGTTAAGCCCTGTCACGGCCAGACGCGGCTTTGCCACGCCGAAATAGCGCTTCAATGCCTTTTGTACCACCAGCGCCTGTATGATGATCGCTTCTGTTGTCAAAGCAGTGGGCACATCTTTCAGCGGAATGTGCACAGTCACCGGAACCGCCCGCAAATCCTTGGCCACCAGCATCATCACATCTTGCGCCGCGTGCCCGCGCGCCCGGGCCAAGGCGGCCAGGAAATCCGTATGGCCGCGATGCTTGAATCCCACACTGTAAAGAGCATCTTTATGAATGGGGTTCGTCACCAATGCGCTGGTTAAACCCGATAAGCAGAACTCCACTGCTGCCGTGATGATATCAATCACCGTCTGCGAATTGCGTGTATCAATCCACGCCGGCCGCGAAGGTTTTGGATACTGAACATGCATGATCGGCAAAGCACGCTCAAAATACTTTTCAGTTTCTTCCGGGGCGGCAATGGCATGAATAGGAATGCTGAGGCCAGCAGCTTGCACCCGCGCAACAAAATCATTCGCATCACCGATCAGAAAGAACGCTTTGTCGGATTGGAAGCGCAATGCAGCCCAGGCTTTGGCAGTTATCTCTGGCGCGATACTGGCGGGCTCGCCACAGGTGAGGATGAGAGGCGCCCGGTTCATGGCGCATAGCTCTGGTCTTTAAATTCAATGATCGCCGATTTGCGCATCAACGCCGAATATTTGGTACCAACAGCATCATACTTCTCATTGCGCGCCATGATCTCAATCTGCTGCCGCGTTGGATATTGCACATTGATCTTCGGGGGAACGATCATGCGGCTGCCGCAATAGACCAGCAGTTGAATGCCTTTGGGATAGCGCATCGGACCAATGGCGCGGCCCACGCCATTCGCCTCAATCTGTGTTTTCATCGCTGGCGGGAGTTTACGGCCATCGGCCTCAATCTTGCGGCCCACCTGCACATTGAAAATACCAGCCGTTGCGCCAGTGAGACCCGTGCATGATTTAATTTTCTGCGCAACTTGCCCCGCCTCAATGGCACGTGATTGCAAAAGCTGCGGATCGTTCCCATCAACAGGGAAATTGATTTCCTGAAGTGCAATCACCTTGACAGGCTGACGGCGAGGATCACTCGCCAGCTTGGCAACCTTGCCCGAAATATCGGCCTTAATCGCCGCAAATTTCTTGTCCACGTCTGCCTGATCAACTGCAACTTTTTCATGGAACTTCACTTGCAAGAGACGGCTGAAGGCCATTTGCGCCTGCACAAATTGCCGAAATCCTGAAACCGAAAGCCCCGCTGCCGATAGTTTGCCCTTGAGGCCTGCGTCATCAGTCTGCATGCCCTTTGCAAGATTTGACATTTGCTCATCAACTTCTTTTTCAGTGGGGTCAATGTGCCCAAGCCTTGCCTCATCAATGGCCACGATGTCGTCAATCAAACCATTTGCCACAGCCTTGCGCCCCAAGCGCGCCGGGTTTCTCTCTCCGCGGAACTGTAAAAGTTTGATGCGCTGGTCAACATCAAATGCCGTGATCGGATGATCATTGACAGTCGCAATCAAAGCTTCCTGGGCCTGCGCATGGGGACCAGAACAGCTCAGCGCCAAAAGCACAAGTGACGATTTGAAAAAGCGTGTCATGTCAGAAATTCGCAGCAAACCCGGCCTTGCCCAGCGTGGCAAATTCAACCGACATCATCACCTGGTCTGCCTTGGCGTGAGAGACTGAATCTTCCGTGCCCGTATAGCTCAGCTTGAAATTCATACACTGACAATCAAATTCAACACCCAAAGTCTTTTGCGTCATCACATCAGCCATAAAATCATAAGTCAAACCACCAAACAAGCTCCAGCCTTTGGACAAAGCCACGCGCGCATTGCTTGAAACCCAATGTTGCCGCGTCGTCAGGCCGTAGGCGGGTTCGGCGGCAAAATCGAGATAACTCACACTAGCAGATAACGTGTCCAAACTAAGACTAGCCACGGCCTCTTGGCGGTTGATGGCAGAGAAATCGTCTTTCACCCGCGTTTCATAAGACAGGCTCAGTTCTTTCCAAGGCTGGAAGATGATGGCACCAACAAGATCAGATTCGTTATCCGCCAAGCCCGATCCGTTCACAAAGCTATTCTGTCCGGCAAGATGGATGGACTGGCCAGCGCTGGCGCGGATAAACCCACCATTGTTGCCGATCAACGAATAGGTCAGCCCAATATCAGCATGTGTGCCGCCTTCATAGCGATCCAGACCGGTGAATCTGTCGGCCAGGAACAAGCTGCTGTGGTCATAGTTCAAAGTGATGGAATCTTCATTTCCAAAAGCATTGGTCGCCCCCTCATTGGCCGAAGCGACAACTTGGAAAACAGGCGAAATGATGCTCTGCCCAAAGGGCAACTGGGCCACAAAGGGATAGCGCGCGTCAATGCCCACTTCGGGCAAAACGCGCGTCACAGTCGTGGAAGTGAAACCCGTGCTGGAAGAGACATCCGGCACATTTTGCGTAACCAGAATGTCGCTCCGCATATTTGCAAAGGGTGTGAACACTGTGCCAGCGTCGCTGTAAAACGGACGGTGCCAATTCATCTGCGTCGTTGCCCGCGTCTGGTCTGTGCCTTGGTTCACGGTAGTAAACGGCGTCACAGTTGTGTCGCGGTGCAGGGAATAGGCGTTCCAACTGAAATCAAATTGCCCACCGATGGGCGTCTCGCGATTGACCATCTCACCTTGAACATAGGGCATGGCATAGGGCATCGCGTCGGCATTTACGGCTGTTGAGAGCGAACCAAAATTTAGAACTTGGGCTGAAATATAGGTTTGGTCCCAAAGCCCGGTTGCGTAAACATCATTGGTTGCGATGGCCCGGCCATCATAGCTATAGCTGCTGAGAAAACTGCGATCGGTGGCAAAGGTGCCGTCCCACCCATAGGTCCAGTCTTGGCCGGCGTTGAATCGCCCTGTGGTCTCCAAAGCCCCGCGCCAAGCGCCATTTTCGGGAGCTGGCAAATCATGAAATTGATGAACGCCGATGCCGCGGATATTATAGCTGCCATTCTCCAAAGCCAGCCGCCATTCCACATCAGCAATGGGCCCCTGATAAGTTGTCCATACCGGGCGAAAGGTGAGATCAGTTGAAGGTGTCAGCGCCCAGAAATAGGGTGTGACGAGACCAACACCAAAATCAGCGCCCGTCTTGATATCAGGTGTGAGGAATCCGCTGCGCCGTGTCACCGATGGGTCAGGCAAGGCGAGATAGGGCAGGGCGACAACGGTCGTACCATTGATTTTCAAACGCGGATTCACATGATAAAGATTATGCGTTTTGAGATCATGGGTGGTCATGTCCGTATCAACTTCCCACAACGGATGCCCGCTTCGGGTTTGGCAATCCTTGCAAGCCGTATACGTCGCCTTTTCAAAGATGGTGATATTGCCATCCACCCGGCGCACAAACTCCGCCGTAATTGTCACATCATTGGTGAGCAGCGCTTCCACATGGCGCGCAAAACCTTGCTTGAACTTATTCTTGAGATCAAGCGTATCAGCAATCAATACATTGCCATTGGGCTCGCGCAATATCACAGAGCCATTGGCGTCAAAAGCCCCAGTCTTCTGATTGTAACTGACCATGCTGGCAGTGAGCGTATAGGGGCCATAAGTCAGCACCACCAAGCCAGTCGCCGTCGCAAGGCTGCTGCGCGGATCATAGACAATACGCGCCGCGTCAACATTCACTTTGGTTCCGGCAGGAAGCTCGGCAACAACGGGCGCAACAAAAGGCTTGTTCACGATGGCCTCAGCCGAGGGGGCCAAAATCACCAGGCACAGTGCTGAAGCGGTGGCAAAAAGGCGATGGCGGAAGCGTAAGCTTCCACCTTCCAAGCTGCGCAGATGACACTCTGCTTGGTTCCGCACCCTTCCCCACCTCACAAATCGTTACATAGCTTTAGCTTTATTCACGTTTTTAGCAAAGACTTAACTGGCAAACGCCGTGATTTGGTTGCTGTGACGAGGGCGGCCCTATAGGTTGCCAAAAAACGGATGGATTCGATGAAAATAAACTTTATTGCCAAAGCGCCTGTGGGTGCAAAATTTCTCGTCTGCGTTTTAGGCGAGGGTGCAGCCCTGACGCCCGCTGCCGAAGCGCTCGACAAAGCCAATGGTGGGCGACTCACCGCTGCGATGAAGGCCAGTAAATTCACCGGCAAACGCGACCAGGTGGCTGATATTTTGGCCCCATCAAAATCCTGCGATCGGGTTATACTTATCGGCGCAGGCGATCTGGCCAAACTCACCTTGCGCGAATGGGAATTGGCAGGCGGCACCATCGCCGGGCAATTGCTGTCTGCCAAGGCAGCAGAAGCCACCATCGAAATCAGCAGTCCCAGCAACGAAAATGCAGCCACTGTCGCTTCCGGTGCAAAGCTGCGCAACTATCATTTCAACACCTACAAATCCAAAAAGCCTGAAAATGCGGTCGTATTGGAAGCCCTCACAATTGTGGCACCCAATCCCGCCAAAGCCAGGGCGGCATTTGAAAGCCTGTCAGCCATTGCCGAAGGGGTGCACTTGGCCCGAAACCTCGTCAACGAACCAGCCAACGTTCTCTATCCAGAAGAATTTGCCAACCGCGCCAAAGCTCTTGTGAAGGCGGGCGTGAAGATTGAAATCCTCAACCCAGCCCAAATGAAAAAACTGGGCATGAGCGCCCTCTTGGGCGTCTCCCAAGGCTCGCCATTTGAACCACGTCTCGTGATCATGCGGTGGAGCGGCGGGCCTAAGGGTGAAGCGCCTCTGGCCTTTGTCGGCAAGGGTGTCACTTTTGATACCGGCGGCGTTTCAATCAAGCCCGCCGCTGGCATGGAAGATATGAAGGGCGATATGGGCGGCGCTGCCGCTGTCACCGGTCTGATGCTGGCCTTGGCCAAGCGCAATGCCAAATGCAATGTTGTCGGCGCCATCGGCCTTGTGGAAAACGCCATCGACGGCAAGGCCCAAAGGCCGGGCGATGTGGTAAAATCCATGTCCGGCCAAACCATCGCCGTCTTGAACACCGATGCCGAAGGCCGCCTGATCTTGGCCGATGTCCTCTGGTATGTGCAGGACAGGTTCAAGCCGAAGTTCATGGTCAACTTGGCCACACTCACCGGGGCCATTTTAGTGGCCCTCGGCAAGGAACATGCGGGCTTGTTTTCCAACAACGACCAACTCTCCGAGCGCTTAACCGCAGCTGGCCTAGAAACAGGCGAGAAGCTCTGGCGCATGCCGCTTTCCGCAGAATCAGACAAGCTGATCGACAGCGACATTGCCGACATGAAAAACATCGGCGGCCGTTTTGGCGGCTCCATCACTGCGGCACAATTCCTCCAGCGCTTTGTCAACAAAGTACCCTGGGCGCATTTGGATATTGCCGGAACAGCGATGGACTCAACCAAGAATGCCATCAACCAAAGCTGGGCTTCGGGCTGGGGCGTGCGCCTGCTCAACCGCTTGGTGGCAGACCACTACGAGAAATAATGGCCGAAGTTTTCTTCTATCACCTGACGGCACAACCGCTGAAAACCGTCTTGCCGCAACTTGTGGCCAAGGGAATGGAACGCGCACTTCGCATGGTTGTTGAAACATCTGTGCCAGATAATCTTGCATCGCTGTCAGAAATGCTCTGGGCGGCAGAAGATCTATCCTTTATCGCCCATGGTTTGGGCGAAGATGACGCGACCCAGCAACCGCTCTGGCTCTGCGCTGGTCCCGAAAATCCCAATGCAGCGACCGTGCGCTTCTACTTGGACGGTGCCATGCCGCAATCGCTCGAAGGCCTGATGCGCGCCGTCATCATGTTTCAAGGTGAAGATGAGCAGGCGCTGATAAGTGCCAGAAATGAATGGAAAAAACGGAAAACTGAAGGCCATGCCATAAGTTATTGGAAACAAGATGAAGGCGGCAAGTGGCAGAACTTGGCGTGAGTTCAGCCAAGTTTCCGCGCCACATCAACAACGCCGCGCAAATCTTTCACTTCAAAATAGCGCGCCGTGTCTTTGGCCACCTCTTCATGTTCATGGTCCCAGGTTATCGCAAACGGCACATAGCACCCAAAACCACCCGCATGAATCATCGGCAACACATCTGATTTGATCGAATTGCCCGCCATCAACGTGCGGCCAACAGCGCCGTTGTAGCGCTTGCAAATTTTCTCATAGGTCGCGGGTTTCTTGTCCGAGACAATTTCCACGCCTTCAAAATAATGCGCCAGACCAGAAGCCAGAACCTTGCGCTCCTGATGGTGCAGATCACCCTTGGTGATCAGCAGCAGCTTGAATTCACCATGCAAGGCTTTCAGTGTTTCCTCAACATGCGGCAGAAGCTCAATCTCATGGTCCAACATATCGCGGCCCATCGCGATCAGCTTTGAAATCATTTCCGCTTCAACCTTGCCGCCGCTCACCGCAATTGCCGTCTCAATCATCGACAGTGTGAAACTTTTCACCCCAAAGCCGTAGAGCTTGATGTTGTGTTTCTCCATGTCCATGAGCTGCTGTGTGGCGTCGTCTGCGGGCATGTAGTGACGAAGTAACTTGCCGAATTCCTGCTCGGTGCGTTCGAAGTGAATGAGATTGTGCCACAGCGTATCATCCGCATCGAAGGCGACGAGATCGAGCCCGCTCACAGCCGCGCCTCAATGGCATCCCAGATCAATGCCGCAATATCGGCCCCGCCAAATCGCTTCACTTGCCGGATCCCAGTGGGCGAAGTCACATTGATTTCTGTCATCACGTCACCTATCACATCAATGCCCGTGAAGATCAGCCCGCGCTTCTTCAGCTCCGGCCCGATGGCTTCACAAATCTCATGCTCGCGCTTGGTCAGTGTCGTCGGCTCCGCCCGCCCGCCCACATGCATGTTGGAGCGGTTGTCATGCTCTGCTGGAACGCGGTTGATGGCCCCCGCCACCTTGCCGTCTACCAAGATGATGCGTTTGTCGCCCTTGCGCACCGCAGGCACATATTTTTGCGCGATCAAAGGCTCTTTGAATGTTGTAGCCAGCATTTCCATAAGTGACGAGAAATTCTGGTCGCCCTTGGCGGTGCGGAACACACCGATCCCGCCATTTCCATAGAGTGGCTTCAAGATGATGTCGCCATGGTGCTGGCGGAATTTTTCGATCTCGCCCATGTCCCGCGTGATCAAGGTCTCTGGCATGAAATCTTTGAACTTCAGGATGAACAATTTTTCCGGCGCGTTGCGCACTTCGCTGGGGTCGTTCACCACCAAGGTCTTGGGGTGGATCAAATCGAGAAGATGTGTGGCCGTAATATAGCCCATGTCAAAAGGCGGGTCTTGGCGCATGTGCAAAACTTGCTGGGTGGAAAGATCAATGCGCCTGGCCTCACCCAACTGAAAGTGATCGCCTGCAACGTCCTTCACTTTGACATCATGTCCGAGGCCCGAAACCACGCCATGTTCATAGGCCAGTGTTTTCGTTTGATAGTAAAACAGTGAATGCCCGCGCCGTTGCGCTTCCAACATCAAAGCGAAAGTGCTGTCGCCCTCGATATTGAACAGTTCAATGGGATCGCATTGCACGGCAACTTTCAGGCTCATTTAATAGGCTCCATCAAAAGCATTCTCGATATGTTTGGGCAGGAGGACGGAGTTAACCGCCACAATGTCGAATCGGCAAGTGCCGCCGTTGGCAATGCTGTCTTGCGCCATCCAGTGGGAGGCCGCCGCAGCAATCCGCCGCGCCTGATAGTCGGTGACGGCAATAATCGCCTCGTCATGAGTTGCTCGCGCTTTGACTTCGATGAAGGCGGTGACATCACGCTTGCGCATCACCAAATCAACTTCGCCAGCAGGCGAGCGATAACGCCGCGCCAGAAGCTTGTATCCCTTAGCGCGCAGATAGGCGAGCACCACGATCTCGGCAAGGCGGCCCTTGGCTTCGGCCTGCTGGCGATCACGCGCCATCAGTCGTATGTTCCGGCGGCTTTGCGCTTCAAAATACGCGAATAGATTTCATCCTTGGAAAGCCCGAAAGCCTTGGACACCAGCGCTGCCGCCTTGCTGGCCGAATGTTCACTGAGAGCCACGGTGATGGCCTCTTCAACATCTTCAGCGCTGGCCATCGGGACTTCATCTTCTGGCGGCCCGATCACCAAAACGATTTCGCCCTTGATCGATCCCCGCGCCGCCAAATTGCTGCGCACATCTTCTGCCGTGCCGCGCAATACTTCTTCGTGCAGCTTGGTCAACTCCCGAGCCATCGCCACCCGCCGATTGCCCAAGGCCATTGCTACATCGGCCAGAGCATCCACGATTCGGTGTGGGCTTTCAAAGGCAATCAAAGTTGAAGGCACGGCCTTGAATTGCATCAACAAGTCATGTCGCGCCTTGGCCTTGGTCGGCAGGAAGCCGAGGAAGGTAAAACAATCAGTCGGCAGGCCGGAAAGCGCCAATGCCGTCAGCGTGGCCGATGCCCCCGGCAGCGCCGTGATCGCAACGCTTTCGTCAATGCAGGCCCGCGCCAGGCGGTAACCGGGATCAGACACCAGCGGCACACCGGCATCCGAAACCAGTGCATAGGCTGCACCCGCCTGCAAAGCCGCGATGATCGCTGGCCGTACACGTTCGGCGTTGTGCTCGTGATAGGGCTTCATCGGAACCTTGATGCCATAGCGGTCCAAAAGCCGCGACGTGATGCGTGTATCCTCGCACAAAACAACATCTGCCGCAGCCAACGTCGCCAAAGCGCGCAGCGTCACATCGCCCAAATTGCCAATGGGGGTTGCGGTGATATGCAGGCCCGGCGGCAGGGCAGGGGCCTCGTGCCGCACAGCGCCCACATAAAACGCCCGCTCAGTCATTAAGCTCTCGGATCACGGCATTCAAAACTAGCCGCCCACGCGGGGTGGCCCGCAAAATCTTGCCCTGCTGCGCGACGAGATCAAGTGCGGTCAGCGCCGTGACTTTTTCCGCATCAATAGCGCGCCCTGCCAAAGCGGCGTGGCGTTCAAGATCAATGCCTTCGGAAATACGCAAACCCATGAGCAGATATTCGGGCGCTTGTTCAGCCGCTGTCAAGCCTTGGCGTTCCTTTAACCCATGGCCATTCGCTTCAACGAGCTTGAGCCACGTTTCAGGATATTTCTCGCAAGCCAAGGCATGACCATTGAGCCGCCCATGTGCGCCGGGGCCCACGCCTGCATAATCATGATAGCGCCAATAGGTGAGGTTATGCCGACTCTCATGTCCGGGCTTGGCGTGGTTGGAAATCTCATAGGCCTGAAGGCCCGCAGCCTGCGTCATCTCTTGCGTGGCTTCATAAAGCGCGATGGCAAGATCATCATCGGGTGTCACCAGCTTGCCGGATTGAAAGAGATCGAAATAGCGTGTCTCAGGCTCGATGGTGAGTTGGTAGAGCGACATGTGGCCCTGTTGTTCGCCGAGCGCCTGTTTCAACTCCTCACGCCAAGCCGCAACCGATTGGCCGGGCCGGGCATAGATCATATCAAACGATACGCGCGGAAAAATCCGGGAGGCGAGGCGAAACGCCGCCAGTGCTTCTTCGGGTGAATGTTGTCGGCCGAGCGCTTTCAAATCGGCTTCGTTCAATGATTGAACACCAACAGAAACGCGGTTGATACCCGCAGCGCGGTAGCCGCGAAAATTCGCGGCCTCAACACTGGTGGGGTTGGCCTCCAGCGTGATCTCGGCATCCGACGCCACCGGCCACAAACTTGCAATGGCATCAAGCACCGTCGCAACGGCTGCAGGCGGCATCAAGCTCGGCGTGCCACCACCGAAGAAAATGCTCGTCACAATCTTATCGGGCGCAATGGCC
>Ga0075023_100000023_pt1 | contig 34281 bp, 44 predicted proteins | sample Str014_FD_71388 | JGI IMG/M metagenome (GOLD analysis project Ga0075023, IMG submission 71388) | Freshwater sediment microbial communities in response to fracking from Pennsylvania, USA - Straight Creek_MetaG_SC_2014 | ecosystem: Environmental > Aquatic > Freshwater > Creek > Sediment | place... | reverse complement strand
GAAGGTGTGATACCGATCGTTCAAATCCTCATCGCGCAGCGCCCGCAGGCCGCCGGTGCATTCCGTCACATCCTTGCCCGTCATTTCAACATGGATGCCGCCCGCATGGGTGCCTTCAGCCTGATGGACGGCCATGAAGCGGCGAACCTCGTTCATGATTGCATCAAATGGGCGCGTCTTGTAACCGCTCGTCGCCTTAATCGTGTTGCCGTGCATTGGATCACACGACCAAACAACAGCGCGGCCTTCACGTTTCACCGTCTTGATAAAATCGGGCAAGTATTTATCGACGTTGTTTGCACCCAAACGGACGATGAGCGTCAGGCGGCCTGGCTCATTCTCCGGGTTCAAGATGTCGATGAGCCTGATCAATTCATCAGGCTTCAATGATGGGCCACATTTGAGACCAATCGGGTTCTTGATGCCGCGCGCGAATTCCACATGGGCATGATCGGGCTGGCGGGTGCGATCGCCGACCCACAGCATGTGGCCGGACGTAGCGTAGTAATCACCGCTCGTAGAATCCACCCGCGTCATGGCTTGCTCATAACCCAGCAGCAACGCTTCGTGGCTGGTGAAGAAATCAGTCGACCGCAGCTGCGGCGCGGTTTCTGCGGTAATGCCGCAAGCGCGCATGAAGTTTAGCGTTTCCGTAATCCGATCCGCCAATTCTTGATATTGCGCTGAGGCCGGCGAATCTTTCAGGGATCCCAGCGTCCACTTGTGCACATGTTCAAGATTGGCATAGCCACCTTGCGCAAAGGCCCGCAACAAATTCAGCGTTGCAGCGGATTGGCGGTAGGCCATGATCTGGCGCTCTGGATCGGGCACGCGGCCTGCCACAGTCGCATCCGCTTCGTTGACAATGTCACCTCGGTAAATCGGGTATTCGATGCCACCGATCGTTTCGGTAGGCGAAGAGCGTGGTTTGGCGAACTGACCCGCAATGCGGCCCACTTTGACAATGGGAACGCCCGCACCAAAAGTGAGCACCACGGCCATTTGCAAAAAGACACGGAAGAAATCCCGGATATTATCTGCCGAATGTTCAGCAAAGCTTTCGGCACAATCGCCACCCTGCAACAAGAAGCCTTTGCCTTCGGAAACCCGAGCCAGCTTTTTCTTCAGCTTGCGGGCCTCACCTGCAAAAACCAGTGGCGGAAACCCAGCCAAACGGGCTTCAACCGCCATCAGTTTGGCAGCATCGGGATAATCCGGCACCTGCATCACAGGCAAATTGCGCCATGTTTCAGGTGTCCACTTCGCATTCATCGCAGTCTCTCCATTTCAAAGAACCCCCTATAGGCCCGGGGCTTGGTTAATGCCAAGGGGGCAGCGAAAGCAAGGTTTCATTAATTCTGCCGTGCTAATCGAATTTCGCTGAGACGTTCGTCGATCAGACTGCGGGACGGGGGTCTATTGTTTCAGCGAACACATTTTGGTTGTGTGGGGTTCTATTCTTCGCGCAACCCACGCCCGGAGATTGCTATGCATGATTTTCTGCTGTCATTGAATTTGAAAGACATCGAGATTTTTTTAACCTCGGGTCATCCAACCATTCTTTTTCAGGTTCTCATCGTCAATACTATCATCATGATGATTATCATTTTTCGTCAGGGCCGCGGCAAAGGCAGTATGCGCCGCAATGCCAGCTATGTGCTCCAATGGATTTTGATTTTGGGCAATCTTGCGGTGTTCTGCGAGGAACAATGGGTGCCATATTATCAGCGCAGCGAGTCGCTCATGGTCAATCACGTCAAGGAAATATTGCGGCCTTATTAAATCGATTTCAACTTGCGTTGTTCGGCAGCCAGGCTTTCGCGCGCTGATTTATAGGCTTCCTGGCGATCGACACTCCAATAGCGGATGTCATCGACGCGGATCGGGTCGCCCGTAACAGCACAACGGACAAATTCGCCTTCGCGCAGCACCTGAAAATCGGCGTCGAGAAATCGCAGCTTGGCTTCGCGTTGTGGCGGAATGGGGTTGCCGTGAAAGTTCATTGCTTGGATATAGCCTGCGCAGTGTTCAATTAAAAGAGCTTGCCTTGGCTCTTCGCGGGTTTGGCGAGGGCCGCCATTTGGCCGTCATGCATTTCAATTTGAAGCGCCGTCCCGTCTGCAATCTTTGCGACGCCGCGCAAGGGTTGGCCTGCGCTGTCACGGATCACGGCAAAGCCTCGGGCGAGAACTGATTTATAGCCCAACGCGGCCATGAGCTTTGTTTCCGTCGAAAGCCTATCGCGCGTTTTGGTGATAAATTGGTTGAGGCCACGCGCGCTGCGCTGGTGCAGTTCGCCGATACGGCGGCGGCTTTCGCGCGTGCGCAGTTGCAACGGACCCAGATTGAGGCGGCCCGATTGGCGCGCCAGTGACACGCTGTGCGTTTGCAGATTGGCTTTCAAGGCACGGGGCAACTTTGCCCCTGCCCCATCCAGTCTTTGACGGGCGAGACCCAAAATCGTATCGGGATTAGGCAACGCCCGGGCGGCAGATTGCAGGCGCAACTTTACCTCCGAGAAAACCCGCGACAGGCCGCGCTTTTGCCGGGCATTGAGGCTGGCGAGTTCGGCAATCAAATCAGCGCGCACCGGCACGGCGCGTTCGGCGGCTGCGGTTGGTGTGGGGGCGCGCCAATCAGCGGCATGGTCAAGCAATGTCGTATCAGTTTCATGGCCGATCGCAGAAATAAGCGGGATTTGACTTTCCGCCGCGGCACGCACAACACTTTCTTCGTTGAAGGGCCAGAGGTCTTCCAGCGAACCACCGCCACGGGCGACGATGAGCAGGTCTGGCTTTTGCGCCATGGCGTTGAACCCGTGTATCGCGGCGGCCACTTCTGCTGCTGCTGTTTCACCCTGTACACGCACGGGCCAGACGATGACATGGCGCGGGAAGCGATCATTCAGGCGGTGCAGAATATCGCGGATAACCGCACCTGTCGGGGAGGTGATGATGCCGATCAGCTGCGGCAAATAGGGCAAAGGCCGCTTACGCTCGGCATCAAAAAGCCCTTCGCCCGCCAATTTTTTACGCCGCTCTTCGAGCAACGCCATCAAAGCGCCTGCGCCTGCGGGCTCGATATTTTCGATGATGATTTGATAACTGGATTTGTTGGGGTAGGAACTGATCTTGCCTGTAGCGATCACTTCCAGCCCGTCTTGCATTTTGGCGCGCAGGCGCGTGAAAGACCCGCGCCAGATAATCGCATCAAGCTTGGCACCTTCATCCTTCAGCGAAAAATAGCAGTGGCCGGAAGAATGTGCGCCTTTGTAGCCCGATATTTCGCCGCGCACCCGCACTTGGCCAAAACGATCCTCTAACGTGCGTTTCAGGGCGTGGGAAAGCTCACTGACAGACTGCTCCGTTTGGTTTGATTTTGGCGCTTCGAGGATTTCGCCAGTTTCAGGATCATAATCAGATAAATTGGTCAGGTGGAAGATTCCCTTGAATTGAGGGCACATCATGCCAGATAGAGGGGCCATGATGCAAAACGATTCATTGAACGTGCTTCTGATCGGTTCGGGTGGCCGCGAACATGCGCTGGCTTACGCGCTGGCCAAATCACCACGGCTGAAGAAGCTCTATGCCGCACCGGGCAATCCAGGGATTGGGACGTTGGCCGCGCTGGTGAGCGTGAAGGTGACGGACCATGCCGCTGTCATTGATTTTTGCAAGTCCAACGCCATTGATTTTGTGGTCGTGGGGCCAGAAGCACCTTTGGTGGCAGGGCTGGTGGATGATCTCGCTGCGGCGGGTATCAAGGCCTTTGGGCCAGATCAGTTTGCGGCCCAACTCGAAGGCTCCAAGGGTTTCACCAAGGACATCTGCGCCACGTATAATATTCCCACAGCGGCCTATCAGCGTTTTAAGGCTGAAGCCCCAGCTCTGGCTTATTTGCGTGAAGTTGGCGCGCCCATTGTCGTGAAAGCCGATGGCTTGGCGGCCGGCAAAGGTGTCACCGTCGCAATGACACTGATTGAGGCCGAAGGCGCGTTGCGCGATATTTTTGACGGGCGCTTTGGTGCTGGTGAATGTGTGATTGAAGAATTCCTCGAAGGCGAGGAAGCGAGTTTCTTTGTGTTGTCGGACGGCAAGGATGTTTTACCGCTGACCACTGCGCAGGACCACAAGCGCGTGGGTGAAGGCGACACGGGGCCAAACACCGGTGGCATGGGTGCCTATTCGCCGGCACCTTGTATGACGCAGGCGCTGTGTGATGAAGCGCTTGAGAAGATCGTCAAGCCTACGGTCAAAGCGCTGGCCGACATGGGCCATCCTTATAAGGGTGTGCTCTATGCGGGTTTGATTCTCACGAGTGAAGGCCCAAAGCTGATTGAATATAATGCCCGGTTTGGTGACCCCGAAACGCAAGTGATGATGATGCGTTTGGAGAGTGACTTGCTCGAACTATTGTTGGCAACGGCGGAAGGTGAGATCAAAGGCAAGACAGTAAAGTGGAGCACTCAGCCCGCGCTGACCGTCGTTTTGGCTGCCAACGGCTATCCGGGCGACGTGGCAAAGGGCAGTCATATCAATGGATTGAATCAGGTGTTTGATCAAGGCGTAGAGGTGTTCCATGCGGGAACGGCTTTGGATGGCGAGTTTATTGTGTCGAACGGTGGGCGGGTTCTCAATGTCACCGCCTTGGGCGATTCTGTGAAAGAGGCGCAGGCCAAAGCCTATGCCGCCGTTGATCAGATCGGCTGGTCAGACGGTTTCTGTCGCCGCGATATCGGTTGGCGGGCCATCGTGAAATGAAAATTGGCTTGGCGCTCGGCGGTGGCGGTGCGCGCGGACTTGCGCATATTCCAATGCTTGAGGCCTTTGATGAGTTGGGTCTGAAGCCTGCGATGATTGCGGGTTGCAGCATGGGGGCACTGGTTGGTGCGGCCTATGCTGGCGGCATGTCGGGCCGCGATCTGCGCGAACATGCCCTTCAACTTCTTTCAAACAGGGTGAGCTTGGCGCGTCATGTTTTCGGCGCGAAACAAGCGCGTTTGGGCGATATTTTTTCTCTTAAGGGCCTCATGTCTTTACAATTGGATGGGCAAAAGCTGGCGGATATTATGTTGCCGGATCACCTGCCACAGAAGATTGAAGACCATCCTATCACGCTCAAGATCATCGCCACCAATTATGAACGAATGGAAGAAGTGGTTTTTGAGCGCGGCTCGGTTTTGGAAGCCGTGGGCGCGTCGATTGCCATTCCCGGGTTGATTGCGGGGCCGCGCATCAATGGCGAGATTCATATGGATGGGGGTGTCAAAAACCCTGTGCCCTTCAATCACATCGCGGCTGACATTGTTGTGGCCATTGACGTGACCGGGCGGCCCAAACCCATTCTGAAAGCACATCCCTCGAATTTGGAGCTGGCAGTGGGATCCCTTCTCATCATGTTTCATGAGCTGGCTGATTTGCGCCGCGCCCAGAACCCGCCGCATATTTATATTGAGCCGGACCTCAACCACGTTGGCTCTGGCGATTATTTCAAAGTGCGCGAGATTTTCGAAGCCTCTGCACCCGCCAAGGAACGACTGAAACGGGCACTGGATTTGAAAGTCAAAGCAATAGGTTAACGGCGTGCTTTGAAGAAATCTGTGAGCATGATCTTAGCTTCGGCCTCACCAATGCCGCTGTAAACTTCTGGGGTATGGTGACAGGTGGCTTGGCAAAAGAAGCGTGGACCATGTTCGATGGCCCCCATCTTCTCATCTCCCGCTGCAAAATAAACCCGCCTGATGCGGGCAAATGAGATGGCGGCGGCACACATGGCGCAAGGTTCCAGGGTGACATAGAGATCGCAATCTATCAGCCGCTCGCTGCCCAAAGTCTTTGCGGCGGCGCGGATTGCCAGCAGCTCGGCATGGGCGGTTGGGTCATGGTCTTCCAGCGTGCGGTTTCCGGCGCTGGCTAAAACCTCGCCACTGGCCGCAACAATCACCGCCCCCACAGGCACTTCACCCCGCGCGGCTGCCGCTTCGGCTTCGGCAAAGGCAAGTTGCATTGGCTCTGGCAGTTTTTGTTTCATCGTGGCAGATCAAGCGGTGAATTGGGGTAAGGTCAAGCACAGATGCGCATTGTCGGCGGAAAATTCAGGGGTCGAGAAATCAAGGGACCCACCAGCGGCGCAACACGGCCCACGTCCGACCGCGTTCGTGAAAGCATATTCAATATTCTGGCACATGGCATCGCGGGCTTTACGCTTGAAGATACGCGCGTCATCGATTTGTTTGCCGGAACCGGTGCTTTGGGGCTTGAGGCCGTTTCACGCGGGGCCAAGTTTTGCTGTTTTGTCGAAGAAGATGCAGCTGCGCGCGGCGTCATTCGCACCAATGCCGACCTTTGTGGGGCCATTGGTCAAACAAAAATCTGGCGACGCGATGCCACGGTGCTGGGACCTTGTGCGCCGCAGACACCTTTTGCGCTGGCTTTCGTTGATCCGCCTTATGGCAAGGGCTTAGGCGAGAAGGCTTTGGCGGCGTTGGTTGAAGGCGGATGGCTTTGGCCTGGTGCTGTGGTGGTTTTGGAAGAAGCAGAGAAAACGATTGTCACCGATGTGCCGGGCGTCGCATTGCTCGACCAGCGGGTTTACGGCGAAACCCAGGTTCGGTTTTACCGTTTGGCCTGATCAGGTTCGTCCAAAAAGCCTTTCAATATCCTTCATCTCCAACGCGATGAACGTGGGCCTGCCGTGGTTACACTGGCCCGCATTTGGCGTGCGCTCCATCTCGCGCAGCAAAGCATTCATTTCTTCGAGGCGCATGGGGCGGCCAGCGCGGACTGAATAGTGACAGGCCATGGTGGCCAGCATGTGGTTGATGCGCTCGGCCACCGTGGTCATCTGCTTCATTTCATTGGCGTCATCGACGACGGCGCGCAATACGGCGGGCATATTTGCCTGGCTCAGCGCGGCTGGCACTTCGCGGACAATGACTGAGCCGTTGCCGAAGCTTTCGAGCTTTAGTCCTGTTTCAGCAAGCTCCTCTTTCAAGCTTTCCAGCGTGGCGATGGAGGCTGGGTCAAGATCGACGACCTGCGGCACCAGCAGAGGCTGGACGGCAATGCCCTGCCCGGTGCGTTCCTGTTTCAGGCGTTCATAAACAATGCGTTCATGAGCCGCATGTTGGTCAACGAGGATCATGCCTTGGGCGGTTTGTGCAACGATGAAGGCATCATGCAGTTGGGCGCGGGCAAATCCCAGAGGATAGTCTGGAGCGCTGTTAAACCCACGCACTGGCTCCATCGGCGTTTCACCGAGGCCCGAGGGCGGCATCTGCATCGCAAAGGCACTTTGAAGCTGGTTCATTGGTGCTGTGGCTTGCCAGTTGGGCGCGGAGAAGGCTCTGGCTGTGGCAAAGGCTTTGGCTGCGTCGGGCGTTGTCGCGGCCCCGGCCAAAGCCCGCTTAATTGCCGAAATGATCAACCCACGGACGAAGCCTTGATCACGAAAACGCACTTCGGTTTTGGCGGGGTGCACGTTCACATCGACACGCGTTGGCGCGCAGTCGATAAAAAGTATGAGGGCCGGAAAACGCCCCGGCGGCAGCACATCGGCATAGGCGCCGCGAATTGCACCGCTGACCAGTTTGTCGCGCACCGGCCTGCCGTTGACAAAAGCGAACTGCATGGTGCCGGAGCCGCGCGCAAAAGTGGGCAGGCTGGTGAAGCCTTCGATGCGCATGTCGTCACTGGCATGGGAAACGGGCAAGGCATTGGCCATGAACTCTGCGCCCATGATGCGGGCCACTCGGGATTTTGGTGTTTCGGTCTTGGGCAGATCGAGCCAGCTGCGTTCTTCGGTCGTGAAACTGAAACCAATTGCGGGATGAGAAAGCGCTAATCTGCGCGTTATATCAACGGCTTCGGCGACTTCGCTGCGATCTGACTTCAAGAATTTTAACCGCGCTGGCGTGGCGTAAAAAAGATCACGCACTTCGATTTCAGTGCCCTGTTCCAAGCGCGCGGGCGCTGGGCTTGAGGCTTTGCCGGCTTCGACTTCAATGGCAAAGGCGGCGGCACTTGCGGCAGCGCGCGATGTGAGTGTCATGCGTGCGACGCTGGCGATTGATGGCAGGGCCTCGCCCCTGAAGCCCAAGGTATTGATCTCAATCAATTCGTCATCGGCCAGTTTGGACGTGGCATGGCGTTCCAGTGCCAGGGCCATTTCCTCCGGGCTCATGCCTGAGCCATTGTCACTGACGCGGATCAGCGCCTTGCCACCGCCGCGAAAAACCACATCAATCTGCGTGGCGCCTGCATCAATCGCGTTTTCCACCAGCTCTTTGACAGCGCTGGCGGGGCGTTCCAACACTTCGCCTGCGGCGATGCGGTTGATGGTGCTTTCTGAAAGTTTGCGGATTCGCATGGGAGCAGAATAGGGAGACGGTTGGCAGATCGCCACTGGCTATTTAAAGATCGCGCCGATGTTGGCGATGGTGCCATAGCCGGGGGTCTGCTGTTGCTTCTTTTTTAGTATCGCGGCGTTCAGTTCATCGGCCAATTGGGTCTGGGTCTTTTGCGTGCCGTCTGGATTAAACTTGGAAATTCCATATTGCGCAAAAATATCGCCGGTTCCGGCAGGAGCGGCGGCGGAGGCCGTGCCATAAAGGCCACCGCTGGTCGCGGTTTGGGCTGTGGCCAATTGCTTGACTGGCTTGGCTGCAAGGGGCTTTGCGGCCGCGGCCACCGCGCCATTGGGCTGATAGGCATCTGACGTTGCGGTGGGTGCTGCCAGTTGCAGATCAGGCGGGAGGGCGAGGTTGTTGCCGACGGGCACGCTGGAAGCTTGTGGCACGCCCGTCTTGCCATCGAGCAGCCCTGCCCCGGCGGAACATCCGCCCAGCGCCAAAGTGGCCAAAGCCAAAAGCAGATATGGTATTCTGTTTCTCATTGTCATACCCGATTGTCCGCCATCGCCTAGAAATCAGGCAAATCCATGGCCTAGGTCTCTCGTCTCAAGAATGTCGACTCATAAAGCAACAGTCCAACGCCCGCAACGATGGCCACATCGGCAGGGTTAAAAACGAAGTTCAGCAGCGCAAAATTCAACCCCTCAAAGTGAAAATAGAAGAAGTCTGCCACCGCACCGTGCACAACACGGTCAAGCGCATTGGACAAAGCGCCGCCGATAATCATGCCCAGAGCCATGGCATTGAGCACCAGCTGGCTGCGCGCCAGCCAAATCCAGAGCAGCGCGCAGATGAGCAGGCTGATGCCGATGAGCAAGCCTTGCGTATGGGTGGTGAGCAGACCGTAAGACACGCCGTGGTTCCAGGCCATGGCGACATCGAAGAAGGGTGTCACCGCGATGTGCTGGCGCGTCGGCATGTCCACGATGTTCAGCAGCCAATATTTGACGCTCTGGTCGAAGCCAAAGCTCAAGGCGGCGATGGCGAGGCCGAGGGTGGTGAGGGGTCCCCAGAGGCGTGTCACACCATCTTCCCAAATCTGGTCTGCCATTCGCGTACCGCTTCGGCATCACGCGGGGTGATGTCGGGGAAATCTTTGTCCGCGCCAATGTCTTTGGAAATTTTCCACGAGCGGGTGCATTTCAGGCCTTGGGCTTTGTGGACGATGACGGCATCTGTGCCTTGGCTGATGGTTACGCCTGAAGTGATGCAGACTTCGGCGAAATCGACCGACTGCACGGCGGCCAATTCTGCGGCATCATTGATGTGAACTTCAGGTGCGGCTTCCAATGAGGAGCCAATCACCTTATTCGCACGTTCCACCTCCAGCGCGCCTGTAACGGCGCTGCGCACTTTGCGGATGGTGGCCCATTTCTCGGCAAGTGCATCATCGCGCCATTCGGCTGGCACTTTTGCAAACTGCATGAGATGCACCGATGAGCCTTCGCCCGCATAGCGCTGCAGCCAGACTTCTTCCATAGTGAACACCAACACGGGCGCCCACCAGGTGGTGAGGCAATGGAACAATTCGTGCATCACTGTGCGCGTGGAGCAGCGCTTTACTGACGACAGTGGATCGCAATAGAGCGCGTCTTTGCGGATGTCGAAATAGAAGCTCGATAATTCCACATTCATGAAATTGGTGAGCAAGGCGCAGGCGCGTTTGTAATCGTAGACTTTATAGGCCTCGGCCACGCCCTGCCCCAGTTCGGCCAGCTTGTGAAGAATGTAACGCTCCAGTTCAGGCATTTTGGCGGGGGCGATTTTTTCGCGGTCAGTGAAGCCATCGAGTGCGCCCAGCATGTAGCGGAAGGTGTTGCGCAGTTTGCGATAGTTTTCGGTGGCCGATTTCAAAATCTCCGGCCCGATGCGCATATCATCGCTGTAGTCGCAGGTGGCGACCCAGAGGCGCAGAATATCCGCGCCAGAATTCTTGATCACCTCTTGCGGCACCGTGGTGTTGCCGAGTGACTTTGACATCTTGCGGCCATCTTCGGCCAGCGTGAAGCCATGGGTGATCACTTGGTCATAAGGCGCGCGGCCGCGTGTGCCGCAGCTTTCGAGCAATGACGAATGGAACCAGCCGCGATGTTGGTCAGAGCCTTCGAGATAAACATCGGCCGGCCATTTCAAATCGGGGCGTTCTTCAAGCACGAAGGCGTGAGTGCAACCTGAGTCAAACCACACATCGAGAATGTCTCGAACTTGCTCATAGTCTTCGGCGCTGTGATCGGAGCCGAGGAATTTTTGTGCGGCACCATCAGCATACCAAGCATCTGCGCCCTGCTCACAAAATGAATCATAAATGCGCTGGTTCACCTTGTTATCATTGAGGATTTCGCCTGTCTTCTTGTTGACGAATACGGCAATCGGAACACCCCAGGCGCGCTGGCGCGAGATCACCCAATCCGGGCGTTGCTCAATCATGCCGCGCAAACGGTTCTGGCCTGCGGGCGGGAAGAATTGCGTTTGCTCGATAGCGGCTAGCGCCTTTTCACGCAGCTTGCCCTTGTCCATCGAGATGAACCATTGCGGCGTGTTGCGGAAGATGATCGGCTTTTTCGAACGCCAAGAATGTGGATAAGAAATCGTGCGGCGATTGTGGGCCAGCAGCATGCCTGCGTCTTTCAACGCCTCAATCACGCGTTTATTGGCATCGCCCCAACGGCCATGATGGTCGATGACACGAGCACCATCAAAGCCCGGCGCGTCTTTGGTGTAGAAACCGTTTTCATCGACGGGGGTTGGAACGTCCGTGTCGATGCCACGATCACGCAAAGCTTTCTGATTGGCGATCCAGACATTGTAGTCATCCGCGCCATGGGAAGGTGCGGTGTGCACAAAGCCCGTGCCTGCATCGTCGGTGACGTGATCGCCATTCAAGAGTGGCACCTTAAAGTCATATTCACGCACTTCAAACCTACTATGCAAGGGGTGAAGGCATGCACCGTTGGGCCATGATGAGAAATCAATATCGGCAAGTCGCCTGTAGCCAGTGACCCTGAACGAATTCATCACAGATTCTACAAGCTTGTCGGCAAGGATATATTTCTCACCGACTTTCGCCCAATTGCCTTCCGGCGCTTCGACGACTTCATACACACCGTATTTGATTTTCGAGGAATATGAAATCGCACGGTTGCCAGGCATGGTCCACGGCGTTGTGGTCCAAATTACGACGTTCGCACCCTGAAGTTCAGGATGCTTTTTTGTAAACTCAACAAGCTTATCATACTCGGCGTACTTGAAATTGTTATGTGCCGAAAATGGAAACTTCACAAAGATCGTATCAACTTCAACATCCGCATATTCAACTTCCGCCTCGGCCAGCGCAGTGCGTTCCACCACGCTCCACATCACTGGCTTGGAACCGCGGTAGAGTTGCCCATCACCGGCAAACTTCAACAGCTCGCGCGCGATGATGGCTTCGGCTTTGAAGTTCATGGTGAGATAGGGATTATCCCAATCGCCCTCAACACCAAGGCGCTTGAATTCTTCGCGCTGCACATTCACCCAGTTCGTCGCAAACTCACGGCATTCCTTGCGGAATTCGTTGATGGGGATGGCGTCCTTGTTCTGGCCCTTGGCGCGGTATTGCTCTTCGATTTTCCATTCGATGGGCAGGCCGTGGCAATCCCAGCCGGGTACATAATTGGCATCCTTGCCGCTCATCTGCGCGCCGCGCACTACGAGGTCTTTCAGAATTTTATTGAGCGCATGGCCGATATGGATGTTGCCATTGGCGTAGGGCGGGCCATCATGCAGCACGAATTTCTCGCGGCCCTTTGAATCCTCACGCAGCTTGCCGAACAGGTTCATCTCGGCCCAGCGCTTCAATAAAGCCGGTTCCTTTTCCGGCAAGCCGGCTTTCATCGGAAAGTCGGTCTTGGGCAGAAATACGGTTTCGCGGTAACGGTCAGTCTTCTTGGGTTCGGTGCTCATGACGTGGGCTCATATCAGAGCCTTCGCCCATGATCAAACGCCCGCTATTTCACAGCACAAGAGTCGTTGGTGCACCTGCGGCGATGCAGAATCAGCCACAACGCCGCGGCCATCACCAGAACCCCCGCCAAAACGGCCACCTCCATGGGCAAGCCGGGTTGCCCAAACCACAGGGCTGAGGCCGCCACGCTGCCGCCGCCCAAAAAGGCCAGTGCCAGAGGTGCCGCGCAACAGAGAAGGCAGAGGCCGACGATGCCGCCTGTCCATTTAGCGATTTTTTCCATGATATGATTTTTCCTTTCTTGAATTCTTGTCTTGGCGTTACCACTTCAAGTAACTTGAAGAGCAAGAGGTATTTCATGTTGAACATTGGTGAAGCTTCGGCACGGTCTGGCCTCTCTGCCTCAACCATTCGGTATTATGAAGATGAGGGCCTGTTGACAGCCCTTCCGCAGCGTAAGGCGGGGCGCAGGCTTTATGATGCGGCAACGCTGGCGGAACTTTCCCTGCTCCATGATCTGCGCCGCGCGGGGATGACGCTAGCGGATATTAGGCATTTTCAATCTCTGCGAGGTTCATCAGCACCCTGCAGCGAACTATCGGCACTGGCGGCGGAGCGGGCGAAGCATTTGCGGGCCGAAATTCTAGCCCTGCGGCAAGCTGAAAGCCGACTCAATCAGTTTGCGCAAAGTTGCAGCGTCAACTGCGGAACAGACGGAGCCGCCGAATGCAGCCAACTTGGCACCATCACAAAAAAAGGGGCGGCACCTTTTAGGGTGGCCGCCCCTCACGGGGTGCATGAAGGTCTTATAGCCCGTGGTTAAAGGCCGTTAACTTAATTTTTGCTGAGAAAGCTCAGCCGTCCTTGTCAAAGTCCTCATGGGCCTCTTTGGCCAGGGGCAGCATGATGTTTGCCGCCTGTTCGCCAGCCAAGGCATAGACCAAATCGGATTCAACCCAATAGCAGGTCACCAGCTTGCCGCGGCTCGTCACCGTCATCGGCAATTCGTTTTTGGCCGGGTTTGCGGCCACATACATCACCAACCTGGCTTTGTTGGCGTCTTCATAAATCAACAGGCCAGCGGGCCTGTCCTGCTCGGCCAGCATTCGGCCGCCGACGAAGCTGAAACCTTTGCCCGAAAGATCAGGGATGCTGAACTTGGCACCAATCCGCTCCACCAGCCAGCGGCCCAGCTTGTCCTTGTCACTGCCTGAAAATTCAACGGCATGGTCTGCATCAGACGCAAAAACGTCGAAGGCATTCAAGGCGCGGTCCGGCAAGGTTTCCGCCATGGCCTGGCTGCCCGCAAGATTATGGGCGAACCATCCTGATGCCCCGCCAACAAGCAAAGCCGCGAGGCCCGCAGCAGCGGCCCATTTGGGCCAGCGCAGCGCGGTTGGTGCCGAACCGCGCGCCATACGCAGCAGTTCGGGTGGCACCACTTCATCCAGCACCGGATGATAGACCTTTTGCAGCGCGGCCTGCTGCTGGCGAATATCTGCCACCAGTTTGCGGGCTTCTTCATTGCTTTTGAGAAATTCTTCAACTTCACGGGACTCTTCTGGTCCCAGCTGGCCATCAGCATAAGCGTGTAACGCCCATTTTTCGATCAATTCGATTTTCATCATTTCACCACACGTAAAACGGTTATGCCACGCTGGTCTAAAAGGATGCGCAGGCTTTCGCGGGCGCGTGAGAGGCGCGACATTACAGTGCCAATGGGCACGCCAGTAATATCGGCTGCTTCCTTATAACTCAGCTCTTCCAAAGCCACCAATACCAAGACTTCGCGCTGTTGCAGGGGCAACATATCGAGCGCTTGGGTTATCGTGGCCACGCTTAGGTTCTGTTCTTGTTCAGGGGCAACAGCCCCTTCAAACTTTTCCATATCTTCAAGCGGTTTTTGCACCCCTCCCAAGGACGCTTTACGCCACTGACTCACGTGAATATTGCGCAGAATCGCATAGAGCCAAGCCCTGAGGGGGCGCGAGGCATCATAGAGATGCTGTTTAATCAATGCCCGTTCTACGCAATCCTGCACAAGATCGTCTGCCAGGGCCGCATCTCCGCACAGGGCTCGTGCGAAGCGACGAAGATAGGGCAACTCCGCCAACAGATGTTTCTGAAATGGGGCCGTAGACATGACAGTTATGATACGCCCTTTCTGTTGGGATATTCCATCGGTGCGGAAAAGGGCCTTAGCCTTTCCACTTCTCGCGCATTGTCACCAATTCCTCCGATGCCGTCGGGTGAACCGCCAATGTAGCATCAAACTGGGCTTTGGTGGCACCGCAGGTGATGGCTATTCCCAAGAGCTGGGCCATTTCGCCCGCATCGGTGCCTGCAATGTGGCACCCGAGAACGCGGTCGCTTTCGCCATCCACCACGAGCTTCATCAACATGCGCTCATCGCGGCCCGAGAGCGTGTGCTTCATCGGGCGGAACGAGGTTTTGTAAATATCGATCTTCTTGTGCATCACCCGTGCTTGGCCTTCGGTGAGGCCCACTGTGCCCAATTCAGGCTGTGAGAAAACCGCACTGGGCACAAGGCCATGATCCACCTTTGTAGGTTTGCCACCAAAGACTGTATCAGCAAAGGCGTGGCCTTCGCGGATGGCCACGGGCGTCAAGTTCACGCGGTTGGTGACATCACCCACGGCATAGATATTCTCAACTGGTGTTTGGGAGAATTCATTCACCGGGATGGCGCCTTGTGCGTTGAGGGTGAGGCCCGCGTTTTGGAGGCCAAGGCTATTGGTGTTGGGAATGCGGCCTGTGGCAAACATGATTTGGCCCGCGCCGATTTTGGTTTCATCTTCCAGTGTCACACGCACACCATCGCCGGAGCGTTCAATCTTGCTAATATCGGCATGGGTGCGAATTTCGATGCCCTTCTTGGTCATCTCAGATGCAAGGTGGCTGCGCAAGTCTTCGTCAAAGCCGCGCAGGATCTGTTCGCCGCGATAAACCAGAATTGTTTCAACGCCGAGGCCATTGAAGATCCCAGCGAACTCAACCGCGATATAGCCGCCGCCGACGATGACAATGCGGCGTGGCAGGCGTTCCAAATGGAAGGCTTCGTTAGATGTGATGGCCAGTTCATGGCCGGGTAAATTGCCCGGCACATAGGGCGTAGCCCCGGTGGCAACTAAAATATATTTCGCCGTGATCTTGCGGCCTGATGCGAGCTGCACGGTGTTGCGGTCCAGCACTGTGGCGCGTTCCATGATCAGCTCCGCGCCCGCGGATTCAAGATTGCGGATATAGGCTTTGTTGAGCCTGTCGATTTCCTTGTCTTTGTTCTCGATCAGTTTTGTCCAATCGAAGGAGACTTTTTCAGTGGTCCAGCCAAAGCCCACCGCGTCTTCAAAATCCTCAGCGAATTTTGAAGCATAGACTAAAAGCTTCTTGGGCACGCAGCCGCGAATGACGCAGGTTCCACCAACACGGAATTCCTCTGCTACAGCAACTTTGGCGCCGTGCTTGGAAGCAATGCGCGCGGCACGAACACCACCAGAGCCTGCCCCGATGACGAAAAGGTCGTAATCAAAATTCGTCACTTGCGGGTCAGCTCCTGAACGCCCTTATCCGTGCCTATCATGACAATCCCGCAGATGCCGATGAAGAGACCAACCTCGATCACGCCCGGCATATTGTTAAATGTATTTTCAAGACGTTCTGGATCTGTGATATTTTCCAACTTCAAATCGATGATGGCGTTGCCGCTGTCAGTCACGAAGGGTTGGCCAGCGTCATTGGCGCGCAGGCGCATTTGCACATTGGTGTAACCTAGGTGCTGCAAGGCCTTTTCGATTTTCCATGCCGTCGGGTTAACCCCCCAGCGCGATACTTCGACGGGCAAGGGAAACTTGCCGAGCGTATCGACTTTTTTGGACTCGTCACAGATGCAAACCACAAAGCGCGACGAGGACGCCACGATCTTCTCGCGGTGCAATGCACCACCAGCGCCTTTGATCATGCGGAATGACGGATCAATTTCATCAGCACCATCCACTGTGAAATCAAGATAGGGCACTTCTTCGATGTTCTTCAAGCTCAAGCCCAGCTTTTGAGCCAAGGCTGTTGTTACTGCTGAGGTTGGAACAAAAATTGTGTTCAGCTTTTCACGCTGCACTTTTGCGGCAGCGGCTTCGATAAAATAATTGGCTGTGGAGCCCGTGCCCAAACCGATTTTCACATCTTTCTCGACAAGCTTCAGCGCAAATTCTGCTGCAGCCTTTTTTTGCTTTTCTCTGCTCATTTGCCCAGACCGCCCATCAACATATATTTAACCTCCAAATATTCTTCCATCCCATGGGCTGAGCCTTCGCGGCCAATACCGCTTTGCTTGACACCACCAAAGGGTGCTTCCGCTGTTGAAATCAAGCCTTCATTGATGCCGATCATGCCATAATCCAGCGCTTCGCCGACGCGCCAGACGCGGCCAATGTCGCGCGTGTAGAAATAACAGGCGAGGCCAAATTCTGTGTCATTGGCCATAGCGATGGCTTCTTCTTCGGTTTTGAATTTGAACAGCGGGGCCACGGGACCAAATGTTTCCTCGCGGGCCACAGTCATTTGGGTTGTAACACCCGTGATGATGGTCGGCTCAAAGAAATTGCCGCCCAAGGATTTGCCACCCACAGTGACCTTGCCGCCTTTTGCGATGGCATCGGCGATATGTTCTTCAACCTTCCTGACGGCGGCTGCATTGATCAGCGGACCTGTTGTGATGCCATCGCCCACGCCATTGCCGACTTTGAGTTTGGCCACGGCGGCGCTGAGCTTTTCGGCGAAAGCATCATAGACGCCTTCCTGCACCAGCAGGCGATTGGCGCAGACGCAGGTTTGGCCGTTGTTGCGGTATTTCGAAGCCATGGCACCTGCCACGGCTGCGTCCAAGTCTGCATCGTCAAAAACGATGAAAGGCGCGTTGCCGCCCAGTTCCAATCCCATTTTTTTGATGCTGGGCGCGCATTGGGCCATTAGCATCCGGCCGATTTCGGTTGAACCGGTAAAGGTGAGGCCGCGTACAATGGGGTTGGCGCACATTTCGCTGCCGATCTCTGAGGCCTTGCCCGTCAATACCGAAAACACGCCAGCAGGAATTCCGGCGCGTGCGCCGAGTTCTGCCATGGCCAGCGCCGATAGCGGCGTTTCGGCGGCAGGTTTCACCACCATGGTACAGCCCGCCGCCAAAGCAGCACCCGCCTTGCGGGTGATCATGGCATTGGGAAAATTCCATGGCGTAATACAGGCGATGACGCCGACGGGCTGTTTGATCACCACGGCACGACCATTGGGGAATGGCACAGGAACCGTTTCACCATAAACACGCCGCGCTTCTTCCGCAAACCATTCAATAAAGCTGGCACCATAGGCGATTTCGCCACGGCTTTCGGATAGTGGCTTACCTTGTTCGGCGGTGAGGATTTGAGCTAAGTCTTCCTGATTTTCCGTCATCAGGTTGAACCATTTGCGCAGGATGGTGGCGCGCTCTTTGGCGGTTTTTTTGGCCCAGGGGTGAAAAGCTTTTTCGGCGGCTTCGATTGCCGCCTTCGTTTCAGCTTTGCCGAGCTTGGGCACATGGCCAATGACGCGGTTGTCCACCGGATTGGTGACATCGATCATTTCCGTGCCCGAAACCCATTGGCCATCGATGTAGCAGTGCGACTTGAGCAGCGATTTGTCTTTGAGCAAATCCTTCAGCGCCTGGGTTTTTAGAACATCCATGGGAGACTCCGTTTCGTTTGGGCTTGGCAATGGGCGGGGCTTAGCATAGGGAGTTTCTCCACACAAACAGACCAGCCATGTTGGAAACGCGATGCCAGTTGAAGCCCTGATATTTGATCTTGATGGAACCTTGGTGGATACAGCCCCTGATTTAATGGCGGCCACCAATCATGCTTTGGCTTTGGCGGGGCGAGCCGCGATTTCGGCTGTTCAGCTGCGCAGTTTTGTGGGCCATGGTGCGGGCATGTTGATCAGGCGCGGGCTGGATGCCACGGGGGGCGCTGTCAGCGAAGACGAGTTCAAACAGCTGCATCATGCGTTTCTCGAATATTATGGCGCGAACATCGCACGCGAGAGCCTGGTGTTTCCCGGCGTTCTGGCCCTGCTGGAACGCGCCCGCAGCCAAGGCCTGAAGCTGGGGGTTTGCACCAACAAGGTGGAGGGGCTTTCGAACAAGTTATTGCTTGAGATTGGTCTTGCGCCTTATTTCGATGCGGTCGTGGGCGGGGATACTTTGCCGGTGTTGAAGCCAGACCCCGCGCCCTATTTTGAAGTTGCGCGGCGGCTTGGCGTGGCAGGTGCGCGCACCATTTTCTTTGGTGATAGCGAGACCGATATTCGCACGGCCCAGGCAGCAAAGGTTCCGGTGATTGCGGTGAGCTTTGGCTATACGCCGGCACATGTGAGCACTTATGCGCCGGATCATGTGATCGATCATTATGATGATGCCTGGGCTTTGGTTGAGACTTATGCGCGGGCCTGAGCGACGCGCCATCACTTCAGTTAAGAGCCTCGTGAGTACAGGTTTGGTGGCACGCGAAGATGAGACTGCACTTTCAAAGGTGGAGGCGAATTTCAGCACGCGGCTTACGCCTGAGGTGTTGAAGCAAATCAAATTGGCGACGCTGGATGATCCGGTCTACCGACAATATGTTCCACACACAGATGAATTGAACTTCCGTGCTGATGAGCGCGCCGATCCGATCGGCGATAAGATCAATTCTCCAGTCAAGGGCATTATCCATCGCTACCCCGACCGATTGCTGCTCACGCCCACACATACTTGCGCGGTCTATTGCCGCTTTTGTTTCCGGCGCGAAAATGTGGGCAAGGCAGAAGCTTCCCTGAACAAGGCCGAGATGGACACGGCGATGGCTTATATCGATGCTCACACGGAAGTAAGCGAGGTTATTCTCTCTGGCGGTGATCCGTTGATTTTATCGGATCGGCGTTTGGCCGAAATTCTCCACCGACTTGCAGGCATTGCGCATATTCAAGTCATTCGCTTGCACACACGTGTGCCACTGGTGGAGCCATCGCGCATCACCCCGGCTCTTATCAAACTCATGCGCATTCGCCCTGCAGTTTATATGGTTTTACATGTGAACCATGTGGCAGAACTGAGTGTGCCCGTGAAAAAAGCCATGGCGCGTTTGGCCCGCGCCGGCATTCCACTTTTGTCGCAATCGGTGTTGCTGAAGGGTGTGAATGACAGTGCTGAAACATTGGAAGAATTGTTTCGCGCTTTGGTGGCCAATCGTGTGAAGCCATATTACCTTCATCACCTCGACAAAGCGCAGGGCACATCGCATTTTCGCGTTTCAATCGCCCGTGGCCAAGCGATTATGCGGGCACTGCGCGGGCGGCTTTCGGGCATTGCCCAGCCCACCTATGTGATCGATATTCCGGGCGGCCATGGCAAGGTGCCGATTGGGCCGGAGTATCTCAGCGTAAATGAAATCGTCGACCCAAAGGGCCGACGACATCAGATTTAAAATACTTAAACCAAATTAGAAGCGGAAAGACACGCCCGCCGAAACGATCCATGGGTTGAAACGCACATTGCTGACGACTGCTGGCGCAATTGTCACGTCAGTCGATGCGAACATCTTTTTTACGTCCAAGAAAACACCAACGTTATTGGCAACATCGGCTTCAACACCTGCTTGAAGCACTGCGCCAAAACCGTTGGCAACATCTAACCTGCCAGCCGCAACAGGGCCAGGCGTTGTGCTCAGAGTAATGTTATAGGCAGCACCAGCGCCAATATATGGCTTGATCGCGCCCAAGCTGTTAAAATGATATTGGCCCAATAACATCACCGAACCAAATGTCACCTTACCAATGTTACCTGCGAATGCACCGCCCACAGTCAAATCAACATTGGCCGTTGGCGGAATGCCTGCTGCCACAGCAAAGGCGATATTTGGAGTGACGTAACGACCAGCTTCAATAACGCCCGTAAAGTTATCACCAATCCTCAAGCCGCGCGGACCGGGAGGGCCACCCGCAAAATTGTTAAATGCAGGAACATAGTTCACCCAGGCACCACCAACATGGACGAACCATTTGTCTTGGCTCATCACTGAGCTGCTATCCATCGCAAGGGCCGAGCCTGCAAAGCTTACGCAAAACAACGCCAGTGTTGCCACTAATTTTTTCATCTTCCCATTCCCTGCACAGCGCCCGTTGACCGAGCTACCTTGTTTATAACAATTTGGTAACGGTCTAAGACAAAGCGGGCACGGGTTCAAGGGTGAATCTGGTCTAGCCAAACCGCTCCGGCAGATGGTCTTCGCGGGCCAGATTTGAGAACTTCGTCAGCCTGCCCTCAAATTGCAGCTCCACTGTTCCCGTTGGCCCATGGCGCTGTTTGCCGATGATCACTTCGGCCTTGCCGTGGGCGCGGTCCATCTTCTCTTGCCAGCCCGAAAATTCCGGTGTGCCTTCTGTCGGCATCAAGCGTTCGAGATAATATTCTTCCCGGAACACAAACAGCACCACGTCTGCGTCCTGCTCAATGGAACCTGACTCACGTAAATCTGACAATTGCGGGCGTTTGTCTTCGCGGTTTTCAACCTGGCGCGACAGCTGTGAGAGTGCCACGATTGGCACATTAAGTTCTTTGGCCAAGGCTTTGAGGCCCACGGTGATTTCGGTCACTTCCTGGACGCGGCCTTCGGCGGCTTTGCGCGAAGAACCCGCGAGCAGCTGCAAGTAATCCACAATCACTAGGCCCAGCCCGCGTTGACGCTTTAATCGCCTGGCGCGCGAGGCTAATTGTGCAATCGTGAGGCCGCCGGTGGCGTCGATATAGAGCGGCAGCGCTTGCAGATCACGGCTGACATCGACCAGTTTCTGAAATTCATCTTCGGTGATCTTGCCGCGGCGAATGAGTTCGGAAGACACGCCCGTCTGTTCCGCGATAATGCGCGTGGCCAATTGTTCGGATGACATTTCGAGGGAGAAGAAGGCGACAATTCCGCCATCCAAAATCTTGTTCGAACCATCGGTTTGATATTCGGCCTTGTAGTGCTTGGCCACGTGATAGGCGATGTTGGTGGCCAGTGCGGTTTTGCCCATGGCAGGCCTACCGGCGAGGATGATTAGGTCTGACTTTTGCAGCCCACCCATTTTTTCGTCCAAATCAGTGAGGCCGCAGGAAATGCCGGAGAGGCCGCCGCGCAGCATGAAAGCATTGTTGGCCATATCAATAGCATCGGTCAGCGCCCTGCCGAAGGCTTGGAAGCCTTTGCCATATTTGTCGGTTTCGGCGAGGCCATAGAGCGCTTGTTCGGTTTTCTCGATCAGGTCTTTGGCGTTGGTTTCAATATCGGGTGCGAAGGCTTCATTGACCACTTCGGTGCCGATGGTGATCAGTTTCCGGCGCTGGGCCAATTCAAAAATCATGCGGCCATATTCTTCGGCGTTGATGATGGTGGTGGCCGACGCGGCAAGCCTGGCGAGATAGGCGGGGCCGCCAATTTCTTTCAAGCTCAAATCATTTTCGAAATGGGTTTTGAGCGTGACGGCGCTGGCCAGTTTGCCCATGCGAATGAGCGTGGTTGCGGCTTCGTAGATACGCGCGTGAACGGCTTCAGAGAAATGCTCCGGGCCCAGGAATGTGGTGACCCGGTCTGCTGCTTCATTGTTGGACAGGATGGCACCCAACAACGCCTGCTCGGCCTCCAGGTTTTGGGGCGGCTGGCGGGAGGGTTCCTCAGTTTCAACGGCGCGGAGCGGGATGGTGTTCATGGCGATGAGACTAGCAGATTTGGGGGGTGATTTGGAATTGCTGATGGGTTGTGCCCGTTATCCACAGAGGGGTGGTTGACGTCCCGATAAACCGCGCGTTGCCCTTCTCCCTGCTGCCGAGAATAAGACAGAGTAGCGCGGGTTTACGCAAGCCATTCTGCCGACACATCCAAGGCTTCTGCGAGTTTCGCCATCGTCTCCGGCGTTCCTTTGCGTTGTCCGCTTTCGAGTTCAGAAAGATAGCTCTGACTGATACCGGTTTTGAAGTTCAAATGCAGTTGGGTGACATCGCGCCAGTTGCGAATGGCTTTAAGCCTGCTCTCGCCACGCAAGATCGCTGCGCTGATTTCGCGAGGCAACGCAGTTCCGCCCAACGAAAGTTCTGCCTTTCGCGAATCATAGATTGCAATGTCATCAGCATCTTCGGCATCGTGATCGGCACGCGCAAGCAGGGCTTCGTATTCTTGACGCGGCAGGACCACCAGCTCTTCACCAGCGGGCGTTGTGATGATTTGTGGTGCGCTCATGGTTTTAGTTCCTATTATAAGTTGTCGTGGCCCGGCGACCGACGTAGATTGCCAGAATTGTCGTTGCGTCTTCATCAAAGAGCACTCTGTAGCTGCCCATGCGGATGCGGTAGCCTTTGCGGCCCTGCAGGGCCTTCACATCGCCGAAGCCTGTCATAGCGTAACGATGTAAACCCGTTTCCACCTGCTCGCGCGCATCTTTCTGCAAGCCATCGAGATCCTTTGCAGCACTGAGGGTGAGTATGATTGTTTTCAAGAGCGATATTATCGCTCAAAGCGATCAAAAAGTCAACCGATAATATCGCTGTTCTGCGGCAATGGTTGGCTCAGTTTGCACGCACCCGCAAGTTGAAAGGGTGGAAAAACGCAAAAACCCGCACACTGCTGCGCGGGTTCCGTTTCGCTTTTGGTGGCTGCCGGTACATCCGTGGTCAGCCTGACCTTAAGCGTATTTGTGAGGCCGATTAAGCCTTCTTCAAGTTACCAGCAGAAGTCTTGCCAGAGCGCTTGTCTTGTTCCAGTTCGAACGAAAGCTTGTCGCCTTCGTTGAGGCCGTTCAGGCCTGAACGTTCTACGGCGCTGATGTGAACGAACACATCTTGCTTGCCATCGTCAGGTTGAATGAAGCCGAAGCCTTTTTGGGTGTTGAACCATTTTACGGTACCTGTTGGCATAGTGGTATTTCCTTGTCTTAGTGTTAGTGCAAAGCCTCTGCGATTATGGCGCGTTGGCGGGTAAATCGATGTTTTTGGAAAATTAAAAGGGCGTTTGCACTCGCATTAAGCAGCACGAAGCCAAGCCAACCGGCCGAAACTCGATGGGGGTCATATAGGCCATATTGGAGAAATTGCAAGAGAATTCGCTTTTGAGGTGGAAAAGCCCTCAAAACAAAAGAACCCGCACCTTTCGGCGCGGGTTTTTGATTCACAGAATTTGCCCAATTACTCGGCTTTTTCGGCCTGCTTCTTGGCGCGGGCCTTCTTTTCTTTTGGCAGTTCGACGCCTTCTTCTTCGGCGGCGTTGTCGGCTTGGGCCTGATCGAACAAGGCCTGGGCTGCATCACGCACTTCAGCGCGATCTGCGGCATTGCCTGTCAGCACATCGCCACGGGCCTGGGCTGCGGCTTCCTCAACCGAGCGGGCGACGTTGATCTGCACCGTGATGGTCACTTCCGGATGGGGAGCGACTTCAACCGTGTAGATACCAATCGACTTGATCGGGGCTGTGAGATGCACATGGTTCTTGTTGATATGTGCGCCCTGGGCATCGGCTGCATCAGCGATGTCACGTGGGCTGACGGAACCGTAAAGCTGGCCGCTTTCGCCGGCTTGACGGATGAGCACATAGATTTTGCCATCGAGAAGCTTGGCTTCGTCTTCGGCGGCTTTGCGGTTTTCTGCGTTCTTGGCTTCCAAGGACGAACGATCACGCTCAAACTTGGCCTTGTTGGCTTCAGTGGCGCGCAGGGCCTTGTGGTTGGGCAAGAGGAAGTTGCGGGCAAAACCGTCCTTCACCTTGACCACTTCACCCATGTGGCCAAGCTTGGCCACGCGTTCGAGAAGAATAACTTGCATGTTCTCTATCTCCTCTTAGCTGATCACATAAGGCAACAGGCCCAGGAAGCGGGCGCGCTTGATGGCTTGCGCCAGTTCACGCTGCTTCTTGGAACAGACGGCCGAAATGCGGGCAGGGATGATTTTGCCGCGCTCTGACAGATAACGCTGCAAGAGACGGGTATCTTTGTAATCGATCTTTTGAGCGCCATCGCCCGAGAAGGGGCAAGATTTGCGGCGGCGGAAAAATGGGCGACGTGCGCCTTGTTCGAATGCCATTAGCCCATATCCTCCATGCCAAAGCTGTCATCATCGCGGCGCTTGTCTTCACGGCGACGCATTTGGGCCGAGGGGCCCTCTTCCAGTGCTTCAACTACAATTGTCAGGTGGCGGACAACGTCTTCCGAAATTGCCATCTGGCGTTCCATTTCAGCAATGGCCTGATGCGGGCCATTGATGTTCATGAAACAGAAATAGGCTTTGCGGTTTTTCTTGATGCGGAACGTTAGGGATTTGAGGCCCCATTGTTCCACCTTTTCAACCTTGGCGCCGCCCGCAGCGAGCACGCCCTTGTATTGCTCGATCAGCGCGTCAACCTGCGCTTGAGCCGCATCCTGGCGCACCAGGAATGTGTGTTCATAAAGACCCATGGGGTTCCTTTCATTTTCGTTGCAAAGCACCCGGCGCAGAGCCTCAAACAAACCCAAGTTGAAAGGTTCGAAAGACTGGTCGTGATGAGCAGAGACACGGGAAGCCGGGTGGTAAAGCCCTAGAAAGTTCTCTTGCGAGACCCTCCCCTTCCGTTCAGCCCCTGGCCGAAAAGCTTTGGTTGGCGGTCTATGGCGAAAGATTTTGGTGATTGCAAGAGCCAAGCTCAGATTGCAGATATGTTATGCAAATGTTGCATTGCAGCATTATTGTGCAACGCAACATAATCTGTTATGGCACGGCACAGGTTAACAACAATGCCCAATAGAGAGAGAAACCATGACTGCTATCCATTCCGCACCGACCACAGACCAAATCGCTGTCCTTGCCCATAAGTTCTGGGAAGATGAAGGCCGCCCAGAAGGCCTTGCCGAATCGCATTGGCTGCGTGCCACCGCGACTTTGACTGTAAAACCCGCTCAAGTTCCTGTTGCCAAAGTTGTGGCCACACCGCGCGCCAAGATTGATCCGAAGAAAGCCAAGAAGCTCTCGGCCTGATCACATCTGGTTGAACGCCATTGACTCCCAGCCGCCGAGGCCCATTTTGAGGCTTGGCGGCTTTGCCATTTGAAGGGAGACAAAAATGAACAAGACCGAAACGGCGTTACTGGCTGGTGGCTGCTTTTGGGGGATGCAGGATTTGATCCGCAAAATGCCCGGCGTTGTTTCCACACGGGTTGGATATTCTGGCGGCGAAGTGGCCAATGCCACATACCGCAACCACGGCAACCATGCTGAGGCCATCGAGATTGTGTTTGATCCGGCCATTCTTTCCTATCGCGCGATCCTCGAATTCTTCTTCCAGATCCATGACCCGACGACAAAGAACCGTCAGGGCAATGATGTGGGGGCGAGTTATCGCTCGGCGATTTATTTCCATTCGCCTTCCCAAGAAAAAACGGCGCGTGACACGATTGCCGATGTGGATGCCTCTGGCCTGTGGCCGGGCAAGGTGGTGACGGAGGTTGCCCCCGCTGGCCCGTTCTGGCTGGCTGAGCGCGAACACCAGGACTATCTCGAACATTTTCCCAATGGCTATACGTGCCACTTCGCCAGACCGGGTTGGACGTTGCCGAAGCGGCAGGCGGCGGAGTAAGCTCGCGGCAAAGCGAGGACCATATGCCAGACTGGATCAATCGACATGCCCTGACCGGGCGATGCGCCTTGGTGACGGGGGCCACCAAGGGCATTGGCCTTGAAGCCTGCAAAGTTCTGGCCGACGCGGGGGCTGATATTGCCGCTGTTGGCCGCGACGAAAAAGGCTTGGCGGATGTAGTGGCTGCGGTCAAAAAGATCGGCCGCCGCTGTGTGCCGATCTCAGCTGACCTCGCCACCGTCGACGGCCCGAAATCTGCCGCAGCGAAAGCGCTGAAAGAATTCGGCACGATTGATATTCTGGTGAACAACGCTGGCGTGACCACCATCAAATCCATTATCGACACGCCTGTTGAAGATTGGGAATGGGTGAACGCTGTCAACCTGCGTGCGCCGTTTCTATTGGCCCAAGCGCTGGCGCCCAATATGATCAAACAAAAGATGGGCAAGATCATCAATATCTCTTCGCAATCGGGCGTGGTGGCGCTGGCAGATCATTCGGCCTATGGCGCGTCCAAAGGCGGGCTCAACATGCTCACCAAGGTGATGACCATTGAATGGGCCAAATATAACATTCAAGCCAATACGATTTGCCCCACGGTCATATTAACGCCCATGGGCGAAATGGTCTGGGGCGATCCGGCCAAGGGCGACCCGATGAAAGCCAAAATTCCGGCGGCGCGTTTTGGCAAGACGGTGGAGGTGGCGGATCTGATCTTGTTCTTGGCCTCGTCTGCATCTGACTTGATCAATGGCCAAGACATTCTGATCGACGGCGGCTTTACGGCGCAGTGAGAAGCCGACGTGAACGCGGAGCGTTTGACTTCGCGTTGTGGCGTGCAATAGTGTGCGATCATTCCAGTGCGGGCGCACATGAAAATCGTCGAATTGCTTCACTATCCTGTAAAGAGCCTCCCCGGCACCTCGCTGGCGCAGGCGAATGTTGACGGGCTTGGGTTGGCCGGAGACCGTCGCTGGATGGTCGTCGATGAGACTGGGATGTTCCTGACGTTTCGCGATTATTCGGTGATGGCCAGCATTGCCGTGGCTATAAATGAAGCCGGGATCGTTCTCTCTCATGCTGTCTTTGGAAGCGTTCAAATTCGAACCCCAGGGCGGGGCACACCGGAAGCTTCGGTCACCGTCTGGAAAGACACAGTGCTTGCGCGTGTCGCCGATGATGCTGCCCATGTGTTTCTGTCGCGCATATTTGGGAAGCCTGTGCGCTTGGTTTACATGGATGACCCAAAAGCGCGGCGTGTCGATCAGGACTTTGGCCGCAGTGATGATCATACAAGTTTTGCTGATGCCTTTTCGGTTTTGTTGACAACCACGGCTTCGCTCGCGTCATTGAACCGCCAACTTGCCAGCCCGGTGGAGATGCGGCGGTTTCGGCCCAATATCGTGGTTGAGGCGCAGACGCCTTGGGTGGAAGACACTTGGCGGCTTGTGCGCATTGGCAATATGCAGCTTCGCGTGGTGAAATCCTGCACGCGCTGTGTGATGACGACGCGCGATCCCGACACGGGCAATCAAACGGACCCGCAGGAACCCTTGCGCAGTTTGGCCAAGATTCACCGCTCGCCAAAGGGCAAAATCAGCTTTGGGCAGAATCTCATGCCTGTTGGTGTAGGCGCATTGCACTTGGGCGACGAGATTGAAGTTCTCGAGTCTGGGCCTTCAAATTTGATTTGAGGGGCACAGCGCTGCCTCACGCCGCTGCCTTTGATCTTTCATCAGGCTCGCCCCTGCCCGTTTCGATCAGGCTCTTCAGACTTTTTCCGAGATAGAAACTCCAGCCGCCCGAGCAGGCCTCAAAACATTCAAACTGCGGCACAAGGCCTGAGTGGGTGACTTTCAGTTCAGTCTTGTCACCCTTCTTGGCGATCTCAAAAATCACTTCGGTTCCGTCCCATTCGGATTTGTGGGAGACGAAGTTCAACTGACTTTCAGAGATTTTCCAAACTAATTTTTTGTTGGGCACCAGCTCGGCAATCGTCTGTTTGCTGAGATGTATTTTGCCGTGGCGATAGTTGAATACGTCACCAACTTTGCTGGTTTCCCCGCCAATCCCCTCGCCCCACCAGCGCTGAGGGTTGGTGATGGCGGCAAAGACTTGTTCAGGTGATTGCGCGACGGTGAATGAGGTTGTGAAACTTTGGTTTGCCATGATGACCTTCCTCATACGTCTGCCGGAATGCGCGTTTCGTATTCTGCCTTATGAACGCGCCAATGATTCCAGAAATTTTCGATCTTGGTGGCCGAAAGGCGGGCCGCCAAAACATCGAGATGAGTGTGCCAGCCGGTGCTGACTCCCACCATCATGCCGCGGTTCGGCAGATCCTTATGCGTCAGGGTGAGCAGAACCTTGCTGCCTGACGGCTTCAATTCGAAAATCACTTCCGTGTCACTCCAGAACATGAAGCCAAGCTTGTGCGGCGGCTCACACACTGTGATGCGCGATGGCAGCTGCGATTCAGGCGACGACATGGAGTCCGGCCGCTTGCCCGGCGGCGTTGTGGTTTCGTCGTGATGCCAAACGAGTTCGCAAGTGGTACCTGCTCTCAAATCCATATCACCAGAGGCCAACCACTGGCGGCGCAAATCGCTCTTGGTGAGATAGTCCCAAACGCGTTCAATGGGGCCGGGCAAGAGGCGCTGCATTTCAAGGGTGCGCGGTCCAACCAATTTGCCGAAGTCTTGTTCCTGTGCGAGGCTCATTTTTTCTCTCCTGATTTGGGTTTTGGTTTTGATTTGAGTTTTTTAACGTCCTCGGCCTTGAGCAGTGCTTCGAGGGCATCAAGCCGGTTCGTCCAGAAAATTTCATAATAGGCCAGCCATTGGTGGGCATTGGCCAGTGGGCCAGGGTTGAGGTGGCACACATGGGTGCGGCCCTGCACGTCGCGGCGCACCAGCCCCGCCGCTTCCAACGCCTTGATGTGTTTTGAAGCGGCGGCCAGCGACATGTCGAAAGGCTCAGCCAATTGTGAAACCGTGCGGGTGCCCGAAGCCAGCTGCGTCAACATCCCCCGCCGCGTGGCATCGCCAAGGGCGTGGAAGATCGTATCGAGTTGTGATGTTTTATATTCAACCATGTAGTTGAATATGGATCACTGTAGGAGGATTGTCAACTCTTGGGTTGAATATATTTTCAATATTTGCAATGCTGCCCATCATGAAAGGAAGAAACGATGAAAACCTTCACCTGCAAAGAGATCATGAATGACCAGAGCGGTTGTGGCATGGAATTTTCGGGCGAGAACCCGATGGATGTGGCCAGCCAATGCGGCAAGCACGTAGCAAGCTCAACTGACGATGCTCATGCGCCGATGCGAGCGACGATGATGAACCCCAACCACACGCAGGAAGACCGCGCGAAATGGTTCACATGGTTTCAGGGCGAGTGGGACAAGAAGAAGGAAGGGTAGTTTTGTACCATCGGGCGTACGGCCAGAATGCAATGGCATAGTTGTTGCGGATCTTGACTTGCCATACCTTGTCTGTACTATGCCAGCGTGGTTCAATTCAGGTGGAACGCAGATAAGAACCTTATGCTCAAGGCGAGTTCTGAGCGAGCCGTTTGCTTTGAAGATATTGTTGCTGCGATTGAAAATGGCGGTGTGCTTGACGATATTGAACATAAGAATTCCGCCAAATATCCTAATCAACGCATTTATGTCGTCTTGTATAAATCCTATGCCTACGCCGTTCCCTATGTGCGCGATGAAGGCAGCATTTTTCTAAAAACGATTTATCCGAGTCGAAAGCTCACTGGAATTTATCTCAAGGATCAAGACGATGAAAACTAAACCAACGATTGGAAAGTATTTTGACGAAGAAGAACGCGAGTTAATTGAGTCCATTGAGGCCGATGACGCGGTGTTCAAAAGCCACCTCACGCCTGCGCGTAAAAAGCAGATCGAAGCCATAGCTCGCGCCACTATGAACGGCGAGCGTGAGAAGATTACGCTACGCATTTCACGCAACGACTTGTCGCGTCTCAAGTCCAAGGCGATGCAAGAAGGAATGCCCTATCAGACGCTGATCAATTCGATTTTGCATAAGGCGGTGAGTTGAATAGTGTTTAGAAGATTGCCTTGGGTCTACTCACTGTTATTGGGGAGAAAACATTATGCCAAAACGCACTCATGAATACGAACTCGGCCATAGCGACTGGGAGCTCAAACGCTTGGCGACACAAGCTAAGCTTGTCGATCCTTTCACACGTCAATTCCTTTCAAATGCCGGAATTGTCGCTGGCATGTCAGTACTTGATATTGGCAGCGGTGCAGGAGACGTTAGTTTTTTGGTTTCTGATCTGGTGGGGCCAACGGGAAAGGTAGTCGGCGTTGATCGGTCCGCGACTGCAATTGCCGCAGCAACGGAACGTGCCAGTTTACGCAGGCTGAACAATGTCTCGTTCCGTTTGGGTGACGCAGCGGAATTGATGTTCGAAAAGCGCTTCGACGCTATCACTGGTCGATATGTGCTGATGTTCTCGGCAGATCCCACTGCCATGCTCAAAGGTATCGCGGCGCATTTGCGCCCCGGTGGCGTAATCGTTTTCCATGAAGCGGATTGGTCAGGCGCAACGTCCGTTCCTCCAGCTCAGGAATATGATCATTGCGTCGGATTCATAGTAGAAACGCTCCGGAAAGTCGGCTCAAAAACAAATTTGGGGCTTGGTCTCAGCGCAGCATTCAAGAGCGCTGGACTACCCGCCCCTACCATGGGCCTGCAAGCCTTAGTTGGCAGTGGCGAAAATGACTGGAGCGGGATTGATATGATCGCTGATCTCGCGACAACAATGGCACCGATTATGGAGCAAATGGGCGTTACAACCATAGCAAAACTTGATCCCAAAACACTTTATCAGAGGATGCGAGATGAAGTTATAAAAAATAATAGCGTTGTGGTTGGGCGCTACGAAGTCGGCGCTTGGGCACGCACTTAGAGTTTTACGTGCTAACTACAAAATTCAGATTTGGTCGAAACTCACACCCGCTCCATCATCCCCACAAACCGCTTGATCAAATATTGCCAATCCTGCGGCAAATCTAATTTTCGCCACTCACCTCACCGCCGCTCAGCAGCCTTATAGACTTCATTGCGTTCGCGTCGGCCAACCGCCACTACCAGAACAATGAGCTCGCGATCACTCACTTGGTAGACGAGGCGATAACCAGCACTACGGAGTTTGATTTTGTATCTTTCTTTCGCCCCATGCAGGCGGGCTGAGGGAATTTTGGGATTCTGCAGGCGCTCGGCTAGCTTGGCCTTGAATTGCTCACGCGTAACGTTGTCTAGTTTGCGCCACTCTTTCAGGGCCTCATCGAGGAAAGCGAGGTCATAACTCATCCAGCGAAACCTTGTGGACTTTCTGTCCCTCGCGGGCATCGGCAATGGCGTTCAATTCCAAATCTTCCAGCCGCTCCAGCATCGCTTCATAAGCTTTGGCGGGCACACAATAAAAAGCAGGTTCATTGCGATTGAGGATGGCAACAGGGAAACCTTCCCCAGCGGCGACTGTTCCCATGGGGTTCTTTTTCAGTTCCGACACGCTTGCCGTGGTTGCGGCATGGATATGGTTGGTCATTCTAATTCCTCTTAATGGTATCTTATATAGCACCATTAACAGGTCTTTTCAATGTCTCTCACGCCCGCTCCATCATCCCCACAAACCGCTTGAACAAATAGTGGCTATCCTGCGGCCCCGGGCTTGCTTCTGGGTGGTGCTGCACTGAAAACACTGGCTTGCCTTCCAGCGCGATGCCGCAGTTGCTGCCGTCGAACAGGCTCACATGCGTTTCCACCACGCCGGCGGGAAGGCTCTTCTGATCCACCGCAAAGCCATGGTTCATGGACACGATTTCCACCTTGTTGGTGGTGAAGTCTTTCACCGGATGATTAGCCCCGTGGTGGCCTTGGTGCATTTTCATGGTCTTGCCGCCAAGTGCGATGGCCAGCATTTGATGGCCCAGGCAAATGCCGAAAATCGGCTTGCCACTGGCCACCAGTTTCTTGATTTCAGGCACGGCATATTCGCCTGTGGCCGCCGGATCACCGGGGCCGTTGGACAAGAACACGCCATCTGGCTTCATGGCCAGAATGTCTTCGGCCTTGGCGGTGGCGGGCACCACCGTCACATTGCAGCCAGCAGACACAAGGCAGCGCAGAATGTTGCGCTTCAGCCCGAAATCCATGGCCACAACTTTGAACTTGCCCGCAGCGTGTTCATAGCCCTTTTCCCAATCCCACAGTTTCTCATTCCAATTCATGCGCTGGGTGAGGGACACATCCTTGGCGAGATCGAGGCCTTCGAGACCGCTCCAAGCTATGGCCTTTTTGTGCAGAGCCTTCACATCGAACTTGCCCTTGGCATTATGCGCGATCACGCCATTGGGCATGCCCTTGTCGCGGATCAGATTGGTCAGTGCGCGTGTGTCGATGCCCGATAGGCCGATGATGCCTCTCGCCTTCAGCCATTTGTCGAAATGCTTGTGGTTGCGATAGTTGGCAGGCTCAGTGATCGGCGCTTTGACGATGAGCCCCTTCACCGCAGCAGAGGCCGCGAGGTTCACGGTTTCAATGTCATCATCATTGGTGCCGACATTGCCGATATGCGGGAAAGTGAAAGTGACAATCTGGCCTGCATAAGAAGGGTCTGTCAGGATTTCCTGATAGCCGGTCATCGCAGTGTTGAAACACACTTCGGCCACCGCCTCGCCCTCCGCGCCAAAGCCCTGCCCTTCAATCACTGTGCCATCGGCCAACACCAAAACCGCTGTGGGCTTTTGCTCGTCCCAATCGCCAAAGGCGCGTGCTTTCGGATTGGCCTTTTTGGGGGCTTTCTTGGCGGGCATGATGAGTCTCCGGAATTTGCCACTGGTTAGGGATTGGCGGCATCCGCGTCAAGGTTGAAGGCCCCGGCAAATTGGCCTATCTCACAGGTTTTTAAAAGGAACCCGACATGAGCCTGCGCGACAAACTGAATTCAGACATGAAAGAGGCCATGAAGGGCGGCGACAAGAAGAAAGTCGGCACTTTGCGGCTGATCAATGCGGCGCTGAAAGACAAGGATATCAACAGCCGCACCGAAGGTGCTGCCTCCGAACTCACGCCGGATTCTGGCATCATCGATCTCATGGCCAAGATGGTCAAACAACGGCAGGATTCCATTACGGCTTTTGACCAAGGCGGGCGGCCCGAGCTGGCGCAGAATGAGCGCGACGAGATGGTGATCATCCAATCCTATATGCCCAAGCAGATGGATGAGGCCGAGGCCAAGGCCGCTGTTGCCGATGTCATCAAGGCGGTGGGGGCCACTTCGATCAAGGACATGGGCAAGGTGATGGCGGAACTCAAAGCCCACCACGCCGGAAAGATGGACATGGCCAAGGCCGGCGGCATCGTGAAGGCGTTGCTGGGATAGCCCGACGGAATCCTTGCGCCATATCGTCTCCACAATTGAAGCGGTAAAATCTGCTCATGGGAGGATCATGATGAAATTCACACTCTTTGCTGCCGCAATTGCCGTGGCGCTGGCTTTTTCAGGAGCGGCAGAGGCCAAGGGCCACAAGGGCCATCACAGCCATGCGCATCAGCACCATGAACACCATGGTCATGGCGGCTGGATCAAGAGCCCAAAAATCTATTGCTATGGAACGAGCGTCCAATGTTTCAGGCAATGACGGGAAGTGTTCCGCCATCTGAGATAATTTCCTGATTGTTCACGACGGAGATTGCAACTCTGTAACGTCTCATGAAGGTCGGCAGGCAACGCCAACCAACTTCGTGAGGAAACCATGTTGAAAAAACTATCCCTTGCTGCCGTGACTGCTGCAACCATGTTTGTGGGTGCTTCTGCCATGACAAGCACAGCTGAAGCCGCTTCCTGGCATCACCGCCATTGGCACCGCGTTCATGTGATGCATCATCGGCATGGTCACCCTGGGTGTGGCATGTGGGTTTGGCGGCACCATCACCGCATTTGGGTGAACCGCTGCTGGTAAACGCCAAGACAAGCCCCGGAATCTGGGCTAGGCTCAGGCCGGGGCTGTTGTTTCACTTCAACAGGAGGACACTATGTTCAAGACATTTGGGATTACGGTTTTAACAGTTGCCACGCTAGCCCTTGGCGGCTTGGCGGCCAGCACGCCGGCGGAAGCGGGCGTGGGAATTGGTTTCGGCTTTGGCTTTGGCAGCCCGTTTTATGGGAACCCCTATTACGGAGACCCCTATTACGGCGGGCCGCGCTACGGTCATTGGCGGCACCAC
>Ga0075023_100000022_pt1 | contig 34635 bp, 29 predicted proteins | sample Str014_FD_71388 | JGI IMG/M metagenome (GOLD analysis project Ga0075023, IMG submission 71388) | Freshwater sediment microbial communities in response to fracking from Pennsylvania, USA - Straight Creek_MetaG_SC_2014 | ecosystem: Environmental > Aquatic > Freshwater > Creek > Sediment | place... | reverse complement strand
ACCCCGGTGAAGGGCCCGGCGAACTACCTGACCCTGCTCGTGAACCGCGCGCGCATGGAAGGGATGGTCGTGTTCGACTACACCGATCGCTTCCCGGTCGCCGTCGCCGAACTCGCGGGCTACCTGAAAGACGGCCGCATGAAGAGCAAGGAGGATGTCGTGGTCGGCATGAACACCTTCCCCGAGACGCTGCTGAAGCTGTTCAACGGCGAGAACTTCGGCAAGCTCGTGCTGCAGTTCGGCTGACCCGCGAACGCCAGGCGAGGCGGGCCACGAGCGTGTGGCCCGAAGGTTGCTGCCCGCGGCGGCGCCGGTAGACTGCGTTGCGGCTTCGCACCGCGCCGGCACGCTCATGAGCAAATCCAACCCACCGCCCCCGCCCGCAGCACCGCTCCCCGCGGGCTTGCTCGCGACATGGTTGGGCCAGAGCCACGACCTGCTGGCGCTGACCGATGCGACCGGCACCGTGCGCTGGTGCAATCCCGCCTTCGAGCTTGCGAGTGGCCTGGGCTGCGGCGCCGGCCTGCTCACGCTGGCCACGGCCGGCAGCGCCGCGCACGAAGCGCTCGCGAAAGGCCTGCGAGACTTCGAACTGCCCGCCGCCGAGCTTGAGCTGCAAGCCGCGAATGGCAATCCGCTGCGGGTGGAGGGCCGCCTCGCCGCGATCGGACCCGACCGGCTCTGGACACTGCGCGACACAACCGCGCAACACGAACTCGCGATGCGGACCGCGCCCTCCCTCTCGCAATCCCTCTCGAATTCGCACGACGACACCCTGGTTCAGCTGCGCCTGGCGACATCGCTCGCCGGCATCGTCATCTGGCGACACGACCTGAAAACCGCGCGCGTCCACTACAACGACTACGGCCACAAGGCGCTGGGCCTGCATCACCGCTCCGGGGGCCTGTCGCTGGACGAGGTTCGCGCCCACACCCATCCGGACGATGCCGCCAAACTCGAGGCCTCCGCGGCACAGGCACTGATCGACGGCAAGCCGGTCGACGTCGAAATCCGCCACCGGGGACGAGACGGCACCTGGCACTACATGCTGGTGCGCCGTGTGGTCGAGCGCGACGCCGCGGGCGAGCCGATCGCCTTTCTCGGCGTGACGCTGGACGTGACCGCGCAGGTCGAACAATCGCGTCGCGCCGAGCAGCTCGCGCGCCGGCTCGAGGCCGCGGCGGAGGCTGCGCGCATCGGCATCTGGACGAGCGTGGTCGGCACGCGGCAGACCGAGTGGAATGCGCAGATGTACGAGCTGTTCGACATGGTCGGCACCGCCGAGCCGCCGACCCTGGGCGAGTGGATCGCCCGATGCGTGCACCCCGACGACGTGCCGCGCGTGACGCAGACCACCCGCGCCTTCCTGAAGCGCGAGACGCGGGCGTTCGAGATCGAGTTCCGCATTCGCCTGCGCGACGGTCGGCAGCGCTGGATGGTGCTGCGCGCCGACATGGGCCGCAGCGGCAGTGACCCGACGCGCGCGTTCGGCATCGCGATGGATGTGACCGATCGGCACGAGGCGGTGGATGCGATGCATGCCGCCAACGAGCGCGCCGCGTTGATCGCTCGACACGCCGGCATCGGCACCTGGGAGATCAGCGCGCACCAAGCCGTCTCGGTGTGGGACGAACAGATGTGGCGGCTTCGTGGTCTCGACCCGCGGCCGCGCTCTCTGAGCCGCGAAGAGCGACTTGCGTTGACCCATCCCGAAGACCGGGCGCACCTGCTCGATGCCGGAATCTCGCTCGACGAGCGGCCGGTCAACACTTCCCACGAATTTCGCACCCTGCTACCCGACGGGAGCTACCGCTGGCTCGCCTCGCGCTCGGCGCCTTTCAAGGACGAGAACGGCAAGGTGATCCGCCGTGTCGGCGTGAACTGGGACATCACCGAGGCGAAGAACGCCGAGTTCGCTCGCCAGCAGGCCCTGCTGGCCGAACGCGAGAGCGAGGCCAAGTCACAGCTGCTCTCCCGCATGAGCCACGAACTGCGCACGCCGCTGAACGCATTGCTGGGCTTCACGCAATTGCTGCAGTTGGAGGCCGCGCAGGGCCGCCTGGACGATCACGGCGTCAAGCTCGACCACATCCGAACCGCCGGCGAACACCTGCTCACGCTGATCGACGATGCGCTCGAGCTGTCGAGCCTGGAGTCGGGCACGCTGCGACTCGACCTGCAGGCCGTGTCGCTGGCCACGGCTGTCGCTCAGGCGCTTCCGCTGGTGGGCGAGCTTGCCGCCAGGCATGGCGTGTTGCTGCGAAGCGGCGTGCTGGCCGGCACGGCGCGTGCCGACCCCACCCGGCTGCGCCAGGTGCTGCTGAACCTGCTGACGAACGCGATCAAGTACAACCGCGCGGGCGGCGAGGTGGCCATCGCCGCCCGCGTGGCGGGCGACACGATTCGACTCAGCGTGAGCGACACCGGCCGCGGCATGACGGGCGAACAACTCGGCAAGCTGTTCGAGCCGTTCAACCGGCTGGGCATGGACATCGAAGGCATCGAGGGCTCGGGCATCGGCCTCACGATCTCGCGCGCGCTGGTCGAGGGGATGGGCGGCCGCATCGAGGTCTCGAGCGAGGCCGGGCACGGCACGGTGTTCGAGGTGACGCTGCCGCAGGCCGAGGCTGTTGCCGACGCGGCGCCAGTGCCGGCCTTGCCGGTCGGGGCCGCCGCACCGGCATGCGCGGAACGCTCCGGGCAGCTGCTCTACATCGAGGACAACACCGTCAACGTGCTGCTGGTCGAAGAGCTGGTAAGAAGCCTCTCGGGCCTGCGCATCGTCTCGGAGCTGACCGGCGCCACCGGGGTCGCGCGCGCCCGCGCGCTGCGGCCGGACCTGATCCTGGTCGACATGCAGTTGCCCGACTTCGACGGCTTCGAGGTGCTGCGCCAGTTGCGCGCCTCGACCGAGACCGCGGCAACGCCGTGCATCGCGCTCTCGGCCAATGCGATGCCCGCCGACATCGAGCGCGGCCTCGCGGCCGGCTTCGACGACTACTGGACCAAGCCGATCCGCTTCAAGCCTTTTCTCGACGCGCTCGACCGGATGTTCCCTCCGGCTGCGGCTTGATCAGGGCTGATCCTGCGGCACCAGGCCGCGCTGCTTCAGCATCGGCGCGACTGTCGGCCCGCGACCGCGGAACGCGCGGTACGCAGCCGAGGGCTCGATCGAGTTGCCGGTCGAGTAGATGAACTGCCGCAAGCGCTGCGCGACCGCCGCGTCGAACGGGCTGCCGGCCTCGCGGAAAGCGTCGTAGCCGTCGGCATCGAGCACCTCGGCCCACAGGTACACGTAGTAGCCGGCCGCGTAGCCGGAGCCGGAAAACAGGTGCTGGAAATGCGTGAGCCGGTGGTTCATGCCGACGACCGCGGGCGCGCCGATGCGCGCCAGCTCGGCGCGTTCGAACTCGGCCACCGCGGGCGCCTGTGCGTCGGTCAGCGCGTGCGCCGCCATGTCGACGAGTGCGGAGGCGGTGTAGCGCACCGTCTCGTAGCCCTGGTTGAACAGGCGCGCTTCGTGCAGCTTGGCGATCAGTGCATCGGGGATCGGCTCGTCCGTCTGGTGGTGGCGCGCGTGACGCTTCAGCACCTCGGGTTCGGCCAGCCAGTGTTCGAAGATCTGCGACGGCAACTCGACGAAATCGCGCAGCACGCTGGTGCCCGACACGCGTTCGTAGGTCACGCTCGACAGCAGCCCGTGCAGCCCGTGGCCGAACTCGTGGAACAGCGTGTTCGCGTCGTCGAAGCTGAGCAGGGCGGGCTCGCCGGCCGCGCCCTTGGCGAAGTTGTTGTTGTTGATGATGATCGGCAGCGCGGCCTCGTCGCCCGCGTGGGCGACATTGCGCGACTGCTTGCGGAACGAACTCATCCACGCGCCGCTGCGCTTGCTGGCGCGGGCGAAGTTGTCGTGCAGGAACACGCCGATCACGGCGTCGTCGGCGCCCCGCACTTCATAGACCTTCACGTCGGGGTGGTAAGCCCGAATCTCTGGCTTCGCGACGAACTTGATGCCGAACAGCCGCTGCGCGCAGTCGAACAACGCCTCGACCATGCGGGTCAGCGGGAAGTACGGCTTGACGATTGCCTCGTCGAGTTCGTAGCGGACCTGTCGCACCTTCTCGGCGTAGTAGCGCCAGTCCCAGGGTTCGAGTTGCCGGGCCTCGCCGCGCGACAGCGCCATTGCGTTCAGGGCCGCCAGCTCTTCGGCGGCACGCGCCTTGGCGGGCGCCCAGACCTGCGTCAGCAGCTCGGTCACGGCTGCCTGCTTGCCGGCCATCGTGTCGGTCAGCGCGTAATCGGCATAGCTTGCGAAGCCGTGCAGCCGCGCCTGCTCGTTGCGCAGCGTGAGGATCTCTTGCGCCACCGGCCGGTTGTCGTGCGTGCCGGGGTGCTCGCCGCGGCTGGTCCAGGCACGCCAGGCCTGCTCGCGCAAATCGCGCCGCTCGGCGAAGGTCAGGAAGGGCACGATGTGCGAGCGCGAGAGCGTGACCAGCAGGCCGTCCTCGATACCGCGGTCGAGCGCGGCCTGCTTCAAGGCCGCGCAAACGAAATCGGGCAGGCCTTCGGTTTCGGCCTCGCCGCGCAACACGAGCCGGTAGCTCGATTCGTCGGCCAGCACGTTCTGCCCGAAGCGCGTGGTCAGTTCGGCCAGCCTGGCCATGATCTGCGCGTAACGCGTCTGCTCGGCGGGGCCGAGCTTCGCGCCGGCGCGCACGAAGTCGAGATGAAAGCGTTCGAGCACGCGCATTTGTTCGGGCGTGAGCGCGAGGCTGTCGCTCTCGCGGTGCAGCGCGTCGATGCGCGCGAACAGCGCGCGGTTCATCGATATCGCGCTGCCGTGCGCAGCCATGATCGGCGCCATGTTGCGCTCGACCGCCTGCAGCGCCGGCGAGGTTTCGCTCGAGGTGAGGTTGTAGAACAGGCCCTCGATGCGGCGCAGCGCGCGCCCGCTTCGATCGAGCGCGGCGATCGTGTTCTCGAAGGTGGGCGGCTGCAGGTCGACGCCGATGGCATCGATCTCGGCGAGGTGCTGCTTCAAGGCGCCCTCGAACGCCGGCTCGAAATGCTCGGCCCGCACCGACTCGAACGGCGGGAGGCCGTACGGCGTGTCCCAGGGCTGCAGGAGCGGATTGATCTTGCTTTCCATCGTCTACTTTCCCTTGCGGATCGCGGTTTCGTCTTCCTCGAAGTAGCGGCGGTTGCTGCACTCCTGCGCGAAGCTGTCGTGCGCGGCGTGGTTCGACTCGACATTGGCATTGAAGGCGGTCACGCGGGCCTGGTACGCGTCGATCTGCCGGTCGCGCGCCGCGACCGCTTCGTTGTAGCCGGAGACCGCTTCTGCATTGGTCCGGTCGAGGGCCTCCAGCTTGCCTTTCAGCTCGTCGCCCGTACGGGCGATCTCGGCCACTTGCGCCTCGATCTCGCCTTGCTCCTTGAGCAGGCCGCCATCTTGCGCCTTGACCTTGTCCTGCTGCGTCATGCAGGTCCGCAACTGTTCCTTGGTGAGGTAGGGGCCGGCCTTGCCGGTGCCGAAGCTCCCCTCTTTCTTGGCCGGCGCCTTGTCGGCGGCAAACACGGAGGAGCCAGCAAACGAGCAGGCCAAGGCGCTCGCGACGAGCGGCAGGATCGAGAGCGTACGGAGCAGTTTTTGCATGGCGCAAAGCACAGGGTTCGAGAGGAATCCGGGCATCATGCCACCGGTTCACGCATGGTCACGAACTCCTCGGCGGCGGTCGGGTGGATGCCTATCGTCGCGTCGAACACCGCCTTGGTCGCGCCCGCCTTCAGCGCTACCGCGAAGCCCTGGATCGTCTCGCCCGCATCGGCGCCGACCATGTGCAGGCCGACCACGCGGTCGCTCGCCGCGTCGACCACCAACTTCATCAGCGTGCGCTCGGTGCTGCCCGACAACGTGTGCCTGAGCGCCTTGAACTCGCTGCGGAAGATGCGCAGCTCGCCGAAACGCTCCCGCGCCTGCGCTTCCGACAACCCGACCGTGCCGACGCTCGGGTTAGTGAACACCGCCGTCGGGATCATCTCGTAGTCGACCGAGCGCTGCCTCGCGCCGAACAGCCGATCGACCAGCGCCATTGCCTCGGCCAGCGCCACGGGCGTCAGGTGGACGCGGTCGATCACGTCACCGACCGCATGGATGCCGGGCATGTTGGTGGCGTAGTGCGCGTCGACGATGACCGCACCGTTCGGGGCGAGTTGCACGCCGACTTCGGCCAGGCCGAGGCCGGCGGTGTTCGGGCTGCGACCAGTCGCATAGAGCACCTGGTCGGCGATCTGCATGCTGCCGTCGCGCAGTGTCACGCGCAGCCGATCCCCTTCGCGTTCGATGCGTTCGACATCGCTGCGCGTGTGCAGGTTCACGCCCTTCTTTCGCATCTCGGCGGCGACGAAGTTGCTCACATCGGTATCGAATCCGCGCAGGATCTGCTCACCGCGATAGAGCTGCGTCACCTGTGCACCGAGCCCGCGAAAGATCGACGCGAACTCGCACGCGATGTAGCCGCCGCCGACCACGAGCAGGTGCTGCGGGAACGCCGGCAGATCGAAGATTTCGTTCGAGGTGATCGCGAGTTCGGCGCCCGGAAAAGGCGGCACCACGGGCCAGCCGCCGGTCGCCACCAGGATGTGCTTGGCGTGATGCCGCACACCGCCCACCTCGACCTCGTTCGCGCCGACCACGCGAGCCCGGCCGCGAATCACCTGCGCGCCGGCATCGGTCAGAAGCCTGGCATAGATGCCGTTCAGGCGAGTGATCTCGGCGGCACGGTTCGCCTTCAGCTTGCCCCAGTCGAGCGCCGGCGTCGCGGCCGACCAGCCGTAGCCGTGCGACTCCTCGAACGCCTCGGCGTAGTGCGCCGCGAAGCTGTAGAGCTTCTTCGGGATGCAGCCGAGGTTGACGCAGGTGCCGCCGAGTGGCGCGTCGTCGACCACCGCGACGCGCGCGCCGCGCTGCGCCGCCATGCGCGCGGCACGCACGCCACCGCTGCCGGCACCGATGACGAACAGATCGAAGGGCGAATCACTCATGCGCAAGCTCCCGGTGTGCAAGAACGCACGGCTGTTGGTCGCAAGACTGTACGCGGCCTGACACGCCGCATGCAGCCGAGGTGTCTTGCCGCGGCCTGGAGGCCGAACGTGAACGATTGCGCGGCGTCCGTCGTTTCGGATTCGCAGCGTGATCTGCGGCACGCAAACGAAGTGGTCCGACCCCGTGCTCGCTGGAGACACGGCATGCCCACCCATGGAACACTCTCCTCATCGAAAGCGGCACACGCCGTCAACCAAAAACACGCACATCACAGGAATCGGGAACCATGAAGTCGATCACGAAAAGCCTCGTCGCCGCCGCCTCGCTCCTGGCCGCACTCGGCAGCGCCCATGCCGATACCAACCTCGTGACGAACGGCAGCTTCGAAGACCAGGCCCTGCCCGCCGGCAGCTGGGACGTCTACAACACACTGACGGGCTGGGCGACCGTCAGCGGCTCCGGCATCGAGTTGCGCAACGGGGTTGCCGGCAACGCCTTCGACGGCAATAACTACGTCGAACTCGATTCGTACGACAACAGCGCGATGTCGCAGACCGTGACGACGGACTTCGGCGCGCTCTATTCGCTCTCGTTCGCGTACTCGGCACGCGAAGGCGTGGCGGCCGAGAGCAACCCCATCAGCGTGTTCTGGAACGGCGCGCTGCTCGGCACGGCGATGCTCGACGGCATCGGCCAGACCGGTAACGTGTGGCAACAGTACAGCTTCACCGTGCAGGGCACCGGTCGCGACACGCTGATGTTCGCCGCCGGCGGCACCAACGACTCGGTCGGCGGCTCGCTCGACGCCGTCTCGATCACCGCCGTGCCGGAACCTTCGACCTACCTGATGATGTTCGGCGGCCTGGTGTTGATCGGCTTCTCGCTGAGCAGCCGCCGCAACAAGCGCTGAGCGGCTTCACCGCAACGCAAAGAGGCTCCGGATGGAGCCTCTTTTTCGTTGCGGAACCGTGCTCAGCCCAGCGCCTTCTCCAGTGCGTTCGCGACGATTGCATTGACGCCGCCGTCTTGGGTCGCGGCGCGCTCGTGCAGGCGCTTGAGCAACTCGCCCGGCAGCTTGCACGCGAACGGCACCAGGCCGGCGGCGGCATCGAGGCGGCGCTGCTCGCGCTTGTCGGCGGCATCGGCCGCGCCTTGCGCGAAGCGGTCGGGCACGCCGGCGGCTTTCATGCGGCCGTCGAGCTTCTTCGCGAGGTGTTTGGTCAGGTCGGTCTTCTTCATGCTCATGGCGGGGTCTCGTTGTAGTTTCGCGTTCGGCGTGCCGCGATTGTCGCGCCTGCGGGCAAATCGCCCGCTCTGGTCTAATCGCCCGCTCCTCCTGTCGCGAAACCCAAGCCCATGGCCATCAAGGCGACCATCTACAAGGCGAACCTGCAGATCGCCGACATGGACCGCAATGTCTACGTCGACCACGCCGTCACGATCGCGCGGCATCCGTCGGAGACCGACGAGCGCATGATGATCCGCCTGCTCGCGCTGACATTGAACCTGCCCGCCGACACCCACCAGGGCACGCTCGAGTTCGCGAAGGATCTGTGGGAGGCCGACGAGCCCGCGCTCTGGCACAAGGACCTGACCGGCGAGCTCAAGCACTGGGTCGAGGTCGGCCAGCCCGACGACAAGCGTCTTCTGCGCGCCTCGGGCCGCTCCGACCGGGTCAGCGTCTACAGCTTCAGCGCCAGCACGCCGATCTGGTGGGGCGGCCTGGCGACCAAGATCACGCGCGCCAGCAACATCGCCGTCTGGCAGATCGATCCCGCGCAAAGCCAGGCGCTGGCCGAACTCGCGCAGCGCGGCATGCAGTTGCAGATCAGCGTGCAGGACGGCACCGCGTATGTCGGCGACGGCCAGCGCTCGGTCGAGATCACGCCACGGCGGCTGAACCCGCGCTGAACCCGACCTGAAGCGCGGGCGAGGCAGCGCCGCCACAATGGCGGCTCGCCGACTCGCGCCGCACCGATGGACCTCCAGATCGAACACCTGCCCGAACGCGGCCGCTTCCAGGCCGATGTCGACGGCCGAACCTGCGTTGCCGACTACCGGCTCGACAGCGGCGTGATGACCATCACCCACACCGGTGTCGCCCCTGAACTCGAAGGGCGCGGCATCGCCGGCGCGCTGATGCAAGCCGCGCTCGACCATGCGAAGGCTCGGGGCCTGAAGGTGCGGCCGTTGTGTTCTTTCGCGGCCGCCTACATGCGCCGCCACCCCGAGAGCGCCGCGCTGCTGGCCTGACCTCGATGAGCGACTCCGAACCGATCGACCCCTTCCTCTGGCTCGAAGACGTGCTCGGCGAGCGCGCGCTCGCCTGGGTGCGCGAGCGCAACGCCGAATCGCAGGCGGTGCTGCAGGCCCGGCCCGAGTACGAGCCGATCCGCGCCGACCTGCTCGAGATGATGAACTCGAAGGAGCGCATCCCGCAGGTCTCGCGCCGCGGCGACTGGTTCTACAACCTCTGGCAGGACGAAGCCCACCAGCGCGGCCTGTGGCGCCGCACGACCTTCGACGAGTACCGGCTTCCCGAACCCACCTGGGAGACCGTGCTCGACCTCGACGCGCTCGCCGCCGCCGAGGGCGAGAACTGGGTCTGGGGGGGCGCGGTCGGCTTGCCGCCTGCGCATGCGCGCGTGTTGATCTCGCTTTCGCGCGGCGGTGCCGATGCCGCGGTGGTGCGCGAGTTCGACACCGTCGCGAAGACCTTCGTCGAAGGCGGCTTCGCGTTGCCGGAGGCGAAGTCGGACGTCGACTGGATCGACGCCGACACGCTCTACGTCGGCACCGATTTCGGCCCCGGTTCGCTGACGACCTCCGGTTACCCGCGCATCGTCAAGCGCTGGGCACGCGGCACGCCGCTGTCCGAGGCGGTCACCGTGTTCGAGGTCGGGCCGGCCGACATGAGCGCGGCGGCATCGGTCGATGTCACGCCGGGCTTTGAGCGCACGCTGTTCGTCCGCATCGTCGACTTCTACGAGCGGCGCTACTTTTTTCTCGACGGCGCCGAGTTGCGCCCGATCGACGTGCCGGGCGACGCCTCCATCGCGTTCTGGAACAGCGCCGGTGCGCCCGAAGACACGCTGCTGATCGAGCTGCGCAGCGATTGGCATCTACCCGGCGACACACCGGCCGGCCAGACGCTGCCCAGCGGCGCGCTGCTGGCCGCCGATGCACGCGCGTATCTCGCCGGCGAGCGCCGCTTCGATGTCCTGTTCACGCCGACCCCCACGCGCTCGCTGGCCGGCTACACGACGACACGCAGCCACCTGATCGTCAACGTGCTCGACAACGTCGCGAGCCGCCTCGAGGAATGGCAGCGCACGCCGCAGGGCTTCGTGCGGCGCGAGATCGAGGCGCCCTTCCCCGGCACGCTCGGCGCGGGCGGTCTGCACGACACGATGCGCGCCGACGACCCGTTCGCCGAACGGTACCTGCTCAGCTACAGCGACTTCCTCACGCCCGACACGATCTGGCTTGCCCACACCGGCACCGATGCGCGCGAGACGCTCAAGTCGCAACCGGCGCATTTCGACGCCACGGGCATGCAGGTCTCGCAGTTCTTCGCCACCAGCGCCGACGGCACGCGCGTGCCCTACTTCGTGATCTGGCCGCGCGGCGTGAGCGACGGCACGCCTGCCGATGGCAGCACGCCCACGCTGCTCTACGGCTACGGCGGTTTCGAGATCTCGATGCAGCCCGGCTACCGTGGGAACCACGGCCGCGGCGGGTGGCTCACGCGGGGAGGCGCATTGGTGGTGGCCAACCTGCGCGGTGGCGGCGAGTACGGCCCGGCCTGGCACCAGGCCGCGATCAAGGCCAACAAGCAGCGCAGCTACGACGACTTCATCGCCGTCGCCGAAGACCTGATCGCACGCCGCATCACGAGCCCGCGCCACCTCGGCATCGAAGGCGGCAGCAACGGCGGGCTGCTGGTCGGTGCCACGCTCGTGCAGCGACCGGAGCTGTTCAACGCGGTCGTCTGCGCCGTGCCGCTGCTCGACATGCGCCGCTACCACCAGTTGCTCGCCGGCGCCTCGTGGATGGCCGAGTACGGCAACCCCGACCTGCCCGAAGACTGGGACGTGATCTCGAAATACAGCCCCTACCAGAACGTGAAGGCGGGCGCGGCTTACCCCGAGGTGCTGTTCACGACCTCCACGCGAGACGACCGCGTCCACCCCGGCCACGCGCGCAAGATGGCCGCGAAGATGATCGCGCAGGGCCACCCGGTGCTGTACTACGAAAACATCGAAGGCGGCCACGGCGGCGCGGCCGACAACGCGCAGCGTGCCCACATGCAGGCGCTCGCGATGAGCTATCTGTGGCGCCGCCTCGGGGGTGAGGCTTGAACCCGGCCGACGAGGTGCTCGCGTTCTGGTTCGGCACCCCCGGCAGCGTCGAACACGGCACGCTGCGCGAGCTCTGGTTCCGCAAGAGCGAGGCCGCTGATCGCGACATCGCGCATCGCTTCGGCCCGCTGATCGAACAGGCGCTGCGTGGCGAACTGGCGGCGTGGGCCGCACAGCCAACGAGCGCGCTCGCGCACATCCTGCTGCTCGACCAGTTCACCCGCAACGCCTTTCGCGACACGCCGCGCGCCTTCGCCGGCGATGCCCGCGCGCTGCGCGCCGCCACCGCGATGGTCGGCGCGCGGCACGATGAAACACTGCCGCCCGAGCAGCGTGCTTTTGTCTACCTGCCGTTCGAGCACGCCGAGGGCCTCGCGATGCAGGACGAGGCGGTGCGCCTGTTCACGCGGCTGGCCGCCGAAGTGCCGGCGATGGCCGACATGCTCGCCTACGCGCACAAGCACCGCGAGGTGGTGCTGCGCTTCGGCCGCTTCCCGCACCGCAACGCGATCCTCGGCCGGCAGTCGACCACGGATGAGCTGGCGTTTCTGCGCGAGCCGGGCTCGCGCTTCTGAACCACATCGGAGCCGACGAGATGCGACCGCACCGCCGCCACATTCTGCTGATGCCGCTGCTGCTGGCGTGCTCGTTCGCCATTGCACAGACCCGCGCGCCCGCGCCGACCGCGCCCGAGATCACGCAAGCCTGCGCGGCACTGCTGGCTGCACCGGCGATGCACAAGCTGCTCGCCGATGTGAAGGCCGACGATGCGCGCACGCTCGCCGAGCTGCGCCGGATCACGGAGATCGAGGCACCGCCGTTCAAGGAGAAGGCCCGCGCCGAATACATGCTCGCGCGCTTCAAGGCGCTCGGCCTGACCGATGCCGAGATCGATGCCGAGGGCAACGTCGTCGGCCTGCGAAAAGGTTCGGGCGGCGGCCCGCTGCTGCTGGTCTCGGCCCACCTCGACACCGTGTTCCCGAGCGGCACCGACGTGAAGGTCAAGGAGAAGGACGGCCGCCTCTACGCACCCGGCATTTCCGACGACACCCGCGGCCTCGCGGTGCTGCTGTCGTGGATCAAGGCGCTGAACGAGAACAAGCTGGCCACCACCGGCGACCTGCTGTTCGTCGCCGACGTCGGCGAAGAAGGCCTGGGTGATCTGCGCGGCATGAAGCGCATCTTTCGCGACCGGCCCGGCATCGACGGCATGGTCGGCATCGAGCCCAGCCCGATGAACGCCATCACCACAATCGGCACCGCGAGCCACCGCTACGAAGTGCACTTCACCGGCCCCGGCGGCCACAGCTTCGAGGCGTTCGGCACCGCCAGCGCCATCCACGCGATGGGCCGCGCGATCGCGAAGATCGGCGAGTTGCGCACGCCGGCCGAACCCAAGACCACTTTCACGGTCGGCACCGTGACCGGCGGCACCTCCGTCAACACCATCGCCGGCGACGCGAAGATGCAGGTCGACATGCGCTCGAACGACATGGCGAGCCTGCTCGACCTGGAGAAGCGCCTGCTCGCCACGCTGCAGGCGGCGGCCGACGAGGAGAACGCGCGCTGGGGCGCCGACCAGCCGGCGAAGCGGGTCGGTGTCACGACCAGGTTGATCGGCGACCGCCCCGGCGGCGAGACTGCGCCGTCGCAACGCATCGTGCAGGCGGCGGTAGCGACGATGGCGGCCTTCGGCGTCGCAGGCGAGCGGGTGCTGTCGGGCTCGAGCACCGACGCGAACGTGCCGATGTCGCTCGGCATCCCGGCGATCATCGTCGGCGGTGGTGGCGAATCGAGCGGCTGGCACACGCGCGACGAGTGGTACGACCCGCGCGATGCGTGGCAAGGCGCGCAGCAGTCGCTGACAACGGTGCTGGGCCTGGTCGGCGTGCCGGGCGTGATCGAGCCGATTCTCGAGAAGCGCAAATCCCAGCCTGCCGCGAAGCCGGTTTGAAACTGGACTGATGCCGGCCCAGCGCCCGGCGGACCGGCGCTCGCTCAGCCGGCCAGTCGCCCCGACTTCAGCCGCAGCACACGGCTGCAGCGCGCGGCCAGCGACTCGTCGTGCGTGACCAGCACGAAGGCCATGCCCTGCCCGCGCGCCAATGTCAGCATCAGCTCGAACACGCCGTCGGCGGTCTCGCGGTCGAGGTTGCCGGTGGGCTCGTCGGCGAGCACGCAGGCGGGCGCACCGGCGATCGCGCGTGCGATCGCCACGCGCTGGCGCTCGCCGCCCGAGAGCTGCGACGGCCGATGCTGCACACGTGCCGCGAGGCCGACCTGCGCCAGCACGGCCTGCGCGCGCTCGCGCGCCTGCGCCTTCGCGACGCGGCGGATGCGCAGCGGCATCGCGACGTTGTCGAGCGCGGTGAACTCGGGCAGGAGGTGGTGGAACTGGTAGATGAAGCCCAGGTGCGCGTTGCGCCAGTCGCCCTGAGCGCTCGCACCCATGCTGACGAAATCGCGGCCCATCAATTCGACCTTGCCGGCGCTCGGCGCCTCCAGCCCGCCCATCAGGTGCAGCAAGGTGCTCTTGCCCGAGCCCGAGGCGCCGACGATCGCGATCGTTTCGCCGCGCTTCACGGTGAGGTCGACGCCCTGGAGCACGTGCACGTCGAGCGCGGCATCGCCGGCGCCTTCGGTGAAGCGCTTGTGCAGGCCGGTGGCCTGGATGACGATGTCGGACGCGCTCATTTTTCTTTCATTCATAGCGCAGCGCTTCTGCGGGGTCGACCCGGCTCGCACGCCAACTGGGGTAGAGGGTGGCGACGAAACTCAGTGCCAGCGAGATCAACACGATCGGCACGATGTCGCCGCTGCGCGGGTCGCTCGGCATGCGGCTGACGAGGTAGACGCTGGGCGGCAGCAAGGTGACGCGCAGGGCCGACTCGATCGCTGCGACGATGCTGCCCACGTTGAGCGCGACCAGCAACCCGGCCATCGTGCCGACCAGCGTGCCGATCGCACCCGAGACCGCGCCCTGCAGCATGAAGATGCCCATGATCGAGCGCGGGCTCGCACCGAGGGTGCGCAGGATCGCGATGTCGGCACGCTTGTCGGTGACGGTCATCACCAGCGTCGAGACGAGGTTGAACGCGGCCACCGCGACGATCAGCGCGAGGATCAGGAACAGCATCTGCTTCTGGATCTGGACCGACTCGAACCACTGGCGGTTCGTCTGAGTCCAGTCGCGCACCATGACCTCGGGGCCGAGTGCAGCGGCGAGCCGGCGCGCCACGGCCGGTGCGCGATCGCGGTCGGTCAGGCGCAGTTGAAGGCCCGGCACGCCGGCCGCGCCGAACAGGGCCTGCGCATCGCTGCGCAGCATCAACGCGAGGCTGCTGTCGTATTCGAAGTGACCGGCCTCGAAGGTGCCCGCCACCGTCACCGGCAGCATGCGCGGTGCGCCGGCCGGGCGATCGGGCTGCGGCAACACGATCGTGATGCTCTGGCCGGGCACGACGCCGAGCTGCTTCGCGAGCGTCGCCCCGAGCAGGATTTGCCCCTGGCCCGGGTGCAAGCTCGCGAGCACGCCGCCACGCAGCTGGCGCACGAGGTCGGAGACCTCGGCCTCGCGGGCCGGGTCGATGCCGCGCACGGTCGCGGGGCGCAACTCGTCGCCGCGGCCGATCAGCGCCTGCGCGACGACGAACGGCGCCGCGCCCTGCACCTCGGGGTCGCGCCGCGCGAGCGACTCGACCGCGGCCCAGTCGGGCTGCACGAAGCCATCCGCCGGGTAGACCTCGACGTGCGCGATGACCGCCAGCATGCGGTCGCGCACCTCCTTGCTGAAGCCGTTCACGACCGAAAGCACGACGATCAGCGCCGCCACGCCGAGCGCGATGCCCAGCATCGAGACACCCGAGATGAACGAGATGAAACCATTGCCCGTGCCGCCACGCGCGGCGCGCAGGTAGCGGATTCCAACCTGAATCTCGAACGGCCAGTTCATGCGTTCACGACCACCGCGAATTCACTCATATCTGAGCGCCTGCGCCGGCTGCACGCGGCTCGCGCGCCAGCTCGGGTACAGCGTCGCGACGAACGACAGCAGCAGCGAGATCGCGATCACCGGCAGGATGTCGCCGCGCTGCGGATCGCTCGGCATGCGGCTGATCAGGAAGATGCTGCCGGGGAAGAAGCTGAAGCTCAGCAGCCGCTCGATCGCCGGCACGATCACGTCGATGTTGAAGGCCACGAGCAGGCCGAAGGCCAAGCCCGCCGCGGTGCCGATCACGCCCGAGGCCGCGCCCTGGACCATGAACACACCCATCACCGAACGCGGGCTGGCGCCCAGCGTGCGCAGGATCGCGATGTCGGCGCGCTTGTCGGTCACGGTCATCACCAGCATCGCGACGAGGTTGAACGCCGCGACCGCGACGATCAGCGTCAGGATGATGAACATCAACAACTTCTCGACCTGCACCGCGTCGAACCAGCTGGCGTTGCTGCGGGTCCAGTCGCTCACCTTCCAGGCCGGGCCGAGCGCGCCCTGCACGCTTGTCGCCACCTCGCGGGCATCGTTCAGATCGCGCAGCCGCAGTTGCAGCCCGGTCGGGCCGGTCACCCGCATCAGCCGCGCCGCGTCGTCGATGTGAACCCAGGCGAGGCCGGTGTCGTTCGGGTAGTGGCCGGAGCTGAAGACGCCCACGACGTTGAGCGCGCGCATGCGCGGCACCACGCCGGCCGGCGTGACCTGCCCGCCCGGCAGCACCGCCGTGACCTTGTCGCCCTCGCTGACGCCGAGCGAGCGCGCCAGCTCGATGCCGAGCACCACGTTCCATTCACCCGGCACGAGTCGCGCGAGCACGGTGTCTTTCAGCCGCGCGGCGACGTCGGTCACGCTCGCCTCATCGTTCGGCGAGATGCCACGCAAGACCACGCCGCGCATCTGGTCACGGCTCGCGAGCAGGGCCTGGGTCGATACGAACGGTGCCGCGCCGATGACTTGCGCGCCGGCCTGCGGCATGGCCTCGATCTTCGCGAGGGTCGCCTTCCAGTCGGGCAGCGCGTCGCCGTCGGCGCTGGCGATCTCGATGTGCGGCAGGGCAGCGAGCATCTGGCCCTGCACTTCCTTGCGAAAGCCGTTCATCACCGAGAGCACGATGATCAGCGCCGCCACGCCGAGGCCGATTCCCAGCATCGACACGGCCGAGATGAACGAGATGAAGCCGTTGCGCCGACCGGCCCGGCCCGCGCGCGTGTAGCGCCAGCCGATCTGCAGTTCGTAGGGCCAGTTCATGGGGTCGCGATGCTACAGGAGGGTTTGGTCGCGTCGCTCGAGCCTTGCGCTGCGCCGACCCGACCGGTTCAACTGTTGGACGAGTTCATGCCCGCGAGTTGTCCGAGCAGCGTGGACAACTCCTGAACCTGGTCGTCAGTCACCGAAGCCGTGGCCTCCTGCGCGACGGTTTGAACCGCGGTGAATGCATAGGCGAGCAGCTGTCGTCCCGCATCGGTGAGCGTCGCCAAGCCCACGCGCGCGTCCGCAGCGTCCGACTGGCGAGAAACCAGGCCCAGTTTTTCGAGCGGCAAGAGGCTGCGAGTTACGCCGGATGCAGTGAGCACGAGCCGCTCCGCCAAATCGACCCGCCGCATCTTGGCACCAGGTGCGCGCTCCAGGTAGTAGAGGATCATGAAGTCGGAAAAGCTCAAGCCGTGCAGACTCGACAGCACGTTGTCCAGACGGCGTGTCATGGTCGCGCAAGCGCGTGTCAGCCTCAGACAGAACTCGAGGCCGCACGCCTCGTCGCGTGCCATCGTGGCCAGCCTCTTCGAAGCTTTCATCGTTGCACTCCTTCGACCAGATTCATGCGTGCCATCTCGTCTTCGGAGGGCCGCTCGAAGTACGCCTCCATCGCTTCGAACATTCGAGGTGTGACGTCGAACGAATAGGTAGCGCCCTTCTGCGCGTTGCGCTGCAAAACACGTTGCCTGCGCACCGACAGTTCGGCATCGACGAAGTAGAAGCGCGCGCAATGGCCCGCCGCCTCGACCTTCGCGCTGAAAGCATCTCGGTCTGCTTTGCGAAGCAGTCCCGGTTCCAGCACGACATCGTTGCCGGCAGCCAGGATTTGCCGTGCGACAGACCAGATCTGAGCCTGGCAGCGCAGCACGCGCGTCATCGCCCAGGCCATGTCCATCGTTGCGGGCATGTCGGGCGAAAACAGGGCGTGCATCCATTCGTCGATGGCGAACCTGACGCCGTTCGTGTCGACGGCCAGTCGAAGGGCGTATGTCGACTTTCCTGCAGCCGTGGGCCCCGTGATCACGTGAACGAGCGGTGGATTCTTGGTCATGGCTTATTTGCTTGTTACTTGATTACTCAAGGATATATCAACAATTCGATTTCGACAACTGCGCCGAGCGGGCGTCCCGGGCCCGCGCAGCGCGCATGTCGGCACCGCGGCGCCCGCTCGCGCCCCTGCCCGGATAATCGCCGCATGCATTTGCTGATCCCCTTCGCGTCGGCCCTCTCCGATGCCGCCTCGCATGTGCTGCGCGATCTCGCCCTGCCGAACCTGTCGTCGCTGCTCGCCCGGCTGACGCTGGCGCAGCGCGACGACGCCGACGCCTACACGCTTTCACCACCGCATGAACGCGCACTCGCCGCCGCCACTGGCTGGCAGGGCGCAGACGGCTGCCTGCCGTTCGCCGCACAAGCCGCCACGCGCGACGGCATCGAGCCCGGCGAGCTGGCCTGGGGCCTGGTCACCCCGAGCCACTGGCATGTGGGGCGTGACCACGTGACGCTTGCCGACCCGGCCGCACTGGACCTCACCGAGGCCGAATCGCGCGCTGCATTCGAGGCCGTGCGCGAGCTGTTCGAGAGCGAGGGCTTTCGCTTCGAGTGGGGCGCGCCCTCGCGTTGGTATGCGGCGCACGAGAGCCTCGTCGACCTGCCCTGCGCCGCGCTCGATCGCGTGATCGGCCGCAATGTCGAGCTGTGGATGCGTGGCAGCGCGGCGCGCAGCGCGGCGGCGAAGCTGGTGCGGCGGCTGCAGAGCGAGTTGCAGTTGCTGCTCTACCCGCACGCGCTGAACGACGAGCGTGAGCAGCGCGGCGCGCTGACCCTGAACTCGTTCTGGCTCAGCGGCTGCGGCCGCGCCCAGCCCGAGGAGAGCGCGCCGCCACGTGTCGACGAGACGCTGCGCGCGCCCCTGCTCGCCGAAGACTGGGCCGGCTGGGCCGACGCCTGGCACGCACTCGATGCGGGCGCGCTCGCCGAGCTGCTGAGGGCAGCGCGCGGCGGCGAGCCGGTCGCGCTGACGCTGTGCGGCGAACGGGGCGCGCATCGGTTCGAACCCTTGGCGCAATCGCTGTGGCAGAGGTTGGGCAGCCACTTCAAGCCGCCCGAGCCGCACGCCGTGCTGGAATCGCTCTGATGGCCGCCAGGCAGCCGACGATCAAGCTGCGCGACCCGCCACCGCGCGCGGTCTGGGCGCTGGAACAGGCCGGCGTGTCGCCGCTGCTCGCGCGCCTGTTCGCCGGCCGCGGCGTGCGCACGCACGAGGAACTCGACGACGGCCTTGCGCGGCTGCTGCCGCCGTCTGAATTGCTCGGCGTGCAGCCGGCCGCGCGCTTCCTCGCCGACGCCATCGCGCAGCGCCGCCGCATCTGCGTCGTCGCCGACTACGACTGCGACGGCGCGACCGCCTGCGCGGTCGCGTTGCGCGGGCTCGCGCTGCTCGGTGCGCCACCCGAGGCGCTGCACTACGTCGTGCCCGATCGCGCGATCCACGGCTATGGGCTCACGCCGGCGATCGTCGAGCTCGCACGCGACAAGCGCGCCGACGTGCTGCTCACGGTGGACAACGGCATCGCGAGCCTGCAAGGGGTGGCGCACGCGCGGGCCCTGGGCATCGACGTGGTCGTGACCGACCACCACCTGCCCGCGCTGATCGACGACCTCGTCGTGCTGCCCGACGCGAACGTGATCGTGAACCCCAACCAGCCCGGCTGCGGCTTCGGCAGCAAGAACCTCGCCGGGGTCGGCGTGGTCTTCTACGTGCTGCTCGCGCTGCGCGCGGAGTTGCGCGAACGCGGCGTCTTCAGCCCGACGAATCAACCGCGGCTCGATGCGCTGCTCGATCTGGTCGCGCTCGGCACCGTCGCCGACGTGGTCAAGCTCGACGCGAACAACCGCCGCCTCGTCGCACAAGGCCTGCGCCGCATTCGCGCCGGGCAGATGCAGCCGGGCGTGGCGGCGCTGTTCGCCGCTGCGTCTCGCGACGCGCGCCGCGCCAGTGGCTTCGACTTCGGCTTCGCGCTCGGCCCGCGCATCAACGCCGCCGGGCGCCTGTCGGACATGACGCTCGGCATCGAATGCCTGCTGACCGATGACTCCGCGCGCGCCGCCGAACTCGCCGGGCTGCTCGACACGATCAACCGCGAGCGCCGCGATGTCGAATCGGGCATGCGCGAGCAGGCCGAGGCGATGCTGGCGCGCCTGATGCAGGCAGAAGACGAAGCCAGCACGGCGGGCGTGCCGTCGGCCCTGGCGATCTTCGACGAAGGCTTTCACGAAGGCGTGGTCGGCATCGTCGCATCGCGGCTGAAGGATCGCGTGCACCGACCGACCTTCGTCTTCGCGCGCGGGCAGGACGGGTTGCTGAAAGGGTCGGGCCGATCGATCCCGGGCTTTCACCTGCGCGACGCGCTCGACCTGCTCAGCAAGCGCCACCCCGAGGTGCTGGTGCGCTTCGGCGGCCACGCGATGGCGGCCGGCTGCACGCTGGCGCATGCGCACTTCGCGACCTTCGACGCCGCGTTCCGGCAGGTCGCGGGCGAATGGCTCGATGCGGCCACGCTGTCGCGCACCCTGCTCAGCGACGGCCCGCTCGGCATCGAGCACTTCAACGCGCAGACGGTGCGGGCGCTCGATGCGCAGGTCTGGGGCCAGGCCTTCGAGGCGCCGGTGTTCGTCGACGAGGTCGAGGTCGTTTCGCAGCGGCTGGTCGGCGAGAAGCACCTGAAGCTGGCGGTACGCTTTGCCGGAGAGGCCCGCGGCACGGCGCTGCGCGACGCGATCTGGTTCGGCCACAGCGAGCCGGTGGCCGCGAAGGTGCGGCTCGCGTACCGCCTCGGCGTCGACGAGTACAACGGGCGCGAGCGGGTGCAGATGATCGTCGAGGCGGTCGGGTGAAGCCGGTGCCTCGGCAACAACGCGAAACATGCGTCGTCCCTACAATCGGGCAGTGGACCAACCGCCCAGCTGGATGAACGCCGACCTGCACTGCCATTCCGCCGTTTCCGACGGCACGCTCGAGCCCGAGGCGCTGGCCGCGCGGGCAAAAACCAACGGTGTCGAGCTGTGGGCGCTGACCGACCACGACGAGATCGGCGGCCAGAAGCGCGCGATGGCGGCGGCCTCGACGCTGGGCCTGCCCTACCTCACCGGCACCGAGATTTCGGTGACCTTTCTCGACACCACCGTGCACATCGTCGGCCTTGGTTTCGACGCCGACGACACCGCGCTGGCGGCCGGCCTGCGCGCCACGCGCGGTGGGCGGCGCGATCGCGCGCTGGAGATGTCCGAGGGGCTCGCGAAGGTCGGCATCCGAGGCGCTTTCGAAGGCGCGCTCCAATACGTCGGGAATCCGGAGTTGATGTCGCGCACGCACTTCGCGCGTTTCCTGGTCGAGAGCGGCGTCTGCGCCGACACGCACGAGGTGTTTCGCAAGTACCTGGTCGAAGGCAAGCCCGGCTTCGTGGCGCACCGTTGGGCCACGCTGAAGAACGCGGTGAACTGGATCGCCGACGCCGGCGGCATCGCGGTGATCGCGCACCCCGCACGCTACAAGTTCACCGCGAACGAGGAGTACGCGCTGTTCAGCGAGTTCAAGGCGCACGGCGGGCGCGGGGTCGAGGTCGTGACCGGCAGCCACAGCGCGGCCGATGCCGTGCGCTACGCCGAGACCGCGATCGAGTACGAACTGCTTGCCTCGCGTGGCAGCGACTTCCACAGTCCCGACGAGAGCCACGTCGACCTGGGCGCCCTGCCCGCGCTGCCGGCGAAGCTGACGCCGGTCTGGACCGCGCTGGAGACGCGCATCCACCCGCCGGCATGACGATGTCGCGCGGCGCGTGAGCGCGCAACGCCCCGGGCTGGGGATCGCGCTCGTTCTGCTGACGAGCGCTTGCTTCTCGGTCAGCGACACCTTGATCAAGTACCTGGGCGCCTGGCTGCCGGTGCTGTTCTTGCTGTGGGCGCGCTATGCGATCCAGGCCGGCACGATGGCGGTCTGGCTCGCGCGCCGAGGTCGGCGTGGTTTCGCGACCGCGCATCCCGGGTTCCAATGGGTGCGCGGCGCGTTGCTGCTGCTCACCAGCGGCATGTCGTATTTCGGCCTGCAGTTGATGCCGGTGGCCGAGTTCACCGCCTTGGGCATGCTCACGCCCGTGGTCGTGACGATGCTCGCCGCATGGGTGCTGCACGAGCCGGTGTCGCGCACGCGCTGGGCGCTGGTGTGCGGCGGCTTCATCGGGGCGCTGATCGTCATCCGGCCCGGCAGCGGGGTGTTCGGCTGGGCCGCGATCTTTCCGCTGCTGATGGCGCTTTGCTACGGCGCCTTCCAGGTGCTGACGAGCCGGCTCGCCTCGCTCGAGAGCCCGTACACCACGCACTTCTACACCGGCTTCAGCGGCACCGTGCTGGTCACACCGCTGCTGCTGCTCCACGCCGGCGACTACGCCGCCGCGGTGCAGTCCGCACCGACCGGGAAGCTGTTGCTGGTGGTGGGCATCGGCGCGTTCGCGACCGCCGGCCACCTGTTCCTGATTTTCGCGTTCGGCCACGCGCCGATGGCCACGTTGATGCCCTTCGTCTACACGCAGATCGCGTTCGCACTGGCGGTGAGCTTCGTGGTGTTTCGCCACCTTCCCGATGCCTGGGCCTGGTTCGGGATGGGGGGAATCGCTGCCTGCGGCGCCGTCAGCGCATGGTTGAACGCGACCGGGTCTCGGCAGAAACCCGGGTCGATCGTCGCGGCCGATACGACCTACGATTAGGCATGAAACAGCCCCCAGCTCACTGCGTTCGCAGCCGCCGAAGGGCGCGTCAGCGGCTTCGGGCGGCCGGGCGCCGCTGACATGTCCCAGTACTTCGAAGTCCACCCCGAGAACCCGCAATTGCGCTTGCTGAAGCAGGCCGCGCAGATCCTGCACGGCGGCGGCATCGCGGCGATCCCGACCGATTCGAGCTACGCGCTCGTCTGCCACCTCGACGACAAGGCCGCGGCCGAGAACCTGCGCCGCATCCGCGGTGTCGATGACAAGCACCACCTCACGCTGCTGTGCCGCGACCTGAGCGAGCTGGCCAGTTACGCGCGCGTCGACAACAAGCAATACCGATTGCTGAAGGTCGGCACGCCGGGGCCGTTCACGTTCATTCTCGAAGCGACGAAGGAGGTGCCGCGCCGTGTCTCGCACCCATCGCGCCGCACCATCGGCCTGCGGGTTCCGGCACATGCGGTCACGCAGTGCCTGCTCGAGATCCTCGGCCAGCCGCTGCTCGCGACCACGCTGATCGCGCCGGGCGAGACCGAGCCGATGAACGAGCCGCACGCGATCCGGGATCGGTTCGAGAAGCTGGTGCAGGCGGTCGTCGACGCGGGCGCCTGCCCGATGCAACCGAGCACCGTGGTCGACCTGACCGGCGACACGCCGGTGCTGATCCGCCAGGGGCGTGGCGACGCGCGCCTGCTCGGGCTCGGCGATCTCGATCCGGGCATCTGACTTGCTCAGCCCGCGAGCCGACCACCGGAGCGACCCCATGCACATCGACACGCCAGGCCCGCAGTCTCGTCACCTCTGGACGGCGTTGTGCTGCGCCGTCGCGCTGATGGCGGTGGCGCCGCTTCGCGCGCAGACGACGACCGACCGCGTCGAAGGCCTTCGCGACAACACGCCGCGCCTGCACGCCCTGACCGGTGCCCGGCTCGTGCTGGCGCCCGGGCGCGTCGTCGAGAACGGCACGCTGGTCATCCGCGACGGGATCGTCGTCGCCGCCGGCGCCGGGGTGCAGGTGCCGGCCGGCGCGCGAGTCTGGAAGCTCGGCGGCCGCACGATCTACCCCGGCTTCATCGACCTGGCCAGCACCACCGGTGTTCCGGCGGCATTGCGGCCGCCGCCGCCCGAGCCGCCGCGCGGCGAGGAGGCCGGCCGCGCCGAGCCGCCGAAGCCACCTCCGCTGGTCGCGCGGGCGCTGGGCAGCCGCAACCCGCGCGTGCACCCCGAGCAGGACGTCGCGCAACTGCTTGAGTTCAAGCCCGACGAGGTCAAGGCCGTGCGGGGGCTCGGGTTCACGACCGTGTTGGCGTCACCGGCAAACGGCGTGTTCCGCGGTCAGAGCGCGCTCGTCAATCTCGCAGACGGGCCGAACCCGAAGGCCATGGTGCTGGCGCCGCGTGCCGCGCTTGCCATCGCCCACGACATCGATGCCACGCCCGCTCCCACCTACCCCGGTTCGCTGATGGGCGCGATCGCGCTGGTGCGCCAGACCTTCTACGACGCCCGCTGGTATCGCGGGGCGGTCGAGTTCGCGGCACGCCGCGCGGCGAACGAACGGCCCGAGGCGAACGCGTCGCTCGAGGCACTCGCGCCGGCACTGGCCGGGCGCCAGCCGGTCGTCTACCTGGCGCACGACGAGCAGGATTACCAGCGCATCGCGAAGATCCGCGACGAGTTCGGCCTGCGCGTCTTGCTGCAGGGCAATGGGGCGGAGTACCGGCGTCTGCGGGAGCTCGCGCGCATCGGTGCGCCGGTGATCGTGCCACTGACCTTTCCATCCGTGCCCGAGATCGAGGATCCCGACAGCGCGCTCGACAGCCCGCTCGAAGCGCTGCAGCACTGGGAGCAGGCGCCGTCGAATCTGGCCCTGCTCGAACGTGCCGGCATCGAATTCAGCGTGACGGCGAACGGGCTGAAGACCGCACCGCGCGAGTTCTGGCCACGGCTGCGGCAATCGGTGACGCGCGGCCTGCGGCCGGCGACGGCGCTGGCGGCGCTGACCACCGTACCGGCGCGTCTGATCGGGCAGGGCGCGCGGCTGGGCACGCTCGAACCCGGCCGCATCGCGAATGTCGTCGTCGCCCGCGGTGACCTGTTCACCGACGAGAAGGCGACCATCGAACTGCTGTTCGTCGACGGCCGGCCCTACCCGACCGAGGCCTTCGATCGCTTCGACGCACGCGGCACCTGGGCGACGAGCAGTGGCGGTCGCACCGGCAGTTGGGTCATCGCCGGAACCCCCGAGAAGCCGACGCTGACGATCGACGGCATGCGCTGCCCGTTGTCGCAACGCGAACGCCAGCTGGTGGCGCGACTGCCCTGCGACAGCCCGCCCGCGCCGGCCGACCCGGCGGCGAGCGCGACGCCGCCGCCGGCGGTCGTGTCCAGGCCACCCGCGCTGACGATCGTCGTCGAGGGCCGCGACGACCTCCTGCGCGGCAGCGCCCAGTCGGCCGACGGAACGATCGTGCCCTGGACCGCGGCGCGCACGTCGGCATTCACCGAGCCGGTGCCGCCTGCGCAGGCCGAGCCGATGCCGCCACCACCGGCCGCCGCCTACCCGGCGGGCGCATTCGGCATCGAACCCCCCGCACGACCTGCGCTGCTGCTGGTGCGCAACGCGACCCTCTGGACCAGCGCCGCGGCCGGCCGGCTCGAGCACGCCGACCTGCTGGTGCGCGACGGCAAGATCGCCGCCATCGGCGCGGCGCTGCCGGTGCCCACCGGCGCCCAGGTGATCGATGCGAGCGGCAAGCACGTGTCGCCGGGCATCGTCGACGCGCACTCGCACACCGCGATCATCGGCGGCGTCAACGAGGGCACGAGTTCGGTCACCTCCGAGGTGCGCATCGGCGATGTCCTCGACGCGACCGACATCGACATCTACCGCGAACTCGCCGGCGGCGTGACGGCGGCCAACGTGCTGCACGGCTCGGCGAACACGATCGGCGGGCAGAACCAGGTCATCAAGTTGCGCTGGGGCCAAGACGCCGAGGCACTGAAATTCGAAGGCGCGATGCCCGGCATCAAGTTCGCCCTGGGCGAGAACGTGAAGCAGGCGAACTGGGGCGAGCAATTCACCACCCGCTACCCGCAAACGCGCATGGGCGTCGAGCAGATCCTGCGCGACGCGTTCGCCGCGGCACGCGCCTACACCGCCGAGCGCGCGGCCTGGGTGCGCGCCCCGCAAGAAAGCGCGGAGCCCCGGCGCGATCTGCAGCTCGATGCACTCGCCGAAATCCTCGCGCGCCAGCGCATCGTGCACATCCATTCGTACCGCCAGGACGAGATCCTGATGTTCGCGCGCCTTTCGCAGGAACTGGGCTTCACGGTGGGCACCTTCCAGCATGTTCTCGAAGGCTACAAGGTGGCCGACGTGATCGCGAAGATCGGCGCCGGCGGCTCGACCTTCTCGGACTGGTGGGCCTACAAGATGGAAGTGCTGGACGCGATCCCCTACAACGGCGCGCTGATGCGTTCGGCAGGCGTGCTGACGAGCTTCAACTCCGACAGCGACGAGCTCGCCCGACGCCTGAACACCGAAGCGGCCAAGGCGGTGAAGTACGGCGGGCTCGACGAGACCGAGGCGCTGAAGTTCGTGACGATCAACCCGGCGCGGCAGTTGCGCATCGATGCGCGCAGCGGCTCGCTGGAGGTCGGCAAGGACGCCGACTTCGTCGTCTGGAGCGGCTCGCCGCTGGCAACTTCCAGCCGCGCGGAGCAGACCTGGATCGACGGCCGCCGCTACTTCGATCTCGAAACCGATGCGCGTCTTCGCGCCGCGGCCCAGGCCGAACGAGCGCGCCTGATTGCCAAGGCCCTGCCGATGCGCCTGGCTGCCCTCGCCGGCGGCAGCGGCGGTGGCGCGGAGGCCAAACCCGGCACCGGCGCGAGCGGCCCCGACCGCGGCGCACCCGAGGCGGCCTCGTACGCCGCGCTTCTGCGGCGCGTGCACGAGGCCTCGGCGCGACGCGGCAGCTACTGGGGGCGCGAAGCCCAGCACGAATGCACCGAGGATTCACCATGAGCAGGCCGAAATTGCGGATGGGCAAACGATCCACGGCTCGTCTGCGGCAACGACTCGCGGCGGCACTCGCGCTGTCGACAGCGTTCCACGTGCACGCCGTCCCGGACGCCCCGCCGCCGCCACAGGCCGAAGCGCTGCTGATCACCGGCGCCACGCTGCACACCGTCAGCGGCGATGTCATCGTCAATGGCAGCATGCGGCTCGAGAAGGGCCGAATCGTCGCCATCGGCGGGCCCGAAACTGCAACCGAGCCGCGCGACGCGCGAGTCGTGTCGCTCCGAGGCAAGCATGTTTACCCGGGCTTCATCTCGGCGAACTCGGTGCTCGGCCTGTCCGAGGTCGGCGCGGTACACGCGACCGACGACACGGTCGAGGTCGGCCCGATCAATCCGAACGCGCGCGCACTCGTCGCGTTGAACCCCGACAGCGAGATCATCCCGGTGACGCGCGCCAACGGCGTGCTGGCCGAGCTGGCCGTGCCGCAGGCCGGCCCGGGCGGGCTGATCACAGGCACCTCCGCCCTGGTGCAACTCGACGGTTGGACCTGGGAGGACATGAGCCTGTCGCCGGTGGTGGCGCTGCACGTGGAACTGCCGCCGATGCGCTTCAACCCCGCGCTCTTCCCGCCGCCGCTGGACGCCAGGCTTGACGAACTCCGCAAAGCCTCGGCGCGGCGCCTGCGCCTGCTCGAGACCGCGTTCGAGGACGCGGCGGCCTACCGCCTCGCGAAAGCCAACGGCGAGACGCGGCGCACCGATGCGCGCTGGGAGGCGATGCTTCCCGTGTTCGACAAGACGAGCCCGGTGTTCATCGACGCCGACGACATCGCACAGATCCGGTATGCGCTCGGCCTGGCCGAACGTTTCGGGTTGCGGCTGGTGATCGTCGGTGGCAGCGACGCCTGGCGGCTCGCGTCTGTGCTCCGCGACCGGCAGGTGCCCGTCGTCATCACCGGCGTGCATCAACTGCCCGGCCGACGCGACGACGCCTACGACACCGCGTTCAGGCTCGCCGCCCGGTTGTCGCAGGCAGGCGTGCGCTTTTGCATTGCGCGTGGTGCGAACGGCTTCGACACGCCGCACGACCGCAACCTGCCCTACGAAGCCGGTACGGCAGTGGCCCACGGACTGGACCCCGTCGAAGCGCTGCGTGCCATCACGCTCTACCCGGCGCAGATCCTCGGCGTGGCCGACCGGCTCGGTTCGCTCGAGCCGGGCAAGCTGGCCAGCTTCGTGGTCACGGACGGCGACCCCCTGGACATTCGCACCCACGTCGAACGCGTCTTCATCCAGGGGCGCGAGATCGACCTGGCGAACCGGCAGACCCGGCTCAACGACAAGTACCGCGAGCGCCTTCGCCAGCAAGCCGCGGCGGCCTCGGCGCCGGCCGCATCGGCGGCGCGCTGACCTGCGGCGCCGACGCCGACGCTGCGAACGGGCCCGTCAGACGCGCTCGATGCGCGCGTAAGCGCTGTGGTTGTGGATCGACTCGAAGTTCTCGACATCGACGCTGTAGCGCCCGATGCGCGCATCGGCATTGAGCCGCAGCGCGACATCGCGCACCAAATCTTCGACGAACTTCGGGTTCTCGTACGCACGCTCGGTGACCCACTTCTCGTCGGCGCGCTTGAGCATCGGCCAGATCTCGCTCGAAGCCGAGTCCTCGGCGAAACGCACGAGTTCGGTCCATTCGATATCGCCCGACAACTCGACGCGGATGGTCACGTGAGAGCGCTGGTTGTGCGCACCGTAGTCGGAGATTTCCTTCGAGCAGGGGCACAACGACTTGACCGGCACGACCACTTCGGCCCAGATCGTCTGCACGCCGTCGACCGATTCGGCCAACCAGCGGCCCTGGTATTCGAGCAGGCTTTGCACACCCGTCACCGGCGCGCGCTTGCGCAGGAAGAACGGGAACTGCGCGTCGATGCGGCCTTCGGTCGCGTGCAGCTTGGCCAGCATCTGCGCGAGTTCGGTGCGCAAGGTGGGGGCGTCGAGTGGCTTGTCGAGCGCGTCGAGCCAGGCGACGAATCGCGACATGTGCGTGCCCTTCTGCTCGGCCGGCAGCGCGACATCGAGGCTCCAGAGCGCGACCGTCGGCGACACCGAGTTGCCGATGCGCAGCTGCAGCGGGTAGCGCACGCTCTTCACGCCGACGCGCTGGATCGCGAGGTGCCGTTCGTCACGCGCGCTTTGCGTGTCGGGGATGTGGAGCGCGTCTTTCAGGTTGGTCATGGATTTCATCTTGTCACCAGCTTCGCAGCATGCCAGCAAACCGCGGCCCGCGCGGCGGCGCGGATTTGAAGCCAGCGTTCGGCCCGATGCAATCCGCCGAACCGGAGATCAGGCCGTTCGCACCAGCGCCGGCCGCGCTCCGAATCGCTTGAGGATGCTTTGCTCGATGCCCGCGGCGTCGAGCCCGCAGGCGGCCATCAGCTTGACCGGGTCGCCGTGCTCGATGAACTCGTCGGGCAGGCCGAGCGCGAGCACCGGCACGAGGATGCCGGCGGCGGCGAGCGCCTCCTGCACCGCGCTGCCGGCGCCGCCCATCAGGCAGCCGTCTTCGATGGTCACGACCGCGTCGTGCGTGCGGGCGAGCTCGGTGACGAGCTCGACATCGAGCGGCTTCACGAAACGCATGTTCGCGACCGTGGCGTCGATCTTCTCGGCGGCGGCCAATGCGGGGTACAGCAGGCTGCCGAATGCGAGGATCGCCACGCGCGGACCACCCTGCGCCACCGCGCGGGTGATGCTGCGGCGCAGCTCGCCCTTGCCGAAGGGCAGCTCGGGCAGGTCGGTGCCGGCCGCCACGCCGGCGCCAGCGCCACGCGGGTAGCGCACCGAGACCGGGTGATTCTGTCGGAACGCGGTCGTCAGCGCGGCGCGGCATTCGCGCTCGTCGGCCGGCGTCAGCACGCCCATGTTCGGGATGCAGCGCAGGTAGGCGATGTCGTAGTTGCCGGCGTGCGTGGCACCGTCGGCACCGACAAGGCCGGCGCGGTCGAGCGCGAACACGACCGGCAGGTTCTGGATCGCCACGTCGTGGATCAGCTGGTCGTAGGCGCGCTGCAGGAAGGTCGAATAGATCGCCACGACCGGCTTCAGCCCCTCGCAAGCCAGCCCGGCCGCGAAGGTGACGGCGTGCTGCTCGGCGATGCCGACATCGTGGTACCGCTTCGGAAAGCGCTGCTCGAACTCGACCATGCCCGAGCCCTCGCGCATCGCCGGCGTGATGCCGACGAGGCGCTCGTCGGCCGCGGCCATGTCGCACAGCCAATTGCCGAAGACCTGCGTGAAGGTCGGTTTGCCCGGCATGGCCGGCTTGACGAGGCCCACCGCAGGGTCGAACTTGCCCGGCCCGTGGTAGTTGACCGGGTCGGCCTCGGCGAGCTTGTAGCCGTAGCCCTTTTTCGTCACGACGTGCAGGAACTGCGGGCCCTTCAGCTGGCGCAGGTTCTCGAGCGTGGGGATCAGCGAATCGAGGTCGTGGCCGTCGATCGGGCCGACGTAGTTGAAGCCGAATTCCTCGAAGATCGTGCCGGGCACGACCATGCCCTTGGCGTGCTCCTCGAAGCGCTTGGCGAGCTCGAACAGCGGGGGCGCGTTCTTCAACACGCTCTTGGCGGTATCGCGTGCGGTCGCGTAGAAGCGGCCGCTCATCAGGCGCGCGAGGTGGCGGTTGAGCGCACCGACCGGCGGCGAGATCGACATGTCGTTGTCGTTCAGCACGACCAGCATGTCGGCCTGCCCGTTCGCGTTCGGGTAGCCGCCGTTGTTCAGCGCCTCGAAGGCCATGCCGGCGCTCATCGCGCCGTCGCCGATGATCGCGACGGCCTTGCGGTCTTCGCCCTTCAGCTTGGCGGCCACGGCCATGCCGAGCGCGGCCGAGATCGAGGTCGACGAGTGCGCGGTGCCGAACGCGTCGTACTCGCTTTCGTCGCGGCGCGGAAAGCCCGAGATGCCGCCGATCTGGCGCAGCGTGCCCATGCGCTCGCGCCGGCCGGTCAGGATCTTGTGCGGATAGGTCTGGTGGCCCACGTCCCAGACCAGCCGGTCGTGCGGCGTGTTGAAGACGTGGTGCAGCGCGATCGTCAGCTCGACGGTGCCGAGGTTCGACGACAAGTGCCCGCCGGTCTGCGAGACGCTTTGCACGACGAAATCGCGCAGTTCGGTCGCGAGCTGCTTCAGCTCGGCGCGCGAGAGCTTGCGCAGGTCGGCCGGGCTGGCGATCGATTCGAGCAGGGTGTGTTTCATCCTAGCTTTCTCTTTCGACGACCTTGTCGGCCAGCAGGCTCAGCCAGGCGGCGTCGGGCAGGCCGCTGCGCGCCAGTGCGGCCTGGGCCATGTCGCGCAGTTCGGTGGCATGGCGACGCGCCGCGTCGAGGCCGAGCACGGTGACGTAGGTCGGCTTGTTGTTGTCGATGTCCTTGCCCGCGGTCTTGCCGAGGGTGGCCGAAGCCTGGGTCACGTCGAGGATGTCGTCGACGACCTGGAACGCGAGGCCCAGCGCGTCGCCGTAGTCGGCCAGCGCCGACCACTGCGCCGGCGTGGCCTGGCCGCAGGCCGCGCCCATCAGCACGCTGGCCTGCAGCAGTGCACCGGTCTTGCGGTGGTGCATGTCGCGCAGCGCGTGCTCGCCGAGCGGCTGGCCGATGCTGGCCAGATCGATCGCCTGGCCGCCGGCCATGCCCTTGTAGCCGGCCGAACGCGCGAGCAGCGAGCACAGGCGTGCCTGCAACGCGGCGGGCATCTCGGGGCTTTCGTCGGGCGTCAGCACCTCGAAGGCCAATGCCTGCATCGCGTCGCCGGCGAGCATCGCCTGTGCCTCGCCGAACTGAACGTGCACGGTGGGTTTGCCACGACGAAGAACGTCGTTGTCCATGCAGGGCATGTCGTCGTGAACCAGCGAGTAGGCATGGATCAGCTCGACGGCGCAGGCCGCACGCATCGCCGCTTCGGGCAGGCCATGCACCGCCTGCGCGGCGGCCAGCACCAGCAACGGCCGCACGCGCTTGCCGCCGTCGAGCACGCCGTAGCGCATCGCGTGGCCGAGGCCGGCGGGCGCGTCGTCGGGCACCCAGCGCTGCAACGCGACCTCGACCAGCTCGGCCTCGGCGCGCATCCAGGAATCGAATTCTGCGAGCTTCATGCGTTGCCGGGAGTCAATGGCTTGAGCTGCCCGTCTTCGAGCACCCTCACCTGCTGCTCCACGGCCTCGAGCCGGGTCCGGCAGAAACTCAGCAGCTCGGTGCCGCGCTTGTAGCTTTCGAGCAAGCGGTCGAGCGGCAATTGCCCGGCTTCCATGGCGCCGACGAGGCGGTCGAGTTCACCCAGCGCGTCTTCGTAGCTTGCAGGGGTGCCAGCCGTTGCGGAGTTGGGGCTTGTCTTTGCCATTGCCCTTTGTCATTGCCGTATCGTGAAAACCTCGATTGTAGTCAGGCGGGTCGTGCCACTTCGCCTCACGCCGGGGGACGCGGTGACGAGTCGTGACAAGCCCGCAAGACCCTCGGCAAGCGGCCGGCGCAAACCCCGCGGGTACAATCCGCAGCCCTGCCGAGCCCGGCAGTTCCGCGTCAACCCGCACCGTGCGCCATCGGCCCACTCCGGGCCAGCGCCTAACCTGGTTTTTGTGGAGATTCGCCGGGATCATGTCGGACCTGAGCGTCACCCTTGCAACGCTCGATCGCAGCCATTCGCAACTCTCGGTCAACAGCTATTTCGACGACGGCCTGTTCCGCCGCGAGATGGCGACCTTGTTCGCGAACCGGCCGCGCTACCTCGGCCATGAGCTCGCGGTGCCCGAGGTCGGCGATTTCTACGCGCTGCCGCAGGAAGGCGAAGGCCGCGCGCTGGTTCGCACGGCCCAAGGCGTCGAGCTGATCTCGAACGTCTGCCGACATCGCCAGGCCCTGATGCTGAAGGGCCGCGGCAACACCCGAGGCAACATCGTGTGTCCGCTGCACCGTTGGACCTACGACCTGCAGGGCCAGCTGATCGGCGCGCCCCACTTCGCCGACGACCCCTGCCTGAACCTGAACAACTACCCGACCCAGACCTGGAACGGCATGGTGTTCGAAGGCAACGGCCGCATTGTTGCCGCCGATCTCGAAGGCCTCGGGCCGATCAACGACCTGAACTTCGACGGCTACGTGCTCGACCACGTGCGCATGCACGAGTGCGACTACAACTGGAAGACCTTCATCGAGGTCTACCTCGAGGATTACCACGTCGGCCCGTTCCACCCCGGCCTCGGCCAGTTCGTCACCTGCGACGAGCTGCGCTGGGAGTTCGGCGACCACCATTCGGTGCAGACGGTCGGCACCAAGAACGAACTCGCGCGCCCGGGCACGCCCGCGTATCGCAAGTGGCACGACGCGGTGCTGAAGTACCGCAACGGTGAACTACCGAAGCACGGCGCGATCTGGCTCACCTACTACCCGACCGTGATGGTCGAGTGGTACCCGCACGTGCTGGTGGTGTCCACGCTCTACCCGAAGGGCCCGCAGAAGACGCTCAACGTCGTCGAGTTCTACTACCCCGAAGAGATCCACGCCTTCGAGCGCGAGTTCATCGATGCCGAGCAGGCCGCGTACTGGGAAACCTGCGCCGAAGACGACGAGATCGCGCTGCGCATGGACGCCGGCCGGCGCGCGCTGATGCAGCGCGGCGACGACGAAGCGGGCCCCTACCAGAGCCCGATGGAAGACGGCATGCAGCAGTTCCACGAGTGGTATCGGAACGCGATGAAGGGCCAGCTCTGAGCAGGCGCTTGTCACCATCGTGGCTGATGGTGCTGGCCTCGTTCCTCTTCGCGACGATGGGCGTGTGCGTCAAGCTCGCCTCGGCCGAGTACGCGCCCGGCGAGATCATTCTCTACCGCGGCCTGATCGGCGCGGCGCTGCTCTTCACGCTTGCGCGCACGCGCCGCGTCTCGCTGAAGACGCGTGTGCCGGCCACGCACTTCTGGCGCAGCCTGACCGGTGTGATCGCGATGTTCCTGTGGTTCTACGCGCTCGGCAACCTGCCGCTCGCGACCGCGATGACGCTGAACTACATGTCGTCGGTGTGGATGGCCCTGTTCCTGCTCGGCGGCGCGGCGATGCTGGGGGCCGCGCGTGTCGACGGCCGGCTGATCGGCACGGTGCTGCTCGGCTTCGCGGGCGTCGCGCTGATCCTGCGGCCGACGATCGATCACGACCAGCTCTGGCACGGCCTGATCGGCCTGCTCTCGGGGATGATCTCGGCGACCGCCTACCTGCAGGTCACCGCGCTCGCCCGGGCCGGCGAGCCCGAGATGCGCATCGTCTTCTACTTCTCGCTCGGCGGCGCGATCTTCGGCCTGCTCACGACCCTGTTCACCGGCATGCACCCGCACTCGCTGCGCGGCGCGGCGCTGCTGCTGGCCTGCGGCGTGCTGGCAACCGTCGCGCAGCTGCTGATGACGCGCGCCTACAGCACCGGCCGCACGCTGGTGATCGCGAGCCTGCAGTACCTGGGCATCGCGTTCTCGTTCGGCTACGGCGTGCTGCTGTTCGCCGACCGCGTGACGTGGATGTCGCTCGCCGGCATGATGCTGATCGTCGGCGCCGGCCTCGCAGCCACCTTGCTGCGCGCCCGCAGCAACGCGCCCGACACCGCCAACGCCCCGCTGGAGCCCTGACGCCATGCCGTACACGACACTGATCTCTGCCGATGCACTGCGCGCCGCGCTCGCGGCCGGCGACGACGTGGTTCTCGTCGACACCAGCTTCGACCTCGCAGACCTCGGCGCGGGCGAGGCGAGCTGGCGCGCGGGCCACCTGCCGGGTGCGCACTACCTGCATCTCGAGCGCGACCTGAGCGGCGCGAAGACCGGAACGAACGGCCGCCACCCCTTGCCCGCACGCGAGGACTTCGCCGCGACGCTCGGCCGCCTCGGCATCACGCCCGCCAAGCAGGTCGTCGCGTTCGACCGGCAGGGCGGCATGTATGCGGCGCGCCTGTGGTGGATGCTGCGCTGGATCGGCCACGAGCCCGCGGCCGTGCTCGACGGCGGCGTGGCCGCATGGACGGGCGCCAGCGGCTCGTTGACGACAGATGCGCCGACGCGGATCGCAGCCGCGCCCTACCCCGACAGCCCGGCGCGCGTCGACATGCTCGATGCCGACACCCTGGCCGCGCGACTCGGCCGCGTGCGCCTGCTCGACGCACGCG
>Ga0075023_100000020_pt1 | contig 34830 bp, 42 predicted proteins | sample Str014_FD_71388 | JGI IMG/M metagenome (GOLD analysis project Ga0075023, IMG submission 71388) | Freshwater sediment microbial communities in response to fracking from Pennsylvania, USA - Straight Creek_MetaG_SC_2014 | ecosystem: Environmental > Aquatic > Freshwater > Creek > Sediment | place... | reverse complement strand
TTTGGGATCAATGCCCAGTTCCTTGCCGTAGTCGATCCGTAAATTATTCTGCGCGGCATAGGCATTGAGCACCGATGGAATATCATTTTTGGCATGACCCGCAGCAAAGAGCATACCGGGAACAGCGAGAATGCGGTTCGCCCCAGATTCGCGCAATTTGTCCAAGCCCTCGCGGATGATTGGCGTGGCAAATTCCAGATAGCCGAATTCAACCGGATAATGCGGCAGGCGCTTTTTCAGATGTTCGGAAAGTTTGGCGAATTCGGTGACCGCCTTGCGGTTCCGGCTGCCATGGCCGCAAAGCATGACGCCCAATTTTTCAATCATTTCCTGCCTTCCCATAAAGCAGCGCCGCCGACGTGGCGGTGGAAGGCAGCTCCGTCTTGACGCCCCTCAGGGTCCGCCGCACCGGAATGTCTTTCAGCCTCTTTTGAGGCGCTGCAGAAGATGCTGGTTTAGGCCAAGGAACAGGCCCTCACAAGGCAGAAAGCGGCGCAGCGCGGCGGGCAGCGCCTTCATCGTTAACCTTATCTTAACCATTCTCTCGCCTTGGCTTGTTTTTGGGGTTAAAGGGTTAATGAAGACGGCCTTCGTGCGGCTTTCAACTGTTATCGAGATTAGACCTTGTATGGGACGGCCCTTGCGAGGAGTATTCCATGGCTATATCGAAAGTCATCTCATTTCTGTCCGGAACGGATAGACGGGATGTGAATCCAGAATCCCTGAACGGCGTCGAAGTTGGCGAAAGCGCTGGATTGGGACGCAGGCTGCGCAATATGTCGAAGGACGGCGCGCCCGTTGAAAACCTGATGAGCCAACTGCGCGACATTATCGTGGGCCCCCAGACGCGGCTTAACGAGGCGCGGTTTGAGGAATTGCTGGATATTTTAGAAGAACAGAAATTTGATGCGGATGAGCACTTCGATGTAGTTGAAAAGCATCTCGGTGAAGCCACAGACAATGCCACGCGGATGACCGGACTTCTCGAAGGGCAGAACCAGGACATCAGCGCGCTCAAGCAACATGTCGATGATCAGTTGCAAGAATTCCGCGATGAGCAAAGGAGTATTCTCGCTGAAATGCGCAGCGGCATGAAACTCAAGCTTGAAATTCTGTCAGATGTTATGGAAAAACGTATGCATGAAATCGAGATGGGCCTTCGTGGGGAATATCTCGAACTTTCAAATTCATTCACAAAGCACATCGCAGATGAGGACCAGCGGTGGGCGAAAGAACGGGACAACTCAATGACCACATTGGAACAGCGCATCGCGCAATGGCGCGCAGAAGTTGATGATGATCGCAGATCCGACATGGAAAATTTGGGCAATTCCATGATGGACATTGGCCGCCGCTTGGTGGCGCTTCAGGGTGGACCTGAAATCGCGAGGTGAGTGGGCTTGTGGCTCTGAGCGGCATGCACGTTTTTTAAAGGTGCAGCACCGGACGAACCAGAAAAGCCAGCAGGGTAGCGAAATTTTTCGTCTACCCGCGTTGAAGAAATGGAAGCTGATGTTAGAATTCAATTCATGCCGGTGCCCGGGGTTACTTGTGGGAGCCAATCTGGCGAGTTGGTTGGTTCAGTGATCAATTTCCCGCCTGTGTATTCTGCGATCAATCTATGCCCATTCAGCGCGTCATTGTTATAAACAAAAGCTTCGTCGATGAGGGCTGTCATTTTAGCCGCATTTCTTATGCTCTTCTCATAGCGCCGCGCTTGGTCTTGTAGGACAACGTCATGGCCATCGAGCTCTACACGTAAATGCACGCGCATGTTTGCCAGTTTGAGATTTGAAACGTAGACGAAGTGCAACGCAGTCAAATATTCTGCGGCTTTGCATTTTTTAAAGTCTGGAAATGGTTCTGGCCAGAGAGGGTGGTTTCAACCACGAAGGACTTACCTTGGCGAATGTGTGCGTCGATCAAGCGATGAAGTTCGCGACCAGACCAGATGATTGGGTTGGTGCCAGCAGGAGCAGATTTTGCGATGTCATCTGGATTGAGATTGCTTGCCCCAATTGCTTTGCACATCGCAGCAAAGGCCGCAGTATTCGCTAAGGTTGACTTTCCTGAGCCATTGGGCCCGGCAAGAAAAATAACCCAGGGCTTCATGCAACTTTTTTAGGTGCGCTACGGCTTGCAGGTTTTTTCTCGAGGAGTTGACCGTTTTCCAAATAGGGAAGCGTGTGGCCTTCATCCAAGAGTTTCTCTTTGAGGGTTTTCATGGAAGCCTCAACAGAGTTCATATTGATTTTGGTATTTTTTTCCATAGACCAAGTTTAGCTCATTTTAATGCTGGCTTGCAATATCAAAACTCCACTCCAGCCTGCGCCTTCACGCCAGACCGGAACGGGTGCTTCACTTGTTCCATCTCCGTCACCAAATCCGCCAGCTCAATCACTTCATCGCGCGCGTTGCGGCCTGTGATGATGATGTGTTTATCCATTGGACGCGCTTTCAAAACGTCCAGCACTTCCTCCAGCGGCAGATAATCATAGCGCAGCACGATGTTGAGTTCATCTAACATCACTAGGCGATAAGATGGATCGGCGATCATGCGTTTGGCTTCTTCCCAGCCTTCTCTGGCGTGGGCGATGTCGCGGTCTCTGTCTTGGGTTTCCCAGGTGAAGCCTTCGCCCATGGCTTTGATGGTGACAAGCTCGGGAAATTTTTCCAACACTGTGCGCTCGCCCGTGCCCCATGCGCCTTTGACGAATTGGATAACGCCGGAGCGAAGCCCATGGCCCACATGGCGGAAGACCATGCCAAAGGCTGCCGTGGATTTGCCTTTGCCTTTTCCGGTGTGAACGATCAGCAACCCGCGCTCAATGGTCTTGCCCGCCATGATTTTATCACGGGCGGCTTTTTTCTTGGCCATCTTTTCGTTGTGGCGGGCGCTATCTTCAGTCATTTTTGCAAATCCTTTAGAACATCATAAGCTGAATTCAAACGTGGTTGCCAGAGGTTCCGCGCAATGGCTTCTTCAAAACGGGCGGTAATTTCTTTCAGCGCTGCCGGATTGTTCTCGGCGATAAAATTTCGCGTTTCATCATCGGCAATATAAGCATCATAGGCCAAATCGAAGTGATGGGATTTGACAGCCTCCGTGGTGGCGGCGAAGGCGAACATGTAGTCCACTGTAGCGGCAATTTCAAAAGCACCCTTGTAGCCATGGCGCTTCACGCCTGTGATCCATTTGGGATTGACCACGCGGCTGCGCATCACACGGGCGATTTCTTCATCCAATGTGCGGATCACCGGGCGTTCGGGGCGGCTGTGATCATTGTGATAGACGATTGGCTTGGTGCCGGAATGGGTTTCCACCGCAGCCGACATGCCGCCTTCAAATTGATAATAATCATCCGAGTCCAGCAAGTCATGTTCGCGGTTGTCCTGATTGTGGATTACGGCTTGGATGCCAGAAAGACGGCGTTTGAAACTGGCCTCGTCGTTTTTGCCTTGGGCTTTTGCGCCATAGGCATAAGCGCCCCAGATGACATAGGCAGCGGCGAGATCGGCTTTGGTGTCCCAGATTCTTTCGTCGATCAAAGCTTGCAGGCCCGCGCCATAGGCGCCAGGCTTTGCGCCGAAGATACGGTGGGTGTCGCGGAAGGCAACCAGCGGGTTGTCTTCTTCCGGTTCATCCAGCGCCGCAACAGCACGCATGGCTTTGTCGAGCAATTCGATTTGAACAGGGAAAGCATCACGGAAGAAGCCCGAGATGCGCAGGGTGACATCGACCCGCGGGCGGGCCAGCTTGGCCATGGGGATGATCTCATAGCCTGTGACGCGCCAGCTTGATGTATCCCACACAGGTTTTGCACCGATCAGGGCCAAGGCTTGGGCGATGTCGTCACCGCCGGTGCGCATGTTGGCTGTGCCCCAAGCGGAGAGCCCAACAGTTTTCAAATGTTGACCATGCTCTTGGAAATGGCGCTTTAGCAGTTCATCGGCCGATCTTTGGCCGAGCGTCCAAGCCGTCGGCGTGGGTACAGCGCGGTTGTCGATGGAGTAAAAGTTTTTGCCCGTGGGCAGAACGTCGAGGCGGCCACGGGTGGGAGCGCCAGAAGGACCAGGGCGCACGCGAGTTCCAGCGAGGCCTTTGAGGTGGGCTGCGATTTCGGATGGACCACAGGAAGCGAGGGCTGGCCGGATGGTGGAGGCGATTTTGCGCAACACATCTTTTAGACCGTCATCTCGACGAAAGTCGGGACCCAGGCTGTTCGCATGTGAGCCAGTTGAAAGTCTGGGTCCCGACTTTTGTCGAGATGACCCGGGAAGGTTTGAAGATGACGATAAAAGGGAGGTTGCGTAGAGTTCTAACCGCTCCACTGTATCCCCGTTGCTGCGCCAGGTTTCACTTGTGAGCTTCAACAGCTCCACAGGTCGCTCACCAGCCCATGGCTCTTCAAATTTACATATCAGTGGATCAAACGGTGCAAAGCCAAAATCATTGCTCAGTGTACGGATCAAAGAGGCATCTCCACCTTCGCCGAGGCCACGTGGCACGCGGGTGAGGGCGACGAGGAGATCAGTTTCTTGTTGGCCCGTGGGAGATTTTCCTAAAATGTGCAGCCCATCACGGATTTGCGCTTCTTTCAAGTCACAGAGAAAGCCATCCAGCTTTTGTAGATCACTATCATCTGTTCCACTGAGGCCTGCGTCTTTGTCGAAATTGGTGGACTTCGTGAGTTCGAAAATTTGCGCCCGCAAAGTTGTAACACGGCGCTGGTCGAGACCTGCGGCCAGATAATATTCATCCACCAAAGCTTCCAAATCTTTCAGCGGGCCATAGGATTCGGCCCGCGTCAATGGTGGCGTGAGGTGGTCGATGATCACTGCTGATGTGCGGCGCTTGGCCTGGGTACCTTCGCCGGGGTCGTTGACGATGAAAGGATAAAGCTGTGGCGTGGGCCCCAACGTAATTTCAGGGTAACAATTTTCGCTGAGCGCAGTCGCTTTTCCCGGCAGCCATTCGAGATTGCCGTGCTTGCCGTTGTGGATGATGGCATGAGCTTTGAAGTGATGGCGCAGCCAGAAATAGAAGGCGAGATAACCATGCGGCGGCACAAGGGCGGGGTCATGATAAGTTGATTTGGGGTCTATGCCATAGCCGCGCGCCGGTTGAATGGCGACTGCGACATTGCCGTAGAGATTGATGGCGAGATGGAATGCGCCGCTGTGGCAAGTGGGGTCGGTTGAAGGTTCGCCCCATTGTGAGGTAATCTGTGTACGGATGAGTTCAGGGAGGGTGTTGTAGTGTTTGCCGTAAGCTTCGAGCGTGAGCTGAGGGACCTCATCCGACCTTTGGCCACCTTCTCCAGAGGAGAAGGGCATTGTTGTGCCACGAGGTAATAAATTTTTACCCTTCTCCCTTGGAGAAGGTGCCCGAAGGGCGGATGAGGTCCCTTTGCGAGCTGATGACAGTGAATGGATGAGATCATTCCCGTTATCTGGAATTTCTCCAACTTTATACCCTTCAACATCCAACGCCTTCAAAATCTCAATTGTACTCGCAGGCGTGTCATAACCAACGCCATTGGCGATGCGGCCATCTTTGTCGGGGTAGTTCGCTAGGATGATAGCGATGTGTTTTTCGGTGTTCGGTGCCTCACGCAAGGCCGCCCAGTTTTTTGCCAGCGCGGCGACATAAGCAATTCGATCTGCCACGGGCCGATAAGTCACAATGCGACATTGAGTTTTTTCGTGCCAGAGCTCGTCAGCTTTGAACGAAATGGCGCGGGTGTAAATGCGGCCGTCGAGTTCGGGCAGCACGACGGACATGGCGAGATCGGTGGGACGAAGACCGCGTGTTGCAGCTTGCCACTCTTCTTCTGTGCTGCCGGCAAGTGTCACTTGCAGCACGGGGCAATCGAAGGCGGCCAGCGGATCATTGGCTTCGTCGCCCACTGCGAAGGACGTGGCGTTGATGATGACGGATGGCGCCTTCAGGTTTTCGCGAATGAAGGAAGCCGAGATTTTATCCTTCAAGCTTGCCACATAGATGGCGCTACAGTCACCCAGCGATTTGATCAGTGCATCTATCGGCGTTGTCTGCCCACCTTCAATAACAGAGCGGTAAAAGATGACGGCAAATTTTGCATTGGGTGCATCATGATAAAATCCAGCGGCAGCCAACGTCGTTGCGGGCTGGAGGGCTGTGGCGTCGTTTAAGATATGATCACAAAACTGATAAAGCGCTCTGGCGTTTTCATGGCCACCGGATGCGAGATATTGTCTGATGCGTTCGCAATCGATCGGTGAAACTGTTGAACGTGAAGTGAGAGTATGATCGGCATCATTACCTCCCGCGAGCAGCACGAGCTTGATATTTTTTTCGCGTGCCAGGCCCTCGATCACATCGATGCCGTATTTCCAATAGGCCGCACCACCCAAGACACGGATGATGATGAGTTTGGATTTCGCCAAAGTTTTCTCGGCATAGAGATCAACCGCCGCGTTGTGTTGCAGCTGCATAAGATTGGCGAGGCGCACACTCAGTGGCGTCTCGTCCGCAGCGCTGGCAAGATTTGTGAGTTCGCTGTCTGCCGCAGACAAGATCACAACATCGGCAGGCGTTTGTTTGAGATCAATGGCTTCAGCGGCACCATCGACCACGCCCGATGTGGCGGCGAGAAGATGCATTAGCCCATCAATGCGGCGGTGATTGCGGCTTGATCCATGGTCTTCTCGCCAATCACTACGAGCTGCGTGCGCTGGGCTTCATCGGCGCGCCATGCTCGATCAAAATATGAATTCAGGCGTGGGCCAACGGCTTGGATGAGGAGGCGGGCGGTTGAACCTTCCACGCAAGCGAAGCCTTTGAGGCGGAGGATGTCGTGGTGCTCAATTGTTTTGGAGATGCGCGCTAACAAAGTGTCTTTGTTTTGTGCGCCATTGAGTTCCACGATGAAGGAGTTGAAATCATCATGATCATGTTGTGCAACGCCTTCCATTTCGTGGTTTGATTTGCGGTTGTCGAGATCATCTTCGGCGCTGGCCTTGGTGCCTAGGAGAATGGCGGCGTCGATCACGCCTTGCTGTGTGGGCACCAAATGGCTGCCCTTACGCATTTGCAGTTTCAGATCTTTGGTGACAGTGGCGAGTTCGAGGCCTGTCAGCAAATCGGTCTTGTTCAAGATTACCATATCGGCGCAATTCAGCTGGTCCTCAAACAATTCCTGGATCGGATTTTCGTGATCGACATTGGGGTCGCTCGCGCGCTGAGCAGCGATGGCTTCCTCGTCATCGGCAAAGCGGCCTTCGCTCAAGGCCTTGGCATCAAGCACAGTAATTACGCCATCGACAGTGACGCGTGATTTTATTTCTGGCCAATTGAAAGCGCGGACCAAAGGTTGGGGCAGGGCCAGGCCTGAGGTTTCAATGATGATGTGATCGAGCTTGTCGGTGCGGTTCAAGAGCTTGTTCATCGTCGGCACAAAATCATCGGCCACTGTGCAGCAGATGCAGCCATTGGCCAGTTCGATGATGTCATCTTCCTTGCATGCCTCCTGGCCGCAGCCCTTTAAAATTTCAGCATCGACACCGACATCACCGAATTCATTGATGATCAAAGCAATGCGGCGGCCGTCGGCGTTTTGGAGCAGGTTACGGATCAGAGTGGTTTTGCCAGCGCCCAAAAAGCCAGTGATGACGGTTGTTGGAATTTTCATAGTCATAGCGCGAGTAAGTCCTCTTGAAAACGATCGAGAAAGTGCCCCAACAGCAAGCCCATCACGCACCAGAACACCGCAGCAGCGGCAATGGAAGCGGCGACAAATTCGGCAGCCAAACTTGGTGGAACTGTTGTCGGTGTATCAGGTGCAACGGGTGCGCCGATGATGTGCGGCAGAGCAATAATCACAACGGCCAAAATTTTGGCCCAAGTTTCGGGTCTGATCACGATCAAATAGATACCCACGCCCGTTGCAGCAATCGTGCCCACCCACCAGATCTGGCGGCTTAACAAATCCGCCACGGGCATGCCTGGAACTTCCGGCGGAAGGCCCACAGCAGGTGCCACGGCCACGGCCAGGAACCCGCATACACCCCAGATCAGTCCATTTTGTTTGGTAATGGGAATGCCGGTGAGCAACGAAATTCCGGCAAGCATGGCCGCAAAACCGGCACCTGCCAGCAAAGAAGCGGCCGTTGTGAAGAGAGTGCGCTGTAGGCCTTCAGCAGGCTCCCACGCCGACTGGCCATCAGCGGCGCACATTTTCATGCCCGGCATTTTTTCGACACAAGGCTTATTTGCATCGGCAATTGCTGAGGCCACAGGATCGGCGGCCGTTTCATAAACCTCGCCCTGCAAAATAAGTGGTGTTAAGCGCACATGTTGAATGCCTGCCAAGACAAGGCCAGCCAACATTCCTGCGAACAACGTCGCAAGGACAATTCGACCAATCATAATCGTTTAAATTTTAGTGACAGGGAAAGCCGATAGAATGGCGCGTGTTATGCGCAGCATTATGGGCAACACTCATATGTGAAAGTCCAACTGTGAAAACAATTGTGGCGCCCAAAAACAAGCAAATAAGCCCGGCGCCAATACGTGTTGAAACCGAAGTTGTTGTCCGAATTACGTTAGTGGTCATGTCACCCTCCGTGAGACCTAGTTGTTGGACGGATACGCCCATTTTACTCGGCAGGTCTCCTGACTTGCGGGTCGTTGATTTCAGAACGCCTTCCCAAGTTCCCATTTCAGGTTTCCCAGTGGACTATATTCTAAAACCTCGCCGCGTACAGTTGCGGGGGCAGTCACGGTTTTGGCCCCTTTTGGGTCGTCCTCTCCGTATTCCCTCTTAGGTTCATTGGCTTTTGCCGCCGAACACCGAATATGGGTGTTTGGCCAGAATTGGCGTGGCTTGTCAATGTGAAGGATGAGGTTGGCCAAGCATTTGACAGGAAGGCTTGGTGAATAAATCTATTTACCACTATGATGCTATAGGAAACGCCACAGATCAATCGGGCAAGGGGCCAAGTTTTGACGCAGAAAAAATCTAGGGAACTCTGGCGGCATTTGTTTTCTGCCAATCGTGGGGTCATTTTCACCACGTTGTTTTTCAGTCTGGTGCTCAATGTGCTGGCGCTCACGGGCTCGCTTTTCATGTTGCAGGTTTATGACCGGGTGATCCCGTCGGGCAGCATTCCAACTTTGGTGGCCCTCAGCCTCATCGTCGTCGTGCTTTATGGTTATTATGGTTTGATGGATTATGTGCGCTCGCGCATTTTTGTGCGGGTCGGCAAGCGCTTGGAAGAGACCATGCGGGCGCGGGTGTTTGATTTGATGTCGACGCTGGCGCTCGACAAGACCAAGCCCGTCGGCAGCCAGCCTGTGCAGGATCTGGCCACCATCCGGCAATTTGTCGGCGGGCAGGGACCGCTGGCTTATTTTGATATGCCCTATGTGCCACTTTATCTGTTGGTCGTTTTTTTGTTGCATTGGGTTTTAGGTGCAGTGGCGACGATCTCTGCGGTGATTATTCTGCTGCTGGCCTTATTGGCCGAGCGGGCTACACGCAGGCCATCAGCTGCGGCCCAGCAGAGCAGTATACGGGCTCTGATGATGACCGAAGAAACAAGACGCAATGCCGAGGCGTTGCATTCGTTGGGCATGCGCGGGGCTCTGCGGCGGCGCTGGGAGACGTTGCAGGGCGAGGCATTGGATCATCAGACCCGGGCCAATGATGCGGGGTCTGGCTATAGTGCCTTTTCTCGGGTGTTTCGGATGATCGTGCAATCGGCAATGCTGGCCACGGGTGCTTACCTTGCGGTCAAGCATGAGATTTCAGGCGGTTCGATCGTGGCCTCGTCGATCATCATGGGGCGGGCTCTGGCGCCCATTGAACAGGCCGTTGGCGGCTGGCAGCAATTTTTGGGCGCGCGCAAAGCTTATGAACGCTTGTCAGGGCTTCTTGAAGCCGTTCCCGCCCAGCGTGAGCGGATGAAATTGCCGACACCCAAGGGCTTTGTTGAAGTTGAGAACGCCACAATCCTTCTGCCCGGCAATGAAAAGCCCATTCTGCAAGGGATTAGTTTTCGGGTTGAACCTGGCAAGGGGCTTGGCATCATCGGGCCAACGGGGGCTGGCAAATCCACCATGGCGCGGGCTTTGGTGGGGCTTATTCCACTGGCGCGGGGTGCCGTGCGGCTTGACGGAGCAACGCCTGATCAGCGCGATAGCGACGAACACGGCCAGCTGATTGGCTATCTGCCGCAGGATGTGCAGATGTTTGATGGCACAGTGGCGCAGAATATCGCACGCTTTAGCGAAGGGGCGGACCCCGCAAAAATCGTGGCTGCGGCGCAGGATGCCAATATTCATGATTTCATCATTCGCCTGCCGCAAGGCTATGACACGCCCCTGAATGAAGGTGGTTCTCGCCTTTCGGCGGGCCAGCGCCAGCGTGTGGCCTTGGCGCGGGCTTTGTTTGGAGATCCGGTTCTGCTGGTTCTGGATGAGCCCAATTCCAACCTCGATGCAGATGGCGAGGCCGCACTCGACAAGGCGATCCGGGCGGTGCTCGCGCGCAATGCTTCGGTGATTGTTGTCGCGCATCGGCCCAGTGCTTTGAATGCCTTGGATCACCTTTTGGTCTTGGCCAACGGGCAAGCGGCAGCTTATGGCACGCGCGATGAGATCATGACCAAAGTGGGTTTGCGTCCGGCACTTCAGGCCGTGCCCGTGGCAAAACCTCTCAGCACGAGCGCGCAGATCGGCTACCGCGCTGGCTCAACCACGCGCAATTGAGGACAGTATGGAACAGGTCAACAAGAGCCTCAAAACGGAACGATCATTGCGGCGGTTGCAGTGGCTCGGTTTTGTCAGCATCGCCTCGATGGTTGGCGTTTTCGGGGCGTGGTCATGGTTCTCGGACATCAATGGCGCGGTGATTGCGCCCGCCACCATTCAGGCCGAAAGCTATTCGAAAAAGGTGCAACACCGCGAAGGCGGCAATGTGTTGAAGATCGCCGTCAGGGATGGCGATGTGGTTCAAGAGGGGCAAGATTTGGTCATCCTCGACCCGGCGGAAGCCAAGGCGCAGCTTGGCATCATCCAAGGGCAGCTCAATGAATATCTGATCAGACGTGCAAGGCTTGAGGCGCAGCGTGATGGGCGCAGCGGCATAATCTTGCCACCTGAACTCAAGGATGGCGACAGTGACGCGCGCATTGCTGCGGTTGTGGCTGGCCAAGAAAGGCTTTTGCAATCCACCTTGGAAAGTGCAGGCGGCAAGCAGGACCAATACAAGGCGCAGATTGGCCAATTGCAGGAGCAGATCAAAGGATTTGAAGCCCAGCTGATCGGGGATCAAAAGCAAATGGATTTGGTTGCCACAGAAGTCGAGGGTTTGCGTAAACTTGAAAAGCAGGGTCTTGTTCCGGCCACGCGGGTGATGGCGATGGACAGGGAAGCAGCGCGCCTGCAAGGCGACCAAGGCCTGCTCACCGCCAACAAGGCGGGGGCCGAGGCCAAAATCAGCGAGACGAATTTGCTTGTCCTGCAAGTTCAAGAGGGTGTGCGCAACCAGGCGCTGACGGATTTGCGCGATACGGAAGGCAAGTTGGTTGAACTGCAAGGCCAGAAATTGACCTATCAATCACGCCTTGAGCACCTGACAGTCAAGGCACCGATCACGGGAACAGTTTATCAACTTTCGGTGCATACTGAAGGTGGCGTTATTGCGCCGGGTGAAACCCTGATGATGATTTTGCCGCAGAATGATGATTTGGTTTTGCAGGCGGCTGTTAGCCCCAATGACATCAGCCATATTCATGTGGGTCAGCCCGCAGAAATCGTCTTCACGTCATTTGATAATCGCGTGACGCCCAAGATTTCGGCTGAGGTTACGCAAGTTGCAGCAGATACGACACGGCCGGACCCAGCCAAGGGTGACGCCAATACGCAGCCCTATTATGTGGTCCGGCTCACCATTGCCGCAAAGGAACTTGCCAAGCTGGGCAACAACAAATTGAAACCGGGCATGGGTGCCGAGGCCTTTATCCAAACAGAATCACGCACACCATTTTCTTATTTCATCAAGCCGTTGGTGCAGCAATGGTCTCACGCGATGCGTGAAAGTTGAGCCGACAGGGCGTTTACTTTCTCTTCATTAAAAACTTTGCGCAACGCAACGGAGTTTTAACCCTAACACTTCATGATCAGCGTCATGATGGTTCGTCGCGTACACAAGGCGTTTGTTTGTTCCGTGTTTTTTGCAGCGTTGGTCGCAAATGCCGGCTCTACAAGTGCAGTCACCACTCCCGCCAATTCGGTTTCCGTTGCCGCCTATGCAGCGCTGACGGGAGGAGATGCCGCCAAAGCGGTTTCACTTTACACCCAAGCCATTGAGTCGCGTGCACTGGGGCCAGAAGTTTTGGCCAGCGCCTTGCTCAATCGCGCATTGGCGTATCAAAACCTCGGGCAGAACCAGAATGCAGTCGATGACTATTCTGCGGCCTTGGTGCTTGATGCTATGCCCAGCAATCTGCGCGCACGGGCGCTGTATAATCGCGGCCTTGCCCAACAAAAAGTGGCGAAGCCTGCCTTGGCAATTGAAGATTTTACCAGCGCCTTGTTGGTGGATTCAGGCTTCTCCTACGCTTATTTGGCCCGTGCCAATGCTTTGCGTGAAAATGGTCAATATCTGTTTTCGATTTCCGATTATGAGCGGGCGTTGAAATATCATCATCCTGAAGCTGCGCGGGTTTATTATGGCGAGGCACTTGCTTTTGAATTGTTGAAGCGCCCGACTGAAGCCAAGCATTTGTTGAAAGCGGCCGTTGCGGCTGATGCCAATTTTACGGCTGCCATCGAAAAATTACAGGCCATGGGCGATGTGGCTGAGCTTGATGATGCGGCTGCTGATCCAATCTTGACAGGCAGCATCAGTGCCAGCCCAGCTGGCAATACGGAAGTGATGAAGCAGGGCCTGCCGCAGGGCGTTGAACCGCCTGCTGCCTTGCTGGCTGCTGCGGAAGATAGTCTTGTAACCGCCGACACTACCACTGCGGATGACCCGAAAGATGAAGTTGCCGATGCAGTTGATCCGGCACCTGTTCAAGCTCCTGCCAAGCGCGCAGACGCGAAAGTTGAAGTGGCTTCCGTTCCCGGCATTCCTGCCAAGCTGCAAAAGCTCGCGATGGCAGAAACGCCAAAGCCGGCAGTTGTGGTTGATGTTCCCGTTAAAAAACCAATTGTCGTCGCCAGTGCAACACCAGCGGCAGAAGCCGCGCCACAGCAAGTCTCGGGTTGGGCCGTGCAGATTTCTTCGGCGACCAGCGAAGATGCCGCTTGGGCGAGCTGGAAATCCATCCAGAAAAGCCACGAGGCCTTGGCCGGCATGAAGCCTGTCGTTGTGAAAGCCGATCTCGGTGCCAAGGGAACGTTCTACCGCGTGCGTCTCCAAGGCTTTGCGGATCAATCTTCAGCGCAGGCAGCCTGTGGCAAGCTGAAACACGGCGGGGTTTCCTGCTATATTTCTAAGGCGAACGGTTAGGCTTTTTCAGCCAGAATAATCAGCTCTGCTTCGACCCATTCGCGCAGATAGGTTTGTGGGCTTTCAAAAGGTGAGCCAAACTGTTGGGTAGGTTTTGGCTCTTGGACCAAAACTGAAAGTGCTTGGGCTTCTTCTTCGCCGATCATGCGAAAGCGCGCCAATGTGCCTTGCCGCCAGACTAAAACATTTTGGACGGCATCAAGACGGTGGGGGGCAGGCGGCCGCTCATCGCATTTTAGAGCTGACCAAATGCTTGTGGTGTTTTGTAAAAAATGTAGGTGTTGAACGGACGGATGCAAAACGAATTTTAGTTCGCTAAATTGCTCCGGGTCCATGTGTTTGATTGTTTGCCAATGCAGTGGGGCAAGATCGGGCGCTGAGGCGGCCAGATTGAAGGCCAGTTCAAGACTGGCAAGTTCCGCCAGTTCCGGGTGTTTGCGCCATTTGGTGTTGGATTTCAGAAATGCGGGAAGATTGCTGCTGAACCAGCGCTCACCGTGCTGATGGTCAGCATAGGCCACTCCATAAGCGCGCAACATGGCCACAAAATCACTGTCACCGAAATAGGTGTAAAGTTGCTCAAACTCCTGGGTCAGAAATGCATAGAGGTTAAGCGATGAATGGGCCGATGATACGCTGCGGGTTGTGGACTGAGTGGCAGGTTTTGCAGAAATCATATCTTTTTCCTTCAAACACCACGTCCGATGTTTGAGAAAGTATTGCTGATTGGACATGCTAAAAGCCAATCACGAAGCGCTCTGAGCCTTCAATAGGTTGTGATCACTTTCGTGCTCTGCGCTGCTATTTCAACAGGAAGGTCAGCTTCAAATTGACGCGCCATTCCGCTACTTTGCCATTTTTGACGATGCACTTTATATCCTGCACCCAAGCGCTTTCGATATGATCCAGCGTGGCATCGGCCTTGGCAATGCCCAATTGCACAGCGTCTTCGATGCTTTTGGACGATGATGACGTGAGTTCGATGACTTTGGCGACGGTTGACATGATGATCCTCTATTCAGTTGGGGAAAGTCTATCGCTGAGGTCTTTGCAAGTCTACCCCTTGGTGGCTAATGCATAGTTCATGACATTGCATTTGGTAAAACTCTGTGTGGGTGTGAGTGAAATTGCGGAGCTGGAGGCTTGGGTGGGTGAGGCCGCCCGTGGCCGCGACAGCCTTGATCATGTCACGCGCATGTTCCCCAAGCGGCGCGATGAAATCCTGGATGGCGGTTCGCTCTTCTGGGTGATCCGGGGCATGATCCTGTGTCGCCAGCCGATTGTTGATCTTGAGAAAGTGACGGGCCAGGACGGGATTGATCGTTGTCGCATTGTGTTTAAACCGCAGATCATTCCTGTACGTCCCGTGCCGCGCCGGGCTTTTCAAGGCTGGCGCTATTTTGAGACCGCTGATGTACCGCCAGATTTAAAGAAATCTGCCGGAACCTCGGGCCTATCGGAAAAAATGCGGCGCGAACTGGCAGCACTCGGGCTGCTTTAAACCGCGATATTATCGATCAAGCGGATTTTACCGAGCCAAGCGGCGGCGAGAAGACGCAAGGGCTCGTTCGGGTTCTGAGGCAAAGCGAGGCTCACGGCATTGCGGACGGCAACATAGTCGACCTTGAAGCCCAGCGTGGTGAGGGAACGTGCGGCGGCGCGGGTTGCGGTTTGCGGCTTGATACCTGCGCGGATTTTTTCGGCGGCTTGTGCCAAGTTCTTGTAGATCGCGCTGGCGTGGTGGCGCTCTGATTTCGAGAGAAAGCGATTGCGCGATGAGAGGGCGAGCCCATCTGCCTCGCGCTCAGTCGCCACGCCGATGATTTTTGTGACTATGCCAAGGTCAGCCGCCATCCGGGTGACCACTTGCAGCTGTTGATAATCTTTCTGGCCAAACATAGCGAAGTCAGCACTGGCTGTGATCAACAACTTGGCTACAATGGTGGCCACGCCATCAAAAAACTGCGGGCGGTATTTATCTTCAAGGCCAGCTTTGGCTTGTCCTTCAACATGCACGGTTGTGGCAAAGCCTAGCGCGTAGATTTCTTCTGATGTCGGTGCAAATATGGAGTTCACACCTTCGGCGGTGAGCAATGCGAGATCGGACTCTTCGGTTCTGGGATAGCGTGCAAGGTCTTCATTTGCGGCAAACTGCTTGGGGTTGACAAATATCGTGGTGACCAGACGGTCGGCTTTTTCGAAGCCTTGGCGCACCAGTTGCAAGTGCCCTTCATGAAGTGCGCCCATGGTGGGCACAATGGCGCTGCTCAGGCCCTGGTTCGCCCAAGTTGCTGTTTCGCGGCGCAAGGCGTCAAGGGTGCGAAGAATTTTGGGTGGCATGACTGCTCTACAATCTCAGGCTTAAAATCCAGCTACACGTAAGTTTTCGTATTAGTTGCAATGGGTTGAAAATGATTTTTCGTTTCAGAATTTAAGTTTTGGTTTAGTTTTTCAGCGCAATGGTTGTGCATCGATGAGGTTGCAATGTTACCGTTGACCGCAGACCAAAAGCAAACGCCTTTCCACAGTATCGAGGAAGCCACCGGCTATCTGCTGGCAAAGGCCGCAAAAGAAAATGTTTTACATCTGTCCTATTGGTATTTGCAATATAAGGATGGCGCGCCCGACCAAGTGATCTGGGTGGCGACGTATGATCCTGCCTATATGAGCCACTATATGAACAATTTCACGCCGCTGAATGATCCTGTGATCAGCAGCGTGATGGAAGACAAATTTGTCGATTGGTCGGAATGGTTTGATACTGACCATTTGGCACAATCGGTGAATGCAATTGCCGCGCGCTATGGGATTACCCGTTATGGCATTTCGATGCCGCTTTACGGACCTGGCGAAGACAAAATCATTTTCTCGGTCTGTGTTGATGGCGATGCCGTGTCTTGGCCTGGTTTGCGCAACCAATTGGCCTTGCGGTTTTTGCCGATGGCCAAGCAGTTTGATGCGCGGATGCGGGCTTTGGTTTTGGCAGGTGAAGAAGGTGAGAGCGTCTTTCGCCTGTCGGCCTAGTCCTCAACCCGGCGTGCTTTGCCGCGCAAGCTGATGCCTCGATCGACCGCAGCAGTGCCAAACCTCTCACGGATTTTATCCATTGCCGCTTCAGCTTTGTTTTGCGTCACGCGGCGCAAATCCAAGCCCTCATTTTGAAGGGCGATGCCTTCTTGTAAATGTGAAAGGCCAATGCCGATCAGGCGGAACTGCTGATGGCCAACTTCTTTTTGTAAAAGTTGTTTGCCGCAATCAAACAAGACATGTGCAAGGTTGGTACCATCCTCCAAAGACATGGCACGGGTCCGGGTTTGGAAATCTTTGGTTTTGAGTTTTAGTGTGATTGTCTGGCCAATCTGTTCTGCTTTTTTGGCGCGACGCGAGACGCGTTGGCAGAGGTTCCATAGTTTTTGTTCGAGCTGGTCGAAGGCTGCCAGATCATCATCAAAAGTGGTTTCAGCGCTGATGCTTTTGGTTTCGCCTTCGGTGTCAACCTCGCGCGTGTCCTCACCTCGGCTCAAGTGATAAAGCTTGGCACCCATTTGGCCAAACGCGCGGAAAAGATCATTCTTCGCCATGGTTTGCAATTGGCTGATCATGGTGATGCCGCGTTTGGCCAAGTGCGCCTGGGTGGCCTTGCCCACGCCCCAGATGGCGCCCACCGGCTTGGTCGCCAGAAGGTTCAACGTTTCAGCCTTGCCGATCACTGAAAAACCGCGCGGCTTTTCCATGTCTGATGCCAGTTTGGCGAGGAACTTGTTATGCGAAAGGCCGACGGATGCACCCACGCCCACTTCGGTTTCGATGCGCTTGATCAAGCGGGCCAAAGAGAGGGCGGGTGAGGCTCCATGCAATCTTTCGGTTCCCGTGAGATCAAGAAAGGCTTCGTCAATTGAAACGGGTTGAACCAAAGGTGTAAGCTCCAACATGAGCTCGCGCACGGCGCGGCCGGCCTCGGCATATTTGGCCATATTGGGTTTCACGACCACAGCGTGGGGGCAGAGTTTCAGCGCTTGAAACATCGGCATGGCGGATTTCACACCGTGAATGCGTGCGATATAGCACGCGGTGGAGACTACACCGCGTTGTGCGCCACCGACAATCACTGGCTTATCACGCAATGCCGGATTGTCGCGCTTCTCGACAGACGCATAGAAGGCGTCGCAATCAATATGGGCAATGGTCAGCTGGTGCAGTTCCGGGTGCTGCTTGATCCTGGGGCTATGGCAGGCCGGGCAACGGTTGGACGTCTGTGCCACGGGCGTCAAACAATCGCGACAGAAGCCAAGGTTTTCGGATGGCGTGACCATGCAGCGAGCTTACCGCGTTTTTGGTGCTTCGTCTTGCGCTAGTAAAAAGCACCGGGCAGGCGGCGGCGGGCGGCGAGCAGGGCTTCGGGTTTCAAATCATGGGCCAAAGCAAATTCCAACACCAGGCTTTGATCCTCCAAGGCATAGTCCAGCACGAATGCCTGAAAGTCCGGCTCATTCACGCGTGTTTCAAGATCATCCCGGGTGATTCCAGTTAAAGCCAGAAAGCGCTCAAGCCGAGTTTCGTCCGAGAGGAGAAAGCCCGTGAGGAGCAGCGGGATTTCGTCTCCATTTGGTGATTGGGGCGAATTGGTTTTAAATCGCATCTTCAGGATCAATTAACCAGAGTAGGACACAAGGTGTCTTGCTTAACAAGTTGGTTATGAGCCGTGGCCCATTATCGAGGCCGGGTTTTAGACGAAGCTTGACCCAATTGCAAAGTGGACGGGATAGATTCTGATGGACGTTGTTTCATTTGCCAATACACTTGACCAATCTTCGTTAGGGGTTGATTCTGCCATGAAGAAAACTGTTTTAGTGGTCGAAGACAATGAATTGAACATGAAATTGTTCAATGATTTGCTTGAGGCGCATGGCTATATTGTGGTGCAGACGCGTGACGGTCTTTCAGCGCTTGAACTGGCGCGCAAGCATCGGCCTGATCTTATTCTGATGGATATTCAATTGCCGGAGGTTTCGGGCATTGAAGTCACCAAGTGGCTGAAAGAAGATGAAGAGCTGCGCAAAATTCCGGTGATCGCTGTCACCGCCTTCGCCATGAAGGGCGACGAACAGAAGATCAGAGAAGGGGGCTGCGAGGCCTATATCTCAAAACCCATTTCGGTGATCAGTTTCCTGCAAACCATTGATGGATTTTTGAAAAAAACATCATGACCGCACGCGTCCTCGTCGTTGATGACATTATCGCCAATGTGCGGCTTCTCGAAGCCAAACTGGCGGCGGAGTATTTTGAAGTTGTGACAGCCATGAATGGCTTGGACGCTTTGGATGCTGTGCAACGCACCAAGCCTGATATTATTCTGCTGGACGTGATGATGCCCGGCATTGATGGGATTGAAGTGTGCACACGCCTCAAGGCCAACGCCGCCACACAGCATATTCCGATTATTATGGTGACAGCGTTGGACCAGCCGGAAGATCGGTTGCGGGGTTTGCGCGCCGGGGCCGATGATTTTCTGACCAAGCCGGTCAATGATATTTCGCTCTTTTGCCGGGTCAAATCTTTGGTACGACTCAAGATGCTGACGGATGAATTGCGGGTTCGCGCCGAAACCAGCGGCACTGTTGGCATGTTGGTGCGCGCCGAAATGCCGGACCAAAACCGTGAAGGCAATGTTCTGCTGGTGGATACGCGCGAGTCTTCCGTTGAACGCATTCAGGCGGCACTGGCGGGCAAGCACCGCGTGACGGTTGCTGCTGATCCGCAAAAGGCTGTGGATTTGGCGGGCTCGGCAGTTGTGCCTTTCGAGTTGGTGATTGTCAGCCTTGGGGCTGATAGTTTTGATGGCCTGCGGCTGGTCTCGCAATTTCGCTCCTATGAAGCCACGCGCCAAACGCCCATTCTGGTGGTGGTCGATCCGGCTGAACAACAGCAATTGTTGCGCGCCCTTGATATGGGGGTGAATGATTATCTGATGCGCCCAGTGGACCGGCAAGAACTGCTGGCGCGTGTCAACACACAAGTGAAACGTTGGCGTTATACCGAGCAGCTGCGCTCCAGCGTCAAAGCTTCAATTGAAATGGCCATTACTGATCCGCTGACTGGGCTTTACAATCGGCGCTATCTTGAAACCCATCTCAGCCATTTGATGGAAAGCTATGTCAATCGCGGCAAAATTCTCAGTGTGCTGGCCATTGACGCGGATTATTTCAAAGCGATCAATGACAGCCACGGCCATGATGCGGGCGATACGGTATTGCGAGAGCTTTCAGCGCGGATCAAGCAATCGACGCGTTCGGTGGATTTGTGTTGCCGCACGGGCGGTGAAGAATTCGTCTTGATTTTGCCCGGCACTGATCTTCCCGCCGCTGTGGCGATTGCAGATCGGATGCGTAAATTGATCGCCAACAAGCCCTTCACCATTGGGCCCGGCAAGATGATCCACGTGACGGTGTCGATTGGTGTCTCCAGCCTCGAAGGTGTGGAAGATACACCAAACCGCATTTTAAAGCGCGCCGACGAAGCGCTCTATTCTGCCAAGCGCGAAGGCCGCAACCGGGTTGAGGTGGCTGCGGCCTAAAGCCTAACTTTTTGCTTTTTTTGATCTGCCCCTATAAAGCCAGCGCATGACTGTTGTTGCAAATCATGAATCGCTTTGGGGTGAGCGGGGCACGGCTGGGGCCACGATTGCCGGCGAGCTGGTGTTTGATCATGTCGCTTTTGCTGTGCGGAGCAAGCCGATCCTGCGCGACATCAACTTCAAGCTGACGCCGGGCGAAATCGTTTCGGTTCTCGGTCCTTCGGGCTGCGGCAAGACAACGCTCCTGCGGCTGGCAGCAGGGGTGTCGCGGCCCACGCAAGGGCGCATCCTGCTTGATGGCGAAGTGGTGGCAGGCCCGGCGCAGTTTGTGCCGCCGGAAGCGCGCAGTATTGGTTTGGTGTTTCAAGACTTTGCGCTGTTCCCGCATCTCACGGTTTTGGATAATGTGCGCTATGGTCTGCACCGCTGGCGGCGCGATGAGGCTCTGGCTGCTGCGACGCGGGCTCTGGCTCGCGTGGGTCTCGCGGGATTGGCGGGGGCCTATCCACATCAGCTTTCGGGCGGTGAGCAGCAACGCGTGGCGCTGGCACGGGCGATCAGCCCAAGGCCGCAGATCCTTCTGATGGATGAACCGTTCTCCGGGCTGGACCAGCGCTTGCGCGAAGATGTGCGCAAAGAGACTTTGGCTTTGCTCAAGGAAATTCGTGCCACTGTGGTTTTGGTTACGCATGACCCGCGCGAGGCCCTGGAGGTTTCAGATCGCGTCATGCTGATGCGCGGTGGGCGCATTGTCCAGCAGGCCAGCCCTCGCGAAATCTATGCGGCACCCATTGATGCTGCTGCTGCCCGATTTTTTGCGCCCAGCAATGAGCTTGAGGGCAGGGTTTCGCGCGGAATAGTTGAAACTCTTTTTGGCCCATTTGCTGCACCCGGCTTGGCTGAGGGAGACACGGCCGTGGTGATTTTGCGGCCTGAACTCATCGGTCAAACAGCGCAGGGCCCGGAGGCTTTGGTGAAGGAAAGCCAATATTTGGGCCATATGGCGCGATTAACGCTGGTTTTCCCGACTCTGGAGCATGAGGTTATGGCGCTTGTTCCGGCTGATTTGGCCCCGGCGCGCGGGCAGGTGGCGAAGTTTGGCCTCACTTCACCAAAAGATGATCACACTGTTTTAGTCTTTAAAAAGGCCTGATGCGTGTCTATAGTAACTTGATAGCCACAACGGCGTTGGGTTTTAGGAGTTTCAGATGGGTTCACTTTCAATTTGGCATTGGTTGATCATTGGGGTGATCGTCATGTTGGTCTTCGGTGGGAAGTTTAAATTCTCTGAGATGGCAGGTGATGTGGCCAAGGGCATCAAGAGCTTCAAGAAGGGCATGGCTGACGATCCGGTGGACGATAAGTCGCTCGAGGCCACTGCCGATGTGCCGGTGGCTAACCCCGCCAAAAAAGTCAAAAGCTGAGTTGACGCGCGGGGCCAACTTGCGCGGCGTTTCATGTTTGATTTTGGTTTAAGTTTCTCACACATTCTGGTGATTGTGGTTCTGGCGGTGATCGCCATTGGGCCAAAGGATCTGCCTGTTGTGTTGCGCCGCCTGGGGCAGTTCATGAACAAGATGCGCGGTATGGCGCGCGAGTTTCAGGGCCAAGTTGATGCTGCGATGAAAGACGCCGGCATGGAAGACGTTAAAAAAGATCTGATGAGTTTGAAAAGCGGTGTCAGTGCCGCCATGTCGCCTGTGCAAACATTGGTGACGTCAACGGCGTCAGCAGTGACAGGTTCAACCGCTTCAGCTTCTCCCATTGGCGCAGCGCCGCAGATGATGAAGTTGGACAACATGCAGGGCAATGATTTTACGCGGCTGTTTGGCGATCAAGTCGTTGGTGAAACGCGCATTGCCGGGCGCGGGTTGGAAGTCGGTAAGCCGTGAGCCAATCGGACATTGATGCCAGCGAAGCACCGTTGATGGATCATTTGGCCGAGCTGCGGCAGCGGCTGATTTATTCAGTCGTCGGTTTCATTGTTGCTTTTCTTCTCGCCTTCTTCTTTTCAAGCAACCTTCTGCATTTTCTGATCCTGCCGTTCAAATGGGGCACGGGGACGGATGTCGGGTTGATTTCGATCAAACTGCTCGGTGTTTTTTTGGTGAAGTTGAAGATTGCGATGTTTGGCGGCTTGTTTGTGGCCTTTCCGCTGATTGCCACGCAGATTTATGGGTTCATTGCACCTGGCCTTTACAAGCATGAGCGCCAGGTGCTGCTGCCCTATCTCATCGCCACACCGTTGTTTTTTATTCTGGGTGCGGCACTGGTTTATTTCATGCTGCTGCCCGTGGCGATCAAGTTCTTCTTCTCTCTGGCGGCTTCGACGAGTGATGGCAATGGCGTTGGCATTCAACTGATGCCGGATATTGAGGCCTATCTTGATTTCGTGATGACGCTGATGCTGGCCTTTGGTGTCACCTTCCAATTGCCTGTGGTGCTGACGCTGCTGGGGCAGATTGGCATTGTGAAACAAGACCAGTTGAAACGCGGGCGGCGCTTTGCTTTGGTCGGGGTTGCGGCCATTGCAGCGGTGATCACCCCGCCAGACCCGATTTCGATGCTGGCCATGTGCCTGCCGCTGTTTGCGCTTTATGAAGTGGCGGTGTTGACAGTGGGCTTTCTGGAGAGACGGCGGAACAAGGCTTCGGCCAGCACGGATGTGACGCCGCAGTAGGTTGCGGGTTGGTTTTAAGTTTTGATATTCATATTATCCGTCACCCCGGCGAAGGCCGGGGCCGGGCTTCAGTGTTTTTAAATTTGAAGAAAGCCTAATCCCGGCCTTCGCCGGGATGACGGGAAATTTTGTGAGCTTGGTTTCTGTTTGCGCAGAATTTGCCGCCTTACTTCACCACAACTCGCCCCTCGAGTTTTGCCTGCACGCCATTGTGCGCCTTGATATAAACCAGCACATCATTGGCCATCAGCTTGCCTGCCGCAGTGCCAACCAGCGTTTTGCCATTGCCAAGGGCAATGAAACCATCGCCTGCGCCCAGCATGTAGTCATTGGTGGCGACTTTATATTTGGCTTTCAAATCCAAGGCCGCACCATTCACCGTGACCGAGACGACGCGGGACATGGGTGGCTTGGATTTATCTGCGGTGACAATGAGGCCTGAGACCTGCGGGAAGCGGCCTGCACCATCTTCGATCTTGCTGAAGCCATTTTCCAAGGCGTCGAGAATGTGCTGGCCATCAAGCTCTGTCACCACCGTCATGTTGCCGAAGGGCAGCTCAGTCAACACATCGCGGCGGGTGAAATCAGCCCCCGCGGCATATTGCTTGTCACCGCGAATGCCGCCGCCATTGGTGATGGCTATATCTGCACCAGACTCTTCGCGCATCGCATCGGCGATCAAATTGCCCATGGCTGACTCTTGGGTGCGCACAATATTGCGGCGTGTGTCGATGGGGCCTTCGAGCTTGCCCACCACAACATCAAGTTCCTTGCCCAAATCAGCGGTGAATTGATCGACGATCTTTTGCGTTTCTGGGTCGGGCTGTACGGTGGCCGTGTCGATGAAGCGGAAGGAGGGTTGCCAGGAAAGGCTGCGCTTGCCGTCCTTGGTTTGCACATCCACACTCACATCAATCGGCACCAGATAATTGGCTTCGGTTGAAGTTTCGACATAGGCGGTGATGCCATTGTACTGCGCGATCAAATCATGATCATGGCCCGACAGGATCACATCAAAGGCCTTGCTGTTGAACATGGCTTGGTCATCCGAATGGGGCGCATGAACTACGCCCACGACGAGATCGGCTCCATCCTTGCGCGCCTGTTTGGCGGCGGCAATGGCGCTTTCGGCTGTCGGTGCAAAGCGTAAATCGCCGGGCGAAGATTCTTCTGGTGTGCCGTCATCACCTACAGGGATGAGGGCAACTTTCACGCCTTGCACATCTTTCACCATCACGCCGCCCAAGCCTTCGGGCGTTTTGCCATCGGCTGTTTTTATATTGACCGCCGCCCAGGGAAATTTTGATGCTTTGGCTTGCGCCTCAAAGTTTTCGGCCTTGGCATCATATTCATGATTGCCCGGCACAGCCAAATCATAGGGCACGATGTTGGACAGGGTGATCATGTTGGCGCCCTTGTCGAAGCCCGACATGAGCGAAGGCGACAGCATGTCGCCATCCATCACATAGATCGTGTTGGGGTTGGCGGCGCGTTCGGCGCGGGCCACGGCATTGAGCCTGGCCATGCCGCCACGCTGTTTTGCGCCATCAAATTTGTAAATGTCACCCACGCCGAGAAACGTGATCTTCACGGTTTCAGCCCGGGCCAGGGGCGCTGCCCATAAGATGGTCGATGCGAGAAGTGTTGCTAAAGTGGATTTGAACATGGGAACCTCCGGGGTGCTTGGCGATGAAATGCCTCTTGGCGTTCAAAGTCAATTCACAAGGCCAATGTAACAGTTGTATTGCGACTGTCTGGCTGTTCCCAACTGCGGCGTTGATGGCTAGACTGCAGCTAGGGAGTATTCATGGGCTGCAAGTTATCCGTCAATGTCAATGCCATTGCCTATTTGCGCAACAGGCGCAGCGTACCCTGGCCTGATCTGGTTGGGCTGGGGCGCATCGCTTTGCAGGCGGGGGCGGTGGGCCTCACGGTTCACCCGCGGCCCGATGAACGGCACATCCGCTATGCTGATGTGCCAGCACTGCGTGATCTGATCCGCAATGAATTTCCGGCCTGCGAATATAATATTGAGGGCTATCCCGATGAACGATTTTTGGCTTTGGTTGAAGCCAATCGGCCAGACCAAGTGACCTTGGTGCCGGACCTGCCGGGGCAGGGCACGTCAGATCATGGCTGGGATTTCGCGCAGGCTGGAAACCTGTTGCCGCCGATCATTGCGCGCTTGAAGAAAGGCGGGATGCGGGTGGCGCTGTTTGTGGATGCTGATCCTGAGCTGCCCGCATTTGCCCAGAAGACGGGGGCTGACCGCATTGAGATTTTCACCGGGCCCTATGGTGATACATTTGAGCCCGCCGCGATGGCAACCGAGTTTGACAAAGTGGTGGCGACAGGCCGCGCCGCTGCCGCTGCGGGGATTGATCTCAATGCCGGCCATGATCTGACGCGCGAAAACTTGCCGCGTTTGGTGGCAGCACTGCCCAACCTGAAAGAGGTCTCCATCGGTCATGCGATCATTGCCGACGCGCTGACGCTGGGCCTGGCTGAAACCGTGCGCCTGTTCCGCGAGGCGATTGGGGATGTTTGAAATCAGAGCGGTCACCCCGATTCCCTTGACAATTGCGGGGCCTGTTCCACCATACAAGGTGGGGGCCGACAACTGCAGGAGCTTTTCATGCTAGGACCACTCACGTTCCGCGTTGGGGCCAAGAAACCCCTAAACCAAGTGATTTTCAGCAATCTTGGCCACAGCACGAGCAACATTCTCGTCGCCAATAAAACGGCTGGCGCTGGTGTGACCATTCGGCTTTTGAAGAATGTGGAAAACGGGGTTGTTTCCGTCGGTGAAATCGCGCTGGGCGGTTCTCAGTCAGCCGTCTTTTCTGTGGGATCCGATTGCGACCAGGTGGTTGCTTCCGGCGTCAACCAGGATGGTTCATTGGTGATTTCTGTCAGCTATGAGACATGAGGTCCGTCCGCCCAAAAATCTAAAGCCGCTTGCCTTAATTTCAGCCAGCCGCTAATTCCCCTCCCAATTGAAAAACAGGGAAGTGAACCATGCGCGTATATTATGACCGGGATGCGGACGTTAATCTGATCAAGGGCAAGAAAGTCGTCATCGTCGGTTATGGCAGCCAGGGCCGCGCCCATGCTTTGAACCTCAAAGACAGCGGCGCCAAAGAACTCGTCATTGCCTTGAAAGCAGGCTCGCCCACCGCCAAAAAGGTGGAAGCAGACGGCCTCAAGGTGATGACCGTGGCCGATGCCGCAAAGTGGGGCGACCTTTTGATGATGGCAACGCCGGATGAATTGCAGGCCGATATTTATAAAAGCGAAATCGCGCCAAACATCCGCGATGGCGCGGCAATCGCTTTTGCCCATGGCCTCAATGTGCATTTCGGTTTGATTGAGCCGAAGAAGACATTGGACGTGATCATGATCGCGCCAAAAGGCCCGGGCCACACGGTGCGCGGCGAATATCAAAAGGGCGGCGGCGTTCCTTGCCTCATCGCCGTGCATCAAGATGCTTCCGGCAATGCCCATGATTTGGCCTTGTCCTACGCCTGCGGCGTGGGCGGTGGTCGTTCGGGCGTTATTGAAACCAACTTCCGCGAAGAATGCGAAACCGATTTGTTCGGCGAGCAAGTGGTTCTGTGCGGCGGCTTGGTTGAGCTCATTCGCGCTGGCTTCGAAACCTTGGTCGAAGCAGGTTACGCGCCAGAAATGGCTTACTTCGAATGCTTGCATGAAGTGAAGCTGATCGTGGACCTGATCTACGAAGGCGGCATTGCCAACATGAATTACTCGATCTCCAACACTGCGGAATGGGGCGAATACGTCTCCGGCCCCCGCATTATCACGAGCGAAACCAAAGCCGAAATGAAGCGCGTGTTGAAAGACATTCAAACCGGCAAGTTCACTTCTGAGTGGATGCAGGAATATCGCGCTGGTGCTTCAAGGTTCAAAGGCATTCGCCGCAACAACGACAACCACCAGATCGAAGCCGTGGGTGCCAAACTGCGCGAAATGATGCCGTGGATTGCGAAGAATAAGCTGGTGGACAAGGCGCGGAATTAGACAACATCCTCACCCTGAGGGAAATATAAAGGGCCGCATCATTGCGGCCCTTTTTTTGCTTTGCGCAAATCTGCGCATGCATCTTCTCGATCGTTCGATCCTGCAAAAATCTGCGATCAATCACTTCGCCTTTTTGCAACCGATTTTCATCACGCAGCTGTTGTGGTGTGCTTGCAGAAGCGACATATTCACTTTCCCTTTCGCGCGCATCTTCGCCGCTTCAGAAAACAATGTCGCTTTGCAATTATGTAGTGCAGTGACTTGTGCGGGCGTAAGTTGACCACACTGAAAGTCTGTTGCGTAAGCTCCAGCAGGGTTCAAGGCAAAGACTGAGAATAAGGTGGCAGTGGTAAGTATTTTGTTTAAAACTGGATTTTTCATTATAAGCGCGATCCCTTCTGATGACATGCCGAGTTTACGCCCCCTGTTTTTTGTCAATTAAACCAACTCCACCCTCAAACTCTTCCCCACCGCATTGGCAGCCTTCTGCATTGTGGCCAAAGTTACATTGCCGCTTTTGGGATCAAGCAAACGATCCAGCTGTGCACGGCTGGTTTTCATGGCTTCAGCCATTTTCATTTTGCTCAGCTTCTTTTTTTTCATCTGCTCCGAAATTTGCCATGCAAGGACACTTTTAATAGCCTTCGCGTTGGTTTCCTCAAGAATTCCATCTTCCCGCAAGATCTCATCCAGATGGGTTCCGCGATTTTTTGCTTCAATTTTCATCGTTAAAATCCTTCATTCGTTTACGCGCTAAATTCAGTTCAGTTGCTGGTGTCTTCTGAGTCTTCTTTATGAAACCGTGCAAAATGACGATGCCATCTTGATCTACAATAAACAGGGCTCGTGCCTCGCGGTTACTTGGCAGAGAAGACCTTACTTCCCAAAGGCCGCCACCAAGGGATTTCACAAGCGGCATACCAATCGGCCAGCCATATTGAACGCGCTTTAGATCGTGACCTAAGACAGCTCTGTCCTCAAAGGGTAACCCCTTAAACCAGTCTCTCGTCGGCTCACGCCCGGAGTTTGAGCGCCAGAACTGAAGTGGCAATGGTTTAGACGGTTCAACCATAGTAAATTTCGTACCATAAAAGATACACACCGTCAAACAAAAAAGGCCCCGTCTCTGGGGCCTTTTCTCTCACTTGCTTAATGCGCAGCAGGTGCTGCAAAGGCTCCTGCATTCTTCTTCAACCAGTCCTCAAAACCCTGTGGCTCTGCGCCTGTCAGTTTTTTGAAGTCGGCTGCCGTTCCGGCGAGGCTGCCTTTGGATATTGCTTCATCAAAAGATGCAAACATTCTTGCCATGCCTTCAGGCAACCCTGCGCTGATCATGCCCTGCACCAAGCCTGCCACAGCAACGTGGACGACATTGAGTGGTTTGCCCATGGCCTTGCTGACCAATTCCGCGATCTCGTCGGTTGTGTATTCTTTGGTGCCCGAAAGCGTATAGGTGCTCTTGCCGCTTTCCATCGAGGACAGAATAGAGGCGGCAGCGTGGGCCAGATCATCGCGGGCGATATAGGCGATCTTGCCTTGGGCGGCGGCTGAATATTGTATGCCCGATTGCAGGGCTTGCGGCATCGAGAAGAACAGGTTTTCGAAATACCAATTGTTGCGTAAGATTGTCCAGCTTTTGATCTTGGAGTCCGCGAAGGCTTTTTCGGTGCCGGAATGGTCAGGCGCAAACAACACGGCATTGCCAATTGGGTTTGGCATCGAGGTATAAATCACATGGCCAACGCCTGCTTTTTCGGCGGCGTGCACGGCATTGAGATGCTGCTTCAAACGAACACCAGGTTCCATGGCGTTGGTGCTGATGAGCAGCAGGCGTATCGCTCCGGTGAAAGCTTTGACGAGATGGGCTTCGTCATCAAAATTGGCGTCGCGAACGTGGACGCCGCTGTCCGCAAGGGCCTTGAGCTTTGCGGTTTCGCGCGTGGTGGCGATGATTTTGTTAGCAGGTACTTTATAGGTGTTGATCAGGTGCTTGATTACGGCTTGGCCTAAATGGCCAGAGGCTCCGGTGACGAGATACATTTTTGGTTCCTTTCGTGATGATGCGGTTCGCCTTCACATAGGTGCATTAATGTAACTGTCAAGGTTCCAAATATTCCTAAGCACCAAAAAAAGGCCCCGTTGCCGGGGCCTTTCAATTTCGCCAGAGTTCGAAAACTTATTGGCCTTGGGCCTTCAGCTGCTTGTTGCAAGCCGACCAATATTGCGGCCAAGACGTGCCAGTTGGCACTTTGTTGGCGGCCTTCAGCTCGCGCCATTGCAAGCCGCAAGCCTTGATGCGCTTGTGGGCGGCGAGTTGGCCTGGCGTAAAGGGCTTGCCGTTTTTGTCGGCGGTGGCTTCCGGCGTGGTGTCAGCGGTTGCTGGTGGTTCTGGTGGGGCCACGGATGTCTTTTTCATCGTCGCAGGTGTTGCGGCGGGAGCAGCCGGTGCTGCGGGAGCCGCAGCAGGCGCGCCAGCGACAACGCATTTGGCAGCTTTGAAATCTTTAAACGTCATGCCCGCAGGTACGGTATTGGCGGCTTTCATGCCCTTCCAAGCGATCGAGCAATCCTTCATAAAGCTGCCCGATGGGGTTGTCGCAGCAGCGGCTGGTGCTGCAGCTGTTGTGGCTTTTGCGACGGGAGCAGCAGGTGCTGCCGGGGCAGCGACGGCATCGGTGCTGCATTGCGCTTTGCGGAAATCATTCCATTTCATTCCACCGAGGGTATTGGCCGCCTTGGCAGCTCTAAATTTAAGGCTACAATCAGCCATCGAAAGGGCTGAGGCCCTGCCAGACATGAAAGCGCTCGTCGAAACTGCGATCAACGCAGCAAGACCGAGATTGCGCAAATTCTTGGACATCTTTTTTTCCTTATATGTAGCCGCCCTACATGTTGCGGACTAAGGTTGAATGAGAGCGGGATTCGCCATCCCCTCAGCCGCAGTCTAATCTTTTAGAATGGTGTTTAAAAGGCGGCAGAGGCATTAACGATTTGTCATGATGGGAGCGGTGGTGTCAATAGCTGAAGACATATCTCAGATCGAAATTCAAGAGGCGGCTTTGCGCTTCAAGTCATTTGGCGAAGCAGATGCCTGGGCTTTGGGTTCGCAAATGCGCGCGGCAGCCGAAGCCGCAAAGCTGCCGCTGGTGATTGATATTCGCATCGGTGCGCGGCAATTGTTTTATGCAGCCTTGCCAGGCACGGTGACAGACAATGCTGAATGGGTGCGGCGCAAATCCAACAGTGTGTTGCGCTTTCATAAAAGCACATATTTATTGGGCCGCATGGTTGAGCAGCGCGGCGGGGGTTTTGATCAAAGCCGTGGGATTGATGTGATGGACTTTGCCAGCGCAGGGGGTGGCTTTCCGATCCACCTCGAAGGCACAGGCGTTATCGGTGCGATCACAGTTTCGGGCATTCCGCAGCGTGATGACCATGGCTTTGTGGTCAAGCAGCTTTGCATCTTCCTCAAACAAAGTCACAGCGAACTGGCGCTTGGGCCGGAAGGCGAATGAATTCAGTTGATCTGGCCTTTTGGGCGCTGGCGTTGCTGGGGTCTTTTTTGATTGGCGCATCCAAGGGCGGTTTGCCTTTGGTTGGGTTGTTGTCTGTGCCGCTGCTTTCTCTGGTGATACCAGCGGGTTTGGCGGCGGGCCTGACGTTGCCCATCTATATTATCAGTGACCTTTACGGTCTGTGGATTTATCGCCGCAAGTTTGATTTGCGCAATATCATCATTCTGGTTCCGGCGGCAGCCATTGGCGTGCTCATCGGCTGGCGCACAGCGCATGTCACCAATGAAGATGTGGTGAAACTCTTTGTCGGCCTTATCTGTCTGGCCTATAGCGCCGATGCGGTGATGAAAACCTATCGTGCGGTGCCAGCCAAGCCAGCCGATATTCCACGTGGGATTTTTTGGGGCGCACTGGCGGGCTTCACCAGTTTTGTCAGCCACGCAGGTGGGCCGCCCTATAATATGTATGTGCTGCCGCAACGCATGGAAAAAATGGTCTATGCTGGCACGACGACAATCATCTTCGCCATCATCAATCTGATCAAACTTCCGCCGTTCTTGATGTTGGGAACTGTTAATCGTGACAGCTTGCGCGTCTGCCTGTATTTGGCACCCGTTGCGCTTTTTGGTGCGTGGGCTGGGTATAAGCTGACAGGCGTTCTGCCCGAAAAGACTTTCTTCCGAGCGGTAGAAATTGCACTTTTCGTTTTGGCTGTGTTGTTGCTCAAAGAATCGCTGCCGCCGGTGCTGGCGATGTTGAAGACCTGAAATCATTGTCATCTGCCAAAGCAACTTCACGCCCGGGTGATTCGCGTTTATAAGGCTAGGGGTCGCAACAATGCGCCGGGGACTTTGGAGGGACCAATGCTAAAAGAATTTCGTGAATTTGCATTTAAGGGCAATGTGCTTGATCTCGCAGTGGCGGTGATTATGGCCACAACTTTTGGAGCAGTGATCAAAGCTGCCATCAGCGACGTTCTGATGCCGATCATCGGGCTTATTTTCGGAAAACCAAATTTTGACGACATCAAAATCGGTGAGCATGTTGAAATTGGCAAGTTCATCACGGAATTTGTGAACTTCCTGATCATTGCTTTTGTATTGTTCCTGATCATCAAGGCTGCCAACAAGGCGATGGGCGGGGGTACGCATGGCGAAGTCAACGATGAAATGAAAGATGGCCTCAAGGACGCGATGAAAGAAGAGAAGTAATTTACGGGTACAATCGGGACAAGGTTTTGCTTGTCCCGGTTGGTTTCTGCTGGCAGTTTCAGCAATCATGAGGCTGAAATTTCACACGCTCGACGTTTTCACAAATCACAAATTTGAAGGTAATCCTCTGGCCGTTGTGCTGGAGGCCGATCACCTCACCACAGCGCAGATGCAAACCATAACGCGCGAGTTCAATCTTTCAGAAACCACTTTCGTGATGAAGCCGGATGATCCTGCACACACTGCCAAAATGCGCATTTTCTTTCCCGGTGGTGAAATGCCCTTTGCGGGACATCCGACCTTGGGCACAGCGATCTTGCTGGCCGAATTGCGGGGGCTTGATGAGGTGCGGTTTGAATTGAAGGCAGGGCTGACGCCTGTGAAGATCACACGCGATGCAAATGTCTTGTCCGGGGTATTCACGGCACCCGTTATTCCCTATCATGTGGCCAAACCATTGCCCAGCATTGAGGACACAGCTAGGGCGCTCAATCTTGATCCGGCGGATATTGGTTTTGATGGCCACCAGATCGCGCTACTCGAAGGGGGCCCACGCTTTTTCTACGTTCCCGTCAAAACCCGGACGGCACTTGAAAAATCGCAAGTGCGCCAACCCTATTGGGCGGAGCTTCTGGCCCCGTTGGGCGGCAGCACCGATGCGGCCTATATTTATACGCGCGGCGGGGATGGGGCCAACGCCCACTTCCGCGCGAGAATGTACGCGCCCACCGGCGGCATTCCAGAAGATCCCGCCACAGGATCAGCGACCGCCTTGCTCGCAGCTCAATTGCTAAGCGCTGAAGGCCTGAAAGCTGGCACCCACATCTGGCACTTGGAGCAGGGCTATGAAATGGGCCGCCCGTCTGATTTGCGCTTGGAGGCGGATGTAAACTCTGGCAAGTTAACAGCAGTTCGGGTTGGCGGCAGCGCCGTTCGCATGATGTCTGGAGAAATAGAGGTATGAGCCTGACCCAAATCGCTTTGATCATTCATCTGTTTTGCATTGCCATGGCGCTGGGGATTGGCTTTTCCAACATCGTTGGTTTTCGCGTGGCCCGCGGGCTGGGCGACGACAAGGCGCTGGGCATTGCCGCGCAGCGGGAAGCGCTCATCCCTTATGTCGATATTTTCTTTGTATTGATTATTGCCAGCGGACTGTTGCTGTTTTCGGCAAAATATAATTTTCATGCGCCGAATGTTTGGTTTCACATCAAGATGGCGGCAGTTCTGGTCTGGATCATTTGCTACGTTTTGATGCGGCTGCGCATCATGAAGTTTCTGGCCGCGCGCGATATGTCTTTGGTGGGGTTGATCAGGACATATTCTCATATCGGAATTGGCGCTGCGACTTTGGCATTGGTCTTTGCCGTGATGGCTTTTGCGACCTGATTGTTTCAATCGAAACTGATCAGCGCAGCAAGCTTAATCGATATTGAGAATCTGCTTGGCCTGTGCGGTTTGATCGAGGCCTTGTTGGTCGTTACCCGCGCCGCAGAGCTGGACGGCTTGTTCGCGAAGATCGATCACTTCTTGCTTGGCGTCGGCGGCCAGTTCGCTTTTCTCTAGGGCCTTGTCAATTTTGGCAATGTCGTCCTGGCAGGCACCAGCAAAAGCAGGGGCGGGTGCCAGAAGCAGGGCGGCCACAAGGGCAAAAGCGAGGCGGTTCATCTTACATTCCCGAATTGCGAGTCGGCACTCAATATAAGGCATTTGTGTCTAATTTGCGCCGCTGGTTTTGGGGCTGTGCGGCACGGTTAATCAACCGCTGATGCCCATCACTACTTTGAGGCCTTTGACCATATCGGCGCAACTCTTCTCATCCTTGTTAGCGATGGCCTTGTTGGCTTGCGTGATCAGTAGTTTGCCGCGCGGGCTGACTTTCGGAGTGTCGTTGTTCGTTTCAGTATTGGTTGGCAAATTGAGCTTGGCCAGATCGGTGGCGCAATCGGCAACAGCGGCAGTGGGGGCCAACGAGAGGGTAAGGGCGAGCAGGAGGCTGGGGTGGTTCATGTTGATTCCTTGAATTTGCGCAAGGTTAAGGGCCGAGGTGTTAAAAATCTTTGCATTGACCGGGCATTGCCCTTAAGAAAAGCCTATGGACAGACGATTTTCAGCAGAACGCTTGATCGCGCCGGGCCGATTAGCCTTGCGCGCGCTGCTGCTTCTTAGCGGCCCCTGAGGGCCTGCCGGGTTCATCGAACCTCGGCCCACAGGGGATGGAATTGAAACCCAACCGCTAATGCCAGAGAGCAAATCCCATGATGATTAATCCACGAGACAAATACCGCGCCTTCACACCCGTGAACTTGCCAGATCGTACATGGCCGTCGGCCCAAATCACCAAAGCACCGATCTGGGCATCCGTTGATTTGCGTGACGGCAACCAAAGCCTCATCGAACCCATGGGCCATGAGCGCAAAATGCGAATGTGGAATTCGCTGGTCAAAATTGGTTTCAAGGAAATTGAAATTGGTTTTCCATCGGCCAGCCAGACCGATTTTGATTTCTGCCGTCATTTGATTGATAAGAATTGCATCCCGCCCGATGTCACCATTCAAGTGCTGGTGCAATGTCGCGAAGATTTGATCAAGCGCACTTTCGAAGGCATCAAAGGCGCCAACAAAGCCATCATTCATTTCTATAATTCCACCAGTGAATTGCAGCGCCGCGTGGTGTTCCAAAAAGACAAGGCGGGGATTAAGGAGATCGCCGTCAATGCCGCCAAACTCGTCCGTACACTGACAGATGCAAGCGGCATGGCCGACGCCATCCGTTTTCAATACTCGCCCGAAAGTTTCATGGGCACGGAACTGGATTATTCGAAAGAAATTTGCGAAGCGGTGATGGATGTGATCCAGCCCACGCCTGAAAAGCGTTTGATCCTCAACTTGCCCTTCACGGTGGAAGCCGCCACGCCAAATGTTCACGCTGACCAGATTGAGTGGTCCATTCGCAATATCAAAAACCGCGACTGCCTGATCTATTCCATCCACGCGCATAATGATCGTGGCTGTGCGGTGGCGGCCACTGAGCTCAGCCAAATGGCGGGGGCGGACCGCGTGGAAGGAACGCTCTTCGGTAATGGCGAGCGCACCGGCAATGTGGACATCATCACACTGGCGATGAATCTCTTTTCGCAAGGCATTGACCCCAAGCTGGATATTTCCAACGTCAATGATCTCGTGCGCATGGCGGAATATTGCAACCAGCTGCCGGTGCATCCGCGCCATCCCTATGCGGGCGAATTGGTGTTCACGGCATTCAGCGGCTCGCATCAGGATGCGATCAACAAGGGCTTCAAACATATGAA
>Ga0075023_100000019_pt1 | contig 34870 bp, 36 predicted proteins | sample Str014_FD_71388 | JGI IMG/M metagenome (GOLD analysis project Ga0075023, IMG submission 71388) | Freshwater sediment microbial communities in response to fracking from Pennsylvania, USA - Straight Creek_MetaG_SC_2014 | ecosystem: Environmental > Aquatic > Freshwater > Creek > Sediment | place... | reverse complement strand
GTGAAGACTGACAAGGGCTGCATCGTGGCCGATGGTTACGGCAAAACCAGCGTCAACGGAATTTATGCCATTGGCGATGTGGCGGGCCCTCCCATGCTGGCCCACAAGGCTGAGCATGAGGGTGTGATCTGCATCGAGAAGATCAAAGGTCTTGATGCCCATCCGATGAAGAAAGAGCAAATCCCCGGCTGCACCTATTGTCATCCGCAGGTGGCCAGTGTGGGCCTGACCGAAGCCAAGGCCAAGGCGGCGGGTTACGAACTCAAAATCGGGCGCTTCCCCTTCCTCGCCAACGGCAAGGCCATCGCGCTGGGCGAAGATCAGGGCTTGGTCAAGACAATTTTCGACGCCAAAACCGGACGGCTTTTGGGCGCACATCTGGTGGGCGCCGAAGTGACTGAACTGATCCAAGGATTTGTGCTGGCCATGGGCCTTGAAACCACCGAAGAAGAGTTGATGCACACCGTGTTCCCGCATCCCACACTCTCAGAAATGATGCATGAAAGTGTGTTGGACGCTTATGGCCGTGTCATACATATGTGAGTGGCGTTCTCTGCTTGGGGCGCGGCTTGAATTTGGCCAATCACTGCGCCATATGATGGCACAGATGGAGGCGTAAATGGATTCTAAAAATTGTGTCGCCGTCGTCAAATCGCGCATTCTGGCCTGAAGGAGTTATCATGCAAGACATCATGCAACTGGGCGGCGTTCATTTCTGGGGCACCGTGCTGATCGGCATTCTCGCAGGTTGGTTGGCCCACAAGGTGATGGGCGGTCGTGGCGGACTGATTTGGAATTTGATCATCGGGCTTGTTGGCTCATGGATCGGATTTTTTGCAGCCGACAAGCTCGGCGTGCATCTGGGCGAGATATTCCATGGCTGGTTCTGGGGCAATCTGGTGGTCTCTGCGGCGGGGGCGATTGTATTGCTATTTTTGCTGCGGATTGTGCGTGGCCGTTGAATGGTCAGCGTTCTTGATACGGTAAAGCGCCCGCGCCACCCGGAAAAAGCCAATCGGCCGGAAACGCCTTTGCTGCGCAAGCCTGAATGGATTCGGGTGAAAGCGCCTGGCTCTGCCATCTATTTCGAGACGCAGAAAATTGTCCGCGAGAACAAACTGGTGACCGTTTGTGAAGAAGCGGGTTGCCCTAATATTGGCGAATGCTGGTCTAAGAAACATGCGACCTTCATGATCATGGGCGACACGTGCACAAGGGCTTGCGCTTTTTGCAATGTGAAAACAGGATTGCCTGATGCGCTCGATGCTGGGGAACCTCAACGCGTGGGCGACGCCATTGCGCGCATGGGGCTTTCCCATTCGGTGATCACCTCGGTTGACCGCGATGATTTGGACGACGGGGGTGCTGATCATTTCGTTCGCACCATCAAGGCCATCCGAAAAGCCTCGCCAACGACAACAATCGAAATCCTCACGCCCGACTTTTTGAAGAAAGACGGCGCGTTGGAGCGCGTTGTTGCGGCTAGGCCTGATGTGTTCAACCACAATCTTGAAACGGTGCCTGCACTCTATTTGAAAATCCGTCCGGGGGCTCGTTATTTCCATTCTTTGCGTCTGTTGCAGCAGGTCAAAGAGTTGGACAAATCGATGTTCACCAAGTCTGGCATCATGGTGGGCTTGGGCGAAACCCGCGAGCAGGTGATGCAAGTGATGGATGACATGCGCTCGGCCAATATTGATTTTATCACCATCGGGCAATATTTGCAGCCATCGCGCAAACATGCTGCGATTGATCGCTACGTCACGCCAGATGAATTCAAGTCATATGAGACAACAGCCTATGCCAAGGGCTTTCTGATGGTTTCAGCTTCGCCGCTTACCCGTTCCTCCCATCATGCAGGCGAAGATTTTGCGCGATTGCGCGCTGCAAGGCTTTCTGCCTGATGGCACATGTTGAAGTGAAACGCGTGGTGGCCCTCACCATCGACGAGGCTTTTGCCATTGCTGCGGATGTTGCGTCCTATAAGGAGTTTCTGCCCTTGGTCACGCGCTCGACGATTCGCGGCACCGTAGTGGAAGCGGGCAGAGTAAAAACATTTGCGGCAGACTTGATGGTGGCGGTCGAAAAACTGGGCTTGCGTGAAGGATTTACCAGTCAGGTCGTCGCCGACGCAGCGGCCCGTACTGTCACAGCGACATCACAAGACGGTCCGATCAAGGATTTGCGTGCGGTGTGGACCATGAGCGCTATTGATGGCAGCCGGACGCAGGTGGCCATCAGCATTGACTACAAGTTCAAGAATATGCTCCTGCAAATGGCGGCCGGCGGCATGATGGATATTGCCGTGAAGCGCGTGCTTGAGGCCTTTGAAGCACGAGGTCTGGTGCTTTATCCCTTCAGGGCCATGCCCAACATATAAAGTGCATGATCGCGCGCGGCGATGCGAATGGCGGCGCGGTCACCCGAAAAGATCACACATTCATGCCATGTCTTGCTGGACTTGAGGGCGCAACCGAAGTGAACAAGGCCCACGGGTTTTGTATCGCTGCCGCCCGTTGGTCCGGCGATGCCGGTGATTGCGATGGTGAGCGTCGCGGCAGAATGTTTGAGTGCGCCCTCTGCCATAGCGCGCGCCACGGCTTCACTAACTGCACCATGGGCTTCGATCAATTTTGGGGGAACGCCCAGCATTTGCGATTTGGCAGCGTTGGAATAGGTGACAAAGCCCCGATCAAAAATGGCCGATGATCCTGCGATGTCTGTTATTGCAGCTGCGACCATCCCGCCGGTGCAGCTTTCTGCTGTGGCGACGAGATTGCCGGATTTCAGAAGTGCGGCAACCAGTTCTGCGGGGCTCATAAGGGCAAACGCACTGTCACAGTGGCCAAGGCCGCCATGCCTTCCTTGCGACCAATGGCACCCATGGTTTCCGTCGTCGTGGCTTTGATGGCAATGCGGTCTGTTGCAAGGCCCAATTGGCGCGAGAGTTCACTCTTCATTTTTACAATATGCGGACTGATCTTGGGGGCTTCTGCCAGGATTGTAACATCAACATTGGCGATCAAACCGCCTTTGGCTTCGAGCAGTTGGCGCGCCTTGGCAATAAAAATTGAAGAACGCGCATTTTTCCACTGTGGGTCTGTTGGCGGGAAGTGGGTGCCAATGTCACCTTCACCGATTGTGCCAAGGATTGCATCAGTCACGGCATGAAGAGCCACATCCGCATCGGAATGGCCTTTGAGCTTGTGGGTGTGAGGCATTTCAACACCGCAGAGCCAAAGCGAATTGCCTTTGGTGAAAACATGAAAGTCTACCCCTTGGCCCACGCGAATATCGGGGCGATGGGCGAATTGGCTTTGGTTCAATTCAATATTCGCCATCGTAATATCATGAGATGTGGTGAGCTTTCGGTTGCGCGCTTCGCCTTGCACGACAGAGACCTTCATTCCGGCAAATTCAGCCACCGCAGCGTCATCTGTCAAGCCTTCGGCGGCTTGCGTAAAAGCGGTTTCATGGGCTTCGCGAATCTTTTGATAGCGGAAGCCTTGCGGTGTTTGCATATAAAAGAGCGTAGACCGATCAACGGTTTTTTCAATCAGACCCGCGCGCGCTTGTTTCAGCGTGTCTGCCACGGCCAAGCCCGGCACTACGGCATCAACATCGTTTAACTTGGCGATGACGGCGCTGATCACGGCATGTGAAATGAAGGGCCGGGCCGCGTCGTGGATGAGGATCAGGTCTGGCGCATGTTCTGCGCAGGCTTCAACGCCAATCCGACAAGAATCCTGGCGCGAATTTCCGCCCAGCACTGGTGTTGGCAGAGTTAGGCCTAACGCGGCGGCGGCGAAATCGGCGTCATGGTCCGCGCCGATTACCGTTTGAACATGTGTGACGGCGGGGTGTGACAGAAATGATTCAAGCGTCCAGCGCAGCACGGGCTTGCCCCCGATCAACTGGTATTGCTTTGGCTTTTCGCCCCCGGCGCGCTGGCCAGAGCCCGCCGCCACAATCACTGCCGCCACTTTCATGTGCCCGCCTTAAACGATGCCGCGCCCGAACAAAAGGGCTTGCGATTTTGCTTGACCTTGTTGCAGTGCAGCGTAATCTGCATAATAATTAGACGAAGAGTTTAGATGCTTAAAAAATGAGCATAATGATTGGAAAAATACGGACGCGTAACCGTGTCTTCCTCGCGCCCATGTCGGGGGTGACGGATGAAGCCTTTCGGCAGGCTTCGCATGACACGGCTGCGGGATTGGTCGTGTCGGAAATGGTGGCCAGCGAGGAATTGGTGCGCCAGCGTCGCGATATGGTGCGCCGGGCGCTGGGGGCCAAGAAACTTTCACCCTTCGTGATGCAGCTGGCGGGCCGCGAAGCCCATTGGATGGCTGAGGGTGCTAAAGTCGCACAAGACTTGGGCGCAGACATTATTGACATCAATATGGGTTGCCCAGCCAGACAAGTGACGGGTGGATTGTCGGGCTCAGCGCTGATGCGCAATCTTGATCATGCCATCACGCTGGTCGCGGCGACTGTTGGCGCAGCGCGGGTTCCAGTGACATTGAAAATGCGTCTCGGTTGGGATGAGAAATCCCTCAATGCGCCAGAACTGGCGCGGCGGGCTGAGGCTGCTGGTGTGGCAATGATTACAGTGCACGGTCGGACCCGCTGCCAGTTTTATACTGGAAAAGCAGACTGGAGGGCCATCCGCGCGGTGCGCGAGGCGATCAAGATCCCATTGGTCGCCAATGGCGATTGCCACTCACCCGATGATGCGCGCGCCATGATGCAAGCTTCAGGTGCCGATGCAGTCATGATTGGGCGTGGGGCCTATGGGCGGCCATGGTGGCCGGGCGTGGTTGCTGAGGCCTTGGAACCGGGCAGCGGCGTTCAGCATCCGTCACTGGCACAGGAACGCGATGTGTTGCTGAACCAGCAAGCCGATACTTTGTCACTTTACGGAGCTGAACTTGGCAATAAGACATTCCGCAAGCATCTTGGTTGGACCATTGCACGTATGGCGGCGCGCCGAATGTTGGATGCGGTTACGGTTCAAGAGGCGCGGCGCAATGTTTTGAATGAGAGAAACAACACTCTTGTAACATCTTCAATCATGCAGCTTTTTGCGCAAGTGGCCTTGCACAAGGAGGCCGCATGAGCGCGCCGGAAATTCCATTTCGCACTATTGTCGAGGCTTTGCCCAATCCACTTTTCATTGTGGATGGAGAGAACCGTATCGTTCTTGCCAACAGCGCTTGTGAAGATTTCTTTCAAACAAGCGCCTCGATATTGAAAAAGCAGGGGCTTGAAGATCTGGTGCCTTTTTCAAGCCCGGCTTTGGAAGCTGTTGCAAAGGTGCGGGCCGAAGGTGGTGTGGTCAATGAATATGCCATCAGCATGGGAACGCCGCGTGTGGGCGGTGAACGTGTTGTTGACGTGCAAACAACCGCGCTAAACGAAAATCCGGGTGCAGTTCTCGTAATGGTCCTGCGGCAATCCATGGCGCGGAAGTTTGATTTGCAACTCTCGCATCAAAGTGCGGCACGTTCGGTGTCGGGCATGGCGGCCATGTTGGCGCATGAGATCAAAAACCCTCTTTCAGGCATTCGTGGTGCTGCGCAATTGCTTGAGCCTGGCCTCAACGAGCAGGACCGAAGTTTGGCGCGGCTCATCTGTGACGAGACAGAACGTATTCGCAATCTGGTTGATCAGATGGAGGTCTTTTCCGATGAGCGACCGTTGGAACGCCAGCCGGTGAACATACATGTGGTTTTGGACCGTGTGAAACAGTTGGTCAATGCGGGAAGTCATGAAGGGGTTCACATTGTCGAAGACTATGATCCGTCTTTGCCGCCTGTCAGTGGTAATCATGACCAATTGGTTCAAGTGTTTCTGAATCTCGCCAAGAACGCGGTTGAGGCGATGCAAGAAAATGGCGGCAAGTTGATGCTGACCACGGCCTTCAAGCCGGGGGTCAAGCTTTCTGTACCGGGCGGTGGGGAGCGCGTGTCTCTGCCGCTCGAAGTCGGTGTGCATGATGAAGGCGGCGGCGTTCCTGAAGACATCCGCCAGCATATTTTTGATCCTTTCATCACGTCAAAAGCGCAGGGCAAGGGCTTGGGGCTGGCTTTGGTTGCCAAGATCGTGCGCGACCACGGCGGCGTGGTGGAGTGTATCGATCGGGGCAATGGGACGACATTTCGCGTGCTCTTGCCGCTCGAACGTAAAATGGAGAAAATGGGATCATGAGTGCGAAAACAATTTTGCTGGCCGATGACGACAGCGCCATCCGTACGGTCCTCATTCAAGCCTTGAACCGCGCGGGTTATAGCGTGCGGGCCACGTCCACTGCTGCGGCACTCTGGCGCTGGGTGGCCGAGGGGCAGGGCGATGCAGTGATTACGGACGTGGTTTTGCCCGATGAGAACGCATTTGAAATGCTGCCACGGATCAAAAAACTGCGTCCGAAACTACCCTTCATTGTGATGAGCGCACAGAATACGATCATGACTGCCATTCGTGCCACTGAGCTTGGCGCCTATGATTATCTACCCAAGCCATTTGATCTCAGCACACTAATTCAAACCGTGGGCCGGGCCCTGGAACAGGCCAGCAAACCCACTTTGGTGCGGGCTAAAGAGACGGGGGAGACTTTGCCGATTATCGGTCGTTCGGCAGCAATGCAGGATATTTACCGGGTGATCGCAAGGCTGACCCTGACGGAACTTACTGTCACAATCATTGGTGAGAGCGGCACGGGCAAAGAACTTGTGGCCCGTGCGCTGCATGATTTTGGCAAGCGACGGCGTGGGCCTTTTGTTGCTGTGAATATGGCAGCCATCCCACGCGAGTTAATTGAGTCCGAACTTTTTGGCCATGAGAAGGGGGCCTTCACGGGTGCTTCTGCGCGCATGGCGGGACGGTTTGAGCAGGCCGAGGGGGGCACGCTTTTCCTTGATGAAATCGGCGATATGCCGCTTGAAGCACAAACGCGTTTGCTGCGTGTATTGCAACAAGGCGAATATACTTCTGTGGGCGGCAATGCACCGATCAAATCAAACGTTCGCATTATTGCGGCCACGCACCGTGACTTGCGCCAGCTCATTGCTCAGGGACAATTTCGCGAAGACTTGTTCTTCCGGCTCAATGTGGTGCCGCTGCGTTTGCCGCCTTTGCGCGACCGCGTTGAGGATATTCCCGATTTGGTGCGGCATTTCCTAGAGCAATCACAAAAAGAGGGTTTGCCGCCTAAAGATATTTCACGTGAGGCAATTGAGGTTTTGAAATCCTATCGCTGGCCGGGCAACGTGCGCGAGCTGGAAAATCTCGTGAAACGATTGATGGCCATTGAGATTGATGATGTGATTGGCGGGGCTTCAGTTGCGACGGAATTGGAAGCAAATCAACCTCATTCGTTGGGTCCGAAGTCCGATGGAGGTGCCCAACCAGAAACGATTGGGGCTTTTATCGAACAGCATCTGGCGGGTTATATGGCGGGTTTTGCAAACGGTCTGCCGCCCGATGGGCTTTATAACCGCATTCTCCATGAAGTGGAGCCGCCGCTGCTCCGATCTGTGCTCAGCGTCACAAAAGGCAACCAGCTGAAAGCTGCGGAAGTTTTGGGGATAAATCGCAATACGCTGCGCGTGAAAATAAAACAGCATCAAATCAAATCGTTGCGCGGTTTTTCATAAGTCACGCATTAGAAACGATTGTGGCTTCGATGTCACAGTAGTTGTTGAAAATTAGCCACAGACCGGGGCATAATGCTTGGCATGTTGAAAGTGGCAGATATTTCGATTGGCAAACGTATTCGATCCTATTCCGGTTGGGCAGCGTTGGCGCTTGTCAGCATCGGGACGATCTTAGGGTTTGCGACGTTTCTTTTGCTGACGGGGCTCACCCCCATCAAGCCGACGAGCAGCAATATCGGCACGATGTTGCTGGCCAATGGCCTTGTGGTTCTGGTGATGCTGTCGATGATTGTCGGGCAGGTTGCCCATCTCTTTTTGGAGCGCAAACGCGGAACGGCAGGGGCCGGGTTGCATATTCGCCTTGTGACACTGCTCAGTCTGGTTTCTGTGGTTCCTGCTCTTTTGGTTGCTGCCTTTGCGAGCGTGACTTTAAACCGTGGACTGGACACCTGGTTTTCAACACAGACCAAGGCCATTGTTGACACTGCGGCGACGGTTGCTGATGCCTATCTCACCAACGCGACGGAAGCGACGCGCAATGATCTTGCCAATATTGCGACAGACTTGGTTCAACAGGTTCCTGAATTCAACAACGACAGACCGAACTTTTTGCTGCGTGTAGCGCGGCATGGAGCTTTGCGTAACCTCGGCGCTGTTTATATTTTCAACAATGACACTAAGCAAATTGAGGCCAATGCGACGGCCAATGACAGCATTACTTTTATTGCGCCGAGCCCGGAAAATCTGGTGCAGGCCGATAAAGGCGATATTGTTTTGCTGCCACCGGGCAGGGGCGGCAATTTGATCCGTGCGCTGATGAAGTTGCAGGGTTATCCTAATGAATATCTTTATATCTACCGCCTTGTATCACCTGCTGTGATCGAGCAGTTGACAAAAACGCGCGATGCTAAAGTGCAATACGATTCAATGTTGCAACAACGCCTTGGCTATCAGTTGACATTCGGATTGATCTACGCGTCATTGGCACTGATCTTTTTGCTCGCAGCGGTTTGGGCCGGCATGTGGTTTGCCGACCGTTTGGTGGCACCTATGGTGCGACTGCTCAATGCCTCGCAGGATGTGGCGCGGGGTGATTTTAATGCCAAGGTCAAGATCATCGAGGGGCCCGGTGATTTTCAACGCCTTTCGCAAACGTTTAATTTGATGACAGATCAGATTGCACAAAGCCGTGACCAATTGCTGATGACCAACGAGAAGTTGGATGAGCGGCGGCGTTTTACTGAAGCGATGTTGGAGGGTGTGAGCGCTGGTGTGATTGGTATTGGGCCAGACCACGCGATAACCTTGGTCAATCGTTCTGCCTTGGCGCATTTGGGCGTGGCAGATTCTGATCTCATGGGACAGCGGATTGAAGATGCCATTCCAGAGTTCGCGGCACTTTATCATACAGCTTTAGGGCGGCCACATGGCTCAGCTGATGGGCAAATTGATTTTAAGATCAAGGGCCATGATCTCAGTTTTATTGTCAGGATTACCACTGAACTTGGCGAACAAGCCCATGGCCATGTTTTGACATTTGATGATATTACGCAATTGGTTTCGGCCCAGCGCAATTCTGCATGGTCCGATATTGCCCGGCGCATTGCGCATGAAATTAAAAATCCGTTGACACCAATTCAACTTTCGGCAGAACGGTTAAAACGCAAATATCTTAAGGAAATTACCACTGATCGACATGTGTTTGAGCAGTGTACTGATACGATCATCCGGCAAGTGGGTGATCTCGGTCGCATTGTGGATGAGTTCTCGTCCTTCGCGCGCATGCCTTCGGCTGTGCCTGAGATGAACAGCCTGAATGATCTGGTGAAAGAAGCAACAATTCTGCAGCGGGTCTCTTCTTCCGACATCGACATTGCTTTTGCACTTTCAACACGGCCGTTGAATTTTCCATTTGACCGACGATTGATGACGCAAGCTGTTACCAACCTGGTCAAGAATGCACGTGAGGCGATCGAAGCGCGCGACGCAGACGCTGTTCGAGGGCATATTCTGATTGAGACGGGTTTGGACGGAGACACGCCTTATCTGGCCGTCACCGACAATGGCGTTGGTCTGCCCAAAGAAAATCGCAACCGCCTCGCTGAGCCTTATATGACGACCCGCGAGAAGGGGACAGGCCTTGGCTTGGCCATCGTCAAACGCATCATGGAAGAGCATGGTGGGCGCTTGCGCTTGTCGGATGCGTCGAGCGGTGAAGGGGCTACAATTACTTTAGAGTTTGCGCCACAGGCGCAGTTTGCGTTGGAGAGTGCGTAATGGCCGCTGATATTTTAATTATTGATGACGAGGCGGATATCCGAGAGTTGACGGCGGGCATCCTGCAAGACGAAGGCTTCGAGACGCGGTTGGCGCATAACTCTGATGCGGCGCTCAGTGAGATGAATTTGCGCAAACCTTCGCTGGTGATCCTCGATATTTGGCTGCAAGGTTCAAAGCTCGATGGCTTGGATTTGTTGCTGGAAATCAAACAAGTTTATCCTTTACTACCCGTTATCATCATCTCCGGGCATGGCAATATTGAAACGGCTGTCGCTGCCATCAAGCGCGGCGCCTATGAATATGTGGAGAAACCTTTCAACTCAGATCGGCTGCTTGTTGTTGTCAATCGTGCGTTGGAAACATCACGTTTAAAGCGCGAGAATGAGGAACTCAAAGGTCGGTCCGGACTCGATTCTGAATTGCTGGGCCGGAGCCAGGCCATGCGCCAGTTGCGCCAGACGATGAAGAAGATTGCGCCCTCCAATAGCCGTGTTTTGATCGCGGGCCCAATGGGAGCAGGCAAAGAATTGGTAGCCCGATCGCTGCACAATGCCTCGCAGCGGGCAGAGCGAGCGTTTGTGATTTTAGGTGCGGCGGCCATGGCACCTGAGCGCATGGAACAGGAACTCTTTGGTGTTGAGGCGCAAGGCGGCGAGGGCCTCCGCATTGGTGCCTTGGAGGAGGCACATGGCGGCACACTTTACATTGATGAAATCGCAGACATGCCAATTGAAACGCAAGGTAAGGTTTTGCGCGTCTTGGTGGACCAAACGTTTCAACGCGTAGGGGGAACCAAGAAGGTCAAGGTTGATGTCAGGATTTTCACATCAACATCGCGCGATCTTGTGGCGATGATAGCGGCGCAGCAGTTCCGCGAAGACCTCTATCATCGGTTGGGCGTTGTGCCCTTGCAGGTGCCCGGGCTTGATGAGCGGCGCGAAGATATTCCTGAACTTGTTGAATTCTTCGCCAAATCCTACGCGTCGTCGGCGGGGCAGTTGACGCGGCCATTTTCGCCAGAGGCCATTATGTTGCTGCAAACGCGCGCATGGCCCGGCAATGTGCGTGAGTTGCGCAACAATGTGGAGCGCGCTTTGATCCTTGCCGCTGGTGATGGAGCCGAAGAAGTAGCGGCTTCTGCCTTGGCGTCCGAGATCGCGAGCAAGACGCCCTCGGGGTTTTCACAGGAGAGTCTTCTCGGCCTGCCGCTGCGTGATGCGCGCGATATGTTTGAGCGGGATTATATTGCCGCACAAATGTCACGTTTTGGCGGGAATATTTCGAAGACGGCGGTTTTCATCGGCATGGAGCGGTCTGCTTTACACCGCAAAATCAAAATGTTATCGCTATCGACCAAAGAGCAGGATGAAGAGCCGGAAGAGCCAGTTGGCATTCCTGATTGAATCGGATAGTCTGAACAACGTCCGGGCGGTAACAAAGATCGGCGAAAAGCATGGCACAAGAAAAACAACAAAACCTGCAAGACACGTTTCTGAATCACCTGCGCAAAACCAAAATTCCGGTGACGGTTTTTTTGGTGAATGGCGTGAAACTCCAAGGGATTATAACCTGGTTTGATAATTTCTCTATGTTGTTGCGCCGCGATGGTGTTTCGCAGCTGGTCTATAAGCACGCGATTTCAACTATTATGCCGGGCGGGCCGATCAGCTTGTTTGACGATGAAAATCGCGAATAGGTACAAACCATTGTTCCATTTGATTGAAGCGGCATGAGCGGCACAGGCCAGCCGGGCAGTGGCATTGACTTAAAGCGCGAAGGTCCCGAACTCACCCGGGCTATTGTACTGCACGTAGAGCGCAAGACCAACAAGGCCAAGACGGCTTTTGAACGCAATGCTGCGTCAAAGCTGGAAGAAGCCATGGGTCTGGCAGATGCGATTGATCTTGAAATTGAGTTGGCGCTGATCGTGCCCCTGGTGGCGCCAAAACCGGGCACATATCTCGGCACGGGCAAGGTCGCAGAGATCGCCGAAAAGGTACAAGAGGCAGAGGCCGAGTTGGTTGTGGTCAACGCGCAGCTCAGCCCCATCCAACAGCGCAACCTTGAAACGGCTTGGAAGTGCAAGGTTCTGGACCGCACGGGTTTGATCCTCGAAATCTTTGGTCGCCGCGCGGTCACGCGTGAAGGTTCGCTTCAGGTCGAGCTTGCGCATTTGCAATATCAACGTTCGCGTCTGGTGCGGTCTTGGACCCATCTGGAACGGCAGCGCGGCGGCTTCGGCTTTCTGGGCGGCCCCGGCGAAAGTCAACTCGAAGCGGACAGGCGGCTCATTCAAGAGCGTATCACCAAAATTGAAGGTGAGCTTGAAGGCGTGGTCAAGACGCGTGATTTGCACCGCAAGGGCAGGGAACGTGTGCCATATCCGATCATTGCTTTGGTGGGTTACACCAATGCCGGTAAATCAACGCTGTTTAACAAGCTGACCAATGCCAATGTTTTGGCCAAAGACTTGCTGTTTGCCACGCTCGATCCCACCATGCGCAACATCACGCTGCCCAGCGGGCGCAAGATCATCATGTCTGACACCGTTGGTTTTATCTCTGAACTGCCGACGACGTTGATTGCATCGTTCCGCGCCACGCTCGAAGAGGTGTTGGCAGCAGATGTTATTTTGCATGTGCGTGATATTGCGCATGAAGAGACTGAAGCCCAAGCACATGATGTCACCCATGTGCTGACGGAACTTGGGCTTTCGGAGGAACGGCGCGGGCAGATCATTGAAGTATGGAACAAGGCCGATCTTCTCGATGCGCCGCTTCGCGCTGGGTTGTTTGCAAAGGCTGAACGCCGGGCCGATGTCGCTTTGGTGTCATCGCTGACCGGTGAGGGGATTGACCACCTGCTTGATCTCATCGAGTTGCGTTTGGCACGTTCGAGCACGATTTATGAAATCACCTTTGGCGCGGCAGATGGTGGTGGTCTTGCCTGGGCGCATCAGCGTGGCGAAGTGATTGAGCGTAAGGTTCACAACGACGGCCGCACAACTTTGACCTTGCGGCTGGATGATGATGCGGCAGGGCAGGCCAAAGCCAAATATGGCAAGGCCGTCAAAGTGAAAAAGTGATGGCGCGTCTGGCCGCTTTCCTGCGCGCTGTGAACGTCGGTGGAACGGGCAAGTTGCCGATGACCGAATTAAAGGCCATGTGTGAAGAATTGGGTTTCAACAATGTTCAGACTTATATCGCCAGCGGCAATGTAGTCTTTGAAACGAAGCTCGATGCGAAAGCGGCGCGTGCGAAATTGTTGCCCCATTTGGAGAAACACCTCGGCAAGGCGGCCGAGATTTTCATCCGCGATGTCGCGGAATTGCAGGCCCTTGTCGATGAGAACCCATTTCCCGGCGCGGAAGGTGCGCGGCATATGGTGATCCTCTTGCAAGAGGGCGCGACGGCAGAAATGGTTTCGGCGGCGCGGTTCCAAACCAACGAGATGATCAAGCCCGGGAGCAGGGCACTCCATGTGCATTATCCAACTGGCATGGGTGCATCGAAGCTTAAAATCCCCGGTGCCGAAAAAGGTACAGCACGCAACATGAACACGATCCGCAAGATGTTGGAGCTGGCAGTTGGTTGATGCCATGACCTTCGCAACGCCGGAAGACTTCGAGGCGTGGTTGCTGAAACATGGACTTACTACAACAGAAATATTGCTGCGCCTCGCCAAGAAGGGTGCACGCGAACCAACTTTGAACTATGCCCAAGCGCTTGACGTAGCACTTTGTCATGGCTGGATTGACGGTGTGAAAAGGCCCGATAGCAAGGAACACTTCATCCAGCGGTTCACCCCGCGCAAGGCCTCAAGTCCATGGTCGAAGATCAACCGTGACAAAGCTGAGGCTCTGATCAAATCAGGACAGATGCGGGAAGGGGGCTTGGCCGCCATCGCGCAAGCCAAGGCTAATGGGAAATGGGACAAGGCCTATGCGGGCTCTGCCTCCATTGCCGTGCCAGACGATCTGGCCGCAGCATTGAAACGCAACGCTGCTGCGAGTGCATTCTTCAAAAAACTCGACCGCCAAAACCGCTATGCCATTCTTTACCGCATTGGTGCCGTGAAGAAGGCTGAGACGCGGGCCCGCAAGATTGCGCAATTTGTCGCGATGCTGGCGAAGGGCGAGAAGCTTTATCCTTGAAGCTCACCCAGCTTGGCTAAGTTCCATAGCTCATCCATTTCATTAAGGCTGGACTGCGCGGGTTCTTTGCCTTGCTTGGCGAGTTCAGATTCGATGAAAGCAAAACGGCGCTCAAATTTGGCATTGGTGCCGCGCAGCGCCGCTTCGGGGTCAATCCCCAAATGCCGCGCCACATTGGCAAGCGCAAAAAGAATGTCACCAAATTCCTCGGCCTTCTTGTCGGCGGGCGCGTCCTTGAACTCGGCAATCTCCTCACTGATCTTGTCATAGACATTGTCAACCGACGGCCAGTCAAAGCCAACCTTGGCGGCCTTGGATTGAAGCTTAACGGCGCGGGTTAAACCGGGCAGGGCGATGGCCACGCTGTCCAGCAAGCCTTGTTTGGGTTGGCCTTCTCGTTCCATGGCCTTGTTGGCCTCCCAGAAGCCTTTCGAGACACCGGCGGCACGTGCTTGGGCATCGCCAAAGACATGAGGATGCCTGCGGATCATCTTGGTGACCACGGTCTCGACCACATCGTCGAAGGTGAACGCGCCAGCTTCGGCTGCCATCTGGGCATGATAGATCGGTTGAAAAAGAAGATCGCCAAGCTCATCTTTAAGCGCCGACATATCGTTCTTTGCTATGGCGTCGGCCACCTCATAGGCTTCTTCGATCGTATAAGGCGCGATCGTATCGAAGCTCTGTTCAAGATCCCACGGACAGCCTGTCACTGGTGCTCGCAATGCGACCATGATAGCGCGCAGGGTAGCGATGTCGCGGGGGTTCATGGTGGTTGGGTCGCTCATTGCCATCCGTTATCGGTCATTCGCATAATATATATTATGGAATATCCGTCTTCGATGAATACTCCATAATATTTGGATGGTTGAACGGGAAAGTTTGCCCCCATCATGGTGTTAGCTCTGCTGGCTCAAGCATTGCATTCAATCGTCAGGCCGTCATGGGCTGGCACTGTGCCATTGGGCAGTTCGCGTTGCAGTGTGGCATAATCTAAGTCGATGTGCATGTTGGTGATGATGGCGCGTTGCGGCTTGAGTTCTGCGATCACAGCCAGCGTTTCTGCCAAGCTGAAATGGCTGGGATGGCGCGTGTAGCGTAAGGCGTCGATGATCAGGACATCCAGGCCCGCCAGGGCTTCCATGGCGCGCGGCGGAACGGCGTTCACGTCTGGCATATAGGCGACATTGCCAAAACGGAAGCATAGGGCTTCGATATTGCCGTGTTGCACAGGGATGGGCAGGGCGCTGATGTTGCCCCCTGCTCCGCTGGCCGCGACATTTTTGTATGGCGCGATCTCATTAAGCTCAGCAATGGCCGGATAGCCATTGGCGTTGATGAAACAATAGCCAAAGCGCGATTCCAGTGTGCGAACCGTTGGCGCATCAGCATGGAGTGGCAGGCGCGTTTTTTGCAAAAGAAAGAACGGACGCAGATCGTCAATGCCGTGGGTATGGTCGGCATGGTCATGGGTGAACCAGACGGTATCAAGGCTTGGCACTTTGGCGGCCAGCATCTGTTCGCGTAAGTCAGGCGTCGTGTCGATGAGGACTCGCGTCGTGCCTTGTGGCGTTGTGCGTTCCGCCAGTAACGAACAGCGCCGCCTGCGGTTTTTGGGATTTGTGGGGTCACATGCACCCCAATCGCCGCCTACGCGTGGAACACCGGCCGATGAGCCGCAGCCCAATATGGTCAAGCGTAAACTCATGCCGCAGACCGAAACGCGTCTGGCATTGGCACTTTGTCAAACAGTCGGAAGAAATTGGTACTGGTAAGAAAGGCCATCTCATCGCGTGATAATCCGCGCACTGCTGCAAGTTGCTCCAACGTTTTCACAACATAACTGGGCTCATTGTCTTTGCCACGAAACGGCACGGGTGCCAGAAAGGGCGCATCGGTTTCGACGAGAATACGATCCACGGGGATCGCCTTGGCCGTGGTACGAATGTCTTCGGCGTTCTTGTAAGTGAGGATGCCAGAGAAGGAAACCGTGAGCCCCAGCTCAACCCCCTTCTCGGCCAGCCACTGTTGCGATGTGAAGCAATGGAGCACCGCCTTGAATGCGCCTTTGGCCATTTCTGCTTCGAGTACACGGGCCGTATCTTCCTCCGCCATGCGTGTGTGAATCACCAGCGGCAAGCCGGTTTCACGCGCAGCAGTGATGTGGGTCTTGAAACCCTGCATTTGGGCTTCACGTGGGCTGAGATCATAATGATAATCCAACCCCGCCTCGCCAAGGCCGACGACCTTTGGATGTTTGGTGAGTTTGACGAGATCCGCGACTGAAACGTCGAGTTCTTCGTGCGCATTGTGCGGATGCGTACCCACCGTGCAAAACACGTTTTCATGCGGCTCCGTCAAAGCCAGCAGGCGCGGGAAATTTTTGACCCGGCTGCTGATCGACAACATCAGGCCCACGCCCTGCTCCCGTGCACGCGCCAAAACGCCCGGCAGTTGGTTCGACAACCCGTCGTAGTCCAAATGGCAATGGCTGTCGACAATCAGGCTCATGGGGCTTTGGCCTCCTCCTCCACATAGCGCGGGAAGATGGGCTGTGGTGCAGGTAAGGTCGTGCCGGATTTTAGCTGGCGATCAAAAGCCGCAAATCTCCGCTCACCTTCGGGAATTGCTAAAGCGTCAAGCAATTTTGCGGCTGAGGTCGGTATATAGGGCTGCACCAATAGCCCGATGCGGCGCAGCACTTCGGCGGTCACATAAAGTACCGTTTCCATCTTGGCAGGGTCGGTCTTTTTCAAGCCCCAAGGCGCTTCGCCCGCGAAATAGCGATTGGCTTCGGCCACCACTTTCCAGATGACATCCATCGCTTTCGAGATGGCGTAGCCCGCGTGCTGAACGCGCACTTCGGCCAACATGGCCTCAGCCATGGACAGCATCGCTTGGTCATTGTCCGAGAGTGAGCCACAGGTGGGCACAGTGGCGTTGCAATTCTTGTTGATCATAGACAGAGAACGTTGCGCGAGGTTGCCCAGATCATTGGCAAGGTCGGCATTCATCCGGGCTGCGATGGTTTCATGGGTGAAGCTGCCGTCATTGCCGTAAGGCACTTCGCGCATGAAGAAATAGCGCACTTGGTCCACGCCATAGCGTTCGACCAAATCCTTATGGCCCAGCACATTGCCGGTGGATTTTGACATTTTCTCGCCCTTGTTGAACAGAAAGCCGTGAACGACAATCTGCTTGGGCAATGGGAGCTTCGCTGACATCAGGAAGGAAGGCCAATAGATGGCGTGAAAGCGCGTGATGTCCTTGCCGATGACATGGGCGCTGGCAGGCCAATAATGGGCACGAGGGTTGTTCGCATCGGGAAAACCCGTTGCCGTGATATAATTGGTCAGCGCATCCACCCAGACATACATCACATGCTTGGGATTGTCAGGTACAGGTACGCCCCAATTGAAGGTGGTGCGGCTGATCGAAAGGTCTTTGAGGCCCCGTTTCACAAATGAGGTGATCTCATTGCGGTAGTGTTCGGGCACAATGAAATCCGGATTGTCGTCATAGTGCTTGAGCAGGCGATCACCATAAGCCGAGAGCTTGAAGAAATAACTTTCCTCTTCCACCCATTCGACCAACGTGGAGGTCTTGACCGAAAAGCGTCTGCCTTCGCGCAGTTCCGTTTCATCCTCATCATAATAGGCTTCATCGCGCACCGAATACCAACCGGCATATTTCGCCAAATAAATATCACCATTGGCTTCCATGCGCCGCCAGATTTCCTGCACGGCATCACGGTGGCGTGCCTGCGTGGTGCGCACAATGTCGTCGGCGCGGGCGTTCAAGTCTTCACCCATCTGTTCAAACAAGGCGGCGGTGCGGTCTGCCAGTTGCAAGGGCGTGATGCCCTCGCGTGCTGCTGTCTGCTGCATCTTCTGGCCATGCTCGTCCATTCCAGTGATAAACAGCACATCTGCGCCATCCAGCCGCTTGAAACGCGCCATCACATCGGTGGCGATGCGCTCATAGGCGTGGCCGATATGTGGCGCGCCATTGGCATAGGGAATGGCGGTGGAGATGAGATAGGTTTCGGACTTCGTCATAAGCCAGCTATTGCCCCGGAATCACGAAGCCTTCAAGGCTTCGTTGACAAGCTTCATCTGGGCCAGCGCTGCCTGCCTGCGGTCTAGGTTAAAGCCTTGGGCGATGCGGGTGTTCTCGCTGATGGTCTGGTGTGCGGCGGCAAGTTTGGCGTTGCTTGAGGCCCTGGCGGTTTGGGCCAGCCAATCGAGCAAAAGCTGGCTGAAGGTGGTGAACTCATCAGGGCTAACACCCCTGCCTGCCAATTGGTTTGAAATACGGACGAGATCAGAGGCCTTGGGCCTTGATAGCCCGGCAAATTGCGCAAAAGCTTTGGCCCCCGCCGAGCTTAAAAGACTGCGGGCTTGGCCCGGGCTGCCTTGGGCTTGGACGATAGCGCGAGTCAGTTCTTCATCATTTGGTTTTGTTTCTATGGGTAAAGCATTGACAATATTGAAAACCTGGTCATTTTCGAGTGGGCCTAACGCGAGCTTTAGGCAACGGGATTTCAAGGTGCGCAAAAGTTTGCCGGGCTGGTGAGAGACAAGGAAAATCAGCGCTTTAGGCGGCGGTTCTTCAACCAGTTTGAGAATAGCATTAGCCGATTCCGAATTGAGATCGTCTGCGGCATCAATGATCGCCACGCGCCAGCTGCCTGCCGCTGTCCGTGAAAAGAAGGCCGTCAGGCTGCGGGCATCATCGACCGAGATTTCAGATTTGAGTTTGCGCGGCTTTGCGTCATTGAGTTGGCGTTCCAGCACAAACAGATCCGGATGTGCGCGCGCATGGATCCATCTTCGCGATTGTTCACTGCCGCCCAAAATCTGCGCTGCCAGGTGAAAAGCCAAGGTGGCCTTACCAATTCCCTTTTGTCCATGCAGCAGCCAGGCATGGTGGGGCTTGCCCGAGGCAAAGGCTTTGCCAAACTGCGACTGGGCCTCTGCGTGGCCGATCACTTCTGCGGCAAAGCGCGGATGATAGGGAACTTCGCGCGGGTCTTCGGTTTCTTCAGCCACGCAATTGTTTCCAGATAGCGGCATCGATGGCGGCGACACTTTGCGCAGCGTCGATCAGCTTGCAACGCTGGTGCTCTGCCTTGGCAATGGTGAGAAATCCTTGACGGAGGTTTTGATGGAAAGCCAAACCTTTGCGCTCATAGCGATCTTCATCGCCGGTCCCGCGCGCTTTGGCACGGGCCAATCCAACGACTGGATCAAGATCGAATACAAAAGTGATATTTGGCCGCGTCAGCCCAACGATTTCACTTTCAAGACGGTCGATGAGCGTCATAGAGCAACCACCCGCAATGCCTTGATAGGCCCGCGTTGAATCCATAAACCTATCGCAGATTACAGTCTTCCCGGCGGCAAGCGCTGGACGGATGACTTCGCGCAAATGACTATCGCGTGCTGCGTAGTTAAGCAGCGCTTCAGCCTCAGCTGACCACCGTGACGTTTCACCGGTAACGAGAAGTTCACGCAACGCTTCGGCCGAAGGCGTGCCACCGGGTTCGCGTGTGATCAACACATCGACATCGGTAGCGCGCAAGCCGCCGGCCAACAGCTTCACTTGCGTTGATTTCCCCGTGCCCTCGCCGCCCTCAAAGGTGATGAACATCAGCCACCAAATATCATGATCAGGGCGCTATCTGCCGCCTTGTGCCACATGGAAGACGTTGCGGCCACGTCTGCGCCCACCTGCAATGGTGCGTCGGCCACGGCCTTGCCATCGACTAATATTTTCAGCGTGCCAACCTCGGTGCCCGTTTTGACAGGCGCAATCAATGGGCCCGTATAGCTCAGCTTCATATCGGCCTTGTCTTGTTCAAAAGCTGCCAGCGAAACCTTGAATGCATTTGGCACCACAAGGTTGACCCAGCGCTCCTGCCCGCCCCAGACGCGAACGCGGGTGACGGTTTCACCCGCTTCATAAATACTTATCGATTTGAATTGGTTGAAACCATAGTCGAGGAGTTTTTGGGCTTCAATTTTACGCTTGTCGAGGTTGTCGAGGCCAGCCACCACCATGATCAAGCGGCGGCCATCGCGCACGGCTGAACCAACGAGGCCATAGCCCGCCTCTTTGGTGTATCCCGTCTTCATGCCGTCAGCGCCGGGATAATCCTTCAGCAAGGGATTGCGGTTTTCCTGTTTGATTTTATTCCAAGTGAAATCCGCCGTGCCATAGATCTTGTAGTCGTCAGGGTGATTGAGAATGATGTAGCGGGCCAGCGTTGCAAGATCGCGGACACTCATTTTCTGGCCAGGATCAGGCAGGCCCGTCGCATTGGCAAAAGATGAATTTGTGAGGCCCAGTTCCTTGGCTTTGACCATCATGCGCTGGGCAAAAGCAGGTTCGCTTCCTGCAATGTTTTCGGCCAGTGCGATACAGGCATCATTGGCGGATTGGATGATGGCACCATGCAGGAGATTGTCCACCGAAACGCGGCTGTTGACTTCGGCATACATGGTGGAGCCACCGGCCCCCTGCCCGCCACGCTTCCAGGCATCCTGGCTGATGATCATTTCCTGATCGAGCTTCAACTCGCCCTTCTTCAGCATGTCGAAGATGATGGCTTGCGTCATCAGCTTGCTCATCGAGGCAGGAGGGACGGCGGTATCCGCATCCTTCTCAAAAAACACATTGTCGGATTTGGCGTCGATGAGGATGGCTTCTTTGGCCGCCGTGTCAAAGGGCGGCAAGGTCTGGGCTCCGGCCTGGAGACAGGCGAAGCAGCAGGTGAAGGCCATAATGATCAACCGTGAAATGGACATAGCGCGGTTTTAGGCGGGGCTTGCGGCATTGCCAATTGCTATTTCACCAGCATGATGAATTGCAACTACTGCAACCGCCAATCAATTTCGGCCTCGCCGTGGTCTTTCAGAAATGCATTGGCCTTTGAGAACGGTCTGGAGCCAAAAAAGCCATTGTGGACCGAAAGTGGCGAGGGGTGGGCCGAAGTCAAAACCAGATGACGGCTCCGGTCCACAAAGGCGGCTTTCTTCTGGGCATAGTTTCCCCAGAGGATGAAGACCAGGGGCCGGACTTCCGCATTGAGCAGGCGGATGATGGCATCAGTGAATTGTTCCCAGCCCTTCCCTTGGTGGGCGGCGGCGCGGCCCGCCTCCACGGTCAAAACCGCATTGAGCAAGAGAACGCCCTGCTCTGCCCAAGCTTGCAGATTTCCGTGGGCAGGAGGTGCCAGGCCAAGATCACTTTGCATTTCCTTATAGATATTGACCAGCGATGGCGGCGGGCGAACGCCCTTGCGCACCGAGAAACACAAGCCGTGGGCTTGGCCTTCGCCGTGGTAAGGGTCCTGCCCTAGGATGACGACGCGCACTTTGTCCAATGGTGTCAAATCCAGTGCGGCGAACCATTCGTTGCCCTTGGGATAGATGGTTTTGCCTGCCTCGCGTTCCGCCACAAGAAAACAGCGCAACGCCTGCATATAGGGCGCATCAAATTCTGGCTGGAGCGGGACGCGCCAGCTGTCGTTTAGTTTGATCATGGATTAGGGTTTAAGCGCTTCACTGCGGGCTGCATAGCCTGCGGCAGCAATGGCGCGCAGCATGGCTTCGGGCGAGGATTTGTCATTGTCAAAACTGACGGTGGCGGTTTTGTTTTCGAGTGAAATCATCACATCCGTCACGCCGGGTAAGGCTTGCAACGCGGCTTTGATATTATGGGGGTCTGGCCCGCAGGTCATCGTATCAACCGCAATTGAAACGCTCTGCGGCAAGGCCAAGGCGTGGCCGCTTGAAACCACAAGGATTAAGATAGCAAGCACGTTTCGCATGAGCAGAGTGTATCAGGCGGGCTTTGCCAAAGTCTTCTTTAAAAAGCGGATAACGTCATCAACAATTGGTGATCCATCAACACCCCAGAAACAATGATCGGCACCTGCCACACGTTGCAAAGTGACATTGCAACCCTTGGCCTTGAGGGCCAAATAGAGTGCTTCGCCCTGTTCGTAGGGCACCAGTCGGTCCTTGTCGCCATATTGCAGCAACATGGGCGGGGCGGATCTGCTGGCATAGGTTACAGGTGAAGCCGCGCGGGCTTTCGCTTTGTTTTTCTGCAATGGGCCGCCAATGAGAATTGATTCAGGTGAGTCAGCCGCATCTGAATCTCCCTTGTCGTGCAGCTTTCGTTTCTGCTTGGCCATGGTCAGAAATTCTGCTGGACCGAACCAATTCACTACAGATTGTACCGCACTTGAGCCTTCAGTGACGCCGACTTTGCCTTCAAGCCTTTTAGTGTTGCCGGTGAGTCCAATCAGCGTAGCAAGATGCCCGCCAGCGGAATCGCCAAAGGAAGCAAAGCGCTTGGGATCAATGCCGAGCAGCGCCGCGTGTTTGCGCAGAAACCGGATGGCGGCTTTGCAATCATGCAGCTGTGTGGGGAATTTCGCTTCATGCGAGAAACGATAGGAAATGCGCGCAACCGCAAAGCCTGCCTGGTGAAAACGATTTAAGAAATCCATTTGGCGATAGACATGATTGGTGATCGTAGGGTGGCCCGTGGCCCAAGCGCCACCATGGATGAAAACGATGGTTGGATGTGGGCCTTTGCCTTTAGGCACAGACAAATTCAACAGCAAGGGCCGAAAGCCCCAAGGGGTGGCATAAGGCACATCACGATAGAAGCGCCCGCCGCCGGACAGATTCTCGGGGTTGTGCAGTGGCCAATCATAATCCTGGCCAATAGCGGTGAACAGCTTTTTGAAGTCCGTCGCCACGCTCATTGTTGCGCACCAAATTGCCGCAAAGCCAGAACCATGACAGCGTGGGCCGGGCCTGCCCCGACATTCACAATGCGGTGGGGCACATCAGCCCGGTAACGTAAAGCCTCGCCGGGTTTGCCCAGCTTTGTTTCACCGCCGGTGGTGACTTCAAGTTCGCCCGAGACAATATAGAGATGTTCTATCGTGCCTTGCGGGTGGGGCGAGGATTCCAAAGTGCCTCTGGGCTTGGCGTGAAAATCATACCATTGGAAAACGTCTACCAAACTCAGCGGCCCGACAATTGCGAGACGGCAGAGGCCATCTTGGCTTTCCAGAACGGGAATAGAAGATTTGCTTTGGTGTTCCAGAAACAGCGATGATTGTTCGCCGCGCAAAACTTCATCGACTGTGGTGTCCAAGGCCTGCGACAGGCGCACCACGGTTGAAAGTGTCGGGTTGGTTTCATTGCGTTCGATTTGCGAAATGATGGATTTGGCCACGCCGGATTGTTCTGAAAGCTCACCTAAAGACAGGTTATAGGCTTTACGCAGGCGTTGAATGGTTTTGCCCAATTCCGCCCCGGTTTCTTGCGACGTGGATGTTGGGGTTTTTGACCCTGGGCGGCTTGACATTGGATGGTCCTTCATTTAGAACGAGCGTTCTTTATATCGAACGAATTGCTCATTGGTGTTGAAGTTACCTATTTTCGGCTGATTTTCATACAGAAATCGGCGTTTTGGTAAAGTAAACCTCGGTAGGACAAAGCGAACGGAGACTGAAATGCGCTACTTCCCGTTGTTTTTTGACTTGGCTGGCAAGACGGTTGTTGTCGTTGGCGGCGGCGAAGAAGCTTTACGTAAAGTGCGCCTCATTTTGAAAACCCCTGCCCGCATTCAGGTGATTGCGCCGGAACTTCATGCGGAGTTGGCGGCAGAGCCTCGTGTGACGTGGTTGGCCAAGGCTTTTGATCCGGGATTGCTGGACGGTGCCGCAATCGTTTTCTCGGCGGTGCCGGAATTGAATGAAATGGTTTTTGCCGAAGCACAAAAGCGCGGCATTCTCGTTAACGCGGTTGATGAAGCGGAGATTTCCACTTTCATCGTGCCCTCGATTGTGGACCGCGATCCTGTTGTTGTGGCCATTGGTACGGAAGGCACGGCACCCGTCTTGGCGCAGAATTTGCGCGCCAAGATTGATGGGCTCTTGCCTTTGAACCTCGGCGCTGTTGCGCGCCGTGCGGCGGGCTTGCGCCACGTGGTGGCCGAGAAGATCGCGCCGGGCAACAAGCGCCGGGCTTTCTGGGCGGATTTCTTTTTTGGTAATGTAGCCGAAGCCCGCAAAGACAACGATGAAGTGGCCTATGAATTGGCGGTTGGTGATGCGGTGTTCAATCATGCGCATGAGGCCAAAGGTCGGATGACGTTGATCGTTGCGCCGCAAGATCTTGAGTTGCTGACACTGAAAGCGCAACGCCGTCTGATGGAAGCAGATGTGATTTCATTTGAAAATGGCATCAGTCCTGCTCTTCTCGAAATGGCGCGGCGCGATGCCGTGCGTTTGCGCAATGCTTCGGCAGACGTTTTACAAGCCCATGTTGCGCAAGGCCTGAATGTTGTTCGACTGGGCAGTGCAGTTGGAGATGGCATTGATGGTGCTGTCGAAGTTCTGCGCCATCATTCTGAAATGCACGCCTCGCCCGCGGGTCAAAATAATTTGAAAGTTTCGTCATGAGCACTGTGGAAAAAGGTCAAGTCATGACCGCCAATCGCCTGCGCGATGGCGATGTAGTTTTCCTCACGCGGGCTGGCGCATGGAGCGAGAAGATTGACGATGCAGTTCTCGCGTTGGAGCCACAGGCCGCTGCGGCGCTGGAAGTACGGGCTGCGGCGGATGTGACGTCCACGTTGGTGACGGGGCCCTATCTCTTTGATGCCACGCGTGTTGACGGAAAAATTCGTGCGGACCATATCCGGGAGCGTATTCGCACACTTGGCCCATCCGTGCGTTTAGATCTTGGCAAGCAGGCCGAAGGCACTGCTGGCGCGTTTCAAGCGGTGGAGGTTTAAATGTATCGTTATGATGAGTTTGATGCCAAGTTTGTGAACGAGCGCACGGCGCAGTTTCGTGATCAGGCGGCGCGGCGCTTGAAGGGCGATCTGACCGAAGATGAGTTCCGCCCGCTGCGTCTGATGAACGGCCTCTATCTTCAGCTGCACGCCTATATGCTGCGCGTGGCTATTCCTTACGGCACGTTATCGGGCAAGCAGATGCGGCAGCTCGCCATGATCGCCGACAAGTGGGATAAGGGTTACGGCCACTTTACCACACGGCAGAATATTCAATATAATTGGATCAAGCTGGAAGACACGGCGGATATTTTACAGGCATTGGCCGATGTAGAAATGCACGCCATCCAAACCTCGGGCAATTGCATTCGCAATGTCACAACCGATCATTGGGCAGGTGCAGCGGCCGATGAGCTGGCTGATCCGCGCCCGGTGGGCGAGTTGATCCGGCAATGGTCTTCGCTTCATCCTGAGTTTTCTTATCTGCCACGCAAATTCAAGATCGCAATTACAGGTGCTCCGAATGATCGCGCCGCCGTGAAAGTTCATGATATCGGCTTGCGCCTGCACAAGAATGCGAGCGGCGAGATTGGCTGGGAAGTTATGGTCGGTGGTGGCCAGGGTCGCACACCGATGATTGCCGTCACGGTGCGTGACTTTCTGCCTGAGAAAGAATTGATCGGCTATCTTGAAGCCATCATGCGGGTTTACAATCTCTTTGGTCGTCGTGATAACAAATATAAAGCCCGCATCAAAATTTTGGTCCACGAGATTGGGGCTGAGAAGTTCAAAGCTGAAGTTGAGGCCGAATATGCCAAGCACCCGGCCCAGCAGACGCAAGTTGAAATGGCCGAGCTGGCGCGGATCGCCAAATATTTCGCGGCACCGAAATTCGAAAAGCTTTCCCGTTTTGCGCCGCATTTTGAAGACGCGAAGCGTTCGAACGGAGATTTTGCCCGCTGGGCCCGCAACAATCTTGCTGCTCATGCGGTTGACGGCTATGCCATTGTTAATATTTCGCTGAAGCCCGAAGGTGGCATTCCCGGTGATGCCACGGGCGAACAGATGCGTGTGATGGCTGATCTGGCGGAGCGCTATTCCTTTGATGAGTTGCGCGTTTCACATGCGCAGAACATCGTCTTGCCACATGTTAAATTGGAAGATGTGTTTGACCTCTGGCAAATGCTGGTGAAAGCAGATTTGGCCGCCGCCAATTATGGCTTGGCGGGTGACATTATCGCCTGCCCTGGGCTGGATTATTGTGCGCTGGCCACAGCGCGTTCAATTCCCGTAGCACAGGCGATCAGCCGCAAATTTGCCGATGTGAAGATTCAAGAGAGCTATGGCCCGGTGAAGATCAATATCTCGGGCTGTATCAATGCCTGTGGGCATCATCATGTCGGCCATATTGGCATTCTCGGCCTCGATAAAAAGGGCGAAGAATTTTACCAGATCACGCTGGGCGGTTCGTCTTCGGAGAATGCTTCCATCGGCACGATCTTGGGGCCGGGGTTTGCCGCGCATGAAGTGCCCGATGCCATTGAAACTATTCTCAACACTTATGTGAAACTGCGAAATGCGGGGGAAGAATTCCTCGCCGCCTATCGCCGCTTGGGCCCCAAACCCTTCAAGGAGGCGCTATATGCCACTGCTTAAGAACAACGCCTTTGTGGTTGATGCGTGGGCGACACTTGAAGATGACGCGCCGCTGCCAGATGGTGGCAAGTTGATCGTGTCACCCGCACGGCTTTCCAGAGACTGGGATGGGCTGGCGCGGTTTACCGGGCTGCTGGGTGTTCGCCTTACCAACACCGACAAGGTGGAAGCTTTGGCGCCTTATATTTCGCAAATCGCCCTCGTGGTCCTGCCCTTCCCGGCCTTTGTCGATGGGCGCAGTTATTCTTTAGGACACCAGTTGCGGCTGGATGGATACCGTGGCGAATTGCGCGCCGAAGGCAATATTCTGCCGGACCAATTGCAATATATGCGGCAAGTGGGCTTTGATTCATTTGTGGTCGATAACCGCTTCCCGCTGCAACTCTGGCAGGCTGCTGCCAAGCAGATGTCGCTGGCCTATCAACGCGGGTTATTCCGCGTGGCCAATGAAACGGAAGTCTGGTCTGATCGGCACCAAGGCTTTGCACCATGGGAAGAACAGCCCCATGCCGGTTAATCAGAACCAAATTCTTGAAGCCTATGCTGGCTTAGAGGGACGGGGTCTTATTGCAGCATTCGCGCGCGACTTTAAAGAGCGGATCGCATTGCTCTCATCCTTTGGCGCAGAATCGTCGGTGTTGCTTCATATGCTTTCGGAAGTGGACCGCAATATTCCTGTAATTTTTCTGGATACATTGAAACTGTTTCCAGAAACGCTGGCTTACCGCGACAAGCTGGTGCGCGAACTTGGCCTTAAAGATGTGCGCGTGTTTCAGCCCAATGTTGCCGATATTGAGCAGGATGATCCGGCTGGAACATTGCATCTCTCGAACCCCGACAAGTGCTGCGCCATTCGCAAAACGCTGCCGATGGAAAAGGCCTTCAAGGGATTTGATGTGATGATCTCGGGGCGCAAGCGCTTTCATGGAGCGGCGCGGGCGGATTTGCAGCCCATTGGCTTTGATGACAGGCGGATTAAGATTGAGCCCTTGGCGTCGTTCACCGGGCTGGATTTGCAAAGCTATATGACCCAACATCAATTGCCGTCGCATCCTCTGCGCTTGGATGGTTATCTTTCCATTGGCTGCGCGCCGCTCACCTGCACGTCTAAGGGCGGTTCAGTGAACAACCCGCGCGAGGGTCGCTGGATGGGCCAGGAAAAAACTGAATGCGGCATTCATTTTACGGCCAATGGCAAAATAATCCGCACGGCGGCGCGCGGTGAGAGACAACCTGAAATGGCTGTTGCGTAGTTTAACCAAGACATCTGAGGAGCCTATCCATGGCCGCTGCCTTGCACCTGACACCCAATTCCAACCCCCGCCGCTCGTTCGTTAAGGCGGTGAGTTGGCGTGTTTTAGGTTCACTTGATACTGCATTCTGGGGTTGGTTTTTCACCGGGTCTTTCAAGATCGCTGGTTCGATCGCGACTTTTGAAATCCTAACGAAAATTGCGCTCTATTATTTCCATGAACGCGCCTGGGCGCTGAGCCGCTTTGGCTTGCGCAAGATTGAGCCGCTGGGCGAAGAGTGATCTAACTGTTCACCGCCAACGCTTGCTTCAGATCGTCAATCAAATCACTGGCATCCTCCAAACCAACCGAAAGGCGCAAGTTTCCATCTTTGATGCCCATGAATTTGCGGGCTTCGGGCCCGATGTTCTTGTGGGTTGTTGTCGCCGGATGCGTGATCAAGGATTTGGAATCGCCCAGATTGTTGGAAATGTCGACGATCTTCAAACGGCGCAGAACGTTGAAGGCCTGCTCTTTGCCACCCTTCAAGTCGAAACTCACCATCGTGCCGCCCAACGTCATTTGCTTTCTGGCCAATTTGACTTGGGCGTGGCTTTCGTGATGCGGATAATAAACGCGCTCGATCGTGGGAATAGCGGCCAATGTGTCGGCCAGTTGCGCTGCCGTGTGGCATGAGGCTTCAACGCGCAATTTCATCGTCTCCATGCCCTTGAGCAAAACCCAGGCGTTAAAGGGCGACAAGGTTGGCCCGGTGTGGCGCAGGAATGGTTTTAAAAGTTCCTCTTTGAACTTGGTGGTAGACAAGATCATGCCGCCAAAAACCCGGCCCTGCCCATCGGTGTGTTTGGTGTTGGAATAAAACACAATGTCGGCACCCAGATCCATCGGCTTTTGCAAGATGGGTGTCGCAAAAACATTGTCGACAATCACCACAACGCCAGCCTTATGAGCGATTTCGCAGATCATGGCGATGTCGAGAACTTCAAGCAAGGGATTGGAAGGCGTTTCAAAAAACACAACTTTTGTTTCAGGTCGCATGGCCGCTTTCCACGCTTGCGGATCGGTTCCGTCCACCAAAGTGTGGGTCACACCAAAGCGTGGCAGAATGGCTGTGATGATTTGATAGCAGGAGCCGAACAAGGCTTTTGAGGCAACAACATGGTCGCCCGCTTTCAACTGGCAGCCAAGTGCGCCCCAACAGGCCGCCATGCCGGAGGCCACGGCATAACAGCTTTCGGCCCCTTCCAGCAGCCTGAAGCGTTCTTCCAACATGCTGACGGTCGGGTTGCCATAGCGGCCGTAAACAAAGCCTTCCTCTTCGCCGTTGAAGCGGCGTTCAGCGGTTTCTGGGTCGTCATAGACAAAGCCGGAATTGAGATAGATGGCTTCGGATGTTTCGCCGTGTTCAGAGCGCATGAGGCCGCCACGGATCAGCTTGGTTTGATCGCCCCAGCCTGCCGGGTTTTGCTTCTTGGTATATTTACCCATGGGTTTTCTCAACTCTGAACCCAGGGAAGGCCAGTGGCTTTCCAGCCATTGGTTTGGGCGCGGTGGCCCGCTGCATCTTTGTCACCCTCAAAGCCTTGGGCCACGTTCCAGCAATTGGTGAAACCGGCTTGGGTTAATGCGGTTGCAGCGGAGGCCGAACGGGCGCCAGACCGGCAGATGCAGAATATCTCGGCATCTTTGGGCAGGCCCATGGCGGCCACTTCCTCAGCAAAGCGGGCGTTCACATCCATTGACGGGTAAACCTGCCACGAAAGCCTGACCAGACGGTCCACCATCGGCACGCCGACAAACGTCCATTCCGGCTGGGTGCGCACATCGATGAGCACAGCAGACGGGTTGGCCTTCAGGCGTTGATGGGCTTCGACGGGTGGCAGGTCACCTTGATACATTTGATCAGTCCTTGTTTGGGGCTTCATAGCAAGGCTGGTGCGTCCACGCAAAGCGAAAGCGGGATGGACCAGCAGGTGAGGAAGTCTGGCGCTGCATTGACCGATGATGAATGATAGAAGGAGCGGCAAATCAAGGGTTCAGCAATGTTGAAGGCTTTTCCGAAACAGGCAGATGTGGTGATCATTGGCGGTGGGGTTGTGGGCTGTTCCATTGCCTATCACCTGACCAAGATCGGCATTACCAATGTTGTGCTACTGGAACGCAAGCAACTGACCTCGGGCACCACGTGGCATGCGGCCGGTCTGGTCGGGCAGCTCCGCGCCTCACGTAACCTGACTGAACTGGCCAAATATACAACCGGCCTGTTTGAAGGGCTGGAGAAGGAAACGGGCCAAGCCACAGGTTTTAAGCAGAATGGTTCGATCTCGCTGGCCTTGACCGATGGTCGCTATGAAGAGCTGCTGCGCGGCGCATCGATGGCCAAGAATTTTGGCCTGGCAGTTGATGTGATTTCGATGGGCGAGATCAAGGAACGAATCCCACATTACAATCTTGAGGGCGTCAAAGGTGGCGTGTTCCTGCCCAAGGACGGGCAGGTCAATCCCATCGACGTGACGCAGGCACTAGCAGCTGGTGCCCGTTCACGCGGAGCGAAGGTGTTTGAAAACAGCAAAGTGACGCGTGTGCTTACCAAGGCTGGCAAGGCCGTTGGTGTTGAGACCACAGACGGCACCATCATGGCCGACAAGATCGTTGTGGCGGCTGGTATGTGGAGCCGCGAACTTGGCCGCAGCATGGGGGTGAATATCCCACTCCACGCCTGCGAACATTTCTACATTGTCTCAGAACCAATCGCTGCCCTGCCCCGCAACATGCCGGTCGTGCGTGTGCCAGATGAATGTGCCTATTACAAAGAAGACGCTGGTAAGCTGATGGTGGGCGCGTTTGAGCCTGTGGCGAAACCTTGGCCTGCAAATGGGGGCGGTGGCGGGATTGATGACGAGTACGCCTTCGTCACGCTGCCTGAAGACGTGGATCACTTCGAACCCATATTGGCCAATGCGATCGCGCGTGTGCCACTTTTGGAAACGGCGGGTATTCAACTCTTCTTTAATGGCCCGGAGAGTTTCACGCCGGATAATCGCTATTATCTCGGCGAAGTGCCGGAGCTAAAGAACCTCTATGTCGCCACAGGCTTCAATTCCATTGGTATTCAATCCTCCGGTGGTGCCGGCCTCGTGCTTTCGCAATGGATCAAGAATGGCCATCCACCGATGGATGTAAATGGCATGGATATTCGGCGCGTTCATCCATTCCAGTCCAATAAAACCTATGTGCGGGACCGGGTGACGGAAACGCTCGGCCTGCTTTATGCGATGCATTGGCCGTATCGCCAGATGGAAACTGCGCGCGGCATCAGGCGTTCGCCATTTCATCCGTATACAGATAAATTGGGCGCGGTATTTGGTGAGGTCAATGGCTGGGAGCGACCCAATTGGTATGCCTTACCGGGCATCAAGCGCGAATATGAATACTCATATGGTCGGCAGAACTGGTTCCCCGCCGCGCAAGCTGAAGCCGACGCCCTGAAGAATGATGTTGTGTTCTTTGATCAATCGTCTTTCGCCAAATACGATGTGCAAGGCAAAGACGCTTGCGCGGTTTTGAACCGCATCTCCTGCGCGAATGTCGATGTGGCACCAGACAAGATTGTCTACACGCAATGGCTCAACGAGCGTGGCGGCATTGAGGCGGACCTCACCGTCACCCGCCTAGACGAAGATCACTTCCTCGTGGTTACAGGAGCCGTCCCCCAAACTCGCGACATGGCCTGGCTCAAACGGCATATTCCTGATGGCGCACATTGTTCTGCTGTTGACGTCACATCAGGCTTGCCAATGTTATCGCTCATGGGGCCAAAATCCCGGGCAGTGCTGGAGAAATTATCGGGTGAAGACCTATCGAATATAGGTTTCCCCTTCGGCACCTCACGCGAAATTGAAATCGGTTACGCGCGGGTGAGGGCCTCACGCATCACCTATGTCGGCGAACTCGGTTGGGAACTTTATATTCCGGCTGAATTTGCAGCTCATGTCATGGAGAAGGTTCTGGCAGCGGGCACAGAATTCGGTCTCAAGCCCGCAGGTATGCACAGCATGAACAATGCGCGCATGGAAAAGGCCTATCGCCATTGGGGCCATGACATCTCCGATGAAGAAACACCGCTCGAAGCCGGGCTGGGATTCACGCTTGGCTGGGACAAGCCCGGCGGCTTCATCGGGCGCGAGGCGCAGTTGAAGCAAAAGGCCCTGCCCCAACTGCCCAAGCGCATGGTGGCACTGGCGCTGAAAGACACGTCAGAGGCCGCTGCCATGATTTATCACGAGGAGCCGCTCTATCGGAATGGTGTTCTTGTCGGGTCCACGACATCAGGTGCATGGGGGCACCGCGTCGGGCGCTCGCTCGGTCTGGCCTATGTGAAGAACCCGGAAGGGGTCACCAAAGACTGGATAGCCAGCGGCCTATGGGAAGTCGAATTGGCGTGGAAAAAGTGGCCTGTTGATGTGCAACTGTCGTCTTTCTATGATCCAAAGGGACTTCGTATCAAAGCCTAGTGTCGTTCGGCGGGTGCGTAATTTTGTTCTTTATTCCGAACGAATTTTGTTCTAGGCTCGGCATAATAGGAGGCCCACATGGCATTGCAACTTGGCGATATCGCACCGGATTTTGAAGCGGACACGACCGAAGGCCGCATCAGGTTTCACGATTATATTGAAGGCTCTTGGGCGATGATCGTGTCGCACCCGAAAGATTTCACACCTGTGTGCACCACAGAACTTGGCTCCATGGCGCAGAAGAAGCCTGAGTTTGACAAGCGCGGCGTAAAGATGATCGGCATCTCCGTTGATAGCGTGGATGACCATCTGCGTTGGAAAAATGATATTAAAGATGTGACGGGATCGGCTGTTACCTATCCGATGATTGGGGACAGCGACCTTACTGTGGCCAAGCTCTACGGGATGATTCACCCCAACGCCTCGGGCAATGCCAAGAGCCGTACGGCCGCGGACAATTCCACCGTGCGCAACGTCTTCATCATCGGGCCAGACAAGCGGATCAAATTGATCCTCACCTATCCGATGAGCACGGGCCGCAACTTCGATGAGATTCTGCGCGTGATTGATTCACTGCAACTGACGGCGACGAAATCTGTTGCCACACCGGCCAATTGGAAACCGGGTGAGGATGCGATCATTCTGGCTTCCGTTTCTGATGAAGCCGCGAAAGAGAAATTCCCACAGGGTTGGAAAACGGTGAAGCCTTATCTGCGTTTGGTGAAGCTCGGCTAGATTTTCCCCCGAGTAAATTATAAGGCCCGGCGTTCTTTGCCGGGCTTTTTTTACCACCACTTCGGCGCAGTGAATTTCCCTGCGGCTTGTTCGATGGCAGCAGCTGTGCGGAACAAGGTTTCTTCATCAAACGGTTTACCGATGAGCTGAAGGCCCAGCGGCAGGCCGCTTTCTGAAAGCCCCGCGGGCACGGCGATGCCCGGAAGGCCAGCCATGTTCACGGTCACCGTGAAGATGTCGTTCAAATACATTTCCACAGGATCGGTGATCTCTCCGGGCGCAAAAGCTGGCGAAGGCGTTGCCGGCGTTAACACCACATCAACCTTGGACCACGCCTCATCAAAGTCCCGCTTGATCAGTGTACGGACCTTTTGGGCCTTGACGTAATAGGCATCATAGTAACCCGCCGACAAAACATAAGTGCCCACCATCACGCGGCGTTGCACCTCGCGGCCGAAACCTGCCGCACGGGTGCGTTCGTAGGTGTCGATCAAATCATCACCGGGCACACGCAGGCCGTAACGCACGCCATCATAGCGGGCGAGGTTGGATGAAGCTTCGGCGGGAGCCACGATGTAATAAGCAGGCAAGGCATATTTGGTGTGGGGCAATGAAATCTCAACAATCTCCGCCCCCTGCTCCTTCAGCCAGCGTGCACCCTTGTCCCACAGCGCGTTGATTTCGGATGACAGACCTTCGGGGCGGTATTCCTTCGGAATGCCCACGCGCAGCCCCTTGATAGGCTTACCTAAAGCAGCCTCATAATCTGGCACCGGTAAATCCACTGACGTGGTGTCTTTGTCGTCCACCGAAGCCATGGCTTTCAGCATGATGGCAGCATCGCGCACATCACGCGCAATCGGCCCCGCTTGATCAAGCGAGGATGCAAAAGCAATCGTGCCCCAGCGCGATACACGGCCATAGGTTGGCTTGATGCCAACCGTGCCGGTAAAGGCCGCAGGCTGGCGGATCGAACCGCCCGTGTCCGTGGCGGTGGCGGCAGCACAGATATGTGCAGCAACGGCAGAGGCAGACCCGCCCGAAGAACCCCCGGGCACCAGCGCGGCGTTGGAATTCTTGCGTTTCCACGGGTTGGTGACAGGGCCGTAGTAACTCGTCTCGTTGGATGAACCCATGGCGAATTCATCCATGTTGAGTTTGCCCAGCATCACCGCACCCGCATCCCACAGGTTCTGCGTTACAGTCGATTCATAACCCGGCTTGAAGCCATCAAGAACATGGCTGCAGGCTTGCGTGTGCACGCCCTTGGTCGCGAAGAGATCCTTGATCCCTAGCGGAATGCCTTCCAACGCCCCGCCCTCGCCCTTGGCGAGTTTGGCGTCCGAGGCCTTGGCCATGGCGCGGGCCTGGTCCGGCGTGGTGACGATATAGGCGTTGAGAAACTGGGCCTTCTCGATGGCGGCGATATAGGCCTCAGTCAATTCAAGGGCAGAGAATTCTTTGGCGCGCAGCTTGGCGCGGGCCTGCGCGATGGTGAGGTTGGTCAGCGACATTATTCCACCACCTTCGGCACCATGAAGAAATCATCTTCATGCTGGGTATTGGCCACGATTGCCTTGGCATAATGGCCGTCTGTCACAACGTCTTTGCGCTTCTTCATCTCCATGGCCACAACCGATGTGAGCGGCTCCACACCGTCCACATTCACCTCGTTCAATTGCTCCACGAAAGCCAGAATGGCGTTCAATTCCGCGCCCAAACGGGGCACATCCTTTTCCTCAACCTTGATGCGGGCAAGGCGCGCCACCCGGCGCACGGTCTTATCATCAACTGACA
>Ga0075023_100000016_pt1 | contig 36984 bp, 28 predicted proteins | sample Str014_FD_71388 | JGI IMG/M metagenome (GOLD analysis project Ga0075023, IMG submission 71388) | Freshwater sediment microbial communities in response to fracking from Pennsylvania, USA - Straight Creek_MetaG_SC_2014 | ecosystem: Environmental > Aquatic > Freshwater > Creek > Sediment | place... | reverse complement strand
ACCACGATCACCGACGGCGCGGTCTCGATCAACGTGAGCTTTCAGCTCGAGAAGGACACCGAGGCCGCGCTCAGCGAAGTGCGCAACGCGGTCGACAGCGCACGCGCCGACCTGCCCGCCAGCATGGCGGCGCCGGTAGTCTCGAAGATCACTGCGGCGCGGTCTGCGCTGCTGACCTTCACCGCTGCGTCGACATTGCTCGACGAGCAGGACCTGTCCTGGTTCGTCGACAACGACCTCTCGAAAGCCTTGCTCGCGGTCAACGGCGTTGCCGCCGTGAAACGCGTGGGCGGCATCGACCGCGAGGTGCACATCGACCTGATCCCGGCGCTGATGGCGAGCCTGGGCGTGGCACCTGCCACCGTCTCGGCGCAACTCAAGGCGGCCCAGCTCGACAGCTCCGGCGGCCAGGGCGACATCGCCGGCCAGCGCCAGTCGGCCCGCACGCTGGGCGGCGTGAAGAACGCGGAGCAGATCGCCGCAATGACGATCGCCCTCGGCGACGGCCGCTTCGTGCGGCTCGACCAGATCGCGCGCATCAGTGACTCGCATGCCGAGCGCACGTCGCTCGCGTTCCGCGACGGCAAGGCGATCCTCGGCGTGCAGGTCACGCGCTCGCTCGGCTACTCCGACGTGAGCGTGGCACGCGAGCTGCGCGCGGCCACGGCGGCGTTCGGCGCCGCGCACCCGCAGGTCGCGCTCGCCGAGGCGAGCAACACCGTCGCGCCGATCGAGGCCAACTACCGCGGCTCGATGGAGCTGCTGCTCGAAGGCGCATTGCTCGCGATGGCGGTCGTGTGGTGGTTCCTGCGCGACTGGCGCTCCACGGTGCTCGCCGCGATCGCCTTGCCGCTGTCGATCATCCCGACCTTCGGCGCGATCTACCTGTTCGGCTTCACGCTGAACACGATCACGCTGCTCTCGCTCTCGCTCGTGGTCGGCGTGCTGGTCGACGACGCGATCGTCGAGATCGAGAACATCGCGCGCCACCTGCGCATGGGCAAATCACCGTTCGATGCCGCGATGGAGGCAGCCGACGAGATCGGCCTCGCGGTGATCGCGACCACGTTCACGCTCGTGGCGGTGTTCCTGCCGACGGCGTTCATGTCGGGCATCCCCGGCAAGATCTTCCGCCAGTTCGGCATCACGGCCTCGGTCGCGGTGCTGTTCTCGCTGCTGGTCGCGCGGCTGCTGACGCCGATGATGGCCGCGTACTTTCTGAAAGGCGGCGCCCCCGCGGAGCAAGACGGCCCGCTGCTCTCACGCTACCTCGGTTGGGTGCGCGGCTGCCTCGCGCGGCGCAAGACCACGCTGCTGTGCGTGGGCGTCTTCCTCGGGCTCTCGTTCGCGTTGATTCCGCTGCTGCCCTCGGGCTTCCTGCCGGCGCAAGACAACGGCCAGACCCGCGTCAGCCTGCAGCTGCCGCCCGGCAGCACGCTCGCCGACACACAGCGCGCGGCCGATCTGGCGACCGCGCAGCTGTTGACGCTGCCCGGCGTCTCGCATGTCTTCAGCAGCGTCGGCAGCTCCAGCGCCGGCGATGCATTCACCGCCAGCACGATCGCCGACGTGGCGAGCGCGACGCTCACGGTCGACCTCGTGGCGCGCGGCGAGCGCCCGAAGCAGCCACTGATTGAATCGACGATGCGCAACACGCTGCGCCAGCTGCCCGGCGTGCGCGTCTCGGTCGGTGGTGGCGGCAACGGCGAGTTGCTGCAGCTCACACTCGCCGGCAGCGACGCGGCGGTGCTCGAAGCGGCCGCCGCGGCGCTCGAACCGCAGTTGCGCGGCTTGCGCGGCATCGGCAACGTCACGTCGAGCGCCGCGCTGCAGCGCCCGGAGATCCGGCTCGACCCCGATGCCGCGCGCACCGCCGCACTCGGTGTCACCGCATCGGCCGCGGCCGATGCGCTGCGCATCGCGACCTACGGCGACTACAGCACCAGCCTGCCCAAGCTCAACCTGCCGGAGCGGCAGATCCCGCTGCGCGTGCGCATCGATCCTTCGCAGCGCGACAGCCTGGAGGCGATCGGCCAGTTGCGCGTGAACGGCAGCGGCACAGCCGGCAGCGTCGCGCTCGCCTCGCTCGGCGCACTGTCGATCGGCAGCGGCCCGGCGCAGATCGACCGGCTCGATCGCGCGCGCAACGTCACGCTCTCGATCGAGCTCAACGGCCGCACGTTGGGCGAGGTCGAGCGCGAGGCGCGGCAACTGCCGGCCTACCAAAGCCTGCCGGCAGGCGTGCACTTCGTCGAGCAGGGTGAGTTGCAGCACCAGAGCGAGCTGTTCCAGAGCTTCGGCCTGGCGATGGCGATCGGCATCTTCTGCGTCTACGCGGTGCTGGTGCTGCTGTTCCACGATTTCCTGCAGCCGGCGACGATCCTGTGCGCACTGCCGCTCTCGCTCGGCGGTGCGCTGTTCGCGCTGTGGGTCACTCACTCGAGTTTCTCGATGCCCTCGGTGATCGGCCTGCTGATGTTGATGGGCATCGTGACGAAGAACTCGATCCTGCTCGTCGAGTACGCGGTGATCGCGCGGCGCCAGCGCGGCATGGGCCGCTTCGATGCGCTGCTCGACGCCTGCCACAAGCGCGCCCGCCCGATCCTGATGACGACCATCGCGATGGCCGCCGGCATGCTGCCGAACGCGCTCGGCCTGGGCGCCGAGCCGAGTTTTCGCCAGCCGATGGCGATCGTCGTGATCGGCGGGCTGATCACCTCGACCCTGCTGAGCCTGCTCGTGATCCCGGTGGTCTTCACCTACGTCGACGACCTCGTCGAATGGCTGCGGCACCGGTTTTCCTTCGGCACATCGGCCACCCCAACGCGCGCACTCCTTTCCTCAACCACCCGAGCCTGACTTCCCATGACCACGAAGCGATCCCTTCTCGCGTCTAGCGCCACCGCGCTGTTCGCCACCGCGGCTGCGTGGTACGCACCCTGCGCCCGCGCCGACGACGACGTCATCGCGCCGGCACCCGGCATGTACGGTCTGCCCGACGACAACGCCACCCACTGGGGCCTCGGCCTCGGTGTCGGCATGGAGCGCAAGCCTTACACGGGCTACGACAACAAGACCCAGGTGCTGCCCTTGCTGTTCTTCGAGAACAAGTACGTGCGCGTGCTTGGGCTGGGCGCAGAATTCAAGCTGACCAGTGCCGGCCCGGTCTCGTTCGCGCTGCGTCTGCGCTATTCGCCCGACGGCTATAGGGAGTCAGACGCGCCCATCCTCGCCGGCATGGACAAGCGCAAGAGCGCGCTGCTCGCCGGTGGCGCGGCCACCTGGCGCACCGGCCTCGGCATCCTGTCGGCCGAGGCGCTGGGCGATGTGAGCGGTGCCAGCAAGGGTTCGCAGTTCAAGCTCGGCTACGACAAGCCGTTTCGCCTCGGCAGGTTCAACGTGACGCCGCACGTCGCCGCGGTCTGGCTGGATCGCAAGACGGTCGACTACTACTACGGCGTGACCGCCGCCGAAGCGCGCGTCGGCCGCGCGCAATACGACGGCCGCAGCACCGGCAACACCGAACTCGGCGTGCGCACCGGCTACGCGCTCGCGCCGAACCAGATCGTGACGCTGGATGTCGGCACGACGCTGTACGGCAGCGGCATCAAGAACAGCCCGCTGGTCGACCGCAGTTCGCAGACCAGCGTGCGGCTGGGCTACGTCTATCGCTTCTGAAAGCTCAGGACCGAACCATGCCATTCGATGAGTTCGACGACCGCGACGCATCGCGAAAGCGGGCCGGCGCGTTCGAAAGCGGCCTGCTCGGCCAGGCCGCAGCGGCATTTCAAGCGCTGCTGGGCGACGTCGCGTACTTCTGGTGGGCGTTCGCGGGCCTCGGTGCGGTGATGCTGTTCGCGACCGCGTGCTGAGCGCCTCGTCGTCAGCCTGACACTGGTTGCGTGCCTTCGACATGGCGCGCGAAGCTGTCGAGAATCGCCTGCCAGCCGCCGCGCTGCTGCTCGACGGAGTGGGTAGGCTCGGCGTCGAAGGTTTCTCGAACGGTCACGCCGTCCGGGCCGGGTTCGAACTCGACCAACAGCACGCGGTCGCCGATCGAAGCCTCGATCAGCCTGTGCGGCACGACCTGCGTGTACGTTCCGGCGAAGTCGAACCCCATGCTGCCGTCCTTCGCTTCCATGCGGGAAGAGAAAGCGCCGCCCTCGCGCAGATCGACCGACGCCCGGGTCGTGTGCCAGTCATCGGAGGCGGCGTTCCATTGCTTGATGTCGTCGGGTGTCGTCCAGGCCCGCCAGACGGTATCGACGGGCGCCTTGACCAGTTTTTCGATCGTGATCTTCATGCTGTGATTCCTGTGGATGTGATGCCGGACAGGCTCGGTGAGCCCGAGCGCATCGAAACGACGAACGGCGTTCGCTCGAATCGACATCGTCCGCGCAGCGAGAGCGGGCACTCGATGCCTAGGTTTCCGGCGCGCCCGCGACCGGCAAGCCGTGCAGCACGCGCTGCGGGAACGGGATCTCGACGCCCTCGGCATGGAGCAGATCGAGCACCGCGAGGTTCACGTCGGAGCGCACGTTGCCCTGGCCGTTCTCGGGGTCGGCGATCCAGAATGCGAGCGTCAGGTTCATGCCGTCGGCGGCGAAGTCGGTGAGTTGCACGGCCGGGCCGGGCGATTCGAGCACGCGCGGCACGCGCTTGATCGCATCGACCAGTTTGGCCTGCAGTGCACGCACATCGGTGCCGTAGGCCACCTGAACCAGGCTGCTGATCGCGACCTGCCGATCCGCCAGCGACGAGTTCTCGACCCGCTGCGTGATCAACATCTCGTTCGGCACGATCGACTCGCGGCCGTTCAGCGCGCGGATCACGGTATAGCGGGTACGGATGTCGCTGATGCGGCCCTCGAAGCCGTCGACCTTGACCATGTCGCCGATGCGCAAGCTGCGCTCGGCCAGCACGACGAAGCCGCTGACGTAGTTGGCCGCGATCTTCTGCAGACCGAAACCCACGCCGACGCCGATCGCGCCGCCGAGCACCGAGAGCGCGGTGAGGTCGATGCCGACCGCCGAGAGCGCCAGCAGCAGCCCGATGAACAGCAACGCCGCGCGCACGAGGTTGGCCGCCATCTTGCGCAGCGACAAGGTGTTGCCGGTGCCGCGCAGCAGCTTCTTCTCGATCGCGGCCGAGATCCACAGCGCGATCACCATCACGAGGCCGGCCGTGAGCGAGCCCTCGACGACGTTGCGCAGCGACATGCGGGTGGCGCCGATCTTCCAGTGGACCTCGTCCATCGCGTCCATCAGCACCGGCAGCACGCCGGTGACCCACAGCACGACCGCGATCCACGCCAGCCACGAGATGCTGCGCTCCAGGATGCGCACCCAGCGCGCGTCCGGAAAGGTCGCGCCGAGCACGCGCACGCTCAAGCGGATCACGACCAGCGAGACCAGCATCGGCAACGCGAGCCTGAACACCGCCGCCTGCCCGCTGGCGTGGAACGCGAACTGCGCCGCGAAGGCGAGCGCGAGCGCGAGGATCGGGAACAGCACGCCGTCGACGATGCGGCGGCCGAACCAGATCGAGCCTTCGGGCACCTGCGCGCCCCGGATCAGGCGCACCAGGCACCAGGCCAGCGCGAGGCAGCCGACGAGCACCGCGAATTCGATCAGCGCACTGGGCTCGGTCAGTGAGCCCAGCAGGTCGTTCAGCGAGTTGGCATCGAGCAGCTGTGCCGCCAATCGTCAGACTCCGGCCAGCACGCGCAGGTGCGCGGCAACGCTGCGTGCGAGTGCGCCGAGGTTGTAGCCGCCTTCCAGGCACGAGACGATGCGCCCCTGCGCATGCCGATCGGCCACGCCCTTGATGCGCTGCGTGATCCATTCGTAATCGGCCTCGACCAGCCCGAGCTGTCCGAGATCGTCTTCGCGGTGCGCGTCGAAACCGGCCGAGATGAAGATCATCTGCGGCGCGAAGGCTTCGAGCCGCTCCATCCACATCGCCTCGATCAGCTCGCGCACCTCGCCGCCCTTGGTGTAGGCGGGCACGGGCACGTTGACCATGTTCTCGCCCATCGGCACGCCGCCGCTGAACGGGTAGAGCCGGTCTTGAAAGATGCTGACCATCAGCACGCGCTCGTCGCCGGCGATGATGTCTTCGGTGCCGTTGCCGTGGTGCACATCGAAGTCGACGATCGCGACGCGCTCCAGGCCGCGCACGTCGAGCGCGTGGCGCGCGGCGATCGCCACGTTGTTGAAGAAGCAGAAGCCCATGGTTTCGCTGCGCGTCGCGTGGTGGCCGGGCGGGCGCACCGCGCAGAAGGCGTTGCGGGCGCGGCCGTCGATCACGGCATCGGTGGCCGCCACGGCGGCGCCGGCGGCGCGTTGCACGGCGGCCCAGGTGCCGGCATTGGCGGCGGTGTCGGGGTCGAGCGCGAGGCGCGAGCCATCGGCCTCGATGCGCTGCAGCGCGTCGCGCAGTTCATTGACATAGCCGCTGCTGTGCGCGTGGGCCACGTCGGCCAGGTCGACGAGCGGGGCGTCATGTCGTTCGAGCGCGACATCGAGGCCGGTGGCGAGCAGGTAGTCGTCGATCGCGTCCAGGCGTTGCGGGCACTCGGGGTGGCCGCGGCCCATGTCGTGGCCGCGGCAGTCGGGATGGCTGTAAAAGGCGGTCGTCATCGGGCTTTCGGCGCTTGGCTTTTCGGGTAACGTGGCCGCATGGACCAACGTGTGGACAAACAGACCGGCAAGGCGCTTGCCGCCCAGCTGACCGAGCTCGTCGACCAGATCGGCACGATTATCGTCGGCAAGCGCGCGCAGATCGAAGACTGCGTCGCCTGCATGCTGGCCGGCGGCCACCTGCTGATCGAAGACGTACCTGGCGTGGGCAAAACCACGCTCGCGCACGCGCTGGCCGTCTCGCTCGGGTTGCGCTTCTCGCGCAGCCAGTTCACGGCCGACCTGATGCCTTCCGACCTGATCGGCGTGAGCGTCTACGAGCGCAGCAAGGAGGCGTTCGTGTTCCACCCCGGCCCGGTGTTCGCGCAGGTGCTGCTCGCCGACGAGATCAACCGCGCCGGGCCGAAGACGCAAAGCGCGCTGCTCGAGGCGATGGAAGAGCATCAAGTCACCGTCGAAGGCGAGACGCGCGCGTTGCCCGAGCCCTTCTTCGTGATCGCCACGCAGAACCCGAGCGACCAGCTCGGCACCTACCCGCTGCCCGAATCGCAGCTCGACCGTTTCCTGATGTGCCTGACGCTCGGCTACCCCGACCAGGCCAGCGAACGCGCGCTGCTCGCCGGCCAGGACCGCCGCGAGGCGATCCACGGCCTGCGCGCGGTGATGACGCCCGAGCAGCTCGTCGATGCGCAGAAGGCGGTGCAGGCGGTGCATGTATCCGATGCACTGCTCGATTACCTGCAGGCACTGATCGCCGCGACACGCTCCGGCCGCTGGTTCGTCGAAGGGCTGAGCCCGCGCGCCGGCATCGGCGTGCTGCGCGCGGCGCGTGCGCGTGCGCTGCTCGGCCAGCGCGACTATGTCGCCCCCGACGACCTGCAATACGTGCTGCCGCAGACCATCGCGCACCGCCTCGTGCCGGTCGCCGGCGCCGGCCGCGGGCGCATCGAGCAGGTGCGGGCGATGGTCGAGGCGGTGGCGTTGCCGTAGGAGCGAAGTGACCGATCTCGCTGCTTCACGCCAGCCCCCCGCGAACCCGGCCGCGCACGCCCGCGCGCGCTTTCGCGCCTGGATCGACGCCCGCCAGCCGCGCACCGACACGCTGCTGCTCACGCAGCGCAACGTCTACATCCTGCCCACGCGCGCCGGCTGGATGTTCGGCGTGACCTTGATCGTGCTGCTGCTCGCCTCGATCAACTACCAGCTGAACCTCGGCTACGTGCTGACCTTTCTGCTCGCCGGCAGCGGCGTGGTCTCGATGCACCTGACGCACGCCACGTTGCGCGGCCTCACGCTGCACCTGAAACCGGTCGCGCCGGTGTTCGCCGGTGACGCGGCCGTGCTCGACCTCGTGCTCACCAGCCCCGGCGCGGCGCGCTTCGGCATCGGGCTGAAAGTGTCGGCCGCCACCGACACGACGCTGACCTGGATCAACGTTCCGGCGCTCGGGCAGGCCCATGCGCAGGTCAGCTTCGTGCCGCCGCTGCGCGGCTCGCACGCGGTGCCGACCCTCTCCGCCGAGACGCGCTTTCCGCTCGGCCTGTTCCGCGTCTGGACGATCTGGCGCCCGGCCGCGAAGCTGCTCGTCTACCCACGGCCGGAGCAGCCCGCGGCCGCGCTGCCGCTGGCCCACGCGGTCGGTGCCGGGCCGACACCTGCGCGGCGTGCCGATGGCGGCGAGGTCGAGGGCGTGCGCGGCTACCGCCGCGGAGACCCGCTGAAGCTGATCGCCTGGAAAAAGGCCGCCAAGGCGCTCGAGGCCGGCGGCGATCTTGTGAGCCGAGACACCAGCGCCGCGGTCAAGCCCGAACTCTGGCTCGACTGGCAGGCCTGCGGCGCCCTCGCGCCGGAGGCACGGCTCTCGCGGCTGGCCGCCTGGGTGCTCGTCGCCCACCGCGCCGGCGCCGACTACGGCCTGCGCCTGCCGGGTGCCGAGATCTCGCCGGCCGACGGCGACGCGCAGCGCCGCACTTGCCTGGAGGCCCTCGCGCTGTGGGCCTGATCGCCGCCGAAGCGCCCGCGCCGCGGCTGAGCATCAGCAGGATCTGGCCCGGCTGGCGGCATCTGCCACGCGACGCGCGCGACACGCTGTTCCTGCTGTTCGTGATCGGCTGGACGGTGCTGCCCCACGCGTTTCACCTGCCCGCATGGTGCTCGCTGCTGACGCTCACCGTGCTGCTCTGGCGCGCCCGGCTCGCGATCGCCAACGCGCCGCTGCCCGGCCGCTGGACGCTCGTGGTCGTGCTGGCGATCGCCGCCGGCCTCACCTACTGGTCGAACCAGACGCTGCTCGGCAAGGAGCCCGGCGTGACGATGGCCGTGGTGCTGATGGCGCTCAAGACGCTCGAACTGCGCGCGCGGCGCGATGCCTTCGTCGTGTTCTTCCTCGGCTTCTTCCTGATCCTCACGCACTTTCTGTATTCGCAGTCGCTGGCGGTGGCGGTGGCGATGCTGGTCTCGGTGTGGGGGCTGCTGACGGCGCTGGTGCTGGCCCACATGCCGGTCGGTCAGCCGAGCCTGCGCCAGGCCGGCGCGCTCTCGGCGCGCACGGCATTGCTGGGCGCGCCGATCATGGCGCTGCTGTTCGTGCTGTTCCCGCGCATCGGCCCGCTGTGGGGTGTGCCGCAGGACGGGCAATCGAAAACCGGCCTGTCGAACAGCATGCGCATGGGCTCGGTCGCCGAGGTCGCGCTCGACGACAGCGTGGCGCTGCGCATCCGCTTCGAGGGGGCGCCACCGGCACCCAAGGCGATGTACTTCCGCGGGCCGGTGCTGTCGCGCTTCGACGGCGTCGAGTGGCAGCCGTCACAGCCTTCGTTCGGCGCCGCTGCGGCCCCGCGCCGCGACCTGCGCGTTGCCGGCACGCCGCTGCGCTACGAGATGACGATCGAGCCGATGCGGCTCACGAGCCTGCCGCTGCTCGAAGCGGCCACGCGCGCACCGGTGCTCGAGAACTACCGCGTCTTCGGCACGCCCGATCTGCAATGGCGCACCGACAAACCGCTCTACGACCGCGTGCGCTTCGACGCCGAGGCCTACACCGACTTCCAGCACGGCCCGCCCACGCGCGAGCTCGGCCTGCAGGACGATCTCGTGCTGCCGCCCGGCTACAACCCGCGCACCCTGGAATGGGCCGCCGCGCTGCGGCGCGACCCGCGCTACGCGACCGCCGAGCCGCGCGTGCTCGCACAGGCGCTGATGCAGCACATCCGCACGGCCGGCTTCAGCTACACGCTCGTGCCGGGTGAATACGGCCGCAACGTCATCGACGAATTCTGGCTCGACCGGCGCGAAGGCTTCTGCGAGCACTTCGCCGCCGCCTTCGTCGTCGTGATGCGCGCGCTCGACGTGCCGGCACGGGTCGTCACCGGCTACCAGGGCGTGGACAGCGAGCCGGTCGACGGCTACTACATCGTGCGCCAGAGCGCTGCCCACGCCTGGGCCGAATACTGGCAGCCCGACATCGGCTGGGTGCGCGCCGACCCGACTGCCGCGGTCGCACCCGACCGCATCAACCGCGGCAGCCGCCTCGTCGGCCAACCGGGCCTCGTGGCCGAAGCCATCGCCAACGTCAGCCCGCAGTTGCTCGAGCAGTTGCGCGACCAGTGGGAATCACTCAACAACCGCTGGAACCAGTGGGTGCTGAACTACTCGCGCGGCCAGCAGATCGAGCTGCTGAAGAACCTGGGCTTCGAGTCGCCCAGCTGGGAAGACCTGGCCATCCTGCTGATCACCTCACTGAGCACGCTCGCACTCCTCGGCGCCGCGTGGGCGTGGTGGGACCGGCACCGCATCGACCCCTGGGTGCGCCAGATGGACAACCTGCGCGCAGCGCTGCTGCGCCTGGGCCTGCGCGCCGCCGTGCACGAGCCGCCTCGCGCCCTCGCGCAGCGCGTGCGCGAGCGCTTCGGCGCGAGCGGCGAGCCGCTCGCCGAACTGCTCGATGCGCTGGAGCGGCAACGCTACAGCCGCGCGACGATCGCGCGGCCCGATCGCACGCTGACACGCCGGTTCGCTGCGCGTGCGCGGGCGCTGCGAACGAAGGGCGCCTAGGGCGGCGCCGATAATCCGCCGATGCACCGACCCTCGCTGTTCCAGCTGATCGCCCTGGTGTGCGCCGCGCTGCTGATCAACAGCGCCGATGCCGCGGTCCGCAAGAAGAAGACAGCACCCGCCTCGCAAACCCGCGCCGACGACGCGCCCGACATCGTCACCTACGGCGCCCGCGACGACGTGATGCGCTTCGGCGCCGAAATCGCAGAACGCCGCGGGCTCGATCTCGAGTGGGTGCAGGCCGCGCTGCGGCAGGCGCGCTATCAGCCCGGCGTTACCAAGTTCATCATGCCGCCGCCGGCCGGCACCGCGAAGAACTGGGCCGCTTACCGCGCCCGCTTCGTCGAGCCGATGCGCATCCGTGCCGGCGTGGCGTTCTGGCGCGCGAACGAGAAGTGGTTGAAGCTGGCCGAGGAACGCTACGGCGTGCCGCCGGAGATCGTCGTCGGCATCGTCGGCGTCGAGACGATCTACGGCCAGCAGATGGGCAACTTCCGCGTGATCGACGCGCTCGCGACGTTGGCGTTCGATTTCCCCACCGGCCGCAAGGACCGCGCGCCCTTCTTCCGCGACGAGCTCGAAAATTTCTTCGTGATGTGCCAGAGCGAAGGCACGCCGCCGCTGCAGCCCAGGGGCAGCTTCGCCGGCGCGATGGGCATGCCGCAGTTCATGCCGTCGAGCTTCAACAAGTACGCGGTCGACCTCGACGGCGATGGCCATGTCGACCTGCGTGGCAACCCGGCCGACGTGATCGGCAGCGTCGCGCACTACCTCGACGAATTTGGCTGGCAGCGCGGCTTGCCCACACGTTTCGACGTGGCCGTGCCGGTCGCCACCACCGACCGCGCCGCGCTGCTCGCACCCGACATCCTGCCGACCTTCACGCTCGTCGACTTCGCCCAGCGCGGCGCGTTGCTGAACGAGGCCGCCTTCGCCGCTGACGTGCGGCTCGCAGCGGTCGGCGGCGTCGGCAAGCTCGCGCTGGTCGAACTGCAGAACGGTGACGCCGCACCGAGCTACATCGCCGGCACCGCGAACTTCTACGCGGTGACGCGCTACAACTGGTCGAGCTACTACGCGCTGGCCGTCATCGAGCTCGGCGAGGCCGTGGCGCGCGAGGTGGCACGCAGCACGCGTTGAGCCCAGCGCGCGACCTGCGACGGGTGCGCGACGAAGTTCGTGCCGTAGAGCGCGCGGCCGTAGCGCAGCATCAGCAACGCCAGCTTCGCCGCAGGCGTGTGGCCGTGGTCGGCCAGCAGCGCGACGCGTTCGAAAGCGAACTCCCAGTGGCAATCCTCATAGAGGCGGGTCGCCGAGATGAATGCCGCGTTGGCGCGCTCGCTGTCGTCACCGACGGCGCGGGCGGTGCACAGGACGAGTTGGGCGGCGGCGAGGCTGGGAGAACGGCGTTGCGGTGTCGCAGCGACCGAACGCGGATGGTCGTGTTGCGCCGCGTGGAGCGGCTGCCGGTGCATCGGATGACTCATGGTGCCCTTCGATTGACGGTTTGATTCCGACGACGGATGTCGCGGTACTCAAGCATCAATACGAAAAGATCCAGAGAAACTGGACAACTGCCCGGTCAACTCGAAGTAGGCATCCCCGGCAACTGAGCCGGGCATTCGGAAGTAGGCCGCTCAAGACGGACGGAAGGGGTCGCTGACGCGACCCCTCATTTAAGCCACCTATCGGTGACCACTCATCTCCGCACCGCGCTTGCGGTTGCACCACCAGCAGGCAAGGAGCGCGCCGATGAAGCCGCCGACCGCGCCGCCGCCGAGGGCATAAAGCATGATGATGTGCGGCGCGCCCTGCTGCGCGTGGGCGAGCATGGGGACCGCCGACAGGGCGAGCGCCGCCGGAAGTGTCACTGTCAACTTCATCGCGAATCCTCCTGAATATCAATTGAAGAAGTCGACGCTCGCGAGAGGTGAGGACGACGGCGGGATGTCGGCAGTCGCCTGAGGCGACGCCGATTCGCCGCTGAGACGGCGACGGAGAGCTTTCACGCGCAGGTACGTAGGAGCGGTTTCACGCATCGTACGCCTCAGGGTCGGCTCGACGCCATCGACGACGCCGATCGCTTCGTCATGTCGCCCGAGCCCGTCAAGTGCGAGTGCCACATCGAGCGAGGCCATCAAGCTGTTCGGATCGGTTTCGCCGAGCGATTGAACCAGATCGCGCTGCGCGGACTGCAGAATCGGCAACGCCTGCGCGCCGCGCCCACTCTGAAGCATCGCAACACCTTGCATCATTCGAGACCGGGCGGCATAGGGAGAGGCTGCGATGGCGCCGTCTGATTGGGGTTGCAGCGCAATTGCTTTGTCGATCCAGCGTTCAGCGTCAAGCGGCTCACTCGCGCGCAACTTGGACTCGGCCAGCGCGAGAAAAGCCTTGATGCCGAAGACCTTGCCAAAGGCGGCGCCAGCGGTCGATTCGACCAGTGAGCGCAGTTGCTCAAAGGCCGCGTCGCGCTCGGCGGCCGAGCCCGCCGCAGCAGTCAACCTCAGAATCAAGACCGCCGTGTCCGCGCCCAGTGCAGGCGATTTCTCGTCGGACGCTATCGCGCGCAAGATCGGAAGATCCGCCACGGCGCTTGCAGCCATGCCGAGTTGAAGCATGCTGTTTGCCTTCGAAAATGCCAACTCGCGACATGCCAGATGATTCGGCCCGAGCTCCGCGGCGCATTGGCGCAGCGCATTCGACGCGACGTCGAGTGCCGCCGCCGGCTGTCCGCTGACCGTGAGCAGCACCGCTCGATCCCGAGCCAATTGCGCGAACCCCGCCGGGGGAACGTCATTGGTCTTGCGCTCTGCCACTTCGAGCTCGTCGAGGAGTTGCAGCGCGGCGTCGAAGTGGCGGAGTTGCTGCTCGGCGTACACCTGCCCTCGCAAGGCGTCGATGACCGTGAGGTGATAGGGTCCGAAGGCCTTGAGCGCCTCCTGATGGCTGCGACTGAACAGGTCTCGCGCTTTCGCCCAGTCGCGTTGCGCGAAGACGATCCAGCCTTCGACAACGTGAGCCTGCGCGTTCACTTGATGATCATCAGCTCGGCGGCCAGGTGTCTCGCGCGCGCGCTGGAGCAGAGTCGCAGCCAATTTCATGTCGCCGCTGCGCATCACGGTATCGGCCTCGCGCACTCGTGCAAGCGCAGCGGCTTGCGGCATTCCGAGGCCGACGTAGAGCCGCGCCGCATCGGCGTAGGTGCTGTCCGCGCCGACGTATTCGCCCATATCGCGCTGAATCGTCGCTATCCCCTCTAGCAACTCCACCTGCAGCCGCGGCTGCGCAGCCATCCGAGTCAGCACATCCTTGCGCCCGGCCTCCAGCAACTCGCGCGCAGTGATGTCGGCGCCGCGCGCCTTCTCCTGGTCGGCGCGCTTGAACAGCCCGAGCATGAAATCGCGCGCCGCGCCGGCGCGGGCCGAGTCCTCTCGCGCCTGCAGGCCCATCAGCACCGCGACCACGGTGATCGCGACCAAGGCCAGCACCGCAGCGCTTCCGAGGCCGACCGCAAGCATGTGCCGCCGAACGAACTTGCGGAGTCTGTAGGCCGTGCTCGGCGCCCTGGCCTCCACCGGTTCGCCTTCCAGCCACCGATCCAGATCGGCCCGCAGCGCCTCCACCGACCCATACCGCTGCGCCGGCTGCTTCGCCAGCGCGCGCAGCACGATCGCGTCGAGGTCGCTGGCGAGTTGCTTGCGCAGCACCTGCCCGGTCGTGCCGCGTGCCGTCGCCGTCGACTCGATCAGCGCCCGCCGGCTCGGAGCGCGTGGCTCGGTGTCTAGGATGGCCTGCTCGAGCTGCGCCGTTGACTCGACCTTCAGCTCGTAGGGCCGGTCGCCGCACATCAGCTCGTACAGCACCACGCCGAGCGAGTACACGTCGCAGGCGGTCGTCAGCGGCTGGCCCATGAGCTGCTCAGGGGCGGCGTACTGCGGCGTCATCGGCCGGCCGGCGATGCGCGTGAGTTCGGTCTCGGCGAGTGCGCCGCCTTCGGGTTCCATCAGTTTGGCGATGCCGAAATCGAGCAACCGCACTTCGCCCTGCGCGGTGACGAGGATGTTGCCGGGCTTGAGATCGCGGTGGATCACGAGGTTCGCGTGCGCGTGCTGCACCGCAAGGAGCACCTGGCGGAACAGGCGCACGCGGGCCTCGATGGTCAGGCAGCGCGCATCGCACCACTTGGTGAGCGTCTCGCCCTCGACGTATTCGAGCGCGAGCCAGGGCTGGCCGTTCGGCGTGACGCCGGCGTCGTGCAGGCCGGCGATGTGCGGGTGGTCGAGCGAGGCGAGGATGTCGCGCTCGCGGTGGAAGCGCTGCGCGAAGGTGTCGCGCGCGTCGCTGCCAGCGTGGCGGAACAGCAGCTTGATCGCGACCTGGCGCTGGAACGCGCCGTCGTCACGTTGCGCGAGCCAGACCTCGGCCATGCCGCCGCTGCCGATTTTTCGCAACAAGCGGTAAGGACCGATGCGGCTGTCCGCGTGCCATTCGATCTGGCGTGGCTCGGGCGGCGCCGGAAAGCGCGGCAGCGCGCCGAGAAAGTCGTTTTTCTGGATTTGCGAACGCGCCGCGAGCATCTGCTCCAGCTGCGTGAGCAGCGGGTGCGTTTCCTGGCGGAGCCGCGCCAGCCAGTCGACGAGTGCGTCGGGGGCCAGCGTGTCGGCCAGCTCGTAGAGCGCAGACAGTTGTTGCCAATCGGCCACCGGGGTCCGGTTCATCGCAGCTCTCGCGGTCGGGATGCACGGAGAATAAGTTTCGCCCGCTGCCCCGGCAATCCGTCAATCGTGGGAAAGCACCGTCGGCTCGCGAGTGGACGCGCGCGCCACGACACGCTAGGCTCGACCGGCTCATCGCAATGCCGAATCACCGCCTGAACCGCCACGCCCCATGCCCGACCTCGCCGCCCCGGCCGACGATGCCACCCCGCAGATCACGCTGCTGCTGCAGCGCGCGGCCGACGGCGACCGTGCAGCGCTAGACGCGGTCTACACCTCGCTCTACCCCGATCTGAAGCGCCTCGCGCGGGCGCGGCTGCGCCAGCAGGGGCGCGGCGATGCGGTCAGCACGACGATGCTGGTGCACGAGAGCTTCGTGCGGCTCGTCGGCGCGCACGACCTGCGGCTCGAGGACCGGCGCCACTTCTTCGCCTATGCCGCCAAGACGATGCGCAACATCATCATCGACACCGCACGCGAGCACCTGGCCGAGCGCCGCGGCGGTGGCGCCGAGCACGTGACGCTGGGCGACGCGGATGTGGCGGCCGACGCGATGCAGCTCGCAGATGCCCACGCCAGCGACGAGCTGGTGCGGGTGAGCGATGCGCTACACGAGCTGGAGGCCGTCGATCCCGAACTCGCCGAACTGGTCGAGATGCGCTACTTCGGCGGCTACAGCGAGGTCGAGATCGCCGAACTGCAGGGTGTCAACGAGCGCACCGTGCGGCGCCGCTGGGACAAGGCGCGCGCCTGGTTGTTCGTCGCGCTCGGCAAGGGCTGACGGCGCACACTGCGCGGCAGGTTCGTCGCGCAGCCAGGCGCACAGCCATTCGTGCAGGCGCGCATCGCCGGGCAGGCCCTCGCGCACCTCGAGGCCGCGGACCAGATCCCAACTCGAGTCGAACCAGCCAGGGCCGCGCGCCCTTGCATCGAGATCAACGCGTTGCGGCTTGCTTGCCATTGGTTCTCTCCCTCGAGGACTTTCGAATGGAAGAGAGTTTTGCCGCCGGGTCTCGGCCCGAACATCCCCGCAAGGTCGGAGCGAAGGGCAAAAATCGAGGGGGTTTCGAACTCGCGACACCCCCGCGGCCTTTACCCCCCCGGTCGAGGGAACCCGGCCCGTCTACGCTGGGATGACGCTGACTTCGACATCCATCAACTGGTCGCCACCGCCGAAGATCACGCCGCGCAGCGGCACCACGTCGGCGAAGTCGGCGCCCCAGGTCAGCGTGATGTAGCGCTGGTCGGCGAGCTGGTTGTTGGTGGGGTCGAACTCGACCCAGCCGTGTTGCGGCGAGTAGGCGGCCACCCAGGCGTGCGAGGCGTCGACGCCCATCAGCCGCGGCATGCCGGGCGGCGGGTCGGTCAGCAGGTAGCCCGAGACATAGCGCGCCGGCAGGCCGTGGCCGCGCAGGCAGGCGAGCATCAGGTGGGCAAAATCCTGGCACACGCCGCGCTTCTGGTAGAGCACCTCGTCGACCGAGGTGCTGACGGTGGTCGCACCCGGCTCGAACTCGAAATCGTCGTGGATGCGCCGCATCAGCTCGATCACCGCCTCGAGCCAGGGTCGGCCGCGGCTGAACGTCTCGCTGGCGTAGCGCCGAGCGCCGTCGGAGAGCGGCACCAGCGGCGTCGGCTCGCTCATGCTGGCGGGGATCAGGTCGTCTTGCTGAGGCTCGCGGCGGATCGCCTCGCGCACGGCCTCCCAGGCGAGTGGCGGCGGGGGTGCGAACGTCTGGCCTTGCGATTGCGATTGCATCGCTGACGACAACGACGACATCGGCGCACCGCCCTGCAACTGCATCTGCTGCTGTACAGGCAGCATCGCCGGCGCATCGACAGACGGCCGCTCGGTCACCTCGACCAGGCACTCCATGCGCACACGCAGCATGCGGTGCGCCCCGTGCAGGCCGAAGTGCGTGACCATGTTGCCGAAGCTGTCGAGCTCGTCGCGGCGCTCGTCCGCGCGCGGTTCGATCTCGAGCGAGTACGACAGAAGCTTCTGCCAGGGCAGCATGCGCGGCGTGAGGCGCGCGAGCTGCCACGATTGCGAGACCGGCGCGGTGTACGCGTAGCGCGTCTCGTGGTGCACGATGTAGCGCTCGGCGCCGTTCATGTGGTCATGCGATCCGGCTCATGCGACCAAAGACAGCACGCTGCGCGACGCGGCATGCTGGAAGAACTTGAGCGTCAGCTCGTCGGAGACCGCACCGGCGCACTTGCGAAGCTGCTCCAGCACGTCGGCCACGGCCTCGCTCTCGGGGTGCAGGTCTCGCGGCGCCAGATCGCGCAGCGCGGCCTGCGCGGGCGCGAGCACGTCGCTCGCGAAGCGGCCGTGGCTGAGTTCGAGCTTGGCGATGTATTCGGTCAGGCCCTTGACCTGGAACGCGACCGAGCGCGGGTTGGTCTCGTCGCGCAGCAGGATGTCGAGCACCGGCAGCCACTCGGGCGCGACCAGGTAGCGCGAGCGGAAGGTGCCGGTCGAATCGGTCAGGTCGAGCAGCCAGTCCAGGCCGTGCGCGGCGCCATCGGTGGTGGCGACCTGAAGCGTCACGCACAGGTGCGAGAGCCGCTCGATGCGGCGGCCGATCGAGAGAAAGCGCCAGCCGGAGCTGCGCGTCATGCCGTCGAGCACGTAGCCAGACAAGGTCATCATCGAGGTCACCGCGCGGTCGAGCCAGCTCAGCGCGAGCGGCAGCGCCGCCCCGCGCTGGAAGACCGGGTCGGCGGCGAGTTGATTGAGGGTGCGCCAGTTGTCGGCCGACATGCGATCGCGCAGGTTGAACGCTGCACGCGAGAGCTGGCGCAGGCGGCCGGCGAGCGCTTCTTCGGGGTGCGTGGCCGCGCGCAGCAGCGCAACGTTCGCGTCGTCGGTGTCGTCGATCAGGCCGAGCGTGTGCGCCAGCACGATTGCCGGCGCGATGCCGTCGGACGACTCGGCCGCGCGGTCGAGCACGCCGGCGATGGCGACGCGCAGCACGCGCACCGCACTGTCGCAACGTTCTCCGTAGCGGCCGTACCAGAACAGGTTCTCGGCTGCGCGCGAGGGCAGGTTCGCGCGGGAGCCCACCAGGTCTTCTGGCTTCACGGTCGTCGACAGCAACGAGAAGGAAGCATTGACGGGCGCGCCGGAAAGCACCCACGTGTCTTTGGAGCGACCACCGCGCTGCATCGCGATCACGCGCGAATCGCCGTCGACCGCGACGCGCGTGAGCCCGCCAGGCATCACGCGGTAGCCATCGGGCGTGGCGACCGCGAACACGCGCAGGCCGACCGCGCGCGGCGCGAGCGTGTCAGGGGCGCCGCGCGTGATGCTCTTGGCGACGCCGCGCTCCAGCACCGGCGCCTGCGACACGTGCACCCATTCCTGCGCCACGTAGCGCTGCGGTCGCGCCGCGACCTTGGCGCGGAGCAGGATGCGTTCGTCGTGCGTGAGGTCGGCACCGAAAATCGCCGGCTCGCGCACCGAGCGTTCGAGCGGCTTGATCAGCAGTTTGTCGAGGCGCTTCCAGGCATCGTCGAACGCAGCCGGCTCGCCCAGCCACCAGGTCGCGACCGACGGCAGCTTCAGCGGCTCGCCGAGCAGTTGCTCCGAGAGCTTGGGCAGGTAGCCGAGCAACGCGCCCGACTCGATCACGCCGGAGCCGAGCGCGTTGCCGACGAACACGCTGCCGCGGCGCACGCAGTCGGTCAGGCCGGCGACGCCGAGGGCCGAATCGGAGCGCAGCTCGAGCGGGTCGCAGTAGTCGTCGTCCTGCCGGCGCAGGATCGCGTGCACGCGCTTGAGGCCCTCGACTGTCTTCATCCAGACGCAGCCGCTGCGCACGGTGAGATCGCTGCCTTCGACCAGCGGGAAGCCGAGATAGCGCGCGAGCAGTGCGTGTTCGAAGTAGGTTTCGTTGTACGGGCCGGGGGTGAGCAGCACGACGAGCGGCGGGCCTTCGCCGGCGCTCGGCTTCGGCGCCCAGTGCAACAACGAATCGCGCACACCGGCGAAGAACGATGCGAGGTGCTGCACGTTCAGGTCGCTGAACATCTGCGGAAACACGCGCGAGACGACCAGCCGGTTCTCGAGCGCATAGCCGGCCCCCGAAGGCGCCTGGGTGCGGTCGCTGACGACCCACCAGCTGCCGTCGGGCGAACGCGCCAGATCGGCCGCGTACTGGAACAGGTGCACGCCGCCGGCAGGCCGCACGCCCTTCATCGGGTGCAGGAAACCGCTGTGGCCGAAGATCACCGGGGCGGGGATCGCACCGCTGCGCAGCAGGGTCTGCGGGCCGTAGATGTCGGCCAGCACACGGTTGAGCAGCTCGGCGCGTTGCGCGATGCCGGCTTCGATCGCCTCCCATTCGCCGGCCGAGAGCAGCAGCGGCAGCGGATCGACCTCCCACGGCCGGTCGGCGCCTTGCGGGTCGGCGTAGACGTTGTAGGTGATGCCGTTCTCGCGGATCTCGCGCTCCATCAGCGAGAGCGTGTCGCCGATCTCCGGCCCCTCGCGCGCGGCCAGCGCGCGCAGGAACGCATCCCAGTGCGGCCGCGGCACCCCCGCCGACGCGAGCATCTCGTCGAAGCGGCTGTCGGGGACGGCGTAGGCGGCCAGCAGATCGCGCAACATCGAGGGAGCTTGAGGAGTCACAGGCGGCATTGTCGTCTCACCCACGAAGCGGGCCGGCGCCGGGCCGCCCCAAGGCAGCCCGCACCCCCGCGGGGGGTGGCTGCGTACCCGCAGCCGGGGGCTCCATCAGGCGCGGCGCAGGTCGAGCGTGAACGGGAAGTTCGGGTTGCGCTCTTCCTTCGGCGAGGCCATGTAGCCCGGGGTGTGGCCGGTACGGAAGAAGCGTGCGAGGCGACGCGCTTCGGCCTCGAGCATGTTGATCGGGAAGGTGTCGTAGCTGCGGCCACCGGGGTGCGCGACGTGGTACTGGCAGCCGCCCATCGAACGGTGCATCCAGGTGTCGAGCAAATCGAAGGTGAGCGGCGCGTGCACGTCGATGCTGGGGTGCAGCGCCGACGGCGGGTTCCACGCGCGGTAGCGGACCGCGCCGACGAACTCGCCGACCTTGCCGGTCGGCTGCAGCGGGATCGTGCGGCCGTTGCAGGTCAGCACATGGCGATCGCCGACCAGGCCGGTCGCGCGCAACTGGATGCGTTCGACCGACGAATCGACGAAGCGTGCCGTGCCGCCGACCGCGCCCTCCTCGCCCATCACATGCCACGGCTCCAGCGCCAGCCGCAGCTCGACGTTGACGCCCATCGCTGCGAAATCACCCAAGCGCGGAAAGCGGAAGTTCAGGTGCGGCGCGAACCAGTCGAGTTCGACCGGGTAGCCGGCCGCGTTCAGTTCTTCGCATACATCCGACAAATCCTGCCAGATGAAGTGCGGCAGCATGAAGCGGTCGTGCAGCTCGGTGCCCCAGCGCTTCAGGCGCTCGGGGCGGTACGGGTCTTGCCAGAAGCGCGAGACGAGCGCGCGCATCAGCAACTGCTGAGTCAGGCTCATGCGGGCGTGCGGTGGCATCTCGAACGCGCGCATCTCGAGCAGGCCCAGCCGCCCGGTCGGGCCGTCGGGCGAGTACATCTTGTCGATGCAGAACTCGGCGCGGTGCGTGTTGCCGCTCACGTCGATCAGCAGGTTGCGCATCAGCCGGTCGACCAACCACGGCGGCACATGGCCTTGCTGCTCGGTGATGCGGCGCAACTCGGCGAACGCGATCTCGATCTCGTAGACCGAATCGTTGCGTGCCTCGTCGACACGCGGCGCCTGGCTGGTCGGGCCGACGAACAGGCCCGAGAACAGGTACGACAGCGCCGGGTGGTTGTGCCAGTAGCCGACCATGCTGGCGAGCAGGTCGGGCCGGCGCAGGAACGGCGAATCGGCGACCGTGGCGCCACCGAGCACGAAGTGGTTGCCACCGCCGGTGCCGGTGTGGCGGCCGTCGAGCATGAACTTCTCGGTCGACAGCCGTGTCTCGTGCGCCGACTGGTACAGTTGCGTGGCCTGCTCGACCAGTTCGCCCCAGCTGTGCGCAGGGTGGATGTTGACCTCGATCACGCCGGGGTCGGGCGTGACGCGCAGGAGTGCCAAGCGCGGGTCTTTCGGCGGCTCGTAGCCTTCGAGGATCACCGGCAGTTTCATCTCGAGCGCGGTGTCTTCGACGGCGCAGACGAGCTCCAGGTAGTCTTCGAGCGCGGTCGCTGGTGGCATGAAAACGTAGAGGCGCCCGTTGCGCGGCTCGGCGCTCATCGCGGTGCGGGTGACCGACGCGGCGGATTCGAAACGCCCCGGCGCACGCGGCGCCGTCGCGGTCGTCAGGCTGTTGCTCGGCGAACGGTCGCCGCTCAGCGCAGCGCGCGAGCGATCGGCAAAGCTGCTCGAGGCCGGCGCGCCAGCTCCCGACGACGGCGCACCTGCAGCGCTCGCGGTCGTGCCCATCTCGTTCGCGCCATTTGCGAAGCGCAGCCGCCGATACGGCGGCAGTGGAGCGAACGGTTGCGTCTGGTCGGGTGGGTACACCCACGGCAGGTCGCTGTCTTTCGCCCACGGCTGCGAGTCGAGCGGCAGGCGGTAACCCATCGCCGAATCGCCCGGGATCAGGTAGCAGCGTTCGGCGCGCAGGAACCATGGGCCGGTCTGCCAGCGAGGCGAACCGCTGGGGTTGCGCGCGACCGGGAACACGTGACCGACGACCTTGTCGAGCCCCTGCGTGAAGATCTTGCGGATGCGATCACGCTCCAGCGGATCGGCCAGGCGCGCGTCGAACGGGTCGACGTTGGTCGGCAGCTTGCGCTCACGCCAGAGGTAGTACCAGGTGTCCTCATAGGCCGGGAACACGTACTTCGAATCGAGCCCGAGCCGCTTCGCGACGCCGGCGAGAAAGCGATGCGCGTGCGCCTCGGTGACGCCGTAATCCTGGTGCTCGCTCGCGAACAGTTCGGGGTGCGTCCAGACCGGCTCTTTGTCCTTGCGCCAGAACAGGTTCAGCGACCAGCGCGGCAGTTGCTCTCCCGGGTACCACTTGCCCTGGCCGTAGTGCAGCAGGCCGCCGTCGCCGTACTTGGCGCGCAGCTTGTCCATCAAATCGGCGCTAAGCAGACGCTTGGTCGGGCCCATCGCCTCGGTGTTCCATTCGGCGCCTTCGCGGTCGTCGACCGAGACGAAGGTGGGTTCGCCGCCTTGCGTGAGGCGAACGTCGTTCTTGCGCAGATCGTTGTCGACCTGGTGGCCGAGCGCGTCGATGGCCTGCCATTGCGCTTCGGTGTAGGGCAGCGTGACGCGCGGCGCCTCCCAGACGCGGGTGACCGCCATCGAGTGCTCGAAAGTCGTCTCGCATTCGTCGATCGCGCCGCTGACCGGCGCGGCGGAACCTGGCTCGGGCGAACAGGCGAGCGGGATGTGGCCTTCCCCGGCGAGCAGGCCGGAGGTGGGGTCGAGGCCGATCCAGCCGGCGCCGGGCAGGAACACCTCGCACCAGGCGTGCAGGTCGGTGAAGTCGATCTCGGTGCCGCTCGGGCCGTCTAGCGATTTGACGTCGCTCTTGAGCTGGATCAGGTAGCCGGACACGAAACGCGCGGCCAGGCCGAGGTGGCGCAGCAGTTGCACCAGCAGCCAGCCGGTGTCGCGGCACGAGCCGCTGGCGTTCGTCAGCGTTTCTTCCGGCGTCTGCACGCCGGGCTCCATGCGCACGAGGTAGCCGATGTCGCGCTGCACCTTCTGGTTCAGGGAAACGAGCCAGTCGTTCGTCGCGGTCTTCTCGCGAGAAATGGTCGCGAGGTAGGCCCCGAACTTCGGCGTGGTCGCCGCCTTGATCATGTAGGGCTCGAGCTCGAGCGCGACCTCGGGCTCGTACTTGAACGGGTAATGCTCGGCCGAGGGTTCTAGGAAGAAGTCGAACGGGTTCAGCACGGCCATCTCGGCGACGAGATCGATCTCGATCCGGAAGCTGGTGGTCTTGTCGGGGAAGACCAGGCGCGCGAGGTAGTTCGACTGCGGGTCTTGCTGCCAGTTGATGAAATGCGTGGCGGGCTCGACGCGCATCGAGTAGCTGAGGATGCGCGTGCGCGAATGCGGCGCCGGGCGCAACCGCACGATCTGCGGGCCGAGGTTGATCGGCCGGTCGTAGCGGTAGTGCGTGACGTGATTCAGCGCGACGTGGATGGACATTGAGGCTCCGGGATGTCGTTGTTCGATTTATGGGCTGGAGTTCATGCCGCGACCGGCACGAGGAAGTCGCGGCTGATGCCGACACCGAGCGTTCCGACGCGTTCGAGAAACTGCGTGAGGTAAGCGTGCAGCCCGGTCGCGAGGATCTCGTCGATGCGGCCGTATTGCAGGTCGGCCTGCAGGCGGCCGGCCTTGCGCAGCGTGTCGGTCGATTGCTCGTTCGCGACCATCTTCAGGTTCGTCACGACCTCCTGCATGCAGGCGGCCAGCGAGCGTGGCATGTCGGCGCGCAGGATCAACAACTCGGCCACCTTCTCGGGCCGGATCACGTTGCGGTAGGCCTTGCGATACACCTCGAAGCCCGAGACCGACCGCAGGATGCCCGACCAGTGATAGAAGTCGACCTCGGTGTCGCGCGTTGCAGGCGGCTCGCCGTTCTGGCTCTGGGTCTGGAAGCCGTGGTACTCGCTCTCGACTGCGTGGAACTTCACGTCGAGAAGTCGCGCGGTGTTGTCGGCGCGCTCGAGGAAGCTGCCGATGCGCAGGAAGTGAAAGGCCTCGTCCTGAAGCATCGTGCCCACCGTGACGCCGCGCGACAGGTGCGAGCGGAACTTGACCCACTCGAACAACGTGCTCGGGTCGCGCAGGAACGACTCGTTCTTGATCAGCCGCTGGAACTCGAGCCAGGTCTGGTTCTGCGTTTCCCAGACTTCGGTGGTGAGCGTGCCGCGCACCGCGCGCGCGTTCTCGCGGGCGGCCTGCAGGCAGTTGCGGATGCTGGAGCCGTTCTCGGCATCGCTGACCATGTAGCGCATCACCGCGTCGGGGGTGACATCTCCGTAGCGCTTGGCGAAGTCGCCGCTCAACTCGCTGATGCCGAGCAGGCCCTTCCAGCCCTTCTCGACTTCGTCGGCAGATTGCGGCATCAGGGACGCCTGGTAGTTCACGTCAAGCATGCGCGCGGTGTTTTCGGCCCGCTCCATGTATCGCGCCATCCAGAAAAGGTGATCGGCGGTTCTCGACAGCATGATCAGGCCTCCAACACCCAGGTGTCTTTTGTACCGCCGCCCTGCGACGAATTGACGACCAGCGAGCCTTCTTTCAGCGCCACGCGCGTCAGGCCGCCCGGCACCATCTGCACTTCCTTGCCGCTCAGCACGAACGGGCGCAGGTCGATGTGGCGCGGCGCGACGCCGCTCTCGACATAGGTCGGGCAGGTCGACAGGCTCAGCGTGGGCTGCGCGATGTAGCCGCTGGGGTTTGCGAGCAGCGCCTTGCGGAAGTCCTCGATCTCGGCCTTGGTCGCGGCCGGGCCGATCAGCATGCCGTAGCCACCCGCGCCGTGCACTTCCTTGACGACGAGCTCCTCGAGGTTCGCGAGCACGTATTTCAGGTCGTCCTCCTTGCGGCACATGTAGGTCGGCACGTTGTGCAGGATCGGCTTCTCGCCGAGGTAGAACTCGATCATCTTCGGCACGTACGGGTAGATCGACTTGTCGTCGGCCACGCCGGTGCCGACCGCGTTGCTCAACGTGACATTGCCGGCGCGATAGGCGTTGAGCAGGCCGGCGCAGCCGAGCGTCGAATCCTTGCGGAAGACGCTCGGGTCGAGAAAATCGTCGTCGACGCGGCGGTAGATCACATCGACCCGCTTCGGGCCTTGCGTCGTGCGCATGTAGACGAAGTTGTCCTTCACGAACAGATCCTGCCCCTCGACGAGTTCGATGCCCATCTGCTGCGCGAGGAACGCGTGCTCGAAGTACGCGCTGTTGTGCATGCCAGGCGTGAGCACGACAACGGTCGGCTCGTTCACCGAAGGCGGCGCGACCGAGCGCAAGGTTTCGAGCAACAGATCGGGGTAGTGCGCGACCGGCGCGACGCGATGCTGGCTGAACAACTCGGGGAAAAGCCGCATCATCATCTTGCGGTCTTCGAGCATGTAGCTCACGCCGCTGGGCACGCGCAAGTTGTCTTCGAGCACGTAGTAGCTGCCGCTGCCGTCGGCGTTGGCGGCACGGATGATGTCGATGCCCGAAATGTGCGAGTAGATGCCGCCCGGCAGGTCGACGCCCATCATCTCGGGGCGGAACTGCGCGTTGGTGAGGATCTGCTCGGCGGGCACGTGGCCGGCCTTGATGATCTCCTGCCCGTGGTAGACGTCGTGGATGAAGCGATTCAGCGCCGTGACGCGTTGCGCCAGGCCCTTCTCCATCTCGATCCACTCGTGCGACGGGATCACGCGCGGGATCAGGTCGAACGGGATCAGCCGTTCGTTGCCGTGTCCGTCTTCGTCTTTCGCGCCGTAGACCGCGAAGGTGATGCCGACGCGGCGGAAAATCACTTCCGCCTCTTCGCGACGCGAGAGCATCACGTCGTTGGGTTGGTTCCCGAGCCAGCGGTCGTAGCCGCGATAGTGCTCGCGGACGGTGGTGGCATCGGCGCGCATTTCGTCGAAGCTGGGTCTCATGGGCACGTTTCCTCCGGGGACAGGGTAGCAAATTCCAGGCCAATGAAAGCCGCGTCTATTCATCGTGACCGGGCCCATGATGCCAGTAGCGGCGGGCTTTTTCGCGATAGCACGCACCCTGCGTCGGCGCATCGGCCGGCCACAACCACGCGCCGCAGGCTGGCGAGATGTGACTCGCGATGCCGCGCTCGCGGTAGCGCGCCAGCACCTCCGGCGCCGGGTGGCCGAAGCGGCTGCGGTAGCCCGCCTGGAACACCGCGACGCTGGGCTGCACGGTGTCCAGGAACGCGCCGGTCGACGAGGTCTTGCTGCCATGGTGCGGGACGATCAACACATCGCTCTTCAGCGCTTCGGGCGCGGCAGCGATCAATGCCGCCTCCTGCTCCTTCTCGATGTCGCCGGTGAGCAGCGCGCTGCGGCCACCCCCAGAAACCCGCAGCACGCAGGACATCGCGTTCGGCTTCAACGTGCGCTCGTAATCCTCGGCGAGCGGGCGCAGAACCTCGAAGCGCACGCCGTCCCATTCCCACGACTGCCCGACGCTGCAACGCGTCGTCTTTGTCGCCTGCGCGAGCAGAGGGTGCGCGCTTTCGAGCGAGCTCAGCAGGTCGTCGACCGGCAACGCCTTGAGCACCGCGCTCGCGCCGCCGACATGGTCCAGGTCGCGGTGGCTCAGGACCAGCCGGTCGATGCGCGTTTCGCCACGGGCGCGCAGCAGCGGCAGCAGCACGCGCTGGCCCGCATCGCTCTCGCGCGAATACTGCGGCCCTGCGTCGAAGACCAACAGGTGCGCCCGGGTGCGGATCAGAACCGAGGTGCCCTGCCCGACATCCAGGGCGATCAAGTCGAAACCGCCGTGTGCGGGAAGGCTCCGTGGTGGCAGCAGCAGCGGCAAGATCAGTGGCACGGCGAGCAGGCGCGCGCGCCACGGCAAGGGCAACACCAGCAGCACCGCGCCCACCAGCCCGGCGATCTGCGCCCATGCCGGCGCCACCGGCACCAGCCAGAGGGCGCCGGGTATGGAGGCGAGCGCACCGAGCGTCGCGTTGAGCAGTTGCACGACCCACGCCCCTGCCGCCCACATCGGAACCACGACAACGCCGAGCAGCGCCAGCGGCGTGATCACCAGCGTGATCAACGGGATCGCCACCAGGTTCGCCGCGAAGCCGACGACCGACACCTGCTGGAAGAACACCAGCGTCAACGGCGTGAGGCCGATGGTCGCGATGACCTGGGTGCGCAGATCGGCCCGCACCGCGGCCCACAGGCGATGCGGCCAGCCGCGCCAGCCCGGCGGATGGGTCGATGACGTACCCGGGCCTTCGTTCCCGGGTGTGCGCGACGACGACGCCATCAACAGACCGACCGCGACGAACGACAGCCAGAACCCCGCCTGCAACAGTGCCCACGGGTCGATCGCGGTAACGACCACACCGGCCAGCAACAGCACCAGCCCCCATGGCCAGCGCACACCGAGCGTCTGCGCCAGCGTGACGACCGCGAGCATCCAGATCGTGCGCTGCGAAGGCACGCCCCAGCCCGAGAACACGGCGTAGGCGGTGGCGCAGATCAGCCCACCCCAACGCGCGGCCAGCGGCGCCGGCAGCCACAGCGCCGCGCGCCGACTGCGCCGCCACAGCCGTTGGATGAGGCCGCCGGCCAGCCACGCGAACATCGTGATGTGCAGGCCGCTGATCGACACCAGGTGGGCGATGCCGGTGTTGCGGTACAGATCCCAGTCTTCACGCTCGATCGCGCCCTGATCGCCGACCGACAGCGCCGCGAGCACGCCCGCCGCGCGGCGGTCGGTCACGCTCGCCTCGATCGCATCGCGCACCCGCTGGCGCAGCCGCTCGACCGGGAAGCCGGCCGCACGGTGCAGCAGCTCGGGCGGCGGCGCATCGCGCACGTAGGCGGTCGCGCGCACGCCGTGCTCGAACAGCTGCAGTTCGTAGTCGAAACCGTACGGATTCAGATTGCCGTGCGGCTGACGCAGGCGCATCGCGAAACGCCAGCGCTGACCGGCGCGCAGCTCGCTCTGCGGCTGACTCAACGCGGCGTCTTCGTGCATGCTTTTGTACCAGCCGACTGCCAGTACCTGGGGCACGCGCACGGGCTGGCCATCGAGCGCCGCCGCATCCGGCTCGAAGCGAAAGCGCAGGCCGCCGGCGCCGCGCTGCGGCAGGCTCGCGACCACGCCGCTGATGACCAGATCACGGCCTTCGAGCGCATCGGGCAGGCCATCGGCGAGGCGGGCCGAAGCCATCCCGCCCGCGGCCCCGATCGCGAGCAGCAGCGCGCCGATCGTGCCCAGCGCGAACATCCGCCGCCAGCGCCAGGCCGCCGCGAGCGCCACCGCGCCGACCACCAGCGCGACGCCGTACCACCCCGTCGCCCACAGCGCTCGCTGCTGCAATTGCAACGCCACCCCGGCGATCCACGCGAGCGCGAGAACCGCCAGGCGCGTTCCCGTGTCGGCTCGTGCGTGCATTGCTGCAGTGTAGGATTTGCGCACCCCTGCCCCAACACACGCGATCCGCGCCGAACCAATGTCCACCAACATCTACGACCGATTGAGCGAGCTCGGCATCAACCTGCCACCGGTCTCCGTGCCTGCCGCAGCCTATGTGCCTTTCGTGCGCACCGGCAACCTGATCTTCATCTCGGGCCACATCGCCAGGCGCGATGGCAAGCCATGGGTCGGCCAGCTCGGGCGCGACACGGTCACCGAGACCGGCAAGCAGGCGGCGCGCGCGATCGCGATCGACCTGCTCGGCACGCTGCACGCGGCCGCGGGCGACCTGAACAGCGTCGAGCGCATCGTCAAGGTCATGAGCTTGGTCAACAGCACGCCCGAGTTCACCGAGCAGCACCTCGTCACGAACGGCTGCTCGGAACTGCTCGCCGAGGTTTTCGGCGACAAGGGTGCACACGCACGCAGCGCGTTCGGTGTGGCGCAGATCCCGATGGGCGCCTGCGTCGAGATCGAGCTGATCGCGCAGGTCAAGTGAGAAGCGGGCAGGTGAGCGCCACGAAAACCTTCGCCGGCGTGGGCATCGTGAGCCTCGCCGCGGTGGGCGCGGCGCTCGTCTCGCAGCACGTGTTCGGCATGCAGCCTTGCCCCTGGTGCGTATTGCAGCGCGTGATCTTCCTGGGCGTTGCGATCGCGTGCGGGATCGGCCTGGTCTGGCGCAGTGTCGCCGGGCGCTTCGCAGCCGGCACGCTGGGGCTGCTGCTCGCGCTGTGCGGCGTCGCGGCGGCGCTTTGGCAGCACTTTCAGGCCGCCGCGTCGGCCTCGTGCAACCTGACGCTGGCCGACCGCATCGTCAGCGGCTGGCTCGGGCTCGACAGCCTCTTGCCCGATGTGTTCTCGGCGCGTGCGAGCTGCGCCGACGCGGCCGTGAACCTGCTCGGCGTGCCCTATGACTTCTGGAGCCTTGCGCTGTTCGTGCTGCTCGCCGCGGCATTGGCGGCGGCACTGATGCGCGGCTCGCGCGGCAGGCTCAGCGCCGCTTGACCTGCACGTCGACGAACATGCCCGCGAAGTCGCCCGGGTAGCCGTTCCACGAACCGATGACGGGCGAGGCGAGGCTTGCGTGGCGGGCGACGCCGACGCGGATCAGGTCTGTGCCGCCGATCAGGTTGTTGGTCGGGTCGAACGGGATCCAGCCCGCGCCCGGCAAATACACCTGCAGCCACGCGTGGGTCGCGCCCGCGCCTGAATATTCGGCCTCGCCGCTGTCGAGCCAGGGCGTGTACAGATAACCCGAAACGAAGCGCGCCGCATAGCCGAGCCGCCGCACCGCTTCGATCATCAGCGTGGCGAAATCTCGGCAGGTGCCGGAACCGAGGCGCAGCGTCTCGTAGGGCGTTTGCACGCCCTCGTCGAAGCGCGCGAGGTAGGTCATCGAATCGCGGATGGCCTGCGTCATTCCCACCAGCAACTCGCGCGTGCCGGTCGACCCGTCGGCACGAACGAACTGGCGCGCCCAGGCGTCGAGCTCACCGGTCGGATCGTCGTAGTACGGCATCAGGTAGTGCTGCAACGCGATGCGGCTCTCATCGCTGTAGACGAAGGGGTACGACAACGCATCGGGGTTGAGCGGCAGATCGAGCGCGCGCGTTCCGGTGTGCTCGACCGTGAAGCTGCACTCCACTTTCAGCTCCTCGGCCGGGCTCTGCGGCGTGACCAGCGCGACCGAGTTCGAGTAGACATCCAGGATCAAGCGGATGTCTTTCGGCTCGGGCGTGACCTTCATGTCCGTCGCGAGCACACGCAGATCGTGGCTGCCGCGCGGGCGAAACATCACCCGGTGCTCGCCTAGCTGCACAGGCTGGTGGTAGCGGTAGTGGGTGGTGTGGGTGATGTCGAACAGGACGGACACGGGGCTACTTCTCTCTGAAGACGAACTCTCTGAAAACGAACTCTCTGACGTTGAAGGTGAAGGTGACTCTCGTTTCAGTTCATCCGGATCTCGGCATGCTCGCCGAGATCGGTCGGCGGCTTGCCCGTGATCGCGGCCTTGGCCATCTGGTAGAGCTGGACGATCTTGCTTTCCTTCACATCCCAGTAATTGGCATGCGTGATCTTCACGCGCACCAGCGCCAGATCGGGGTCGTCGACACCACCTGGGAACCAGGCCTCGGCAAGCTTCGACCACAGCTGCTGCTTCTTCGCCATGTCTTCGACTACCGCAGCAGTGCCCGAAACCGAGACGTAGCTGTCTGCACCGGTGTCTGCATACGCAACGTTGACGCTCGGCTCCTGGATCAAGTCGGCCACCGGATCGCCTTTGCGTGACATGAAGAACCACAGATTCGAATCTTCGTCCAGCTTCGAGTTCTGTGTCGTCATCGGGCGCGAATGCAGGTGGCCGTTGCTGTGGCGGGTCGTGAACATCGCGAAGCGGATGTCCTTGATCAGATCCCAGAGCTTGGTGCGCGCCTGGGTCGGGTCGGTGATCGTGTGGGTGCTCATCGCGGATCCTTTCGGTGATGCTGGTGCGAGACGCCGATTGCACCAAGCCTCCGATGCACCCGCGATCAGGCGTGAGGCCTGGGGCGTGTAGGACGTGTCCGGGTTCGGCCACGCGCCCGCGCGCGGGCCGCGATCAATCCACTCTGAGCACCCGCATGGCCTTCTGCATCGCATCCTGCACCTTCCCCTTGCGTGCGCGCTTGCCGACATAGACGGCGAGCGCCGCAGGCCGCATCACCTCGTCTTTCGGCTTGCCGCCGCGGCCGGTCCCCAGCATTTGCAGGTTGGTGCCGAATGCGGTGACGCTGACCAGTGCGTCCTTCGGGTCGAGGTCGATCAGCGTGAGGCCACGGCCGCCGTTCGCCTGCAGTTTGAGCTCTTCGAGCGCGAACACGAGCAGCCGGCCCGTGAGCGACAGGCAGGCGACCTGCGATTGCGCATCGGCAAGGCTCGGCGGCAGCGGCTTCTCTTCGGCTTCGAGGCTCAGGAAACCCTTGCCGCCGCGCTGGCGCGCCACCAGATCGCCGACCCGCGCGAGCAGGCCGAATCCGCCGGTGCCCGCCAGCAGCAGCGTCTGCTGCGCATGCCCCGCGTGGTAGTGCGCTGGCTGCGTGCCCGATTCGAGATCGATCAGCGAGGTGATCGGCTGGCCATCGCCTCGCCCGCCCGGCAATTGCGCGACAGGTGTCGAGTACACGCGCCCGTTGCTGCCGAACACCAGCAGCGCATCGACGCTGCGGCACTGAAAGGTGCCGTAAAGCGCATCGCCGGCCTTGAACGCGAGCGTGGTCGCGTCGACCTCGTGCCCCTTCAACCCGCGCACCCAACCCTTCAGGCTGACGACGACCGTGACCGGCTCGTCGATCACCTTCACTTCGGCGACCGCCTTCTTCTCGGCCTGGATCAGCGTGCGGCGCTCGTCGCCGTGCGCCTTGGCGTCGGCCTCGATCTCCCTGATCATCGTGCGCTTCAACACATTCGGGCTGCCGAGGATCTCTTCGAGCCTGGCCTGCTCCGTGCGCAGTTCCTTCAACTCCTGCTCGATCTTGATCGCCTCGAGCCGCGCGAGTTGCCGCAGGCGAATGTCGAGAATGTCGTTCGCCTGGACCTCGCTGAGATCGAAGCGCGCGATCAGCGCAGCCTTCGGGTCATCCGACTCGCGGATGATGCGGATCACCTCGTCGATGTTCAGCAGCACCAGCTGCCGGCCCTCGAGCACGTGGATGCGCGCGAGCACCTTGTCGAGCCGGTGCTGCGTGCGTCGCTGCACGGTGACGGCGCGGAACGCGACCCACTCCGTCAGCATCTGGCGCAGGCTCTTCTGCGTCGGCCGGCCGTCGGCGCCGATCATCGTCAGGTTGATCGGCGCCGAGCTCTCGAGCGAGGTGTGCGCGAGCAGCGTGGTGATCAGTTCCTGCTGCTCGATGGCGCGCGACTTCGGCTCGCACACGATGCGCACCTTTGCCTCCTTGCTCGATTCGTCGCGCACCGCGTCGAGCACCGCGAGCACGGTCGTCTTCAGCTGCGCCTGCTCGCTCGAGATCGTCTTCTTGCCGGCCTTGATCTTCGGATTGGTCAGCTCCTCGATCTCCTCCAGCACCTTCTGCGTGCTCGTGCCCGGCGGAAGCTCGGTGACGACCAGTTGCCACTGACCGCGCGCGAGTTCCTCGATCTTCCAGCGCGCGCGCACCTTCAGGCTGCCGCGGCCCGATGCATACGCAGCACGGATCTCGTCGGGGCTGCTGATGATCTGGCCGCCGCCGGGGTAGTCAGGCCCCGGGATCAACGCCGCGAGTTCGTCGTCGGCCAGCTTCTCGTTGCGGATCAACGCGACCGCAGCGGCCGCGACCTCGCGCAGGTTGTGGCTCGGCACCTCGGTGGCGAGGCCGACCGCGATGCCGCTCGCGCCGTTCAGCAGCACGAACGGCAGGCGCGCCGGCAACTGCCGCGGCTCCTGGAACTCGCCGTCGTAGTTCGCGATGAAGTCGACCGTGCCTTCGTCGATCTCGTCGAGCAGCAGCCGCGTGATGGGCGCGAGGCGCGCCTCGGTGTAGCGCATCGCGGCGGCACCGTCGCCATCGCGCGAGCCGAAGTTGCCCTGCCCGTCGACGAGCGGGTAGCGCTGCGAGAAGTCCTGCGCCATGCGCACCATCGCGTCGTAGGCCGCGGTATCACCGTGCGGGTGGTACTTGCCGAGCACGTCGCCGACAACGCGCGCACTCTTCACCGCCTTCGGCCCCGCGGCGGTCGTGAACGCCAGGCCCATGCGCTCCATCGAGAACAGGATGCGCCGCTGCACCGGCTTCTGGCCGTCGCACACATCGGGCAGCGCGCGGCCCTTGACCACGCTCAGCGCGTATTCGAGGTAGGCGCGTTCGGCGTACTGCGCCAGGCTGACGGCGCTGCTGCCGTCGTCTGCGGGTGGCGGGGTGTCGAACAGATCGGGTTCGGTGGGCATTCGGAGTCAGTTGGGATCGGCAGGTTGTCGCCGTTGGTGGCACTCAGCGAAAAGGGTTGACGATCGTCAAGCCTTGCACTTTCTGGCCGTGCTGAAAGTCTTCGGAGTACAAGGTGGTGCAACCCGAATCGAGGGCGCTGGCCGCGATGGTGGCGTCATAGATCGGAAAGCCGTAGCGCTTCGCCAACCCGACGGCGCGTTCATGGGTCTGCGCCGTGAGCGACTCGACCCGACACACGTGGCGCAAGGCGGCGATGAAGGCGTCGATTTCGTTCCATGGTGTCGCATGCTTGCGTCGGGCCACTGCGACGAATTCGTTCAGCACCTGCACGCTGATCGTGCCGCCCTCGGCCAACAGGTCTTCAGCGCGGGCCGCCTTGCCGGTGTCGCCCGAGAACAGGTAGAGCGCAACGTTGGTGTCGAAAAAGGCGCCGCCGGTGGTCACCCGCGTTCACCGTTGGCTTCGAGCCGATCGAACTTGAAATCGGCAGGCAGCCGGCCGCGAAACTTGCGCAAACGCGCCAGAACCTCACGATTGCTGGGCGAGCGGCTCACGATGAACTTTCCCTTGTCGGCGACGCCGATCTCCACGTCGTCACCCTCCTTCAAATCGAGCACTTCGACCACGGCCGCGGGAAGACGAATGGCCAGACTGTTGCCCCATTTCGATACCTGCATGGCGACGCCCCTGCGCTGGATAGACACGCGAATATTGTATATCTAGCGTAGTACGACGAAGCCGCAGGTCACACATCCACCTCGATCGCATCCCCGTGCAACTCCATCAGGTCGCGACGCGCCTGCGCCTCGCCCTTGCCCATCAACTTGGTCAAAGACGAGACCGTCTCGTCGAAGCCGAGCACGCCGTATTCGGTCTGCAGCAGGCGGCGGGTGTCGGGGTTCAGCGTGGTGTCCCAGAGCTGTTCGGCGTTCATCTCGCCCAGGCCCTTGAAGCGGCCGATGCTCCACGAGTTCTCGCGGGCGCCTTCCTTGCGGAGCTTGTCGAGCGTGGCGGCGAGCTCGCCTTCGTCGAGCGCGTAGATCTTCGCGGCCGGCTTCTTGCCGCGCGCCGGTGCGTCGATGCGGAACAGCGGCGGCTTGGCGATGTAGACGTGGCCGGCCGCGACCAGCTTCGGGAAGTGGCGGAAGAACAGTGTCAGCAGCAGCACCTGGATGTGCGAGCCGTCGACGTCCGCATCGCTCAAGATGCAGACCTTGCCGTAGCGCAGGCCGGAGAGATCGGGCGAGTCGTTCGGCCCATGCGGATCGACACCGATCGCGACCGCGATGTCGTGGATCTCGTTGTTCGCGAACAGGCGGTCGCGTTCCACCTCCCACGCATTCAGCACCTTGCCGCGCAGCGGCAGGATCGCCTGCGTCTCCTTGTTGCGGCCCATCTTCGCGCTGCCGCCGGCGGAGTCGCCTTCGACGAGGAACAGCTCGTTGAGTGCGAGGTCGCGGCTCTCGCAATCGGTCAGCTTGCCCGGCAGCACGGCCACACCGGAGCCCTTGCGCTTCTCGACCTTCTGGCTCGCGCGCTGGCGCGTCTGCGCACAGCGGATCACCAGGTCGGCCAGCTTCTTGCCGAAGTCGACGTGCTGGTTGAGCCAGAGTTCGAGCGAAGGCTTCACGTAGGTCGAGACCAGCCGCAACGCATCGCGCGAGTTCAGCCGCTCCTTGATCTGGCCCTGGAACTGCGGGTCGAGCACCTTCGCGCTGAGCACGAAGCTGGCGCGCGAGAACACGTCTTCGGGCATCAGCTTGACGCCTTTCGGCAGCAGGCTGTGCATGTCGATGAAGCCTTTGACGGCCTGGAACAAGCCGTCTTTCAGCCCGGACTCATGCGTGCCGCCGGCCACCGTGGGGATCAGGTTGACGTAGCTCTCGCGCATCGGCGAGCCGTCTTCGGTGAAGGCCACGCACCACGCCGCGCCCTCGCCTTCCGCGAAGTTCTCGGTCTCGCCACGATCGGCGTAGTGCTCGCCCTCGAACAACGGGATCACCGGGTCGGCGTTCAGCGTCTGCATCAGGTAGTCGCGCAGGCCGCCCTTGTAGAGCCAGGTGGTCTTCTCGCCGGACTTTTCGACCAGAAGGGTCACGGTCACGCCGGGCATCAGCACGGCCTTGCTGCGCAGCAGGTGCGTGAGTTCCGCCTTCGGCAATTCGGCGCTCTCGAAATACTTCGGATCGGGCCAGGCGCGGGCCGTCGTACCCGTCTTCCGATCGCCGGCAGCGGCCTTGCGAATCACCAGCGGCTCGACCACGTCACCGCCGGAGAAGGCCAGCTTCGCGACTTGCCCCTCGCGCCACACCGTCACCTCGAGCCGCTTCGACAACGCATTGGTCACGCTCACGCCGACACCATGCAAGCCCCCCGAGAAGCTGTAAGCCCCGCCCGCGCCCTTGTCGAACTTGCCGCCGGCGTGCAAGCGCGTGTAGACGATCTCGACGACCGGCACCTGCTCTTCCGGATGCAAGCCGAACGGAATGCCGCGGCCATCGTCCTCGACGCTGATCGAGCCGTCGGCGTGCAGGGTCACGTCGATGCGCTTGCCGTATTCGGCGAGAGCCTCGTCGGCCGCGTTGTCGATCACTTCCTGGATGATGTGGAGCGGGTTGTCGGTGCGGGTGTACATGCCCGGCCGCTGCTTGACCGGCTCGAGGCCCTTCAACACACGGATCGACGCCTCGCCGTAGGTACTGTTGTGCTTGCTTGCCATGGGCGCGGATTCTAGGAGCCTGCAAGAATCGGGCTGTATGGACTCACAGGACGCTTCGATGAACACGCTCATGAACCACCGTGAACTCGGCCGCTCCGGCCTGCAGGTATCGACCCTCTGCTTCGGCGGCAACGTCTTCGGCTGGACCGTCGACGAAGCCACTTCGTTCCAACTGCTCGATGCCTGGGTCGACGCCGGCATGAACTTCGTCGACACCGCCGACGTCTACTCGCGCTGGGTGCCAGGCCACGCGGGCGGCGAGTCGGAAACGATCATCGGCAAGTGGCTCAAGCAGAGCGGCAAGCGCGACCGCATCGTGCTTGCGACCAAGGTCGGCAAGCCGATGGGCGACGACAAGGTCGGGCTCGCGCCGGCCTACATCCGCAGCGCGGTCGAGGCCTCGCTGAAGCGCCTGCAGACCGACGTGATCGATCTGTACCAGTCACACGACGACGATGCGAAGGTGCCGCTCGAAGACACGATGGGCGCCTTCGCGGACCTGATCAAGGCCGGCAAGGTGCGCGCGATCGGCGCGTCGAACTTCACCGCGCCGCGGCTCGCCGAAGCGCTGGCCGTCAGCGCGAAACTCGGGCTGCCTCGCTACGAGAGCCTGCAGCCGCTCTACAACCTGATGGAGCGGCCGGCGTACGAGGCCGAGCTCGAGAAGGTTTGTGTCGAGCACGGTTTGGGCGTCATCAACTTCTTCGCGCTGGCCAGCGGTTTTCTCAGCGGCAAGTACCGCAGCGAGGCCGATCTGGCGAAGAGCCCGCGCGGGCAAGGCGTCAAGA
>Ga0075023_100000015_pt1 | contig 37632 bp, 44 predicted proteins | sample Str014_FD_71388 | JGI IMG/M metagenome (GOLD analysis project Ga0075023, IMG submission 71388) | Freshwater sediment microbial communities in response to fracking from Pennsylvania, USA - Straight Creek_MetaG_SC_2014 | ecosystem: Environmental > Aquatic > Freshwater > Creek > Sediment | place... | reverse complement strand
GCCAAGAGCCGGATCAAGACGGATTTCTTTCCCGGGTTTGCATGAGGCCTTCTCCGTGGAAGTAAAAAGGGCAAGCGGATTTATGCTATCTCGTTCGCCGGAAGCAGCTGGCAGAAATTGGAAATAAGCGGCGGCTGTGAACCACAATCCCATTTCGCCAAATTAGCTTCGCACCGTCATCTTGCCATCCCGCGTCAATTCCCCTAATAGGCCATCGCCCAGCGTCGTCCACCCCTGGAGGGAGGCTGGGTTTTGTCTATTGGAGAAGTAAATGTCTAAGATTATCAATATCAAGGCCGCTCAACGCGGCCGGGCCGGTAAGGGGGCCGCTCGCTCTGTTCGTCGTGAGGGACTTGTTCCCGGCGTCGTTTATGGCGACAAGAAGGATCCCCAAATCATTTCGCTGGTTTATAAGAACATCGAGCCGCATGTGAATACGGGGCGCTTCCTGTCCACGCTGGTTGACCTTGAGGTTGACGGCGCCACGATCCGCGCTATCCCACGCGATATTCAATTTGATCCGGTGAAAGACCGTATCACCCATGTGGATTTTTTGCGCCTCGGCAAGGATTCGCGGATCGCTGTTGATATTCAGGTTCACTTCAAGAACCAGGACGCAGCGCCGGGCCTCAAAGCTGGCGGTGTTCTCAACATCGTTTCGCATACGATCTCGCTCTATTGCCCAGCAGATTTTATTCCTGATGAAGTTATCGTCGATCTGACGGGTATGCAGATCAACCAATCGATGCATCTTTCGGATGTGAAATTGCCGGACCGGGTGACATCGGCTTCGCGTGAAGACATGACGCTCTGCGCCATCACGGCTCAGGCCAAGGAAGAAGAAGTGGTGGCCGAAGCTGCGGTTGCTGCGGATGTTCCCGCCACGAACCAGAAAGCGCCTGATGCCGCTGCCGCTGGTGGCAAAGCCCCAGCCGCTGGTGCGAAACCAGCTGCCGGCGCCAAAGCTGCGGCGCCTGCTTCGGGTGCAAAAGCTGCACCGGCTGCGGCTGCACCCAAGAAGAAGTAAGATTCTTCCTCATCGATTTGAAACGGCGGGCAGAAATGTCCGCCGTTTTTGTGCGCGGTGTGCTACCCTGACATATGTTCGAGCGATTCTTGCGCTTGCACCACGTCTATATGCGGAAATTGCGAATTCAGTAACTTCAGCCAAAGGATTCCATTCTTGACGCAGCATGTGGGCATGTAACTGATCTTGCCATCTTCTTCTTGCATCGTAAAACTGTCGCCAAGGCCTGGCCCCCCCTCACATTTCACAAATCTTAGCTTGTTAATATCAACTGTGTTTAGCTTGGCAGGGCTGCGCCCTTTCCACCAGATGATTTGGCGAGTGGCCAGATGGACTTGGCTGCCAAATTCAAGGCGGCCAATGCCATATCGCCAAATCCAGGTGATCAAGAATCCAGAAAGAATTGCCAATGACCATTTTGCGTAAAACGGCCAACCCGGGAAAGGAATGGGCTCTCCGGTATTCTCATCGCGAACTCCCGTAACAAAACCAAAGAGCAACCACAGGTGCGCCACCATCGCCCAATTGAGATACCGGCGAAATGCACTTGATGCCGTTTGTTCAAAGTGCAGCCACACATTGCCGTCTCTCTGATCGCCGATCGGTTTCGATCTATCCTTCATGGCAAATGCTCCTGTCATGCAGAAATATCACTCGCCTCGTATCGAGATTTTACCCCAAAACCGCTAATGGGTGAACCATATTCAAGATGTTTCCGCCAACTTGCACCAGTGGGCATGATCACCTATAGCCAACCGATTGATTGCGGTTGAGGATGCCCAATAATGTTTCTGATTGTAGGCCTCGGCAATCCGGGCGCACAATATTCTTCCAATCGGCATAATGTGGGATTTATGGCGGCAGATGTGATTGCGGCGGCGCATGGGTTTGGCCCATGGAAGAAGAAATTTCACGGCGCGCTGGCTGAGGGGAGTCTGGCGGGCGAGAAGGTTTTGCTGCTGAAGCCGCAGACCTTCATGAACGAAAGCGGACGCAGCGTGGGCGAGGCGGTGCGGTTTCATAATATTCCGCTCGTGCAGGTTTTTGTGTTTTACGATGAGCTGGATCTGGAACCGGGCAAGGTTCGCGTGAAGCTTGGCGGCGGTGCTGCCGGGCATAATGGCATTCGTTCAATCTCGTCCCACATCACGCCTGAGTTCAAGCGTGTGCGTTTAGGTATCGGCCACCCCGGTGACAAGCGCATGGTGATGCCGCATGTGCTGGGTGATTTTGCCAAGAGCGACCGCGATTGGTTGGTTGCAATGTTGGACGCAGTATCCGATAACGCGGCGCTGCTGATTAAGGGCGAGGAGAGCCAGTTTCAAAGTGCGGTGCATTTGAAGGTCAACCCGCCTGCGCTACGAGAAAAGAAGAAGGACTGATCATGGGTTTTAAATGTGGCATTGTGGGTTTGCCGAATGTTGGGAAATCGACATTGTTCAACGCGCTCACGCAGACCTCTGCGGCGCAGGCGGCGAATTATCCGTTCTGCACCATTGAGCCCAATGTGGGCGATGTGGGCGTTCCTGATCCGCGGCTGGATATTTTGGCCGCCATCGCGGGCAGCCATCAAATTATTCCGACACGGCTGACGTTTGTGGACATTGCCGGCCTGGTGAAGGGCGCTTCCAAGGGTGAGGGCCTGGGCAATCAGTTCCTCGCTAACATTCGCGAGACGGATGCGATTGCGCATGTGGTGCGCTGTTTTGAAGATGGAGACATCACGCATGTGTCGGGCAAGATTGATCCATTGGCCGATATTGAAACCATCGAAACCGAATTGATGCTGGCGGATTTGGACGCGTTGGAAAAGCGCCAGCCGGCTGCCGAAAAAAAGGGCAAGCAGGGCGACAAGGACCAGAAGGAACTGGCAGACCTGATGATGCGCGCTCTTGTCTTGCTGCGCGAAGGCAAGCCCGCGCGTGTGGTTCAGCGACACGCAGACGAAGAAAAGCTTTTTCAGGGTCTGGGTCTCCTAAGTTCGAAGCCGGTTCTCTATGTGTGTAATGTGGAAGAAGCCGCTGCCGATAAGGGCAACGCGTTTTCCGACAAGGTGAAGGCCTTCGCTAAAACCGAAGGCAATGTGGCCGTGGTGGTCTCGGCCAAGATCGAAAGCGAAATCGCCATCATGGCGCAGGCGGACCAGAAGGATTTTCTGGATGCCACGGGCCTCAGCGAACCAGGTTTGAACCGCGTGATCCGCGCTGGTTATGAGTTGCTCGGCCTGTTCACTTATTTCACCGTGGGCCCGAAAGAAGCCCGCGCCTGGACCATCACCCAAGGCACCAAAGCGCCTGCCGCAGCAGGTGTCATCCACACCGATTTCGAAAAAGGCTTCATCCGTTCCGAAACCATTGCCTATGAAGACTACGTTTCAGGCAAAGGCGAAGCGGGATCAAAGCTTGCAGGGAAATTTAGGTTGGAAGGCAAGGACTATGTGGTGGCCGACGGCGATGTGATGCATTTCAGGTTTAACACTTAGGCTCAGGACCAATTAAAAGACCGCCTGCTTCATGCTTCAATCGGGCTGCCACAGTTCTATCGGATTGCCCTCCGGATCATGGATGCGCGCAAAGCGCCCGACGCCCGGCATGTTCCATTCCGGTTTGGTGATCACCGCGATCTCCGCCGCGCGGAGCGTTGCGCACAGGGCGTCAAGATCGTCCACACGCAGGTTGAGCATCCATTGGCGATCTGCGGCAAAATAATCCGTGTCGGTCGCGAACGGCGCGAAGACGCTTGGCCCTGTCTGCGTTTCCCATGCGCCATAGGGTGCCGAGCCCACGCCGAGATGCTCGACATACCAGGCGCGCATCGTCTCCGGATCCTTCGCGCGAAAGAAGAAACCGCCGATCCCGGTCACACCCATTTTCGCCTCCCTATCATCCTATAGCAGAAGTCGGCAGAACAAATATCTGAAGATGGGCCGCCTTGCAAGGTTGCGGGCAAGTTCCGGCTGGAAGGCAAGGACTATGTAGTCGCTGATGGCGATGTGATGGGTTTCAGGTTTGATATTTGATGGCGTTTTTGGTTGCGCAATTTGCTAGATGCGGTTGAGCCGAGGTAAGTGAATTAAATGCACTGACACCTAAGTTCCCATTATGAACCGTGTTCGAAATCACTTCAACGCCGCTTGCGCACGGACAAGATAATATAAACCATTGTGCTTCACGTTGGTGGCCTTGTCGCCCTTAGCTTCTATTTCTGATGCCAAAATCTTCGTCAATCCCACTGCTGCTGTGGTTCCGGCTGGGCCTCCGGTAATCACGCCCACAGCGACTGAAGCTGTTATGCTAGCTCCATCGATGAATCGCTTATACCACGCTCTGTTAGGATTTTGGAGATCTCGATTTAATTCATGAAGACTTGGAACAACTTGAGTTTCAACAATAAATTTTGCTTTTTTCTGAACTTCTTCATCAGAACTCTGCTCAGAAATTTGTCCATTGAGTGTGCTCGAGAGGCGCAACATTGCCGCACGGAAATTTTTTAACTCCTCTTTGTTTTCCATTCTGAACTCCACAATTTCTTGAGGAGTTAGAATTGGCAATTTTGGCATGATGGTCTTGATGCTTTCAATCGCCATGATTGTCGACAACGGCTGAGCACAATCTTTATATTTTGCTTTGAATGGAAGTGCCAAACCGGAACCATCATCTATTACGGGAATATTCCGCTCGGCAGAAAAGGAGAGAGCTTCTGCTTGATAGAAAAAGTCCCCAGCAAAATCGACTGATTCATCACCGCCGGGCAGGCCCTTTGAAGATCCCGTTTCAAACATTGGTTCAAAGTTTTCTTTAGGCGGAAAATTTACATCGTAAATCATCCGCGCCATCTTTTGGATATGACTTGATTCGGTCTTTCCAAAGATTGAATCGGGGGATGGATATTCAAGAATTCCATCAAGCGTGTTTCGCCACTCTAGAAACTTCAAAATACCTATAAGACGCCCAGTTTTGTGAGACTTGTCATTGAGGGCTTCCAAGCGAACAATTTCGCGCTGCAATTCAACCTTGTCATAACCGCCCAACGGAAGGCTGACTCGTGGAAAATATATTTTGTCATACACAAAGCAAAGTGTCGTCAAAACGGAAAGGTCTGAGGGCACAGGGCCTGGGTAGTAAACACATTCAAGGCGTTCAATATTTTCTCCGGACTTTGGCACTTGGAATGTTTCCTTTATGAAACTTTGATGAGCCTTTTGAACCGCCACGTGATTGCCGGATGCCGGATTGTTTGGGTTATTCTGTCATGGTTATAGTTATGCTTCCATAATGATATTGTCCATCGTGCCCCAACACAACGTCATCTTCGTGGGCTTGCAAGACTTGTTGCTTGGAAGGGCTTTAACCCAATGCTGGACTATATAGGAATATAGTCTGGCCACCGCGCGCTTTCAAGGGCAAAATCGGACAAAGGAATTTAATGCTTGTTGCAATCCGGCAGTGAATGAACCTGCGCAGCTTTGGCACGCAGTTCAGTGGCTTGGGTTCAGAACCTAAAACTGATCACTGCGTCAGGCGCGTTGCGGAGGCTGCGATCTGCTGGCCAATGGTGTCAAAGGCCGAGATCAATTGCGCACCTGTGAGAGAATCAAAAAAGTGGCTGGCGTCGGTGGCGCAGCTTTGCAGCGTGTCGCGCGCAAAACTTGCTTCAATTGACGTCAAGCTGCCGAAATCAAAGCCCACTGTGAAGACTTCGATGCCCTTGGCTTTCATTGCTGTGCAGACCGCCTTGGCATTGGTGCTCACCGTTGCCATGTCTTGGCCCTTCCAGCCGCGATAGGCATTGTAACCACCGTCGGTCATCAGAATGGCAATCTTGCGCAGTTTTGGCAGACCGCTCGTCCCCATGATGGTGAGATCTGCGTAAGCTGCCGGTTGGCTTTGGCCAGTCCAGACATTTTTCCAATTGGGCGAAAGCAGCGACCACGCAAAGGATGTGCCGAGCACGCCGCCAGTTCCGCCATAGGCGCTCAAGCCGTTGATCGCAGTTTTGAGAGCCGCCGTGTTGATGGTCAGCGGCACCACCTGGTTGCCATTGGCTGTTTCATCACAGGATCCGCCGGGCGTGTAGTTCCACCCTCCCACAGGGTCATTCGCGGTTTTTCCAGTTCCGGTCAGCAATGGTGTATCGGAGCTGTCATCGCTCAAGGGCACACGATTTCCCGAAATCGCATTCATCCATTTGTTAGAACCCGGGGCGTCGTCGGTCTGATCCCAGCTCCAGTTCGCGTTATAAAACCGATCCGTCACGCAGGGACGCAGCTTCCAACCTGTCGCCAAGATATTGGTCGATTGGGTACATGTCCAGTTTCCGGTGGGGTTGGCTTCGCTGGATGTGGCGGTGCTGGATCCGGTGCTGGCGGTGCAGTTTTGGTAATAGCCATTCCATGTCGGATTTAAGTTGGTCAGCGCTGCCATGACCGGTCCGGCCTGTCCATCTGGCTCAACGCGCACCATGGTGTTGAACGGCACAAGGGCAACCTTGGAATAATTTTTTGATTGGTCTGTCCACACAACCTTGTCGACCAATGCAGCGGCCGCCGTTTTCATGGCTGATATTTTTGATCCCGTTGTGCAGGGACCGTTCTTGTCATCACACATTGATCCAGTGACATCAAGCATCACCGAAATTTCGAGATTGCTGCCATTGCCGACATGGCCGGCTTCGGCCACTGAGACTTCGGCGAGCGAAGATGAGATCAGCGGAACTGTGTCGATGCCGATGATCGACATGAACTCCGTCTTCATGGCAACGTCGCCTGATGCGGCAATGCCGGTATGGTTCTTGTTCATAGAAAACGTGACGCTGTTTGTGGTGAGCTGGTAGGTTGCCGCGTTCATTTGTGCTGCGTAAAATTTTTGCGCAACTGCAATGGCCGCATTGGCGTTGCCGCCATTTTCGGAATAGGCTTCTGTTCCGGCCAAGACGGCGGCATCAATCGTTGCCAGTAATTCGGTTCTTGCGCCGACAAAGCGGCCATAATCGACAGCGGCGCCTGCGGCAGCCATCAGGGGCAAAATCGCCAGCGCGAACATAATCGCCACATTTCCGCCAGTGGCAGCAAAGAATTTTCGGGTCAATTTGCGCACGGTTTTCAAGTGTTAGGCTCCTGAATCCCAAGGCCTGCTGATCGGGAACAGAGGCAAACTAGCGCAATCAGTTAAAGCCCAGTTTAAGTTTTTGGTTTAAATTTACACAAAGTCGGTAACACTTGATTTACCAAAGGGCGGCTCAGTGGCCTGAGAACCCTACCAGCGTGTGTGTCTTTACACCTTTGCCACGTAATTTTTCTGCCCCACTCAAATCTGGCAGGTCAATCACGAAAGCTGCGGCTAAAACTTCACCACCGGATTTACGGGCCGGGATGAAACTGCGCCCCAGCCTGTGGGCCACACCAATTTCGAGAAGGGCTTCATCCGCTCAGAAGCCACCGCCAATCGTGATGTGATGTTCTTCAGGTTTAATGCTTGAACCTATCCAACGAATTGCAGATTGAAACTATACATGCCCATGCCGCAATAAACGGTGAATTGCGTGTTTTCAGGAATAGTCGGAAGCCTGATGTCGGTGCTGCCGGAGAGGGGCAGGCGTTTGCGCAACTGTAGTACCGGAATGATCACGCTGCTTGAACAATCAAATGTATCATTGGTGACCATGCGTAAAATTGTGGGCAGCGTTGATTTTGCTGATGTGAGTAAGGGCTTGTAACCACCTTTGGCTCGAACTTCGATGATCTGCATACCATCTTCGAGATATACATTCTCCGCGAGAACGCCCGGAATGCTGCTGCGTGGTGCGGAAGACGATGGTGTTTCAATTTTTGCAGCAGACTGCGTATTTTGGGAATTTTGCAGCGTGGCAAATCCAATGATTCCGATCACAAGTGTTGCCGCAGCGATAAGTTTAACATTCAGACGTATCATGAGGGTTGCATCCTTAAATGTGAATATAGCCAGAAAACAGCAGTGCTGCATAGATGTTCACAATTGCAAATGTGATCACCACCAAGCCTGATGTTTTGAAAAATACGCCCGTGCCCCATGGTGATTTGAGGCCGAGGGAAGCAAAGCTCATCAGCCCCAATATTGGCAATGTTCCCAGCGCGAAAAAGCCCATCGTAAGCGCGCCCGGAATAAAACCACCTGAAGACAGCGTGTAAATTTGCATGGATTGCGTGAAGCCACAGGGCAGAAAAAATGTGAGGATGCCAAGCAGTATGGGCGTGAGATTGTGATTGGCAGATTTGAGGGGTTCAATCCAACGCATCACCGATTTAGGTAAAGCTGGCACCAGCGCGTTGGCTTTGGGAAATATATCAAGCAGATTGATACCCAGCAACAGCATCACGATGCCCACAATCAGACTTATCGCGAATGTGCCGCCATCAGAAAATTCAAACTGTGAACCCAGCGAACCGATTGCGCCACCCAACAGAAAAAATGCCAGTAGTCGGGCGATATGAAACAGCAATTGCGGTTTGAACACATCACCTTCTTTGGCGAAATTTGCTGAGATCGAAAGCGTCAATCCGCCAACCACCGCCATGCAGGTTGAAAGCGAGGCGATGATGCCAATGGTGAAGGAGGTCAAATAGGTTGCATTTTTCAGCGACACCAAATTGACAATGCCAAGCTTTTGTAAGCCCCATAAGGCCGAGAGAAATAAAGCGGCCATTGGAACTGCGATTAGAAATTGCCGCCACGCAATAGTGCGTTTCTGCTGTGTTTCAGACAGGGCGTAGCCATGCTTGGCAAGGGCAGGCATCAAATCCTGCAGGATTTGCAGGCGCGGTTTTTCGGCAATATCGCCTGTAAGTTGAAGTGTATTATTTGCCAGTGAGGCTTTGGCAGAGACCACGCCTGGAAAATCTAAAACTTCAGATTCAACAAGTCCAACGCACGCCTTGCACGTCATGCCGGAGATAAAAAAAGTCTGACTATTCAATTAGTGAGCTCCTGACAATTTGAGCCGCAAGGAATTGGTAACAACGGTGACACTGGAGAACGCCATGGCTGCACCTGCGAATACTGGAGAAAGCAGCCAGCCCCACATTGGATAGAAAACGCCTGCGGCCAGAGGAATTCCTATAAGATTAAAGGCGAAGGCCCAAAACAAGTTTTGGTGAATGGCGCGCATTGTGCTGCGGGAAAGTTTAACAGCCTGCACCAGCCGTGAAATATCACCGTTGAGCAAGGTGAGGCCCGCGGCACCAATGGCCACATCAGTGCCTGTGCCCATCGCAATGCCGACATCAGCTTGTGCCAAGGCCGGTGCATCATTCACGCCATCACCCGCCATTGCCACATTGAAGCCCGCTGCCTGCAGACGCTTCACTTCAGCCAGTTTCATTTCTGGTGATGCTTGGCCTATCACTTCATTGATACCAACAAGGTTAGCCATATATTGCGCGGTGTTTTGATTATCTCCAGACAACATCACAGTCTTTAAACCCAGCGCCTTTAACGCAGCAATCGCTGCCGCCGCTTCGGGCTTCACCGCATCGGCCACAAATGCCAATGCCAACAAAGTTTTTCGCGTGGCCAGAAACACCGGCGTGTTGCCGTCTTTGGTACGCTGATCGATCATTGCCGCATCAATTTTATGGCCCAGCTTTTCCATCAGCTTGGCATTGCCCGCATAGTAAATATCGCGGCCCCGTGAAGCCACTAAGCCTTGGCCTTTGATGATCGAAAAGTCTTTCACATCTCCAAACGCAATGCCACGCATTTGTGCCGCCTTCACAATGGCCTGGCCAATGGGATGTTCGGAACGGTTTTCCAAACTTGCTAAAATCTCCAGCGCTTCGACTTCGCTTTTGGCGTCATACAAAGTAAAATCAACCAGCTCAGGCGCACCCTTGGTAATGGTTCCGGTTTTATCCAGAACCACTGTGTTGACCTTCGCCAGCTTCTCCAGCGTGGTTGCATCTTTGATCAGAATGCCAGCACTGGCACCTTTGCCGATGCCGACGATCACTGCTGTGGGCGTGGCAAGGCCCAGGGCACAAGGGCAGGCAATCACCAACACGCCGACAAAACAAGTGAGGCCATAGGTTAGCGAATGTTCAAAGCCAAGTGTCGGAATGCCAAACAGCAACCATGCGCCCAATGCTGCTAAAGCCACCACAAGTATGACGGGAACAAAAATTGCTGACAATTTATCAGCCAAGCGCTGTACAGGAGCTTTGCTGCCTTGCGCTGTGGCGACCATATCGATGATGTGAGCTAAAACCGTTTCTGATCCCACCTTGCGCGCTTCCATTGTGAAGCTGCCATCGGTGTTCATGGTGCCACCGATCAATTTGCTGTCGGCATTTTTCTCGACGGGAACAGGTTCACCCGAGACCATTGATTCATCCACAAATGAATGACCCAATTTCAAAACACCATCTACGGGGATGCGCGAACCTGGGCGGATCACCAGAATGTTTCCGGCCACCACTTGCTCAATCGGAATTTCACGTTCAATTTTATCCTCAAGCAAAATCGCAGTTTTTGCTTGTAAACCTAGCAGCGCTTCAATCGCTCCGCCGGTTCGTAACTTAGCGCGGGCTTCCAAGAATTTACCCAGCGTGATGAAGCCGATTACAATAATCGTCACATCATAATAGCTGTGTGTGGTGTCGAGATAAGGCTTCAGGGGCTTTTCAAACGCCATCAAGATGAAGCTGAACAAAAAAGCCACGCTGGTGCCAAGGCCGACAAGCGTGTCCATGCTGGCGGCTCCGTAACGGAAAAATCGGAACACGCCCAGCAAGTAGGGCAGGCCCACTACAAATAACATATATGTGGCCATTAGCGGCAGGAGATGATGGAAGAAATCACTGGTGGTTTCTCCCATTACAGGCAGCCAACCCAGCCCGCCAAAAATATCCCACGCCATAGTGACCGAACTTATGGCAACCATTGGCATGGCCGTCAGCACTTTGTTGCGCAGGGAATTGACTTCAGCATTTTTTTCCACTGCCAGATTTGTGGCCACCGCGTTGGTTTTCGGAATGACGATGCCATAGCCCAAAGGCTTCAAAAGTTTTGCTAGATCGGCAGCGCCGGTTTGCGGGCCATCAAAGCTCAGGGTCATCGATTCATTGGCGTAGTTGGCGTTTACGGAGGCGACGCCCGTCAGCTTACCAACGGTGCGCTCAATTAAACTGGAGCACGAAGCGCAGTGCATTCCGGTGACGTGATAGGTGATGCTGGGTGATGACATAAACTGGAACTCACATTGATTCCAAGCTTCTCTAAACCTTCCTATCGTGGTAAGGTCAAATGGATAATTGGTCACGGAGTAAATAATGCAGATTGGCAAAGCAGCACAGACGTCCGGCTTATCGGCCAAAATGATCCGTCACTATGAGGCGATTGGTCTTGTTCGCTCTGCAGATCGGCGCGACAGTAATTATCGTGATTATAGCGATGATGATGTGCACCAACTCAGTTTCATCCGCCGTTCACGCGCGCTTGGCTTTTCCATGGATGAAATCCGCAGTCTTTTGCGCCTTTGGGCCGATGGCAATCGCTCTAGCCGTGAGGTAAAAAAGCTGGCACTTATTCACATCGAAGATTTGAATCAACGCATCAAGTCCATGCAAGATATTCGCGACACACTGTCGAAGCTGGCTCATTCATGCGATGGAAATAATAGGCCTCATTGCCCAATTATTGATTCCCTAGAGGGTCGCCTTTAATGCCCGCCGTAACTCACCAGCGTGTGCGTCTTAACATTTTTGCCACGTAATTTTTCTGCCCCGCCCAAATCTGGCAGGTCAATCACGAAGGCGGCCGCCAAAACTTCACCGCCGGATTTGCGGATGAGTTCAATTGCGGCACCAGCGGTTCCGCCCGTGGCGATCAGATCATCAATCAACAGAATGCGGTCACCTTTTTTGATGGCATCTGCGTGGATCTCAATTGTATCGACACCGTATTCCAAGGTGTATTCCTGACCGATGGTGCGGGCGGGGAGTTTGCCTTTTTTGCGGATGGGGATGAAACCGCGCCCCAATGTGTGGGCCACTGCGCCACCCAGAATAAATCCACGCGCTTCAATCCCTGCAACATATTCAAATTGCCCGTGCAGAAACGGCCAGGCTAATTCATCGACGGCGGCGCGAAAGCCATGCATGTCTGAAAGCAAGGTTGTAATGTCGCGAAACAAAATGCCGGGCTTGGGGTAATCCGGGATTGTTCTGATGTAGCGGCGAATATCAAAACCGTTGCGGAGGTCCATCGCTATTTCCTCTCAGGGCCATTTTACGAGAGGTGGCAAGGACGAAAGAATACTGTCGACATTGCCGCCCGTTTTCAAGCCGAAGATTGTGCCGCGATCATGCAGTAAATTGAACTCCACATAACGGCCGCGGCGCACGAGCTGTTCATCGCGGTCTTCTTCGACCCAGGCCTTCTTCATATTATTGCGTACGATCTGAGGGTAGACAGCCAGAAACGCTTTGCCCACATCCTGCACAAAGGCAAAATCTGATGCATCATCGCCTGAATGAAGATTGTCAAAGAAGATGCCACCAATGCCGCGCGGCTCATGACGATGCGGCAGATAGAAATAGTCATCGCACCATTTCTTGTAGCGCGGATAGTCTGCCACGAGATGTTCGTCGCAGGCTTGTTTCATGGCGGCGTGGAATGCCAGTGTATCAGGGTCACTCTGGCTGCGCCGACGGTTGAGCACAGGTGTGAGATCAGCCCCGCCGCCAAACCAATGGCGGGTGGTCGAAACCATACGGGTGTTCATATGCACGGCAGGCACATTTGGATTTTTGGGATGGACAATCAGTGAAATGCCCGCCGCCCAAAAGCGTGGATCATCTTTTGCGCCCGGAATTTGAGCGGCAAACTCAGGGGAGAATTCTCCGTGTACGGTTGAACAATGCACACCGGCTTTTTCGAACAGCTCGCCATGGATCATGGACATGGTTCCGCCGCCGCCATTTTCGGCCCGTACCCAAGGGGTTTTCACGAAATGGGCATCGGAGAATTCGGCTTCCAAGCCCTCGAAGGCTTTGACGATCTCATCGCGCAATTGCGCGAACCAGTTTCCAGCGAGGGATTTCAATGAATCAAGTTTTGTGCTCATGATCTGCTTGTTAGCGTCTGGCTGGTACGAAGAAAAGCGGCGGAATGACAGATTAAGCCGAATTCAGACTTTGCGCCATCACATCAAAGTGTGATGGTTGTGATGAAGGCAGACCAAGTTTGATTATCGTTTAAGTTGGCTGCTGCGCGAAGCCGCCCAATTGGCGCAGGGCCTCGCCTGTGACGAGGCTGGCTGCCATGGCAACGTTGAGTGAGCGAAAGCCGGGTTTCAGTGGAATTTTTATGCGGTGGGGCAGGGCGGCGTGAACTGCTTCGGGCACGCCAGCAGACTCGCGCCCGAAGAGAAGAATATCGCCGGGCTGGAACCGGAATGATACGTGGCTTTGCTCGGCCTTGGTTGACAGCAGGACGACGCGACGTTTGGCATTTTCCAGTTGAAATACCGCCCAAGAAGGGCTGCGGACAAGGTTGACTTGGTTCAAATAATCCATTCCGGCGCGGCGGAAGGCGGAATCAGTTATGACAAAGCCGGCAGGCTCAATGATGGTCAGCTTTAACCCAAGACAGGCGCAGAGCCTGGCGATGGTGGCCGTGTTGGGGGCGATGTCGGGCTGATAGAGGGCGATTTCGATCATGATTTGAGGGTTTTAGCGTTAAATCCGGCGGCAGCAACCCTTGGCGCGTGCTGCGACATGCTGTGGCTAGACTTCTCAGCCCACCAATGCCAAAACGCCTGCGATTTGGGGCCGCAATGCGGCCTTACATACGATGAGGGTGAAGCACGTGGCTGACGCGGCACATGATACAGTAAACCGGCGCGACTTTTTGATGATTGCCACGGGTGCCGTGGCAGGCGTTGGGGCCGCTTTGACGGCTTGGCCTTTCCTCAACCAGATGAATCCTGATGCATCGGTTTTGGCCATGGCGTCGATTGAAGTGGATTTGGCCCCGATCGCGGAAGGCCAGGCCGTGACTTTGAAATGGCGTGGCAACCCGTTGATTGTGCGACACCGCAGCAAGGCCGATATTGAAACGGCCAAAGCCGTGAAAGTTTCTGATCTTCTTGACGGTGATTCACGCAACTTGAACAGCAAAGGCGTGGCACCCGCGACCGATGACAACCGGGTTGTTGACGGAAAGTCGCAATATCTTGTCATGCTCGGGGTGTGCACGCATTTGGGCTGTGTGCCTGAAGGCGATAAGGGTGATTTTGGCGTCGTCAAGCCAAACGGCACCTCCGGTGGCTGGCTCTGCCCCTGCCACGGTTCGCAATATGATACGGCGGGGCGCGTGCGCAAAGGGCCAGCGCCCGAGAACCTTCCGGTTCCTCCCTACAAATATCTTTCCGACACAAAAATCCAGATCGGCTAATTCCGGGACACACAGATGAGCGGACCTTCAAAATACCAACCGACAAGTGCAATTGGAAAATGGTTCCATGAGCGGCTGCCCATCGTGGCATTTGCCAAAGACCATGTGATGGATTTTCCCACGCCGAAGAACTTGAATTACTGGTACACTTTTGGCGGCATTTTGAGTGTCATGCTCATGGTGCAGATCATCACCGGCGTCGTTTTAGCGATGCATTACACGCCGCATGTCGACATGGCCTTTGCGTCAGTTGAACATATTATGCGCGATGTGAATTCTGGTTGGATGATGCGCTATCTGCATATGAATGGCGCGTCGATGTTCTTCATCGCCGTTTACATTCATATGTTCCGCGGCATGTATTATGGCTCTTACAAAGCACCGCGCGAAGTGCTGTGGATGATTGGTGTGATCATTTATCTCATCATGATGGCGACTGCTTTCATGGGTTACGTTCTGCCTTGGGGTCAAATGAGTTTCTGGGGCGCCAAGGTGATCACAAATCTGTTCTCGGCCATTCCATTTGTGGGCACTGATGTCACCACTTGGTTGTGGGGCGGATATTCGGTGGATAACCCCACATTAAATCGCTTTTTTTCGTTGCACTATCTTTTGCCTTTCGTGCTCGCTGGTGTCGTTATCCTGCACATCTGGGCCTTGCATGTGCCGGGCAATAACAATCCCACCGGCATCTCAGTCAAAGGGCCGCAAGACACGGTTCCGTTTCATCCCTATTACACACTGAAGGATGGTTTTGCCGTCGTTGTCTTCTTGATATTTTATGCGCTGTTTGTTTTTTATGGCCCGAATTATTTGGGCGATGCGGTGAACTATGTGCCGGCCAATCCCTTATCGACACCTGCGCATATCAAGCCTGAATGGTATTATTTGCCGTTCTACGCAATTTTGCGCTCGATCCCCAACAAGCTGTTTGGTGTTTTGGCGATGTTCTCATCAATCTTGATCCTGCTGTTCCTGCCGTGGCTTGATACATCGCGGGTGCGCTCAGGAACTTATCGCCCGGTGTTCAAATTGGAGTTCTGGATCTTTGCGGTGGTCTGTGTGGCGTTGGGCTATATTGGATCGAAACCACCGGAAGGTTCTTATGTCATGTGGGGCAAAATTCTGACGGTATATTACTTCGCGCATTTTATCATTATTCTGCCTTTGATGGGCTTGCTCGAAACGCCAAGGCCGCTGCCCAATTCGATCAGTGAAGACGTGTTGGCGAAAGCCAATGGCAAAATGGTTGCGGCTGAGTGATCCGGAGTTCGATGATGAAAAAGATTGCTTCAATCCTGATTGCTGGTTTTGCCCTGGTGGGCATGGCCCATGCCGAAGCTGAAAAGAGCGCCAAGCCGATTGGTTATTCATTCGAAGGGCCGTTTGGCACCTTTGATAAAGCGCAATTGCAGCGTGGCTATAAGGTTTTCAAAGAAGTCTGCTCAAACTGCCATTCGATGAAGTATGTGTCTTTCCGCAACTTGTCTGACAAAGGTGGGCCGGGCTTTACGGAAGCGCAGGTTAAGGCGCTGGCGGCCACATTCACCATCCATGATGGGCCGAATGACAAGGGAGACATGTTTGACCGTCCGGGCCGCGCTTCTGATGCGTTCCCATGGAACTTTCCAAATGAAGAAGCGGCAAGAGCGGCAAATGGCGGCGCATTGCCACCTGATCTCAGTCTGATCACCAAGGCCCGCGAAGGTTGGCATGGAACGTTCAGGCAATTGGTCAGTGGCATTGGCGGACCGCAATATGTCTATTCACTGGTTTCGGGCTTTGAAGATGAGCCACCGGAACTGGCAAAAGAGAAGCCAGAGGGAAAATACTACAATCCCTATTTTGAAAACGGGCCGTGGATTTCCATGCCGCCACCTTTGTCTGATGGTCTGGTGACCTATGATGATGGTGCGCCCAACAAGGTTGAAGATCTGGCCCGTGATGTGTCTGCCTTTCTTGCTTGGACGGCAGAACCCAAGATGGAAGAGCGCAAACAGACGGGCTTTGAGGTTGTGATCTATCTCGCCATTCTGGCGGGCCTCCTGTACTTCGTGAAGCGGAAAATCTGGCGCGACTTACATTGAATTCTGCGAATTTTTATTTGAAAGCCCGGACTTCCTGCCGGGCTTTTTTTATAGGTCTTGACGCGCGGGCCAAGAATGCGGCTTGATTGGCGACATGGTTCAGACCGTTCTCGGCATAATCGGTGGTTCGGGCGTTTATGACATCGCGATGGATAACGCGCGGTGGGAGCGCGTTTCCAGCCCTTGGGGTGAGGCTTCCGATGAGGTGCGGCGGGGGCTGATCGCTGGCTTACCTGTGGTCTTTCTCCCGCGCCACGGGCGGGGACATATGTTCTCACCTTCCAGCATTAATTACCGCGCCAATATTGATGTTTTAAAACGCTGCGGTGTGACGGATTTGTTTTCGCTTTCGGCGGTGGGTTCGCTGCGCGAGGAATTGCCGCCGGGCATGTTTGTGTTGCCGGATCAGTTTATCGACAAGACGTTCAAACGTGACAATTCGTTTTTTGGGACGGGCTTGGTGGCCCATGTGCCCTTTGGGGAACCGACTTCACCGACGTTGCGTGAATTTGCCTGTGCTGCGCTCAAGGCCGAACAGATGGCGCACCGTGATGGCGGGATTTTGGTGGTGATCGAAGGCCCGCAGTTTTCGACGCGCGCAGAGTCTGATCTGCATCGGACATGGGGGGCGGATCTTATTGGCATGACAGCCATGCCCGAGGCCAAACTGGCGCGGGAAGCTGAAATTTCATATTGCAATATGGCGATGGTGACGGATTTTGACTCTTGGCATCCGCATCACGAAGCGGTGGATGTGGCGCAGGTGATCAACGTCATGAAAGCCAATGTTGAAATGGCAATACGTTTTGTTTTACAGCTCGCGGCGGCATTTCCAAAAGAGCATCCGGCCTGTGCGGCGGGTTCCGACCACGCCTTGGAACATGCAATCATGACAGCACCAGAAAAACGTGATCAAGCCCTACTGGCGAAACTTGATGCGGTTGCAGCGCGCGTGATAAAGCCTTTACATGGTACGTTCTGAAAAACAGCAGCGCCTCAATGGCACGGTGAAATTCTTTAACAAGGAAAAAGGATTTGGCTTTGTCGCCACCGATAGAGGTGGGCCAGATGTGTTTGTTCATATCTCCACCGTGCAACGTGCGGGTTTGCCACATCTTGAGGATGGCATGCGGCTTTCTTTTGCGACTGAGGATGATGCGCGTGGACGCGGGCCGCAAGCCATTGCGCTGCAACTGATCTGAGGTGAAATGAAAAAAGCTTTAATCATTCAACACATGGACCACGACCATCCGGGGCGCTTTCTCGACTGGTTTGCGGAAGACGCGATTATACCGGATTTTGTGCGGGTGTTTGAGGGGCAGGAGATACCACCGCTTGCGCCCTATGATTTGATGTTCGTGCTTGGGGGTTCACAAGACGCTTGGCAGGAAGAGCAGTTTCCTTATCTTGCGATGGAGAAAGCGGCCATTCGTGAATGGGTGTGGGACAGCGCCAAACCCTATTTTGGTGTTTGTCTGGGCCATCAGCTGTTGGCAACCGCCTTGGGCGGAGACGTGGCACCAGCGGCCAAGGGCGAGGTGGGGGTGTTTGATGTTTCGCTGGCGGGCGAAGACCATGTTTTTTTTCAAGGGGTGGAAAAGCAGCAGCGCGTGATGCAATGGCATCACGCAGAGGTGAAGCGCGTTCCGCAAAGTGCTGTTGTATTGGCGGCATCTGATGTTTGCGCTGTGCAGGCCATGGCCATTGAAAGCCATGCTTTATCAACGCAGTTTCATTGTGAGTTTTCGCCACAGACAGTGGCAGGTTGGTCTTCGCTTCCTAAATATATTGCGGTGTTGGAAGGAGAGCTTGGGGCAGGGGCCTATGAAAAATTGAAAACTGAAAGCCTTCCATTGATGCCTGAAATGGCGCGTAATACGCGCATGATTTATGAGAATTTCAAAAAGGCTTCGGGCCTTAAAACTTAAGGAAGAAGACTTCGCCCTCGGCCTCTTCGGCGTCTAGCCAGAAGAAATTGAGATCGGGAAATTCGGCTTCGAGAATTTCACCACCCGTTCCCACTTCACAGAGCAAGCCACCGCCTTGGTTTAAATGCTTGGGTGTTTCTTTCAAGATCTTACGCACCAGATCAAAACCATCAGCACCGCCAAGATGTGCCATCTGCGGCTCATGGGCATATTCGGGTGGGAAGGCATCGACCTCAGCCTTTGCCACATAGGGTGGGTTGGAAATGATGAAATCAAACTTCTGTTTGCCCAAGGGTACAAATAAATCGCCCTGGTGCAAATGAATGCGGCTCTCAAGTCCGTGGTCTTTGACATTGATGGCGGCGACTTCGAGCGCTTGCTTGGAGAGATCGGCCGCATGAATTTCCGCATTGGGGAAGTGGGCGGCTGCCAGAATGGCGAGGCAACCTGAACCTGTGCAGAGATCAAGAACGCTGTGTGCGGCTTCAAAATCAAAATCCAAGTCAGTGAGCAAACCTTTGGCCAGCAATTCGCCGATGTAGGACCTTGGAATAATCACGCGTTCATCCACAAAGAAAGGAACGCCCTGCATATAAATGCGCTTCAGCAGATAGGCCGCGGGTTTGCGTGTGGTGATGCGCTGTTCGATGAGGGCGAGAAGTTCGTTGCGTTCGTCCGAGGTGAGCTTTGCTTCAGCCCAAGGATTGATGTCATGCACCGGAAGCTTCAGGCTTTCGAGGATGAGGAAGGCCGCTTCGTCGATGGCGTTGATTGCCCCATGGCCATGGGCCAGGCCCGCCTTGTTGAAGCGGCTGACGGCATAGCGCAGGAGATCGCGGATGGTGAGCAAGTTTTGCATGGTGTGTCACTAGCGCATGGCAAATCATTCGTACAGTTGGTTTGACGCTGAGGGTTAGCGTTGCTATCTGGGACCATGGCCACGCTTAAAATCCTCATTGTTCCTGTCACCCCGTTCCAGCAAAATTGTTCCATCGTTTTTGACGATGAGACCAAGCAGGGGGCCGTCGTGGACCCCGGCGGCGATATTGAACGCATTGAAGATGCCATCCAGCAATCGGGCGTCAAGATTGAGAAAATTCTGCTCACGCATGGTCATATCGATCATGCTGGTGGGGCGGCAGATTTGGCCGCGAAGCTGGGGGTGAAAGTCATTGGCCCGCATGAAGGCGACAAGCCTGTGCTTAACAATATTCCAAACCGTGCGGCGATGTTCGGCATGGTTGGTGCCAAGGGCGTTGCGCCGGATCAGTGGTTGAAAGACGGCGATGTTGTTGCCGTCGGCGGGTTGGAATTTCGGATCATTGAAGCGCCGGGCCATTCGCCTGGCTCTGTGGTTTTCTACAACGAAGCGAACAAATTTGCGTTGATGGGCGATGTTCTGTTTCAGAATTCAGTTGGGCGGACCGACATTCCGGGGGGCGATCACGAGACGCTGCTGCATTCGATCAAGACCAAGATCATGGTTCTGCCGGATGACGTGATGTTTCTGCCCGGCCACGGCAATGCCAGCCAGATTGGCGCTGAGCGGCGCTCAAACCCATTTCTCAAATAAAAAGCCCCGGCGAACCGGGGCTTTGAAATCGATGTGCTGTGATTAAGCTGAACGGCGCGATACTGCACCCCAGATGACCATGACGACGACGGCGCCGATCACAGACATGATCCAGCCCGCGGCCTGGCCGGGTTGATACCAACCAATGGCTTGGCCAACATAGCTGGCGAGAAATGAGCCGACGATGCCGATAATCGCGGTCAATACAAAACCGCTCGGCTCTCCTGGGCCGTGAACGAACAGCTTAGCAATAACGCCGACGACCAAGCCGACGATAATAGTCCAAATAATTCCCATGATTGACAATCCCTCCCGTTGATGGCGAACACAAAGCAAGATAACACTTGAAAGTATAGTTCCGCAACTCCTTGTCTTGAAATCGGCACAATAAAGCCCATAATTGTGTCGGTCAGCCAACTGAAAGGAAATTCTCATGGCGAATAGCAATATGCCCTCATTGACAGCTCTTCTCGGCCTCGTAGCCGTTGCGGGGTATCAGAACCGTGACAAGATTTCGTCGTTTGTGGAAGGCTTGACGGGTGGCGGTGCTGCTGCGCCTGCGGCGCAAATTCCGGGCGGCATTGCGGGAGCTTTGGGCGGACTTGTTAGCCACATGCAGGCTAATGGCGCTGGTGCCGCTGCCAATAGTTGGGTTAGCACGGGTGCCAATCAGCCGATCAATGGTTCACAGCTTTCGCAAGCGCTGGGGCCTGATCTGGTGAGCAAGATTGCGGCTTCAACAGGCATGTCGCCTGATCAGATTTTGGCGCAGCTATCAACTGTCTTGCCCCAAGTGGTGGATGGTTTGACGCCGAAGGGGCAAATGCCACACGCTTGATCTGTCTGCGGATGAATTTTTTAGGGCGGCGGGGAAACCTTCCGCCTTTTTCAGTTTTAGACTTTCATCTCAACCAAGCGCGATTGTGCCGCGAAATAGGCGTCGCCGGTGAATTTGAAATCTCCACATTCCATGGGCTGTGCTGCACCATAGCTTTCGCAGTATTGTGGGCCGCTGGCGGTCCATTTGCCGGTGCTGGGGCCTTTTTGATCGTCTTGTATGGTCAGTGTGCCATCAGCATTATAGGTGACGAAGCCAGATGCGCTGTTGCGGGTATATTGGAAAGTTTTGCCGATGACCACCGGACCAATCTCGGCAGGCGTTAGATTGCGAATCTTTGCGCCTTCCTTGGCGGAAATCGCCGATGTGCCGCCGTTGACGATGCGCACGCCACGCGGATCGGTTGAACAGGCCGCAGCAGAAACGGCGATGAGGAGCAAGGCTGCTCTGATTTTCAATTTTGATTTCATGAATTTCCCGAAGCCGCGATGTGCCACAGCTGGGCGCGGCTTGCAAGCGCGGGGAGATGATGGATGCGCAAGGTGCTACTGGGTGCCGACGGCCAGAACTGTGACCGGAGTGCCGAGTTTGACGCGCTCAAACAGATCGGCAACATCTTCATTCAACATCCGCACACAACCTGAAGACACAGCCTTGCCGATGGAGCTTGGGTCATTGGTGCCGTGAATGCGGTAGAGCGTGTCAATGCCATTGGCTTCAAGATAGAGTGCGCGCGCACCCAAGGGATTTTCTGGCCCACCGGGCATGCCATTGGCCCATTGAGCCGCATGGGGATCGCGCTCCACCATGCTTTCAGGGGGCAGCCAACGGGGCCATTTGCGTTTCATGCCGATGATGGCACTGCCTGACCAGGCAAAGCCTTCACGGCCCACGCCAACGCCATAGCGCAGGGCCTGATCACCGCCCAGCATCAGGTATAGAAACCGATGTTCTGGATCGACAACCACATTGCCGGCCGGGCTTTGGTTGCCAATCGTCACTTGCTGGCGGCGAAAGCGTGGCGGCAAATTCTGTTCATAGGCCGCAATCGGGAAATCTTGTGCGGCTTCGGCGGGTGGGATCAAGTTGGGATCGCGGGTGAAGTCAACACCACCGTAGAGCGGGTGAGCGGCGTTTGCTGCCGTGGCGCTTGCCATCAGGGCTGCCGTACTGCCCAGAAAACTGCGGCGTGAAATGAGTCGGTTTGGCATGAGTCGGTTTGACATGGCTTGCCTCTTTTGCGCTCATTGGCAGAGGCAAGCGGCAAGACCATGGAAATCATGTGGCAAGAGTGTGATGCCCGTCAACCATTTCGGCTGACAGGTCAAACGGGCCTACGCTTATGATGCGAGATTGAAGGTGGCCGGGCCCACTCTATAGTTGCCTGCGGTTCCGGTGAAGGGTTGGCATGTCATAGGAACGCCCTGGGGCAGGAAAGTCGCTGGCGAGAAGCTTTCGCAAAGCTGGCCGTCCTTGGCCAACCACTTGCCTTGTGTTGTACCTTTGCCTGTCACTTCAACCAGCGATGTACCATCGGAAGCGTATAGAGTGACACCACCGTTCTTGGGGCCCTTCCAACGCCAGCTTTTGCCGGTGAGGAGGGTTTTGATCTGAGCGGAACTTAAATTTGTTGGCAGGCCTGGTGTTCCGGGGGCCAGCGGTGCCACAGGTGCGGCCACTGGCGGCGCTATGGCGGCTTGGTCTGCCGACGAATCTTTAAAAACATTCATGCTGGCGCAACCACTTAAGGTCAATCCAATCACGACCAGGCCCGTGTATTTCATCTTATCTCGCATTGTCCCATTCCCCCGAATCTCGAGCGCCCTAAAAAGCCTAAAGTGATGGCAAGATTATGGTTGCCGATGGTCAGCCGCAGGTTGCATACCAGCTTTTTCATGGATTGGGCAAGATGGCTCTTTGCAAAATGTCTCAAGGGCGGCGGACTTGGGTGCAGCTGTATCAGCGGGTTGATCGGTGATTGTCACTTCAAACTCACCGGTTGATTCTGCGCCGAAGATTGTTCCTTGATCCGTTGCAAAGGACAGGCCAGCACTCAGGCCAAAGATTGCCACCGTCAGAAATATACTTTGCAACGTCCGTTTCATCTCCCCAAGTTGCTGCCAAATGGTTGCCAAATCCTTAACTGTTCGGTGCCGGAAGCGGTTCCATTTGGTGAAGCCCTGATGTATGCGCCAGCGACATGAACTATCGCCACGCTTTTCACGCCGGGAATCACGCTGATGTTTTGAAACATGCGGTGCTGGCGCGCGCGCTGGAATATCTGGCTCAGAAGGACAAGCCATTTGCTGTGCTCGATGCACATGCGGGCATTGGGGCCTATGATCTTCAAGGCGTTGAAGCGGGCAAGACTTCCGAATGGCAAGGCGGCGTTGGACTTTTGGGCGAAGCGTTTTTGCCTGAAGTTGAGAATATTCTAGCGCCTTATCGGCGCTGTATTGCCGCATTGAATCCGCAAGGCGGCTTGCGCTTTTATCCGGGGTCTCCGGAAATCATTTTGCAGACGATGCGCGTTGGCGACAAGTTGCTTGCCAATGAGCTGCACCCCGTCGATGCGGAGATTTTGCGACAGAATTATTTGGGCGAAACGCGCTTGGTGATTTTAAACCAAGATGCTTTGCTGGCCGTGAAATCTCATTTGCCCTTCAAGGCGCGGCGCGGACTTGTGTTGATTGACCCGCCTTATGAAGCAACGGATGAGGCGATGCGCGCTGTGCGAATGTTCGCGCAAGGCCAGCAACGGTTTCAGACCGGCTGTTTTATGATTTGGTATCCCGTCACCACCGATAGATTTGTTGACCAGCTGTTGAGCGATGTTACAGCACTTGGCATAGGCAATATTTTGCACGCAGAGCTTCGGGTGAAACACACACACGAAGCCAACGGGCTTTCCGGCTCTGGCTTGTTGATCCTCAACCCGCCTTTTAAGTTGCAGACGGAACTGAAGGTTCTTTTGCCCGCCCTTGCAGAACGTTTAGGCGTGCAAGGGCTGGGCCGAAGTGAAGTCAATTGGTTGACGCCGCCTAAAGGCTAGATGGCGCTTTTATCAATCACTGCCGAGAGGTCTTTATACTCTTCGCAGGTAGTGCCGCAGATTTTCTTGATTTCATCCAACTGAACTTTGGCGAGCTCAATCTTGCCTGCGGCGACATAGCCTTCGCCAAGATATTCACGAGCCAAAGTGAAATCAGGTCTCAGTTCCAACGCCTTGGCATAATAAGAAATGCCAAGTTCGGTTCTTCCGGCTTTGCGATTGGAATAGCCAAGCATGTTCAAGACATCGGGGTTATTTTGGTTTTGGACAGACGAAAGTACTTCAATGGCCCAATCATATTCGCCCGCTTTGGCCAAAACCCAGCCTTGGTGATAAAGATCATCATCCGGCACAAGGCTGCCCGTCACCTTGGCGCACATCTTCTTGGACTTGCCCTTCATTTTCATCGTCTTGACCACCTGGCCCGATTTACAGTGCAGAGCGAGTGGTGAATTCTTTGGGGCTGGCGTAGCAGGTGCAGCGGCGGGCGCGTTTCCCGTTGACGTACCGCTGCTGCCAGCGGCGAGAGCCATGGTTGTTGACAAGACGAGCGTCGAGAAGGCGAGAGCGATGGTTTTCATATTCATTCTCCAAGGGGGTAAAATGTCATAGGGGCATAACTTATTTACGTTTTCTGGTCATTGTTATTCCGTGAACTCTTTACGCAGACTGAGCGGGTTGGGATCATCCTCGGCAAATGATCTCTTCAAACTGTGTCATGAATGGGACGGACCCGCATAGAGCCAGCGCAGCCTTGAGAGAAAAATTTGTTCAGGCATTTGGGCCAAGGCGAAGTTGCGCAACTGTGCTGCGATGCCGCTGGCATGGTAGATTTTCCCTGATTGCATGGTTTGTCGATGGAGCTTGGCACAGCGGGCCAGGCGGGCCATTTGGAATTTCGCAAAGTCAAAATCTGTCCGCGCCAGGCAGGCGGCATCTTCCAGTGCCATGGCGGCACCTTGGGCCAAGTAGGGCAGGGTGCCATGGGCGGCATCACCGATGAGCAGCGTGTTGTCCGAATTCCACTTTCGTAAGGGTTTCACATAAGCTGCTGGCCACGTGGTCCAATCCATTTGAGATTTGAAAATGGCCAGCAGAATTTCAGATGCGGCGAAGTGTTTTTCGGGCGGCTCGCCTTGGGTGACGGCCACTAAATTCAGGCGCTGGTTTTGACCCACAGGATAGTGCACAATGTGGCCGCCTGGTGCCAGCCATAGGTTGACACATTCAATCGAGACATCAGCCCGTGAAGGGCGGGGGATGAGTTTGCGGAAAATTTTGTCCGGGGCCGTTATAGCCGCTGTGCCCGGGAACAGAAGTTCGCGGGATTTTGACCAGACCCCATCTGCGGCGATGACCGGGCTGTTGCTGTTGTGATCGGCTATCAAATATTCTTGGCCAAGCCGGATATGAATGGCTTCATGGCCCTCGGCAATGCTGAGCAAGGCGGCGTGCAGGTCGGCGCGGTGGGCCACGCGGTAAGGCCCGCCGAAGCGCTCGTCAAAAGTTTTGCCGAGTTTGATTTCTTTGATCAGCTTTCCAGAGCGGGCATCGCGCAGGTGAATGGCGGGTGGGGCAGACGTAATCGGTTCAACTACTTCCCATGCATCCAGTTCCTGCAATGCGCGCACGGCATTGGGGCCGAGTTGGAGGCCAGCACCAATAGGATCGAAGCTTTCAGACTTTTCATAGACCGTTACTTTACGGCCGGATTTTGCTGCTGCTATGGCCGCGGCCAGACCTGCGATGCCAGCGCCGACAATCGATACATTTTCTCTTTTTCCCATCAATTCGATCTTGCCATGAAAACTTTGATTTTACTTGCGCGATTGAGGCTTGCGACTTTATCGCGCAAGCCTTAAATCCGCGCGCAAAGAGGATACCATGGGCTTTATTTCTGACGCTTTGAACCGCATTCAACCCTCCGCCACCATTGCCATTTCGGGCAAGGCCTTGGCCATGCAGGCCGAAGGGCAGAATGTCATTGGCCTTGCTGCTGGCGAGCCGGATTTTGAGACGCCGCGCAATATCAAGGACGCCGCGATCAAGGCGATCAATGATGGCAAGACGCGCTACACGGCGGTTGACGGCATCCCCGAATTGAAGAAGGCCATCGTGGCCAAGTTCAAGCGCGAGAACGGTTTGAACTATCAGGTTTCGCAAGTTTCAGTTGGAACAGGCGGCAAGCAAGTTTTGTTCAATGCTCTGATGGCCACGGTGAACCCCGGCGATGAAGTGATTGTGCCTGCGCCCTATTGGGTGAGCTATCCTGATATTGTGATGCTGTCTGGCGGCAAGCCCGTCATTGTGCAATGCTCGGCTGACAAAGGCTTCAAACTGCAAGCCGCTGATTTGGAGAAGGCGATCACGCCCAAGACCAAGTGGTTGATTATGAATTCGCCATCGAACCCCACTGGGGCTGCCTATTCGCAAGCTGACATGAAACCCATTACTGATGTTTTGTTGAAGCATCCGCATGTCTGGGTTTTGACGGATGATATGTATGAACATCTGACCTATGATGATTTCAAATTTGTCACCCCAGCGGAGGTTGAGACCAAGCTGTATGACCGGACGCTGACGATGAATGGCGTTTCCAAAGCCTATTGCATGACGGGCTGGCGCATTGGTTATGCGGCTGGGCCTGAAGTTTTGATCAAGGCGATGGGCAAGCTGCAATCCCAATCCACGTCCAACCCTTCGTCCATTGCGCAGTGGGCGGCGGTTGAGGCTTTGAATGGTCCGCAGGATTTCATTCCGGCACACAACAGGATTTTCAAAGAGCGGCGCGACCTGGTGGTTTCGATGCTAAACCAAGCCAAGGGACTGCACTGCGCCAAGCCAGAAGGGGCCTTTTACGTCTATCCTTCCTGTGCTGGGGCCATTGGCAAGACAGCGCCTTCGGGCAAGCTGATTGCGACGGATGAAGATTTTGTGTCTGAATTGTTAGCTGCCGAAGGTGTTGCTGCTGTGCATGGTGCCGCATTCGGAACGTCACCCTTCTTTCGTATCAGTTATGCCACGGCCACCACAACACTTGAAGATGCCTGCCAGCGCATTCAGCGCTTCTGCGCATCACTCAAATAACAGGAGACGACAAATGACTGCACTTTATGAACAATCGGTTCCCTTTCTCATTCGCGGATTGGAGGCCGCTTCGAAGTTCTTGAAAAAAGCTGAGGCGCAAGCTGATGAACGTAAGCTGGATAAAGCTGTTGTCTTGGGCCTGCGTTTGACGCCTGATATGTTTAACCTTGGCCGCCAAATAATGTTGGTGACAGATTTCGCCAAGGGTTCGGGGGCGCGTTGTTCGGGTGCCACGCCACCATCCTATGCAGATGAAGAAAAGACATTTGAAGAATTACAGGCCCGCTTGGCGAAAACGATTGACTATTTAAAGACGCTCAAAGCGGCAGAGTTTGATGCCAATCGCGATGTCACAATCAAAGTCGGCGGCCAGGATACGACTTTCAAAGCTCCAACATATTTCAATGGCGTGGCGTTGCCCAATTTCTATTTTCACCTGACCACAGCATATGACATCTTGCGCAGCAATGGCTTTATGTTGGGCAAGGCCGACTTCATGGGCCGTGGCTGAGCAAATGCGCAGCGGACATGACGCTTGATCTTTTTCTGGCGCTCACCTTGTTTGCGGCCATTGCGGCCTATACGCCGGGGCCGAATAATACATTGCTGATGGCGTGCGGAATCAACTATGGATTCCGCGCCTCGCTGCCCATGATTGCGGGTGTAGGCATTGGCTTTCCGGTGTTGATTGTTTGTGTTGGGTTGGGCCTTGGCAAGGTCTTTGCGACCTATCCCAATATCTACACGGCGATGAAGTTTATTGGTGCGGCTTATATGATTTGGCTGGCCTTCAAAATTGCCACGGCCAAGCATTCTGATGGTGTTGCTGTCGCCGCCTCCAAGCCCATGACATTCTTGCAAGGCTGTGCCTTTCAGTGGGTGAACCCCAAGGCCTGGTTTATGGGCGTGACAGCGCTTTCCACTTATACTTTGGCATCGGATTATTATGTTGGCCTTGCCATCGTGGCGGGCATATTTGTGTTCATGGGCTTCACCAGTGCGGCCACCTGGGCGCTGTTTGGCGTGGCGCTGAAGAGTGTGATGAATGACCAGCGCTGGTTCCGGCTGATCAATGTGGGGCTGGCAGCGTTGTTGCTGGTTTCGCTTGTGCCGATGCTGGGGCACTAAAGCGTTAATTAAAAGCTCCACTCCTTCGCCGCGTTCACAATAAAGTCGCGGAAGACGGTGATGCGCTTGGTTTCTTTTAGTTCTTCTGGATAAACGAAATACGTGTCGAATTGTGGGCCCTCGACGGGTAAATCGACCTGCACCAAATTTGAATCCGATGGCACGATGTAATCGGCCAGTGCGGCAATTCCCGCACCGGCTTGAACCGCGCGGCGGAGACCGTAAGCATTGTTGACGCGCAAAGCAGAGCGGCGCGGGCTGCCCTCTTCGCGGCCCACGGTGGCCAGCCAATTCAGATTGTTGAGATAGCCTTCGGTTTCGCCAAAGACCAAAATTTTATGCTTGTCCAAATCATCAACGTTTTTGGGGATGCCATATTTTTTCACATAGTCTGCTGATGCGTAGATGTGATGATGCACCGTGAAGAGCTTGCGCTGGATGAGATCAGGTTGCGAAGGCCTGCGCAATCTGATCGCCACGTCGGCTTCGCGCATGGAGAGATCGAGCTCGCGATCATCCAACAGCAGCGCCACGTTTATATCAGGATAGAGTTCCATGAATTCTTTGATGATGGGGGTGAGCCAGACGCTGCCCAGGCCCACTGTAGTCGTAATGCGCAAATCGCCGGAAGGTTTTTCGCGCGAATCCATCAGCCGAGTTTTGGCGGCAGTCAACTTGGTGAAAACTTCATGGGCGGTGCGGTACAGCACTTCGCCTTGCTCAGTTAGTATTAGCCCCCGCGCGTGGCGGTGAAACAACGGCACATTCAAATCTTCTTCGAGCGCTGAAATTTGGCGCGATACCGCAGATTGCGAGAGCAACAGTTCATGGCCGGCATGAGTGAAGCTGCCTGCGCCCGCAACGGCGTGGAAAATGCGCAGCTTGTCCCAGTCCATCTATTCTGCCGCCTGTTTCATTGTATTTTGCGCGTGGAGATATTTTTCAACTTCGAGGGCGGCCATGCAGCCCAGGCCTGCGGCGGTGACGGCCTGGCGATAAATATCATCGGTCACATCGCCAGCTGCAAACACGCCGGGGATCGCCGTCTGGGTGCTGCGTGGTTCCGTGATCAAATAGCCGCCTTGCTTGAAGGGCAATTGGCCTTCGAATAATTCGGTTGCGGGCTTATGGCCAATGGCAATAAAAATTCCATCGACGCTCAAATCTTGTATGGCCCCGGTTTTCAGATTGCGCAGACGCGCGGTGTGTACGCCCTTGGGATCATGGGTGCCCAACACATCGGCCAGTTCGGAATCCCAGATCACTTTTATTTTGGGGTGATTGAGCAGGCGGTTTTGTAAAATTTTCTCAGCTTTGAATTCATTGCGGCGGTGAACCACAGTCACCTCAGTGGCGAAATTGGTGAGGAACAGGGCTTCTTCCACAGCCGTGTTGCCGCCGCCCACCACCAGAACCTTTTTGCCGCGATAAAAGAAGCCATCGCAAGTGGCACAGGCCGAGACGCCGAAGCCTTGGAAATGTTGCTCCGAAGGCAGGCCCAGCCATTTGGCTTGCGCACCCGTGCAGATGATCAAGGCATCGCAGGTGTAGTGTGTACCACTGTCGCCCACCAATTTGATCGGCTGTGATTTTAAGTTCACCGAAGTGATCGTGTCGCCCACGATCTCGCTTCCCATATGTTCGGCTTGGGCCTTCATCTCTTCCATCAGGAAGGGGCCCTGAATGGTTTTGGCAAAGCCCGGATAGTTTTCCACATCGGTGGTGATCGTAAGCTGGCCTCCCGGCTGAATGCCTTGGATGACCAGCGGCTGCAACATGGCGCGCGCTGCATAAATGGCGGCCGTGTAACCAGCGGGGCCGGAACCGAGAACGATAACGCGGGCATGACGAGAGGGCATAAGCAATCCTGTAAGCTATGATGTTTGAGCATAGCTCATATGGAGGCCGCTGCAAGAGGCGACAAGGTATTTTTGTCAGTTTTTGGGGTGTTCAAGTGGATGTGATAGGAGCGGCTTCCTGCGAAGCCGCTCCTTATGCGTTACGCAATTCAACTCCCGCACTTCACCAAGAATTTCAATTTGACCGAAATTCGACAGATTCATTGTGAAGACCAAATTTCCGGCCAAGCCAAATGAACCCTGCGGCAACGCCGAGCCCGGCCAGCAAATCAACAAAATAGTGACTGCCAAAAATCGGAGTCGCGGAAATCAAAGTGATTCCGAAGGCAATGCCGATTGCGTGACGCAAAATCTGACCGCGACTGCCATAGATAATCAAAATCCCGCAAACCGTGTGGAAGGATGGGAACTGTGCAAGGCCGGCCAGTTGCAATGGGTTGAATATAACCGGGGCTGATGATCTGATTTCAAGAATTTGCGGTATGGCCGAAACACCCGTATCTTTCGAGAACATCGCCTTAAAAGCATCGTCTGCATAAAAGTTCATGGCACCGGTTGCAGGAAAAAGTGCTGCTAGACTCACCGTAAAGACGGCGGTGATCATCACGAGTGCCAAAAGTTCGCGACAGCGGTGGCTTTGGCCCACAATGATGGCCTCTAATCCGACGAGGATGAGCGCATCAAGCATCAAATCATAGATTTTATCGAGCATGAAATTTACGCTGTTGAAATGCGCAATCGCCGTGCCATAGGCCAGCCAGTTCAGCCCGAGGAGTTGATCCCATGACGCCAGGGTTTATGGGCTTAATGGATGCGGGGCGTGCAGGTGGGGCGCTTGCGAGCCTTGGTTGATCGGATCTGGCAGCGCGTAATTTTATTGCTATAAGCTTTTCATGACGGCTGATGACCTTGATACGATTGACTGGAAAATTCTGAAGGAACTGCAACGCGAGGGGCGGATTTCGAATGTTGAACTCGCCTCACGCGTTGGTTTGTCCCCGCCGCCCACGCTGCGGCGGGTGCAAGCTTTGGAGAAGGATGGTTTCATCACAGGATACCGTGCGCAGCTGGCAGGCGAAAAGCTGGGATATGGCGCGCAGGTGATCGCGTTGGTGGGCCTCAAAAGCCAGGCCGAGCATGAGATGCGCGCCTTTGAGCGGCGCGTGGCGGCTTGGCCCATCGTTCGCGAATGCTATGCCGTTTCGGGCGTGGCTGACTTCATGTTGAAATGTGCTGGCCGCGATGTGCAATCCATTCAGAGTTTCATCATGGGGGCACTGTCCAAGGCGCCCAATGTGGAGAGTGTGAAGACCTCACTCATTCTCCATGTGGCCAAGGATGAGCCGGGGGTTCCGCTGTTGTGAGAGACGCCGCTCTCAGGCATGGACATTGGCCATCGCTGATGGCGGCGGCATTGGCCGCTGTTGTGGTTGGTTTTGCTTCGACGATTTTGGTGGTGATGCAGGCCGCTGTGGCTGTGGGTGCTACCGAGGCGCAGCAGGCCTCTTGGGCGGCGATGTTGTGCTTTGTGATGGGTGGGCTGACGCTTTTGCTTTCGTGGCAACACAAGATGCCCATGATCATTGCTTGGTCAACCCCCGGGGCCGCTTTGTTGGCAACAAGTGTGGTGAGCGTATCTTATCCTGAAGCGCTTGGGGCTTTTGCGGTGGCGGGGCTTTTGATGGTGGCCACTGGCTTGGTCAAGCCCTTGGCGCGGGCCATTGAACAAATGCCGCCGGCCATTGCTTCCGCGATGTTGGGTGGGGTTCTGGTGTCCTACGTGTTAAAAGTTCCGGCAGCGGCGGTGGCTTTGCCGTGGCTTGTGGTGCCGCTGGTTCTGGCCTTCTTTGCGATGCGGTTATGGAAACCGCTTTATGCTGTGCCCATCGTTGTGGTGCTGGGGCTTGTCTTGGCGGCCGTCTGGGGCGTGATAAAGCTTGATGGCTTTGCACCATCGCTAACCTTGCTCACGTTCGATATGCCGAAGTTTTCAGGAGCGGCGGTGATCAGCCTTGGCCTGCCGCTTTATCTGGTGACGATGGCGTCGCAGAACTTGCCGGGCTTTGCGGTGTTGCGGGCTTCTGGCTATCAGCCGCCTGTGGCTTCGGCCTTGATGACGACGGGATTGGCCTCTGTCTTCATGTCGCCCTTCGCAGGGCCGCAGGTCAATATGGCGGCGATCACGGCATCGCTGTGCACGGGGCCTGATGTGCACCCCGACGCCACACAGCGCTGGAAAGTATCGATCCCCTATGTGTTGATTTATGTGATTGTGGGTTTGGCAGCTTCGGGTTTTGTCAGACTCCTCGGCGCGCTGCCGCATGAACTGGTTTTGGCGATTGCAGGCTTGGCGCTGTTCGGGCCATTGCTTGGCGCCATGGCGGCGATGATGAAGGAGGCAAAAGACGGGGAGGCGGGTCTGGTGACATTTCTGGTGACGGCTTCCGGCTTTTCACTTTATGGAATTGGTGCGGCCTTTTGGGGCTTGGTCGCGGGGCTTTTGCTTTGGGGTTTGAAAAAAGGGTTGGGAAAATGAAATCATCTGAAGTGGAAATTCTGGTGATCGCCGGGCACGAAGGTGCGGGTGTGGCGCACTGGCAGCAGCGCTTGATTGCGAAACTCTCTTCGGCCCGCTTGGTGGAACAGGAAGATTGGCTTTACGGTTCGCTGGCCAAGGCGGTTGCGGCTTTGGTTTTGGCTGTTGCGGCATCGGCCAAGCCCGTGGTGTTTGTGGCCCATTCTGCGGGTTGCATTTTGATTGCCCATGCGGTGGCGGAACTCACCGCGCAAGGTCTCATCAGCAAAGTGAGGGGTGGGTTTTTGGTGACGCCGATGAGCGCCGAAAAACTGCGCGAACTCCCGGGCATTGACCCGGTCTTTGCCACTGTGCCGCGAGGGCCATTACCCTTTCCGACGAGCTTGGTAGCGAGCAGCACAGACCCCTATTGCACGCTGGAACAGTCGGCTGATCTTGCCTTGGCCTGGGGTTCGAAATTAATCGAGGCAGGCCCGCAAGGCCATATCAATGCCGACTCCGGCCACGGCCCATGGCCCGAAGGCATGATGAGTTTTGCGGGCTATCTGTCGCGGCTGGCGTGAGGTGGAGAATATGAAGAAGCCAACGCCGCGCCAGGGCCCATCAGCATCTGATCTTATCTCGCAGCGCATTGGCGAGCTTGGCGATTGGCGCGGAACCACACTTTCGCATATGCGGGCTTTGATTCAGGCGGCGGACCCCGACGTGGTTGAAGAATGGAAATGGATGGGCACGCCCGTGTGGGAGCATGACGGCATCATCTGCACGGGCGAGAGTTACAAGAAAGTGGTGAAGCTGACCTTTGCCAAGGGGGCATTTTTGCGCGACCCGGCGCGGCTGTTCAATGCGAGCCTCGAAGGCAATCTGCGCCGCGCGATTGATCTTTCCGAGGGCGTCGCGATTGATGCGGGCGCGTTCAAAGCGCTGGTGCGGGAGGCCGTGGCGCTCAATGTTGCGGCGCGAATGGCCAAGACGAAGACGGCGAAGGCCTGAATGAGCCGGCGCGATTCTTGATCAAATGATGCATTTTTGGATACCGCATTGCACAATAACTAAGCGTTGGGCTTTTTGTATGGTTTGATGCGGAACGCCTGATTTTTATAATATCTTGTTGAATCAATATGTTGTTGTGTTTTTAAGAATTTCTTAAAGCCTGGCATGGGTCCTGCAGGGTAGTTTGCGTCGCACAACATCGATTTGGATCCTCCCATTTCCACAATCTTAACTGGTGCAACTTGGAAAGCCTGGCCCCCGGCCAACGCGCCAACAAGGGGATGGACGGCAGGCCGTGCTTACAGGCCCGCCAATGTCCATCCTCTCTTTTTTTGAGGTGTAGCAATTTGGTGACGGTACGAATTCGGGGACAGTGCATTTAACTTAATTGAATGGACTGGACTGGACTGGACTGCACCCCATAAGAATTCGGTGACAGGAATTCGGGGAATTCGGTGACAGTGCATTCTATAGGAATTCGGGGGAATTCGGTGACAGTGCATTCTATTGTCTCTCTAATTTGCGGATTTCCGCTCTCAATAATGATACCGGCACTGTGCGATTTCGAGCACGCCGTCTTTGATGCGGTAGACCAAGCGGTGTTCATTGTCGATGCGGCGCGACCACCAGCCTGATAGATCATTGCGCAGGGGTTCAGGTTTGCCAGTGCCTTCAAAAGGTGTTCGGGTGGTTTTTTGAATGAGGGCATTGAGTTTTTTCAGAAAGCGCTTGTCTTGGGTTTGCCAATGAAGATATCCATCCCATGCTTTTTCTGAAAAGGTGATGTTCACTCGATGAGCTTTCGCTCAATGCCTTTGCCGGCATCAAGCTGGGCAATTGATTCCGTTAAATTCTTGGCGTTGGCGGGGCTTCGCATGAGGTAGGCGGTTTCTTCATAGGATGCAAAATCCTCCAGCGACATCAGGACAGCCGCCGATTTTCCGCCGTCACGCGTAATGATCACAGGCGTGTGGTCATCATGGACCTGGTCCATCATGGCGGAGAGGTTTTTGCGGAGGTTGCTATAGGAGGTGACGCGCATAGAGGAGAACGTACGCGATTGCGTACGTCAGTGCAAGCGCTTACTTCCACGCCACTTTCTTGATCTCGTAGCTGCGGCCGCCGCCTGGGGTGTTCACTTCTACGGTGTCGCCCTGCTTTTTGCCGATGAGTGCTCTTGCGATGGGCGACGAGATGGAGATGCGGCCCTTTTTCACATCGGCCTCGAAATCCCCCACGATCTGGTATTTCACTTCGGCCTCATTGTCCTCATCGATGAGTACGAGCTTAGCACCGAATTTCACTGTGTCTCCGGACAGCTTCGTCGGGTCGATGACTTCGGCGCGGGAGAGCTTGTCTTCCATTTCCTGGATGCGGGTTTCGTTCCAGCCCTGGGCTTCCTTGGCGGCGTGATATTCGGCATTTTCCGACAGGTCGCCATGGGCGCGCGCTTCTTCGATGGCGCGGATGATGCGCGGGCGCTCCTCCTGCTTCATGACGCGTACTTCTTCGTGCATGGTGGTGAAGCCTTCATGCGTCATCGGAACTTTTTCGACCATCGTTCTAACCTTTGTCGCGCAATAATGTGCTGTAGCCCGCTGGGGCCGTACAACCCTGAGTTTGAAAGTAAATCAGCCCGGCTGGGGATCACTCCCCGCCGGGCATTGCTTAATGTGGACCAGATTGGCTGATTTTGCAAGAGTCAGGGCGAGGTGTTGCAAATCGGCCTTGGTGGGCTGAGTCTGGTGGTTGAGATGGGCAACAGGGCCCACCAGATAAGGATTATGACATGGCAGGCAGGTTGAATAGAAAAGTGGCGCTGATTTCCGTTGGGTCACGGGCATGGGTGGCGCGGCGTCCCGGCTGTTTGCAGCAGAAGGGGCCATTGTCGGAATTGTGGACCGCAACGCCGAGGCAGGGCAGGCGCTGGTGGCGGAAATTGTGAAAGCGGGCGGCCACGCGGTTTTTGCCAAGGCGGATGTTTCCAAGTCCGATGAGATTTCTGCAGCTGTGAAAATTGTGAACGAAGCCTTCGGACCGATCCGGGTTTTATTCAATCATGCGGGCACGATTGTGATCAAGCCGTTTTTGGAAACGAGCGATGATGATTACGATTGGCTGATGGATATCAATGTCAAAAGCATGTTCATGATGACCAAGGCCGTGTTGCCGCAAATGATTGCAGTGGGTGGCGGGTCGATTGTTTGCACTTCTTCAATTTCGGCCGTCGCCGCGACGCCGATGGAAGTTCTCTATTGCACCAGCAAGGGGGCCTGCCACCAGTTTGCTCGGGCGATTGCGGTTGAGTTTCGCGATCGCGGCATTCGCTGCAATGCGGTTTGTCCCGGTTTTGTCAAAACGCCGCATGGTTTGCGCGAAGTGAAAGACTTGCAGGCTTTGGGCGTTGATGTCTCCGAAGCCGCGATTGCCACGGCGCAGGGGCGGATGTGTGAGCCCGAAGAAGTGGCGCGGGCCGCGCTGTTTCTGGCCGGCGATGAGGCCAGCTTTGTTAACGGCGCTCAATTGATGGTGGACAACGGGTTCACGGCGGTTTGATGCGCCTATTTGAAATAATCCTGCAAGGGCCGCACTTCGATCGCGTTGCTCTTGCGCGCCGCGATGGCTTTGGTGGCTGAGATGATGCCGGGAAGCGTTGTGTAGTAAGGCACCTTTTGCATCACCGCTGTCTGACGGACGGATTTTGAATCTGACTCTGAGGTGCGGGTTTCGGTGGTGTTGAGCACCAATGCGATATCACCATTCTTGATCGCATCAACAATGTGGGGGCGGCCTTCCAGCACTTTGTTGATCTTGGTGGCGCTGACACCTTTGCTTTCGAGATAGGCGTGGTTGCCGCCAGTCGCCTTGATCGAGAATCCAAGTTCAGCGAGCTTCTTGATGGAGGCGAGAACTTTGGGGCGGTCCGATTCCTTCACCGAAACGAACACTGTGCCTGACAACGGAATGCGCATGCCGGCCCCCAGCTGCGATTTGGCGAAGGCCATGTCGTAATTGGTATCAAGCCCCATGACCTCGCCGGTTGAACGCATTTCCGGGCCCAGCAAAGTATCCACGCCGGGGAAACGGTTGAACGGGAAAACCGCTTCTTTTACAGCGACATGATGGATTTTCTTGCGGACCAGCTTGAAGTTTTCCAGCTTCTCGCCCGCCATGACGCGCGCGGCGATCTTGGCCACCGGCTCACCGATCACCTTGGCGACGAAAGGCACGGTGCGCGAGGCGCGTGGGTTCACTTCGAGGATGTAGACGCTTCCATCCTTGATGGCGAATTGCACGTTCATCAGGCCGACCACATTGAGGGCAAGCGCCAGGATTTTGGTCTGGGCTTCGAGTTCGGCAATGACGGGGGCTTTGAGCGAATAGGGCGGCAGCGAACACGCGCTGTCTCCTGAGTGCACGCCGGCTTCTTCGATATGTTCCATGACGCCGGCGATGAACACATCCTTGCCGTCGCAAATTGCGTCGACATCAACTTCGATGGCGTTGCTCAGATAACTGTCGATGAGCACGGGGCTATCGCCTGAAACCACCACGGCTTCAGTGATATAGCGCTGCAGGCCTGCATCATCCTTGACGATTTCCATGGCGCGGCCACCGAGCACATAAGATGGGCGAATAACCACGGGATAGCCGATGCGTTTGGCGATCTTCTTGGCCTCAGCACCCGAATAAGCCATGCCGTTCTCAGGTTGTTTCAATTTCAACTTCTTGACCAGCTTGGAGAAACGCTCGCGGTCTTCAGCCAAGTCGATGGCGTCTGGCGTGGTGCCGAGGATGGGTACACCCGCGGCGGCCAATGCATCTGCTAATTTCAACGGTGTCTGCCCGCCGAATTGCACGATCACACCTTTCAGCGTGCCGTTGCTTTGCTCGGTGCGGATGATTTCCAAAACGTCTTCTGCGGTGAGCGGTTCGAAGTAAAGACGGTCTGATGTGTCATAGTCGGTCGAGACCGTTTCCGGGTTGCAGTTGACCATGATTGATTCATAGCCGGCGTCATGTAATGCAAAGCAGGCATGGCAGCAGCAATAGTCAAACTCGATGCCTTGGCCGATGCGGTTGGGACCGCCGCCCAA
>Ga0075023_100000012_pt1 | contig 39103 bp, 37 predicted proteins | sample Str014_FD_71388 | JGI IMG/M metagenome (GOLD analysis project Ga0075023, IMG submission 71388) | Freshwater sediment microbial communities in response to fracking from Pennsylvania, USA - Straight Creek_MetaG_SC_2014 | ecosystem: Environmental > Aquatic > Freshwater > Creek > Sediment | place... | reverse complement strand
GCCTGAGGTCTTGCCTTTCCATTTTGCAGCCATGGCAGCGGCATCGCCCTTCAATGCGGCGCCTTCGGCAAGCAGATAGACTTTCACTGGCCATTTCTTGGCAGCCAGTAAACGCGCCACAACAAAACCATCGCCACCATTGTTGCCCGGCCCGCAGACCACAGCGATTGGGCACTTCCTGAAGCGGTTGATGATTTCTGTCGCCACCGCGAGCCCGGCATTTTCCATCAGGCGCAGCGAAGGAATCTTGAACCGCTCCACCGCCAAAGCATCAGCGCGGTACATTTCGGTAGGCGTGAGAAGTTCAAAAAAATGTTTCGGGCCATGCATGGTCTCAACCTCGCATGGCCCGAAGGACTTGGCAATATTGGGGGCACATGGTCCGCCAGCTCAATGTTTCACATCAAGAACTTTACCGACGGGCTGGCCAATCTCTTTCAACATCTGGCCAAACCACTTTTGCTTCACATCAAAGTTCTTGCCGCCTTTGATGCGTGGAAATTCAATAGCCCTAAGCGGATGGCCCTTGGCCTCTTCGTCATGGCCCACAACACCTGACACGCCCGCCAGCGCATTTTTCACGCCAACGGCGCACATCTTTTTGATCAATGCCAAATCTTCTTTGTTGGCGCGGGCAGACCTTGCCATATAGCCGGATTTTTGCACCAGAACCTTTTCGGCCTTCACCATATCGGCAAAGCGTTTGGCAAACCAGGCACCGGGGTTGATCTTGTCGATCTTGACGTGTCCGAACGCATCACGCTCCGGCTCTTCGCCGCGTGCGCGCATCTCGGCCACAATGTCCTCAATGCCCGCCCCTTCGCTGAGGAATATCGAAACGCAATCTTTCTCATCCATGCGCGCCATCAAACGCTTGGCCTCAGCTTCCAAATCGATCTTCACTTCGGGAATATAAACCGCATCAATATCTTTATGCTCCATCGACAAATTGAAATCGGGAACGAACTTCATTTTCTTGAGGCGCTTGCGATAAGTCTCCGCCGTCGCCGCCGTCAGCCAACCACAATTGCGTCCCATCACTTCATGGATAAGCAACATGCGCGGGTTGGTACTTTGCTCGTTGATGGCGTTTTCAAAGTAGATCGCACCCTGCTCTGCCGCCGTGACGGCGCCCAGCGTTTGCATGATCGGCACAACGTCATTGTCGATGGTCTTGGGCAAGCCAACAACGGTGAGGTTATAATTGTTCGCTTTCAAATATGCGGCCAAGTCAGCGGCGGTGGTGTTGGTGTCGTCGCCGCCAATGGTGTGCAAAATGGTGATGCCGTCTTTGACCAGCTGTTCAGCGGCCACATGCAGCGGGTTCTCGCCCTCCTTGGTGAGGCCGCGCTTCACGCAATCTTTGACATTGGTGAGTTTCACGCGGCTGTTGCCGATGGGCGAACCACCATGTTGGGTAAGAACCAACGCGTCCTTGCGGGTACGCGGTGTGACCTTCACTGACCAACCCTTGAGCAGGCCCATATAGCCATTTCGATAGCCAATGATCTCGGCCTTGGGCAGCTTCTTGGAATAATCCGCAATCAGATAGCCAACGGCCGCTGAAAGGCAGGGGGCCAAGCCTCCGGCAGTCAACAATGCAATTTTGTGTTTCTTAACAGCAGTTTTGGCCATGATGTGCGCTCCTCAGGGATCTGTTGGGCTTTACTAGAGCAGCAGCAACGCAAATGCCAGATGGTGCTCAAAACAATGCCGAATCATTTTGGTCAGGGTTCCCTGTCGGGGATAAAGCCAGATCAACAGGGTTGTAAGCGACATTGGCAAAAAAGGGTTCCCCAGTACCATTTCCAGTAAAGTATTGTAGTTACTACCTCTTATTTCCGTGCACAAATTTGGCAGCGCCGCGACAAATCGGTTTTATCGTCTTTGACGACAATGTGCCTTATTTTCTGCACGATTTGATGATTTGTGCACTGCAACATAAATCATGAAACAGGCAGGTCACCATGTATCGTCTAAAAATCGGTTTCGCGGCACTCACACTATTTTTTGCGCTTGGCAATGGAGCCTTTGCAGGAGATCAACTCGGCCCATCGGAATTGAAACACTTGGTTCCCGGTCGCTATTTAGTCACGCTCAACAACGCCACGATGTTGACTGTGTTCATGCGCGCGAATGGAACTGTTTCCGGTTCCACCAAAAGCGATGCCGATAGCGGACATTGGAAGCTTGATGGAAGCCAGCTATGTATCGGATTCACCAAGTGGTTGGGCGGCAATACCCACTGTTCGTCCCTATCCAGCGAAGCAGGCTATTATCAAGGCAGTGGCTTCACTTTCCGCCCGATATAGATCGAAGTTCAAATTTTCGCCAAACGCAATCACCTGAAACGTACCTACCAGCAGGTATAACCGCCATCGACACTCATAATTGCTCCCGTCATCAAACTCGCAGCATCAGACGCGAGAAACAAGATCACCGAGGCAATCTCTGAAGGCTGTCCCATGCGGCCCATGGGGGTGTTGTCGAGCCAGTCTTTCAACACACCACGCTCTTCAGCGGCGTTACGCGTCATTTCGGTTTCAATATAAGTGGGCGCTACCGCATTGACGCGCACGCCCCGCGCCGCCCATTCCACTGCCAGAGATCGCGTCAAATGATGCACTCCTGCTTTGGACGCATTGTATTGCGCCTGCTCCTGCGGATAATTCACAATGTCGCCCGACATTGACCCTAGATTGATGATCGCACCAGACTTCCGCGCCAGCATGTGTTTGCCAAAACTGCGGCAACACCAGAAGACACCGTTGAGATTAACATCAATCACCTTATTCCAACTGGCATCGTCCATCACTTCGGCGGGGATGAAGGAAATGGCGATGCCGGCATTGCAGACCAGAATATCGACTTTACCCTGCTGCTTGATAATCGCCTGCGCCACCGCTTCAACTTGGCCAGAATCCGTCACATCCAAAGCCATGGCAGAGGCCTTGCGCCCTTTAGCAGCCAGCACTTTGGCCGAAGCCTCCGCTGCCGCGCCATCCATATCCGTCAGAACCACATGGGCGCCCGCTTCCGAAAGCGCATCCGCCGTGGCAAAGCCAATGCCGCGCGCCGCACCCGTGACCACCGCCACCTTGCCGTCCAGCTTGAATTTCTCCAGATACACCGGCCTCTTCTCCCCTCGTTTTGGGGCGAGTTAAGTGCAAAATGCCCTCCCCTGCAACGTCCAGGTTTTTGCCTATAAAAACAGCAGAATGATCATTTTTACATCACAAGCGACTGCTAAAAAATCAGACACCGCCCTAAGCATTTGAATCTATTGGCCCTGCGAATTGGCATGTGCCGTGCAAGCACTCAGGAACCAACGAGAGGCTTTCCCCCATGAAAAAAATCGAAGCGATCATCAAGCCCTTCAAGCTGGACGAGGTCAAAGAGGCGCTGCAAGCCGTCGGCATCCAAGGCATCACCGTCACTGAAGCCAAGGGCTTTGGCCGCCAGAAGGGCCATACAGAGCTTTACCGCGGTGCCGAATATGTGGTGGACTTTCTGCCCAAAGTGAAGCTCGAAATCGTCGTCAGCGATGACCTGGTGGCCAAGGCTGTCGAGGCCATCCAGAATGCCGCAAGAACCGGCCGGATTGGTGATGGGAAAATCTTTATTTCCACCATCGAACAGGCTATCCGCATCCGCACAGGAGAGTCGGGCACAGACGCGCTCTAATTTCAAAACAACACGCTAACACCTAACGCCAAAAGAGGACGAACCGAATGGCCAAAGAAGAAAAGAAAGACGTCAACGCAGCCTTGAAGATGATCAAGGACAAGGACGTGAAATACGTGGATTTACGCTTCACCGATCCGCGCGGTAAAATGCAACATCTGACCATGGACATCTCGCAGATGGGTGCCGATGCTTGGGAAGAAGGCCTGATGTTTGATGGCTCCTCAATCGCTGGCTGGAAGGCCATCAATGAATCCGACATGATCCTAAAGCCGGACGCAACCTCGGTTCACCTCGATCCCTTCTATGCACAAACCACCATGGCCGTGTTCTGCGACATCTATGATCCAGGCACCGGCGAAGGCTATGCCCGCGACCCACGTATGATTGCCAAGCGCACCGAAGCCTATCTCGCCTCCACCAAGATCGGCGACACGGTATTCGTTGGCCCGGAAGCAGAATTCTTTGTGTTTGATGACGTGAAGTTCTCGACCAGCCCTTACAAGATTGGCTTCGAAGTCGACGGCGTTGAACTGCCCAAGAATGGCGATCGCGACTATGAAGGCGGCAACATGGGCCACCGCATGCGCACCAAGGGCGGCTATTTCCCGATGAACCCGATGGACTCAGCCCAGGACATGCGCGGCGAGATGCTGTCCGTCATGGGCGAGATGGGCCTGTCGGTTGAAAAGCACCACCACGAAGTGGCCTCGTCACAGCATGAGCTCGGCACCAAGTTCCAGCCGCTCACCATGGCTGCCGACCACATGCAGATCTATAAATATGTGATCCACAACGTGGCCCATGCCTACGGCAAGACCGCGACCTTCATGCCCAAGCCTGTCTTTGGTGACAACGGCTCTGGCATGCATTGCCACTTCTCGATCTGGAAGGATGGCAAAACCCAGATGGCAGGCAAGGAATATGCAGGCCTTTCCGAAACCACGCTGTATTTCATCGGCGGCGTGATCAAACATGCCAAGGCGCTCAATGCCTTCACCAACCCTTCCACCAACTCCTATAAGCGTTTGGTGCCGGGTTATGAAGCCCCCGTGCTGCTGGCCTATTCCAGCCGCAACCGCTCAGCCTCTTGCCGCATTCCCTTCACGGCAAACCCGAAGGCCAAGCGCGTTGAAGTGCGCTTCCCTGATCCATCAGCCAATCCATATCTGTGCTTCTCGGCCATCATCATGGCGGGGCTTGACGGCATCATGAACAAGATCCACCCCGGTGCCGCCATGGACAAGAACCTCTATGATCTGCCTCCAGCCGAATTGGCCAAAGTGCCGACCGTCTGCGGCAGCTTGCAGGAAGCCATCGACAGCCTGGAAAAGGACCACGCGTTCCTGACCAAGGGCAACGTCTTCTCCGCCGACCAGATCGAAAGCTACCTCGATTTGAAGCGCGAAGAACAAGATCGTTATCGTATGACGCCACATCCTGTGGAATATGATATGTATTACAGCTGCTAAACGACTCGGGACGGCATTCTGAGTTGCAAGAACCCCGGCCGAGAGGCTGGGGTTTTTATTTGACATGGGGATTGGAACATTTAGTGTACGCTGAGGGAGGCAACCATGAATCAGTTTGCAGTGTTATTGCGGGACTCCGCCCTCACGGATGAGAAAGCCGCAAAAATGTTGGAAGTTCCAGCTCGGCAAGTCAAACGAATGCGCACTGGCGAAGATAGGCTATCTCCTCATCTTTTGGCTGCGCTCTCAGTCCTGACAAGTTTGGAAAAATCAAAAGAAAAGCCGATTTCAAAACGCAAAGTGTCGCCAATCTATCTCGATGAAAGCGAAGCAGAAAAACAACCAACGACAATTTCGCGAACGAGGGGCAAGAGGATTGTTTTTGGTTGGTATGGTGGAAAATTCAGCCACCTGGATTGGCTACTTCCGTTGCTACCAAAAACTCATAATTATTGCGAACCTTTCTCTGGTTCTGGTGCGGTATTGCTAAACCGAACTCCTTCAAAAGTTGAAACTTACAATGACATTGACGGCGAACTCGTAAACTTTTTCAAAGTGTTGAGAGATCAGCCAGAAGAACTAACGCGAATGATTTCTCTCACACCCTTTTCGCGGGAGGAATTTCATAGAGCCATTTCTGGCAGTCTTGCTAGATTAAGCGACTTGGAGCGTGCAAGGCGCTTCTATGTACGCGCCCGACAGGCAAGAACAGGACTTGCCCAAACTGCTACTTTGGGGAGGTGGGCTAATTGTAGAGATACAAGCCGTGCAGGAATGTCAGGAGTTGTCTCCCGTTGGCTTGGTGGCATTGACGCATTGCCGGAAATTGGCGGGCGCTTGATGCGGGTGCAAATTGAAAATCGTCCTGCAATTGATGTCATTCGGACTTATGATTCAAAAGACACGTTGTTCTATTGCGACCCACCCTACCTCCACGACACAAGGGGGGATTCAAAGGCCTATGGATTCGAGATGGACGAGAGCGAGCACATCGATCTCGCTGGAGCGTTGCTTTCATGCAGGGGCAAAGTTGCGATCTCTGGTTATCGCAACGGGTTGATGGATAAATTGTATAAAGGATGGAAGCGGTATGATGCCATTCCAAAGAATTGCCATTCAGTCAAACAGGTTCGCCAAGAATGCCTTTGGATGAATTATTGATATGGCTAAGAGGAATCTTGGATTAACCACGAAGGGTACGTCTGGGATCGAAATCGGAAAGCTCGACGTTTTATGGGAGGAGCTAAGCAAAACTTACAAAACGACCGAAGTTGATGAACGCGTTTCAAAAATTCTTAGATCAAAGTCTGTCGCGCATAGATTCGCACTTGTCACGCAACTCGTGGGAGTATTCCTTGATGCCGATCGCAATCATTTAGTTTTGCAAACAGGTTCAGGAATTGCTGGGGCTTGGGACCCAAGAAGTTTTTGTAAAGAAACTGTTGTACCGTGGTTGCGTAACCACAAAAGCCCACTTGGCAGTAGCGATGACCCATATGTCTCAAACCCGTTACGCCGTCCAATTGTTTTGCCGGAACCAGAAGGTGTGAAGCGTTCATCAATTCCACTTTGGACCGATTTGCACGCAGTATTATCTTGGGCTGAAAATGATCCGAAAACCGCTCTCAAGTTTCTGCGACAATCGATTTGTATCTTAATGCGGATGATTGATGAGCAGGATTTGCCACTCAAAGTGCCGAGTAGAGTTTCGCCATCGTCTATCAGGTTTGTAGTCGATCAGTTTCTGTCAGAAGGTTCTGGTGGAGACCGAGCTATGGCGGTTTCTGCGGCAATTTTTAGCAAACTTCTCGCCAGCTTTCTTGGCATCGCAAGAGTTGAACGAGAAGTTGTCAACGCCGCAGATTCTTCTACACAGTCCGTTGCAGATATTTCATGCTTTGACACACAGGAAAACCTCTTGCTTGCTGTTGAAGTTAAGGAACGGTCACTCACGTTTGAAGATGTTAGGTCGGCGATAGAAAAAATTTCCAAAACGCCAGTTGGCAAATTTGTATTTGCCGCACCACTTGTCGAAAAAGTAGATTCCTCAAGAATTAGGGAAACCACCGACGAGTGCTTTAGGAAGGATAAGCGCTCCTTCCACCACATTACCGTCGAAGGTCTGCTTGCAACATCACTAATGATGAACGATGAAACAGCACATGTAGAGTTCATCCGCGAAGTAGACAGCATGCTCACAAAATACAACACCCAACCAGAAAATCGACGGGTTTGGCGCGACCTTGTCAGTGACAACTGTTAATAACACGCTGCGAAACTTACGAGAGATAACAACACAGATAAAACAAAAGCCCCGCGTGTCACGCACGCGGGGCTTTTTTTAATTTATATTACCGGCCGAAATCTCAATGCGCCACAGCACTCTCGCCACCTGGCTCCTTAAGGGCCCGCGCTGCGGCCGCCGCTTCTTCGGCAACTTCATCCCACGCGATGGCTTCCGGCTGGCGCACCAATGCGTGTTTCAAAACATCATCGACGCGCGCCACGGGAATGATCTCCATTCCGTTCTTCACCGAATCCGGCACATCGGCCAAATCCTTGGCGTTTTCTTCAGGGATCATCACCACCTTGATGCCGCCGCGCAATGCTGCCAGCAGCTTTTCCTTGAGGCCGCCGATGGGCAACACGCGGCCACGCAAAGTGATCTCGCCCGTCATCGCAACATCCTTGCGCACCGGAATGCCCGTCATCACCGAGACAATGGCAGTGGCCATGGCGATGCCGGCCGATGGGCCATCCTTGGGTGTGGCCCCTTCCGGCACGTGGACGTGAATGTCGCGCTTATCAAACACCGGTGGCTTGACGCCAATCGACGCCGAACGTGAGCGTACATAGGACGACGCGGCGGAAATGGATTCGCGCATCACGTCTTTCAAATTGCCCGTCACTGTCATCTTACCTTTGCCCGGCATCATCAAGGCTTCGATGGTGAGAAGTTCACCCCCCACCTCTGTCCAGGCCAGACCCGTGACAACGCCCACCTGGTCTTCACCCTCAGCGAGGCCATGCTTGTATTTCGGCACACCGAGATATTGCTTGACCAGATCAGCATCAACCTTGATCTTTTTCTTTTTGCCCGTCATCAGGTCTTTGACAGCTTTGCGGGCCAGCGAACTTGCCTCGCGTTCCAAGCTGCGCACACCTGCTTCGCGCGTGTAATTTTCGATGACCACTTTCAAGGCACCATCAGTGACTTCAAATTCCTTCTTATCCAGACCATGATGTTCCATGGCCTTGGGGATCAAGTGGCGCCTAGCAATCTCGGCCTTTTCCTCTTCGGTGTACCCGGCAAGGCGAATGATCTCCATGCGGTCGAGCAAGGCTGGCGGAATATTGAGCGTGTTCGATGTGGTCACGAACATCACATTCGACAAATCATATTCCACTTCGAGATAGTGGTCCATGAACGTGCTGTTTTGTTCAGGATCAAGAACCTCAAGCAGGGCCGCCGATGGGTCACCACGGAAATCCATGCCCATCTTGTCGATCTCATCGAGCAGGAAAAGCGGATTGGACTTCTTGGCCTTCTTCATCGATTGGATGATCTTGCCGGGCATGGAGCCAATATAGGTGCGGCGATGGCCACGGATTTCACTTTCATCACGCACACCACCCAGCGACATGCGCACAAATTCACGCCCAGTCGCCTTGGCGATGGATTTGGCAAGAGAGGTCTTGCCCACCCCTGGAGGACCAACAAGGCACAGGATCGGCCCACGCAGTTTCTTGGTGCGCGTCTGAACCGCGAGATATTCAACAATGCGTTCTTTGACTTTTTCCAAGCCAAAGTGATCAGCATCCAAAACGCCTTGCGCGAAATCCAAATCCGACTTCACTTTCGAAGGCTGATTCCACGGAATGTTGAGCAGCCAATCGAGATAGTTGCGCACCACCGTGGCTTCCGCCGACATCGGGCTCATGGTCTTAAGTTTTTTAACTTCAGCCTCAGCCCGTTCGCGCGCTTCTTTCGAGAACTTCGTATCAGCAATGCGCTTTTCGAGCTCTTCAACTTCGTTCTTCTCGCCACCTTCGCCGTCGCCGAGCTCTTTCTGAATGGCCTTCATCTGTTCATTCAAATAATACTCACGCTGCGTCTTTTCCATCTGACGCTTCACACGGCCACGGATGCGCTTTTCAACTTGCAGAACCGAAATTTCGCCTTCCATAAGGCCAAAGCACTTCTCAAACCGCTCTTCCACCGAGGCGAGTTCCAAGAGCTCCTGTTTTTCCTGGAGCTTGCAGGAAAGATGCGCCGCAATCGTATCGGCCAATTTTGATTGGTCGGTGATCTGGCCCAGCGTTGCCAAAATTTCCTGTGGAACTTTTTTGTTGAGCTTCACATAGGAATCAAACTGCGAAACGGCGGTGCGTGCCAAGGCATCTGCATCAGGCCCGGTCTGCACAATCGATGGCATCAAGGTGATTTCAGCTTCAAAGAAATCCGGCCGCGCGGTGAATTGCTTGACCTTGGCGCGTTCTGTGCCCTCAACGAGAACCTTCACGGTGCCGTCGGGCAATTTCAACAGTTGGAGCACCTGCGCCAGCGTGCCGACATCATAGATCGTCTCAGCCGTCGGCTCATCATCGCCAGCATTGCGCTGGGCCACAAGCAGAATGCGCTTATCTTCGCGCATCACTTCTTCCAGCGCCTTGATGGATTTTTCACGGCCCACGAAAAGCGGCACAACCATGTGTGGGAAAACCACAATGTCGCGCAGCGGCAAAACGGGGAGAGTTTCAGTCGGCGTCGAAGTCTTGGTCATATCATTTCCTTATCCCGGAATCCGTCCTAACGTCAGCAACGTTTCCGCTCATGGTAAAAGACATGTGGGTAAAGCCCACTAGTCTTTCAAGGCCCATCACATCAGGGCCAAACATCAGGCCGAAGCGGGAACCGCTTTGGCACTTTTTTCGCGATCAGCATAAATGAGCAGCGGCTTGGCATCGCCCGATACAACCTCTTTCGAGATTACCACTTCTTCAACGCCGTCCATGCCGGGAAGATCATACATCGTATCCAGCAGAATGCTTTCCATGATTGACCGAAGCCCACGCGCGCCCGTTTTACGCTCAATGGCGCGGCGCGCAATGGCTTTCAAACTGTCCTCGGGAATGGTGAGCTTAACGCCCTCCATCTCGAATAAGCGCTGATATTGCTTCACAATGGCGTTCTTTGGCGCAGAGAGAATTTCCACCAATGCCACTTCATCCAAATCTTCCAACGTGGCCACGACAGGCAAACGGCCAACAAATTCGGGGATCAAACCAAAGCGCAGCAAATCCTCCGGCTCCAATTCCCGAAGCACGGCCCCGGTGCGCCGATCATCTGGCCCGCGCACTGTCGCAGCAAAACCAATGCCAGTGCCTTTGGAGCGTTGCGAAATAATCCGTTCGAGGCCCGCAAAAGCGCCCCCACAAATGAACAGAATATTGGATGTATCGACCTGCAAGAATTCCTGCTGTGGATGTTTGCGGCCACCTTGCGGCGGAACCGAAGCGACCGTACCTTCCATGATTTTCAGCAAAGCCTGCTGCACACCCTCGCCCGAAACGTCACGGGTGATCGAAGGATTGTCAGACTTGCGCGAGATCTTGTCGATCTCATCGATATAGACAATGCCGCGCTGGGCTTTTTCAACGTTATAGTCAGCCGATTGCAGCAATTTGAGAATAATGTTCTCAACATCTTCGCCCACATAACCGGCTTCCGTCAGCGTGGTGGCATCAGCCATGGTGAAGGGTACATCGAGGATGCGCGCCAATGTTTGCGCCAACAGCGTCTTGCCCGAGCCCGTGGGGCCAACGAGCAGAATGTTGGACTTCGCCAATTCAACATCGCCACTGTTCTTGCCGCCATGATTGAGGCGCTTGTAGTGATTGTGAACCGCCACAGAAAGCACGCGCTTGGCGTGGTCTTGGCCAATGACATAATCATCCAGTACTTTGCGAATTTCATGCGGTGTCGGCACACCGTCTTTGGATTTGGTCAGCGAAGATTTATTTTCTTCGCGAATAATATCCATGCACAATTCAACGCATTCATCACAGATGAAAACAGTTGGCCCTGCGATGAGTTTCCGCACCTCATGCTGGCTCTTGCCACAGAATGAGCAATACAGCGTATTCTTGCTGTCGGTTGGTGCATTCTTGCTCATATAACCTCACTTTCGGGACTCAATACGATGCCGCTAACGATTGAGATTAGCCCAAATCTCTCATGTAAATCCAGCTTGCACCACGGGTATTAATCATTCCTTGCCAGCGACCAATTGACCGTCAGCCCAAACCCTTGACCTGAAATATGAAACTCAAGCACCAACTATTTGGAATCGCTGGCTTCTGGGCGTTTTTCGAGAACCTTGTCAATCAGCCCAAACTCCTGCGCTTGCTCGGCACTCATGAAATTGTCACGCTCCAAAGCGTTTTCAATATCTTTAATTGAGCGTCCGGTATGCTTTACATAGATCTCATTCAAGCGTTTTTTCAGGGCTTCCACGTTGCGGGCGTGGATCATAATATCCGTCACCTGGCCTTGAAAGCCACCTGAAGGCTGGTGCACCATCACTGAGGAATGTGGCAGGCCAAAGCGCATTTCTTTGTGGCCAGCGCACAGCAGCAGCGATCCCATGGAAGCCGCCTGCCCCATCACCGTCGTCGAAATCGCCGGGCGGATGAATTGCATCGTATCATAAATCGCGAGGCCAGATGTCACCACACCACCGGGCGAGTTGATATACATGGCGATTTCCTTCTTGGGGTTTTCCGCCTCAAGAAACAAAAGCTGCATGCACACTGAGGCAGCTACCTGATCATCAATGGCACCGTTGATAAAGATAATCCGCTCACGCAACATGCGCGATGGCAAGTCGTAGCTGCGCTCACCACGCGCCTCCTGCTGAATAACCATCGGCCAGAATGAAGCTTGCGGGGCGAATTGATAAGGATCGTGCATGTTAGGCCTTTCAAGGTGAATCACTAAACGTCAGCCACCATAGATAGGAGCGCTGAACCAGAAGTGAAAGGGGGCTGACTCAAATCAGTCTGGCGCGTTGGGTCGGCGTTAACAAGCTACAAAATTCAACTTTGCCAAACCATCGATAGCGATTTTTGGCAATCCGATCATAGAACCAATCTCGCCACGATTCGGGAATGATGGTGAGCGGGAGCAACACCTTCCATGGCCAACCCAGAACACGGCAAAGTTCCAAATATCCACGAGAAGACTCAAACGCGCGCCCGTTACAAATGAACAGATAAGAATCGTCAATCTGGCGACCATAATGTTGATAAAGCGCACGTCCGAGATTTTCTTGAGCAGCAGTGAGGTTGACCTTGGCATGGCGATCAAATTTCATGAGCCAACGCGCCCCGCCAGAACACAAAACACAAACGCCATCAAAAACGAAAAGCGGCTTGCTGTCGTCAAATTTTGGCACGCCTGCATCTTGCCGATAGCTGAAGGGCGCGGCGGTCAGTTCAGGCATCAGCACCACCTGTGCGAACAACCGAAATATCCAAACCTTCTAACGCAGCAAGGTAGCTTTCAAGATCAATGAAATCTAAACACGGCATAGCGCCGCGCGCGGTGATTTCGGCGCGTGCAAACCGCTTGGCGAGCATAATCGCTGGCATGCAGGGAATATAGGGCCCATGGCCGGACTTGGCGATCAAGTAAAACTGCCGCTCCAAAGGATTTCCATTCAGACCAATACCGTTTAGTTTCATATGAAAGCCACTTTTGGCGGAGCCCATCCAATCAAACATGAAGGCCACTTTCAAAAGCGCTTGAGCGTGCGGGGACAAAGACTTCACCAGCCCCATCCGCACCAGCCAACTCAACGCCCACGTTCCCATGTGCAAGATTTTCAACTCATGGCCAGCCGCAAAGCGCATATTTTGCAAACCTGGATAACGCACAGGAAATAATTCCAAATCGGGGATGTCGCAATTGCCGAAAAGCCGCCAGCCCAACACAGGATAACGAACCCCGTGAAAATTCTGCCATCCAAAAACATTTCGCCATACACCCTGCCTCAACAAGGAGATTGGCTTACCAACGTAACTCAAGACGGCAGATGTCGTTGCTTGGCCGCGATTGGTTTGCTGTGCAGCACTGATTCCGTAGTCCAATGATTGCAGCATAGAAAATTGCGGTAAATAATCATCCACAATGGCCGCCGTGAGGCAAGGGACAGAACTTGCACCGCTCACCACCAAAACATTGCGCGCTTTGGCAGCCCCGTCCAATGCACCGATGCCACATACAAACTTTCTGGCATCGGCTAGGTCGATGTAATGACAACCAAAGGCGACACAGGCCTTAGCGACGCGGTAATCTTGTGACTGAAAAGGGCCAGTTGTATGGATGACAACATCCGGTTGGGCCTTGTCGAAGTCTTGCAAGAGATGACCATCAATATCCAATGACAGAGCCTCAGCGGGCCGGGCACTTTGCAAATCTTGGACAAAGGCTTTGGCTTTCGGCAAAGAACGGCCCGCGATCAGCAGCGTGATATAGTCATCGCCCGACAGCGCTTTGGCAATGTAACTGCCGAAATTTCCATAGCCACCGATTATGAGAACGCGAATGCTCATGCGGGCTTGGCAATCATCAGCCAGTAGATAGCAATGACAGTGGCAAAGGCCGGCCATCCGAGAATGAACCAAAGCCGGAACAGCTTGCCGAACTCGGTATCGGAATCTCCGGGCCGGGTGCCAACCTGTTGTAACAGGCGGTGTATACGTATCTGGATATAAACGACGGGAAGCCAGCAGACACCAGCGAATAAAAAGAGCCCATAGGCCCAAAGCAACCAAGCCGAATTCCAACTCATCCCGCTCTTCAAAACAAGATAAACACCTGACAGAGGTTGGATAATGACGGCGGGCAAAGTGAACCAAAAATCAGCCATCACAGTTGCTTTGGCCGCAAACAGCTGCCGCGCCAAGTCGTTTGATTTCATGCCGACAAACATGAAAAACGCAATGCCGAGGCCCGTCCCAAATAAAACCGCCGCACTCAAAACATGCAGGGTTTTGATCAGCGTATAGGAGTCCATCAACAACGGCTCCGAGGCATAGATTTAATGCAATCCTTGCCCGCGCGCTGCTTGCGCCGCATCGGCCAATTTTTCCATATTCTCGTTGTTGCGGCGTGTTGCAGCCTCAAACCGATCTTCGAAAGTGGCTAGGTTCTTCTTCGGCTCTTGATAGAAGGCCGTGAATTTCATGGCCCAGATGAAAAAGCGCAGCAGCGCCCGTCCCGGTGCACGCATCGGTCGATCAAAATCAAAAATCAGGATGACCCGCTCTTCTTCCGTCTCATTCCACACTTCATGCTCAAATGTATCGTCCAAAACAAAAACCTCACCCGGCGTCCAATGACGGATTTGCTGGTCCACGCGAATGCGGCAGTACTCTGCCTTCCTGGGAATGACGAGGCCAAGATGCGCCCGCAAAATGCCCTTGGTTACACCTTGGTGCGGCGGAATGTGATAGCCCGGAGAGAGAATAGAGAACCACGAAATCTCAATGTTTGGAACCTTCTCCAAAAGAGACGTCGTGAAAGGCGCCTGCGCGCAGTTGCGTTTCAGCTGTTCGCCAAAGCCATAGAGGAAAAACGTTCGCCAGTTTTTGCCCGTGGCGATCAGTTTTTGATCAGGCGAAACTTCCTGGAACGCCGGAATTTCTTCGCGGTTCTGCAGAATGATTCGCACTTCATCGCGAATCCTCTCCCAATTATCGGAGAACATTTGCAAAAATGGAAAATCCTTGTTGTCGAGAAAAGGCTTATCTTCAACCAAGCTCTGCGCACTGAAAAAGCGCGTGACCACGCGGCTAAACCGCTCACCAGTATGATAAACAGCCTGACGCCGCCACGCCTGAAAGCGCAGCTTCAATGTGGAATTATCCGTCGAAATTTCAGTCATCAGCCACTTTCTAGCATCGCCGCTCCACCGCCGAGGCAGGCAACCCTTAGCGCCTTTTACAATGTTCACGCAATGTAACCAACATGAAATATTGTGCTCTTAGCAGGATAACGACGGATTTGTTGATTCTAAGGCGTCTACCACTATAAGGAGAAAACACATGGCCACGCCGCAAGACACCACCACCGCACTCAATCGCTTTGGCCTTGGTGCGCGGTTTGACCTTTCTGCTGGAACCCGCGCCGCCATTTCGGCTGATCCGAGAGCCTATCTGAAAGCCGCCCTGATCCCCGAAATAGCGCTTCTGAGGGGTGATGGGCTCGACGACACAAAAACCAATCTTGTGGCCGTCTTTGAACAGCAGCAAGAAAAGAAAATGGCGCGCGAAGCAGGCGCTCAAGCGCGCTCGAACTTGGCCACGGCCCAATCCAACGCTATGCAAGATGCCAAGCCAAGCGCCATGCAAGATGCCGCAAAGCCCTTGCCTATCCAACGCGATATTTTCCAAACCGAAGCGCAAGCCCGTTTTCAAAAAGCCTTTAATGAGGAAAGCGGCCTCATCGAGCGACTGGTCTGGTTCTGGTCCAATCACTTTGCCATTTCGGTATCCAAAGGCCAACCCGCAATGATTACGGCTGGAAGTTTTGAACGCGAAGCGATCCGCCCGCACGTGCTCGGCAAATTCGCCGACATGCTGGCTGCGGTGGAACAACACCCAACCATGCTCTTCTTCCTTGATAACCGCGATTCCATTGGCCCCAATTCCAAAGCAGGCCAACGCCGCCAAAAAGGCCTCAATGAAAACCTCGCCCGCGAGATCATGGAGCTTCACACCTTGGGTGTGGATGGCGGTTACAGCCAAACCGATGTGACCAACCTCGCCCGCATTATTACCGGCTGGACCTTCCCCGGCCTCAACAGCAACATGGCCGAACCAGGCGTTTTCACTTTCAATCCCAATGCGCACGAACCGGGCAGCCCCAAAGTTCTGGGCAAGGTCTATGCCCAGCAAGGCATGGCCCAGGGCCAGGCAGCGCTCGCAGATCTGGCGCGCAACCCTGCCACGGCCAAACACATCGCTTTTAAATTTGCCAAGCACTTCGTGGCCGATCAACCGCCGCAAGCGCTCGTCGACAAGCTGGCCAAAAACTTCATAGACACTGGCGGCGACCTTGCGGCTTTGACAGCAACGCTAATCAGCGATGATGCCGCGTGGTCCACACCAGCAAATAAAATGCGCAGCCCACTGGAATTTCTCATCGCAGCAAGCCGCGCCCTTAATCTCCCTCCCGAAAAGCCTCAGCCCTTGATCCGCGCGTTAAATGAGTTAGGTCAACCCCTGTGGAAGCCATCAGGCCCCAATGGTTTTGGTGATGAGACTTCAACCTGGGCTTCGCCTGAGGGTTTGAAAGTGCGTCTGGCCTATGCAGCACTGATGGCCAAGCAATCCAAGGTCGCGAATAACCCCAGCGATCTGGCTGCGATCATTTTGGCCGATGCGTCGCAAGATACCAAGCAGGCCATCGCGCGCGCCGAATCAAAACCGCAAGGCCTCGCTCTGCTCCTCATGTCCCCCGAATTCCAACGCCGTTGATGATTGGAGAAACCAATGTCCCTCTGTGAAACCACCACCCTCTCGCGCCGCAAGCTTTTAGGCCTGAGCGGCAGCTTTGTCGCTTCGGCCTTCATTCCCAAATTCGCCCGCGCCGCAGATGGCCGAGACCCGCGCTTCATCACCATCATTTTACGCGGCGCAATGGATGGACTGTCCGCCGTCGCCCCCATCGGCGATCCAGACTATGCCGCGCTCCATGGCGACCTAACCCTGACCAAAGACGGCGAAAGTGCTGGCCTGCCACTGGATTCATTCTTCAGCCTTAACCCGGCGATGACAAATTTCGCCAGGCTTTACGCCAAGGGCCAGGCTGCGGTGGTACACGCCACTGCCACGGGCTACCGTGAGCGCAGCCATTTTGATGGGCAGGACGTTTTGGAAAGTGGCTATGCTGGGCCTAACCGCACAGATTCGGGCTGGCTCAACCGCGCCATCGCCGCCTTGCCGCAAGGCCAGCGGATCGGCAAACACTCAAGCCTTGCGGTGGGCACCATCGCCCCACTGCTCATTCGTGGGCCCGCCGAGACCTTGGGCTGGGCCCCCGCCAGCTTGCCCGCGACGGGTGATGACCTCGCCATGCGCTTGCTTGATCTCTACACGCACCAAGACCCAAAACTGGCAGAAATCCTCCGCTCGGGCCTTGCCACACAGAAACTTGCCACTGGTGCCATGGCCGCAATGGATAATTCTGACCACCCCGGAGAAATGGTGATTCAAGCCCGTGGCGCTGCAAGGTTGATGGCCGCTGATGACGGCCCGCGCATCGCCGCCATGGCCTTTGATGGCTGGGATACGCATGAAAATGAAGGCGGTGCCAAAGGCCGTCTGTTCAACTTGCTCACCGGACTTGATGGCGCGCTGGCTGAATTTGAAAAATCACTTGGCTCTGCCTGGGACCAAACCGCCATCGTGGTGATGACTGAATTTGGCCGCACGGCACAGGTGAATGGCACCACCGGAACGGACCACGGCACGGGCACATTGACGTTTCTCGCAGGAGGCGCTGTGGCGGGCGGCCGCGTCATTGCCGATTGGCCCGGGCTGAAAACCGCAAACCTCTATCAATCCCGCGACCTCAACCCAACGACTGATCTCCGCAGTGTTCTGAAAGGCCTGCTCGCAGATCAGTTTGGTTTGGGCGATCAACAATTGACCCAGAACATATTTCCGGATTCAACGGGGGTGAAAGCGCTGAAGGGTTTGATTAGGTCCTAAGATCAGCAGCTTTAACGCAGCACCCCGGCCATGGAGAGAGATTCGGCGATCAAAACAAAAAAGGGCAGCCGAAGCCACCCTTTTTAATTTCGAATCCTTCAAAAGATCATGCGCTATCTAGCGTGTCTTCTTCTTCAACCATCTTGCGCAGTGCCTCGCGTGTCACCGATTTATCGGATACTTTAGCTTTGCTCACAATCAGGTCGACAACCTTTTGTTCAAAAATCGGTCCGCGCAATTCAAGCAGCGCGCCGCTGTTCTTGCGGTAATGCTCGAACACTTGTTTTTCTTGGCCGGGGAATTGGCGGGCGCGTGAAATCAGCGCTTGCTGCAATTCCTGATCGGTGATCGTCACCCCTTCTTTTTCACCAATCGTGCCAAGCACGAGGCCCAGACGCACGCGGCGTTCGGCGATCTTGCGATAGTCCGCCTTGGCTTTTTCTTCGGTGGTGTCTTCATCAACAAAGCTCTTGCTCGCCTTTTCCATTTCATTGGTCAAAGCAGCCCAGATCGAGGCAAACTCAGCATCCACCAGCTTCTGCGGCAGTTCAAAAGTATATTGCTTGTCCATGTTGTCAAGCACGTCGCGCTTCAATTTCATCGCCGTCATCTGCGCAAATTCGCGCTCGATGCCAGACTTGACCATATCCTTGAGCTTGCTCAAATCTTCAAAGCCAATACGCTTGGCAAAGTCTTCATCGATCTTGGTTTCAGCAGGCGCTTCAACGCCGTTCACCTTCACTGCAAAAGACGCCGCTTTGCCAGCCAGATTTGCCGCACCATACTCGGCCGGAAAGCTCACCTTCACGGTCACATCATCGCCAACCTTGGTTCCGATCAGCTGCTCTTCAAAGCCGGGGATGAATTGGTTGGAACCAATTTCCAGAGGAATATCATCGCCTTTGCCACCGTCAAATTCAACCCCGTCAATCGAGCCGATGAAGTTGATGTTCACGCGGTCGCCCTTGGCAGCCTTGGAACCTTCCTTCTTGGCCTCAAAGCCCTTGTACTGTTCAGCGAGATTCTTGAGCGAGTCAGCGATATGTTCATCGCCAGCGTCCACCACATGCTTTTCCAATGTGAGGCCCGAAAAATCCTTCACTTCGAATTCTGGAACCACTTCGCTGGCAATCGTGAAAGCCAGATCGGCTTTGCCGCTGATCACATCATTCACTTCCTTCTCATCTTCCGGCAGTTTCACTTCCGGTTGATAAGCGGGCTTCAAATTACGATCGGCAAACACTTGGCGTGAATGGGCATCAACCGTGGTCTGGATGACTTCCGCCATGGCGGATTTGCCATACATATTGCGCATGTGCTGCACTGGAACTTTGCCGGGGCGGAAACCCTTGATCTGAGCGCGGCCAGCCATATCAGCCAGTTTCGCATCCAATTCCTTGTTCAGCTCGGCGGCATTGATAACCACTTTGAATTCGCGCTTCAGACCAGCATTCAACGTCTCGGTAACTTGCATGTTCTCTCTCACTTAAAGCTTGCCACAACAGAAGGCTTGGTGCGGGCGGAGGGACTTGAACCCCCACGGGTTTCCCCACAGGAACCTAAATCCTGCGTGTCTGCCAATTTCACCACGCCCGCCTGTTGCTGGCAACAAGCCCGGGTGGGCCGTTTGGTGCGCTGGCCTATAGCAGAGGGTTTTAAAGGTTAAAAGCGCCAATATGGGCAGCGCATGAAATAATCAATTTCACCCTGAATGGCTAACCTCAGTCCATTTCAGGCTTGGCGTTGCGCAAACCCCGCAGCTTTTCCCAATATTCAAGCCTTTTACTGATGTCGCGCTCAAAGCCGCGCTCCACCGGTTCATAAAATTTGCGCCGCCCCAAACTGTCAGGGAAATAATTCTGGCCTGAGAAAGCTTCTGGTTGGTCATGGTCATAACGATAGCCCGCTCCATAGTCTTGGCTCTTCATCAATTTAGTGGGCGCGTTGAGGATGATCTTCGGTGGCGGCACGGAACCAGTTTCCTTGGCTGCTGCCATCGCCGAGCCAAAAGCCACAGTGATGGCGTTAGACTTGGGCGCCGTCGCGACATAAACCACGGCCTGCGCCAAGGCGAGTTCCCCCTCGGGCGAACCGAGAAATTCATAGGTATCCTTCGCCGCCAAGGCTTGGACAACCGCCTGCGGGTCCGCCAACCCCACATCTTCAATCGCCATGCGCACAATTCGCCGCGCCAGAAAAAGCGGATTTTCACCCGCCACCAGCATGCGCGCCAAATAGTAAAGTGCAGCATTAGGATCAGACCCGCGCACAGACTTATGTAATGCTGAAATCAGATTATAATGCCCCTCTGCCGCCTTGTCATAAAGCGGCAGGCGCTTTGCAATAATCTGGCCCATGGCTTCGAGCCCCAGCGCTTCACCCTCTTCCGGCACTGCCGCCAAAATCTCCTCAACCAGATTGAGAAAATAGCGCCCATCGCCATCGGCCATATCAAGAAGTGCGCTACGTGATTCTGGCGTTAATGGGATGGCCCGCTTTTCAAACAAGCTAACGCGCTCCAACAATGATTCCAGCGCCGCCGGATCAAGTCGATTGAGGACCAAAACTTGCGCCCGCGAAAGCAAAGCGCCATTGAGTTCAAAAGACGGGTTCTCTGTGGTGGCCCCGACAAGCGTGATTGTGCCATCTTCAACAAAGGGCAGAAATCCATCTTGCTGTGCCTTGTTGAAGCGGTGGATTTCGTCAACAAACAATAACGTTGTGCGCCCCTGCATCCGCCGCATCCGGGCTTGGTCAAAAACCTTCTTGAGATCCGCCACGCCGGAAAAAATTGCCGACATCTGCTCAAACACCAGCCCGGTTTCGCCTGCCAGCAAACGCGCGATGGTGGTCTTGCCCGTGCCCGGCGGCCCCCACAGGATAATCGAAGGCAAGCGCCCGCCCGCCAGCATCTTGGTGAGTGAGCCTTGTGGCCCCACCAAATGCTCCTGCCCAACAACATCAGAAAGCCGTGTGGGACGCATCCGATCTGCCAAAGGCCTCGGCCCCTGCTTGTCCAATCCGGCAGCTTCAAACAGGCTCATTTTCAGCCCAACCGAAGATAGACTTTTTGCCCACCTCGCTCAAAACCAATGAGCCAGCTGCGCCCGCCCTTCTGAAGGACGCTGCGTAGGGTATCGACCTGATCAATCGCCACCCCATTGACCTCACGTAGAATATCACCCTTGGTGAGAAACTGCTGCGCTGGGCCAGACTTGATGTCAGTGATCACAACACCCTGCGCGTCTGATCGAAGTCCCAACTCATCGGCCACCGCAGGCGAAAGATTGGCCACCACCAAACCGGAGAACGGCGTGTTGCCCGAAATTGTGGTAGCCTCGCGCCCCACTGTCTCAGGGGCCGCCATCAGGTTGATGGCCACTTGCTGGCTTTGGCTGCCCCGCCGGAACTCAATCAACTTTGCATCTCCGACATGAGAAGTACCAAGCATGTAGTTGAGATCTTGTGCATTTTCGAGTGCCTTGCCATCCATGGCCATAATCACATCGCCACGCCTCAGGCCCGCTTTGGCCAAAGGGCTTTCTGGTTCCAGCGCGATGATCAGAACGCCCTCAGGCCGCGCCAAACCAAGGCTGTCAGCAATGTCTTGGGAGACGTTCTGGAACGTGCCGCCGAGCCAGGGCCGCACGATTTTCTGACCAGTTTCGGCCGATTGCAACACCGTGGCCACCAGATTGGCCGGGATCGAAAAGCCCAGGCCCACGGAACCGCCCGACTTTGAAAAAATCATCGAATTGATCCCAATCAACTGGCCGCGCATATTCACCAGTGCGCCACCGGAATTGCCGGGATTGATCGCTGCATCAGTCTGAATGAAGGATTGATATGTCGAGCCGCCCACATCGGTGCGTGCCAATGCAGATATAATGCCGCTGGTCACCGTTTGCCCCACGCCAAAAGGATTGCCGATGGCCAGCACCAAATCTCCCACTTCAAGATTGTCTGAATTCGCCAGCACCAAAGTAGGAAGAACTTCGTCACTCACGTCAATGCGCAGCACAGCCAAATCTGTCCGCTCATCGGCCAGCACCAACTTGGCAGAAAACTCTCGCTTATCAGCCAACGCCACACGAATATCGGTGGCACCTTTGATCACATGGTTGTTGGTGACGATGACGCCATTTGAGTCGACAATGACTCCGGACCCAAGTGAATTGGCCACCCGTTCACGCGGTGGGCCAAACAGGCTGTTCTGCCCAAAGAACTGCCGGAAGAAGGGATCGTTCAAAGGATCATTGGCCTGTTCGCGCTGAATTGTCTTAGCATAGACATTGACCACCGCAGGTGCGGTGCGTTTGACCAGTGGCGCAAATGAAAGCAGCATCTGCTGCCGATCTGTGGGCACAAAGCGCGGGTCTGCCAAACTGTCCCCCGCCATTGCCAAAATCACCAGCAGACCAATCAAAAATGTCTTCATGTTTCCCTTTTTCGTCGCAAATCAGAACAGCATTCGGCGCAATCTAAAGCAGCATTATGGCGCGATGTGCGGCGAGGAGCAACATTACCGTCTCGCTTCCGTCGTCACCAAATGCCACCTATGCTACCTTGAACAGAAAGTGATTCATGACCCAATCTCTCCCACCCGCAAAATCAAACATCGCCGCTGATGCCGCTGAACTGTCGCTCGCACTTGATGGCGAAACACCAGTGTTTTGTTTCTCGCAAAAGGCGCTCGCCGCCCGCGCCAAGACATTCATTGATGGCTTCAAGGGTGAAGTGAGCTTTGCCGTCAAATCCAACCCGTCGCACGAAGTGATTGGCGCTTTGGCTGAACTGGGCCTCAGTCATTGGGATGTGGCCTCCGTGCAAGAAATGCAGCTGGTCAATTCAGTGCAGGCCAAAGCCCAGTTTCACTATCATAATCCCGTCAAATCACGCCGCGAGATTGAGGCCGCTTACCGCGTCCACAATTGCCGGCGCTTCTGCGTCGATTGCCGCGAAGAGCTGGAAAAAATTGTTGCTATTGTGGGAGATGACCGCACCGTCGAAATCGCTGTCCGCTTTGTTCTCCCACGTGATCGCGGAACGTCAGCCCATGATTTCTCCACCAAGTTTGGCGCCCCCGAACACATTGCTATTGAACTTTTAAAAAAAGTGAAAGCCCTGGGCTTTGTGCCAGTCCTCACCTTCCATCCCGGCTCACAATCAAAAGACCCGCAGGTCTATGTCCGCCATATTGAGGCGGCGGCCCGCATCGTGAAACAGGCAGCTGTTGACATCACAACGCTGAACGTTGGCGGTGGTTTCCCCGCAGATTACGAATTGTCCAAAGCGCCAGAGCCTGATGTCTATTTTCGCATGATCGAAGTGGCGCGCGATACGCATTTTGCTGGTCTGCCCACACCAAAGCTGGAATGTGAGCCCGGCCGCGGCTTAGTCGCCTGTGCCATGTCATTGCTGACCTGCGTGAAGCTCGTCTGCACAGATGGCGATGATATTTTCATCAATGATGGTGTTTATGGTGGACTGATGGAATATTGGCAGGTGCCGGAATTAAAGCCGCCCTTGCGCGTTATCCGCGACGGAAAAATACTGTCCGGCGCAATCCGAAGCTGGAAAGTCTTCGGCCCGACCTGTGATCCGATGGACGTCTTGCCGCACCGGCTTGATCTACCGGCAGATCTCAAAGATGGTGATTACATTGAATTTGGTATGCTCGGTGCCTATGGCATTTCAACGATGACGCAGTTCAACGGCTATGGCGGAAACATTATCCGTGCGGTGGGTTCAGTTCTTTCGGCTTGAACCTTGCTGAATGAACTGGGCGACCCCATCTGCAATAGACTGGAGAACAGTATGACCAAAGTCACTTTAATAACCGGCGCATCTTCTGGCTTGGGGGCTGTCTTCGCCCATAAAATTGCAGCAGAAAAACAAAACGTCGTTCTCGTGGCCCGTCGTGTCGCACGTCTCGAAATTTTGGCAGCTGAATTGCGCCTTGCCCATGGTGTTCAAGCCTTCGTCGAAGGACAAGACTTGTCACAGCCTAGATCAGTGTCCAGCTTAATGGCGCGCATTGCAGCCCAAGGCCTCGAAGTGGATGGCCTGATCAATAACGCGGGCTTTGGCCTGCACGGGGCTTTCGCCACCTTAGACGGGCCAAAGCAGAGCGAAATGATCAGCCTTAACTGTTTGGCTTTGACTGAACTCTGCCACGCCGTGCTGCCCGGTATGATTGCCAGCAAGCACGGGCAAATCCTCAATGTCGCTTCCACTGCCGCATTTCAGGCCGGGCCAAACATGGCCGTCTATTACGCCAGCAAAGCCTATGTTTTGAGTTTCAGCGAGGCGCTCCATGAGGAAGTGAAAGCCCATGGCGTTCATGTGACGGCCCTGTGCCCCGGCCCCACAGCAACAGAGTTCTTCGACACCGCCAATGCCGGAAGCATTTTGCTCACCAAGCTCATGCGCAAAGAAGAACCCGTAGTCGATGACGGATTGCGCGCTTTAAAAGCTAACAAGGCCATTGTGATCTCCGGCATCATGAACAAACTCACCGCCCATTCCGCCAGGTTTGTGCCACGCGCCTTCACCCGCAAACTGGCGCAAAGCCTCCAACGCTAATTGACCAAAGCTGTTTGCACTCGTTCACCTTTTATTCTAATCAGGTTCCATGTCTTCAAAATTCCTCACCGTCCAAGGTGCCCGCGAGCACAATCTTAAAAACATTTCTGTTGAGCTGCCCCGCGACAAGCTAATCGTGTTCACTGGGCTTTCCGGCTCAGGTAAATCGTCACTGGCTTTCGACACGATCTACGCAGAGGGTCAGCGTCGCTATGTCGAATCCCTCTCGGCTTATGCTCGCCAGTTTCTGGAAATGATGCAAAAGCCGGATGTCGACCAGATTGATGGTCTCTCGCCCGCCATTTCAATCGAACAAAAGACCACCAGCAAGAACCCGCGTTCGACTGTCGGTACTGTGACAGAGATCTATGACTATCTGCGCCTGCTCTATGCGCGGGTTGGCATTCCTTATTCGCCAGCCACGGGCCTGCCAATTGAGGCCCAGTCAGTGGCGCAGATGGTTGATCGCACCCTCGCGCTGCCTGAAGGCACGCGCCTTTTCCTGCTGGCCCCTGTGGTGCGTGGCCGCAAAGGTGAATATAAAAAAGAATTCGCGGAGTTCCAGAAAAAAGGTTTCCAGCGCGTCAAGGTGGATGGCACTTTCTACGAGATCGACGCCGTGCCTGTTCTCGACAAGAAATTCAAACATGACATTGATGTGGTGGTGGACCGCATTGTGGTGAAATCCGACATCGCCACAAGGCTTGCGGATTCCTTTGAAACGGCGCTGAAACTCGCCGACGGATTGGCTATCGCCGAATTTGCCGATAAACCTTTGCCCGCCTCGCAAACCCAGGAAGACAGCGCCAATAAGAGTGCCAACGAAACACATGAACGCATCATGTTCTCGCAGCGCTTTGCCTGCCCGGTTTCGGGCTTTACGATTGACGAGATTGAGCCCAGAATATTCTCCTTCAACAACCCCTTTGGTGCCTGCCCCACTTGTGATGGTCTTGGCACCGAATTGAAGTTTGAAGCTGAGATGATTGTACCGGATCAGAATCTCACTTTGCGCCAAGGGGCAATAGCACCCTGGGCCAAGACCGGGGCCACTTCACCCTACTACACCCAAACGCTTGAAGCCCTTTCCAAGCATTTCAAGTTTTCCATGACCACGCCTTGGAAAGACTTGGCCAAAAAAATCCATGACGTGATCTTGAATGGCACAGGCGAGGAAGAAGTCACCTTCACGTATGATGACGGCTTGCGCACCTATAAGAACAAGAAAGCCTTCGAAGGTGTCATCGGCAATATCGAGCGGCGCTGGCGCGAGACAGACTCTGAATGGATGCGTGAAGAACTGGCGCAATATCAGTCAGACCATGAATGCGCCGTATGCAAAGGCTACCGCCTCAAGCCGCAGACCTTGGCGATCAAGATTGATCATCTGCACATCGCGCAAGTCTCGCAGTTCTCCATCCGTCAGGCGGATCAATGGTTCCGCGATCTGGCTGGCAAGCTGACCTCGAAACAAAATGAAATTGCGGTGCGCATTCTCAAAGAGATCCGTGACCGTCTGAAATTCCTTGTGGATGTGGGTCTGGATTATCTCTCGCTCAGCCGCGTTTCGGGAACGCTTTCCGGCGGCGAAAGCCAGCGCATTCGCTTGGCCTCGCAGATTGGTTCGGGCCTCACAGGTGTTCTCTATGTGCTGGATGAGCCATCGATCGGTTTACATCAGCGCGACAATGCAAGGCTGCTGAAAACCCTCACGCATTTGCGCGATTTGGGCAACACAGTGATTGTGGTTGAACATGATGAGGACGCCATTCGCTTGGCGGATTACATGCTCGACATTGGCCCCGGTGCTGGCGTCAACGGCGGTCACATCGTGGCGCAAGGCACACCTGATCAGGTGATGGCGAACCCAGATAGTTTGACGGGCCAATATCTCACGGGCTTTCAGCAAGTGCCTATTCCAAAAAGCCGCCGCAAGATTGATCCCAAGCGCATGATCAAGGTGAAGGGGGCCCGCGCTAACAATCTCAAGAATGTCACCGCCGAAATTCCACTGGGCGTGTTCACTTGCGTGACAGGCGTTTCCGGCGGTGGCAAATCCACTTTAGTTGTCGACACCATGTACCGCGCGCTGGCCCGCAAACTGATGGGCACGCGTGAAGCGCCATTGGCCCATGATGACATCAAAGGCACCGAACATCTCGATAAGATCATCGAGATTGATCAAACAGCGATTGGCCGCACGCCGCGCTCAAATCCGGCCACGTATACGGGCGCGTTTACATTTATCCGCGATTGGTATGCTGGCCTGCCCGAAGCCAAAGCGCGCGGCTATGGCCCAGGGCGCTTTTCATTCAACGTCAAAGGCGGGCGCTGCGAAACCTGCCAGGGTGATGGCGTGATTAAAATTGAAATGCACTTCCTGCCGGATGTCTATGTCACCTGTGATGAATGCAAAGGCAAACGCTATAACCGCGAAACGCTGGAAGTGAAGTTCAAAGACAAGTCTATCGCCGACGTACTGGATATGACGGTGGCCGAAGCCGCAGAGTGTTTCCGCGCCGTGCCTTCCGTGCGCGATAAAATGCAAACGCTGGAGCGCGTGGGGCTCGGTTATATCAAAGTGGGCCAGCAAGCGACAACGCTCAGCGGCGGCGAAGCCCAGCGCGTGAAACTGGCCAAGGAACTTTCGAAGCGCGCCACAGGCCGCACATTGTATTTGCTGGACGAGCCGACAACGGGCTTGCATTTCCATGATGTCAGGAAGCTCCTCGAAGTGCTGCACGAGTTGGTGGACCAAGGCAATTCCATGGTGGTGATCGAGCATAATCTGGAAGTGATCAAAACCGCCGATTGGGTGATCGATATGGGCCCCGAAGGCGGCGACGGCGGCGGCGAGATTGTTGCAGTGGGCACGCCGGAAGATGTGGCCAAGAATCCCAAGAGCTATACGGGGCAGTATTTGAAGGACGTGCTGGGGCGCGCAAGGAAAGAGGCGGCGGAGTGAGCGAGACATTTCACATCGTGAAAGAACTGGTGAATGCCGGAAAATTCCGCGTCTCCCAACATGGTGATGAGGAAATGCGTGAAGATGCGTTATATCTAACCGCACTGTTGAATTCTTTATCAATTGCCACGGTAGTTGAAGATTATCCAGACGCGTGGAAAGGGCCAAGCGTGCTCCTCCTTCAGGAATTTGAAGGTATGAAGTTTCATGCTATATGGGGCCTGAGCAAGTCTGAGCCAAACATTGCGACAATCATCACCGCTTACGTGCCTGATACAACGAAATGGAACACTGCATTGACGAAAAGATCAAAGCCATGAACCACTGCATCACGAAGACCATCCGTGAAGGCCACTTGATGGCTGAGGTTAAAGTTACGCTGATCCCTGATGACGGGGCATGGGGGCCATATTTTTCTGCCGAAGATGCGCTGAAGCTGGAGCGTGTTCGGTTGGCATTACGGGCTGGGGATAAGGTAGCTGCTGCAAAGGACGCGATGGTTTTTGAAGTGGCCATGGTTGCTGCTGAGTGAGCATGTTTGAAACGGCCACGCTGCTCCCCTTCCTCATCCGCGCCAAGAAGGCTACTTATATCGGCTCTGGCGCGAAACTGCCTTCGTCGCGCCCAGACTCGCATGATCTTGCTTACAGCGAAGGCGAACTCACTTACCGCGACTCTTATTTCGGCGGCACAGATTTCATTGGCCAGGAATGTGTATGGGATCGCGGCGCACCCATTTGGTCAATGGCTTATTATGGCTACATCCTGCGACCCAACTTGATCAACGGCGCACAGGCTGCGGCACTCTTGCGGCAAGCTCTATCTCAGCCGCAATCACAAGGCCGCTTGCTCGACAATTTGGAATTCAGCTTAGACGAGATGCACTATGCAATTGCCTCGCAAGGAACAGTGGATCATTTTTCTGGCCGCGAGACCATCACCGTCCAAGACGATTTGGCTTATGCGTTGGATTATTTCGGCGGAATGATAAAGCTCTAACCCCTCACCAAACTACTTCCGCCCCAAGCTCCCGCAGCTTCGCATCAACCGTCATGATCGGCATGTTTTCCACGATGGACTGCGCCGCGAGCAGGCGGTCGAAGGGGTCACGATGTTCGCCCACCAACAACCCTGAAGCCAAGCCATGGGCATGGCTCACCTGCAATTGAATATATCCAAAATCGTTGCAGATGTTTTCAAAATTTTTGACTATGCCAGCGGCCTCTGGCAGTTTGCCGATGCGCACTTTTGTAGAAAGTTCAAAGGCTGAAACACTGCTGACATAAATTTTGTTTGCGGGTTCCAAAAGCCATTCACGGTGTCGCGCATGAATACGCTTGTCAGACAATAAAATCCAAATCAGCGCATGGGTATCAAGAATCAGTTCCATGCTTGCCTTCCCAAGCCGCAAGCTCCTCTTCCGGCAAAGGATCGAAGAAAACCGAATCAGGAATAGGATCAATCAACCCCTTCCAAGCGCCATAGCCGCGTGACTTTGGCAAGGGCGGCGTGATGGCGCTCAGCCGCGCAATCTCTTTATTGCCCCGCGCGATTACAATCTCCTCGCCTGCTTCAACTTGCTTGAGCAGTTTGGAAAGATTAGTCTTGGCCTGATGAATGGTGACAACGGTCATAGGTTTAGGTTAGCTAACCAGTTAGCTAACGTCAAGCCAACGCGATGCGTTTGACATGGCGAGCGATCTCCGCCTCGTCCTCATCCGCGCCAAGAAGATCACCTATGCGGGCGGTGCCGTAAAACGTGCTTCATCACACCCTGCGTGACAGCCACACTCCAATCACGCCACACAGCGCCACCAAACCGCCGCGCAAAATCCACGGGCTTTGGTCAATCATGAAGCTATTTTCTGGATAGCGAATATAACCTGCCCCTTGGCCGGCCCAGATCAGGCCGACCAGGACCACCAAAACACTCAAAACAAACAACACGATTCTTGCGATTTTCATAAAATAACGATGAAGCAAAACCGCGTCACACTCAACCGCAACATCAGCCCTTCACCAGCTTCGGCTTTTCGCTGTAGAGGCTGGGGAACAGGTGGCTCAGATCCTTCACCTTCGGAATATCGTTATAAGCGATATAAGGCTGGGTGGGATGCAGCGTCAGATAGTCCTGATGATGATCTTCGGCCGCATAAAAGGCTTTTGAAGGTTCAATCGTCGTCACCACTGGGGCTTTGAAAACGCCAGCCTTGTTCAGCTGATCGATATAGGCCCGCGCCACCTGGGCCTGGGCTTCGCTTTCGGGGAAAATCGCCGAGCGATATTGCGTGCCACTGTCCGGCCCCTGATAATTCAGTTCCGTCGGATTATGCGCCACGGAGAAATAGATTTGCAACAACGTGGCATAGTTGATCACTTGCGGATCAAAAGTGATCTCAACCGCCTCAGCATGGCCACTCTGGCCACCACTCACCGTATCATAATTTGCCGTATCGGCCTTGCCGCCCGCATAGCCCGAGACCGCGTTTTGCACGCCCTTCACATGTTGAAACACACCCTGAACGCCCCAGAAACAGCCCCCGGCAAGCACGGCTTTCTCTAGCCCCGCGCCGGTGGCTGGCTCGGCCAATGCAGCGGCAGGAACAGCCACCGCATTTTCTGCCATAGCATGAGATGCAACAAGGCCAGTAGAAAGCGACGTTGCCAGCAGAATGGCGGCAAGAATGGATTGAGGTTTAAATTTCAGCATGTTCAATCTCCGGTGTGAGGCAAAGCGATTAATTTAACTTACCTCAACATGTGGTCTCACCACCGCGAAGTAAAGTCACTCTGCTTCAACACAACGTGACCACGGCGCGATCCTGTAGTATCACTCAACCGTCACACTCTTGGCCAAATTGCGCGGCTGGTCCACATCTGTACCCAGGAATACGGCAGCATGATAAGCCAGAAGCTGCACGGGGATCGCATAGATGAGCGGACTAATAAACGCATGGGCGTGAGGCACATGAATGTGTTTGAAAGTTTTATGCGCATTTTGTTTATGGGCTTTATCATCAGTGATTAGCACAATTTTGCCGCCGCGCGCCGCCACTTCCTCCATATTCGAAATCGTCTTCTCATAAAGCTCATCGCGCGGTGCAATCACGATGACGGGCACATGCTCATCAACCAATGCAATGGGGCCATGTTTGAGCTCGCCCGCCGCATAGCCTTCCGCGTGAATATAAGAAATCTCCTTCAACTTCAGCGCACCTTCCAAAGCCATTGGATAATTCAGGCCACGTCCTAAGAATAACACGTCGCGTGCTTTGGAAATCTCCTGCGCCACAGCAGCGATATTTTTTTCTTCCTTCAATACCTCCGCCATATGGCGCGGCGCTTCGATTAATGCCGTCACATATTCTTTCTCTTGTACAGGTGAAAGTGTGCCACGCAATTTGCCAGCCAGCAGTGCCAGGCAGGCAACCACGGCCAATTGACACGTCGTCGCCTTTGTCGATGCCACGCAGATTTCAGGCCCGGCATAAGTCCGAAGCACCAGTTCAGCTTCACGCGCGATGGTGGATTCAGGAACGTTGACGATTGCCACCGTATGCTGCTTGTTGGCCTTGCAATAGCGCAGCGCTGCCAAAGTATCGGCTGTCTCGCCTGATTGCGAGATGACAATGGCCAAACCATTTTCCGACATAGGCGCTTCGCGGTAACGGAATTCAGAAGCCACATCCACGTCAACTGGAATGCGAGCAATCCTCTCAAACCAATATTTGCCGACCAGGCCCGCATGATAAGCCGTGCCGCATGCGGTGATCGAAATGCGGTTAAGTTTGGCAAAATCAAACAGCAATTTCGCGGGAACCTTCACGGTCTTTGTCGCAAAATCAATATATTCGGCCAACGTATGGCTGACCACTTCCGGCTGCTCGGCAATTTCCTTGGCCATGAAATGGCGGTGATTGCCCTTATCCACCATCATCGAAGAGGCTTGGCTATAGGAGATCGGGCGGATCACCTGACGGCCTTCGCCGTCAAAAATCTGGAAGGATGTGCGCTTCAAAGCAACCCAATCGCCATCTTCCAGATATGTGATCCGATTGGTGAAAGGCGAAAGCGCAATGGCATCGGAGCCCAAATACATCTGACCTGCGCCATGGCCAATTGCCAAGGGCGGGCCATTGCGCGCACCGATCAACAAATCTTCCTCGCCTTTGAACATGATCGCCAGCGCAAAGGCGCCATGGAGCCGCGCCAAAACCGTACGAACTGCGTCAATAGGCTTTGCGCCCTTGGCGCGCTCCTGCGCCAGAAGATGCGCCACGACCTCTGTATCCGTCTGTGATTCAAATTTATAACCCGCTGCAATCAGCTCGGTTTTAAGCTCGCCAAAGTTTTCGATAATGCCATTGTGAACAATCACCACATCGCCTGATATATGCGGATGTGCGTTCACCTCATTGGGTACGCCATGCGTGGCCCAACGTGTATGGCCAATGCCAGAGGTGCCCTGCAATGGTTGCTCAATCAATTTGGCTTCAAGATTGCGCAGTTTTCCGGGCGCACGACGTCGCTCAATCTTGCCGCCTTCTAACGTGGCCACGCCAGCGGAATCATAGCCGCGATATTCCAAGCGGCGCAGCGCCTCCACAATATCCATCGCAACAGGCTTGAGCCCGAGAATGCCAACGATCCCACACATATCGAACTCCTATGATTTTTTCTTGGCGTCTTTGGCCGCCTGTTTAACGGCGCGGTAACGCTTGGCCCAGCCCTCTTTGATTTGTAATTCAGGCCGCGACATGGCTAAAGCATCAGCAGGGACATTACGCGTGATCACGCTGGAAGCCGCAATATTCACCCCTGCGCCAATCTTCACCGGAGCCACCAGGGATGTGTTTGAACCGACAAACACATTCTCACCAATATCCGTGAGATGCTTGCCATAGCCATCATAATTGCAGGTGATCGTGCCCGCACCGATGTTGCTGCCAGCGCCCACCACAGCATCCCCGATATAGGAAAGATGATTGGCCTTGGCCCCCTTGCCGATCTTGGCCTTCTTGATTTCCACATAATTGCCGATATGCGCATTCTCGCCTATCTCAGCGCCGGGACGCAACCGCGCAAACGGGCCGATGCGCGCACCATTGGCAACCACACAGCCTTCCAAATGGGAAAAAGCAAAAATTTCGACACTGTCGCCCACGACAACGCCCGGTCCGAACATGATATTGGGTTCAACCAAAACATCTTTGCCCAGCTTGGTATCAGCGGAGAAATAAACGGTGTCCGGGTCAACCAAAGTGGCCCCCTGCTCCATCGCGGTACGACGCGCTTCGCGTTGAAAAGCCCGCTCCAAAACTGAAAGTTGATTGCGATCATTCACACCAGCCACTTCTGTTTCATCACACGCACAGAGTGCCACTTTGGTTTTGGCATTATTGGCCAGCTTCACCAGATCAGTAAGATAATATTCGCCTTTGGCGTTCTTGTTCGAAAGCTTGGGAATGATCGTCCAGAGCAATCTATTGTCGATTGCGATGATGCCGGAATTGCATAGTTTTATTTTTCTTTCCTTGGCCGACGCATCCAATTCCTCGCGAATGTCGGTGATCGCTTTGTTCGTGCCGATCAAGCGGCCATAGCCCATAGGATTTTCAGTCACAAAACCCAAAACAGCCATGCGGTGCTTGGCATCCAGTTTTGAAAGCAACTCTTTCAAAGTCTCAGTTTGGATCAAAGGCACGTCGCCATAAAGGATTAGAACCGTACCTTGAAATCCCGCCAGAGCCTCCCGGGCCATCGACACAGCATGACCAGTGCCCAACCGCTCCCGCTGTTCGGCAAAGCCACACCCAGCCATAACGCCCAAAGCTTCCTTTTGCACCGAGGCCATATCAGGCCCATGCACGACCACGGCCTTGGATGCGCCCAAAGCTTTGCCGGCGTGCAAAACATGCGACAGCATGGAACGCCTGGCAATTTTATGCAGAACCTTAGGAACAGCAGATTTCATCCGCGTGCCCATGCCCGCCGCCAAAACCACCAGTGCCAGTTCACTCATCTTCGCCCCTTTGTGCGCTGCACCTTATAGCTGCATAAACACTCGATTGTCTTGAAATTATGACAAATTTGGTGAAGACAATGCTTAACGGCCAATCGCGCCATCAGCCCTTGACCATGACGCGGTGCACAACTATGGTCCGCCCACTTTTGGAAGGGTTGAATCAATCCCTCCTGTGGGCCCATAGCTCAGCGGTAGAGCATCTGACTTTTAATCAGAGGGTCGTGGGTTCGAATCCCGCTGGGCTCACCATTTAGTTTTTAGACCGCTGTTTTGAAATCAATTTTACCTAAATTTGTCCGGCCTTGGCACATAGGTTGGACATGTCTGTTCACTTTCTGACCGCAAAAGATTGGTCAACGCCTGCTTGGCATTGCGCACTTGGTCAGCGGCTTTGGTGTAGCGCGCAACTTCGCTGAGGGTCTTGTGTCCAGTGACGGCTTTGATCTGCTCTGGTGTGCATCCTGCGTTGGCTAAGCGTGTTGCACAAGCCTTCCGTAGACCGTGAGCTGAGCAATGCGGAAGGCCTGCCTCATTGCAGCGGTCACGGAACCAATTTCCGAACCCAGCCGCAGAAAAGGGCACCCCTGCTTCGGTCAGAAGGAAAGTCAAATTGTTGCGCGGCATGGTTTGGATGGCTGAGGTGAGCTTAGGATGGAAAGGGATTTTGAGATTTTCTCCCGTCTTGTCCTGAACGACACTCAGCGTGTCCCCATTGATGTGTTGCCATCCCATGCGGACCACATCGCTGCGGCGCTGGCCGGTATAGAGCAACAGCGACAATGCGAGATGGGCACGAGTGCCCGGTTCGTGTCGCGCTTCAAACGATGCGATTTCGATTTCACTCCAAGAGTGGAACCCCTCGGCGTTTGTGGTAAATTTGCGCACGTTGCGCGAGGGGTTATCTGAGATCAACCCCATATCAACTGCATGGCGCAGCAATACCCGTAAAGCTTTGAGCAGATTGTTTGCAGCAGCCGGTCGCTCTACCATGTCGCCAATGATGGCCTTTAAGTGCGCTGCTGTTAGCATGGTGACGCGCTTCCTGCCGTGTACCACACGGAACTTTTCAAGCATATTTTGGCGGACCTTCTTGGTGCTGGCCTTGAGTTTTACAAAATCGGTCGACCGATAGAAGTTAACAATGACGGCATCGATTGTACCATGCTCAACACGTTCCTCCCTTGCATCTTCGAGTTGGCGCAAATTGCCCTCAAGGGCAAAGTGGTAACGCCGCATGAAGTCTTCCGAATAAGGGATTCCCGTTAGATATGTTGAATAATAACCCTTGCGAAAGCGCACGCGCTTTCTTCCATGGCGGTCGGTGTTCCAAGAACAGTATTTTGGCAGGTTGCGCGCGATCATTTCTTGAGCACCTCATCCCATTCGTTTAAGTTGATTGGCAGACGGGGTTCTTCACGTGCTTCGCGTTCTCGAGAACCTGAGTACAAAACAATTGAACCATCCTTGTCAATCCTTACTGTTGTGACCTCAAGTCCGGCCGCAATTGCCCCTTTGACGACGCGGGTGACTTGACGCTGTTGAACAGTGTTAAGCTTTGGAGTCATGGAGATTTCGGTAAGTCGAAAAACGCTGATGGAAGTTGTCTGCCAATTTGAACCCCGGGCGAGATATTGCCAATTGGGATAGCGGTGTAAACGCGGGAAGCTGTTTGAGTTTTGGTTCGACATTGGCTCTTCCTTTCACACCTGAACCCAGTAAGCGGGGTGGGGCGGCGGGAAGCGACTGGAAAGGCCTGCTGAATGAGGCGGGCCGCACCGCAGGCCGCAATGCAATGGAGGACTGCGCGGATGTAATCCTTGACGAGATCATCCGTCATTGAGCGCCCGCGCAGTTGCGGCCCACCGCAGCGGGCCTAGGAAGGAGCGCCGCCCAGCCCGCGAACGGGTTCGAGGTTTGCGCCTTGTAGTCAAATCCCCAAACCGCGTTTGCGGCCATTGACAAACTCCCATGTACGGGTTGGGCCGCCGCTGCTGGAGATGGCTTTGCCTCTCATGTCTTCAAGGCTCGGCTTCCAGGGCACGAGCACAAACTCCTTGGCATTTTCGATGATGGCATATTTGCCGCTGGCGAGATGGACGGCGTGTTTGTAGGTGCCAGAGAAGTTCTCGCCTTCAAGCGGGGTGGCGTGGGATAGCCCCGACCTTGAAGTGATGGTGTTGACGGTGTGCTGCAGCTCTTTGTGTCTGAGATCATTCAAGGCACTTGGCAACAGGCGGGTTGTGCCGTCTTCCAGCGTCTGGGTGAGACCCTTCTCTGCCAGCCACTGGATGCGGCTTCTGAGTGCAGCTTTGACGTCTGCGCCAAAGCCTTCGTCGGTGATGTGCGTTGGGTCCTTGCTGGTGAGTTCGCGGTCGAGCCAAGTCGGTCCTTCTGTTGTGCTGAGCCTTTCCAAGTTGAGATAAGACAGAATCCGCAGTTTGGTCTGCTTGCGATTGGTGGCGTTCTGGTCAGATGGCTCCAGCGCCGCAATCATGCCTTTGTCTGGCAAGGTGCCGGGACGCTGTTGGCCAATGTCGGCATAGTGGACTCTGCCATCAGTTCCATCGACAACCACATAGTGGCGGTCAGTGATCACATCGGTAAGGCCTAAGGCAGCGATACGGCCGACAATTTTGGTTTTGGCTTCCTCGGCATGAAAGATGGCAAAGCTGCCTCCCGGTCGGTCAATCTCAGCCTCCTTCATGGCGCGGTACATGGTCTTGATGATGTCATTGCGTTGGCCAAGTGCCCTGAGCTTGGCTTCCATATTGGGATCAATCTGCCAGACGCCGGTCTGCAGTTCTTCGGCCAGGCCTAAGCTTTGCAGATGCTTGAGGCGGCGCATGCAGGCGGCATGGGTTACAGGGTCTGCGGGTGGCATACTGCTCACCACAAGGAAACCCTCATCGAGTTGTTTAAGGATTGACCTGTCCATCGGGGTGAACCTGTCCACCTGTACCTGCCGGATCAGCTTGAGCTTTTGGGCGAACTCATCCTCCGGCCCTAGCTCTAGGGAGAGTAACTCACTGGCCTGCGCCCTGATGCCATGGGTGATATAGTCCTTGGCGATGATCAGGTCTTTGCCATCCTGGGTCTTGCCCTTGATGACGATGTGGCTGTGGGGATGCCCCGTGTTGAAGTGGTTGACCGCCACCCAATCCAGATGGGTCTCCAAATCCGCTTCCATGCGCTGCATCAGGTCACGGATGAAAGGCTTGAGATCGGCTAACTCGGCCCCGTCATCGGCAGACACAATGATGCGGAACTGGTGCCGGTCGCCTTCGCAGCGCTCGACAAAGGCTGAGCCATCCGCCTCGTCTGTCTCCTTGCCATAGAGCTGGCCGGGTTCGCCTTGCAATGTGACCCCATCCCTTTGGATGTAGCGCATATGGGCCCTGGCTGCTGACAGGTTGCCAGCCTTCAGCTTGGCAATGTGAACCTTGACCACGGCTTTCCTGCTGCCACCCCTCATGAAGCCCGCTGCAGCCAAAGTTCCAATAGCCACACCGCGCCCAATGCGCTGTCCCGTAAAGGTTGACTTGCGGTGCGAGCGCATGCCGCTTCGATAAGTTGCGTCCAGCACTTGCCGGACAAAAAGTTTTGTCTTGGCAGACTTCCGATGACCGACTTTGCCCAAATGTGGCTTAAAATCATTCTCTGACATGACGCATGCACTCCATGAAACAGCCGTTCCGCTTCAGGACATGTGCCTCTCAGATTCAATTGCAAGGTGCTGTCATTTGGTTCGTTTGATATCAACAACTTGGGTCGCTTGTGACAGCACTTTCCAGCCACATATCCTCACATGCCAGCATCATTGTTCAAACAATTCCAGTGATATAGACGCCAAAACAAACTCCCTGACGTCATTGGTTTCATCCTGCCATACCCGCCCTCATCGTAAGCGTCCGGTCCTTGCACTCATTTTGCATCCTGCCATACCCGCCCTCATCGTAAGCGTCCGGTCCTTGCACTCATTTTGCATCCTGCGCTGACGGATCAAATCGCTCATTCTCGGGTCGAGGAGAATGAACAATGGCAAGCAGATATTTTGAAGGTGAAGCGCGGCAGAACTTCTGGTCGGTTCATGTCGAGGCGTGGCGACGGAGCAAGCTGAGCAAGCGCAAATATTGTGGCGAACACCAGCTCAGCGTGTTCTCGTTTGATCGCTGGATGGAGCACTTCATGGGCAAGGAAGCTGAGAAATTGCGGGCTGAATCGCTTCGCGACGAGCGGCGCAAGAAGCGCTTGCAAGGCTATCTTCCGGTGAAGAGGCACTGGCGCAACAAGGCCGCACAAGCCTTCTGGGCCATGCATGTGGAGGCTCTGATCTGGTCGGGAATGAGTGCCAGGGCCTATGCCATGAGCCACAGCATCTCGCCCTACAGTCTCAAAAAGTGGTGTCACAGAATCGAGGAAGAAGGGTTGGAGATTGACTGGCGCGCCCATCTTCACCCCAGTGCGCGGCCCAAAATAAGCAGTGGTTCAAGCAGCGCTGCTAACGAGAATGGTGCCGGACAGGACTTGACAAGTGCTCCCGCAGTAACTCCTGAACCAGACGCAAGATCGAACCGGCGGCGCTTCACTGACGATGAAAAACGCGCCATCGCGGAAGAATCTGTTGCCGCCAATGTGAGTGCGGCGGAAGTGTGCAGGCGCCATGGCATTGTCACCAGCATGTTGTTCCGCTGGCGTGTGCAGTTCGGCTACAGCAGGGATGGCAAGGCAAGACTGGCGGCCGTCACGCTGGAACATGATGCGGCGGGCGCAGCGTCTCAGCCCGCCATCTTGCACGATCTGATCAAGGTTCCGGATGGCATGATGACTGTCGGGCTTTGTGACGGGCGGCGTGTCTTTGCTCCTGAAGGCAGCGATGTGGATGAGGTGCGAAGGCAGGCAACAGTCAAGGAAGGTGCATGATGCTGATCTTTCCCTCTGGCGTACAAGTTCATCTGGCATTGGGTTGCACGGATATGAGAAAGGGCCTCGACGGTCTTGCCGTGCTGGTCTAGGAGAGCCTGAAACAGGACGCGTTCTCTGGCCATCTCTTTGCCTTCCGGGGCAAGAAGACTTCAACCATGAAGGTACTGTTTTGGGATGGCAACGGGCTTTGCCTGTTCACCAAGAAACTCAATGAGGGCGGCTTTGTCTGGCCGCGGTTGACTGATCCTGGTGGCACTGTTCAGTTGACACCCGTGCAATTGGCGCTGTTGATTGAAGGCATTGACTGGCGTGCGCCAAAGCAGGTTTTGAGGCCTGCGGCAGCGGGCTAAAAGTCAATAAAACTACATGTTATTTGTGCTTTCTGCTTCACCAAATCAGCGTTTTGGCGTATGAACAATCATGCAGCTGGACCTCGCATCTGCCGCCTGATACAGAGCAATTGCGTCGCTTGGTGCGCGATATGGCGCACAAACTTGAGCATCGCGATGGCGAAATCGAACGCCTCCGCCTCATCGTAAAGCAGCTACTACGCAATCAATTTGGACGCCGCTCGGAACAGCTTGACCCTGATCAACTGGCGCTGGGACTTGAAGATAGTGAAGCTGACATTGGTGAAGTCGAAGCACGGCAGCCTGTTCCAAAACCAGT